>ENA-OQJQ01000271-OQJQ01000271.1-human-gut-metagenome-genome-assembly--contig:-NODE-271-length-45145-cov-5.883376_pt1 | contig 45145 bp, 39 predicted proteins | sample MGYA00242609_ERZ504776 | MGnify/ENA primary metagenome ERZ504776 (study PRJEB26092, sample SAMD00036354) | human gut metagenome | host: Homo sapiens | study: EMG produced TPA metagenomics assembly of... | reverse complement strand
TGCGGCCGTAGCTCATCTGGTAGAGCGCCACCTTGCCAAGGTGGAGGTAGCGAGTTCGAGCCTCGTCGGCCGCTCCAGACAAACAAGCCACTGCAAAACATGATTCGTCGTGTGATGCAGCGGCTTTTTTGTACGTTGAAAGCTTTTTTGGAATTGGAAAAGGAGGGAAAAACGCAGTGATATTCGGCAAGTACATCAACCGGTATTACCTCAAGCATGCTCCCGTACTGCTGCTGGGCCTTGCCGCCCTGCTGACGGTGGATTACATCCAGCTTTTGATCCCGCAGCTCTACCGGCTGGTCATCAACGGGGTGAACCTTGGCCAGGTGGTGGTGAACGGTGAGACGCTGCTCTTTACCAAAGAGGTGCTGCTGCAGCACATCTGCCTGCCCATGATCTGGATCGTGGTGCTGATGGTCATTGGGCGCTTTTTGTGGCGCATCTGTTTCTTCGGCTCGGCGGTGCGGGTCGCGGCAGACCTGCGGGAGCGGATGTTCGACCACAGCCGCAGGCTGTCCCAGCAGTACTATCAGGTGAACAAGGTCGGCAACCTGATGAGCCTGTACACCAACGACCTGGACACCATTCAGGAGTGCTTTGGTGACGGCGTGCTGATGTTCTTCGACGCGCTGACCCTGGGTCTGCTGGCCCTTTATAAGATGTGGACCATGGACGTGCGGCTGACCCTGCTGGCCCTGATCCCGGCCCTGATCATGTTTGCCATCGGCACCCAGATGAGCAAGGTGATGACCCGGCGCTGGGAGGAGCGGCAGGAGGCTTTCTCCGGCCTTTCCGATTTTGCGCAGGAGAACTTTTCCGGCATCGCGGTCATCAAGGCCTTTGTCAAGGAGTACAAGGAACTGCAGGCCTTCCGGAAGCTGAACAAGGAAAACGAGGAGATCAACGTGACCTACACGAAGATCGCCACCCTGCTGGAGGTGCTGGTGACCCTGTTCGTGGAGTCCGTGATCTGCATCATTCTGGGTTACGGCGGCTATCTGGTCTATCAGGGCAGGTTCAACGCCGGCCAGCTGGTGGAGTACATCGGCTACTTTGAGGCCATCGTCTGGCCCATCATGGCCGTGTCCATGCTGATCGAAAAGACCAGCCGCGGCAGGGCCTCCCTGAACCGCATCACTGAGCTGCTGGATGCTCCCATCGATGTGGCCGACCGCCCCGGCGTGGCCGACCTGACCGACCCCAAAGGCGGCATCGAGTTCCGCCACCTGAACTTCCGCTACCCGGACGGCGAGTACGATGTGCTGCGGGATATCTCCTTTACCATTGCGCCCGGCGAGAGCGTGGGCATCGTGGGCAAGACCGGTGCGGGCAAGACCGCCCTGGTGGACCTGCTGCTGCGCACCTATAATGTGCCGGACGGAACCCTGTTCGTGGACGGCAGGGATGTGAACAGACTCTCCATCCACTCGGTGCGCAATGCCTGTGCCTACGTTCCGCAGGATAATTTCCTGTTCTCGGACACCATCGCCCACAACATTGCCTTTGGTGTGGACGATGCCACCCCCGAGGACATCGAGCGGGCGGCAAGCATGGCCGATGTGCGGGATAATATCGTGGATTTCAAGGACGGCTACGAGACCGTTCTGGGCGAACGCGGCGTGACGGTGTCCGGTGGTCAGAAGCAGCGCATCTCCATCGCCCGCGCCCTGCTCAAGGACGCACCCATCCTGATCCTGGATGACTCCGTCTCGGCGGTGGATACCAGCACCGAGAAGATCATCCTCGATAACCTCAAGAACAGCCGGGCAGGCAAGACCACCCTGCTCATTGCCCACCGTATTTCCACGGTGGAGCGGCTGGACAAGATCGTATTCCTCGAGGAGGGCCGGGTGGAAGCCGTCGGCCCCCACGACCAGCTGTATGCTTCCTGCCCGGAGTACCGCCGGATGGTCGATCTGCAGCGGCTGGAGGATGAGACGAAGGGAGGCGAAAACGCATGATGCATCTGAATCCGTTGGTTCTGGTGGGCGCTGTCATCGGCGTGATCACCGCCCTGCTGGTGGCAGCCTATGCCGCAGTCAAGGACAAAAAGACCGCCATGGGCTTTGAGCGCAACATGGAGGACGGCGAGATCATGCGCCGCCTTGCCCGCTATGCCCGGCCCTACCTGAGCAAATTCCTCATCGTGGGCGTGCTGATGCTCTTCTCCATTGCCTACGATATCATTTCACCCCTCATCGTGGGCCGCATCGAGGAGCTGGTGGCCGGGGAGTTTGAACTCCGCGCCCTCTTCCTGGGCGTGTCAGTGTATGCAGGCGTGCTGGTGTTCTCTATGGGCAGCACCTATCTGCAGGCCGTGATTTTGCAGCGGGTGGGCCAGCGCATCATCTCCGATTTGCGCGAGGATCTGTTCAGCCACATTGAATCTTTGGCACACGAGCAGCTCAACGAGATCCCGGTGGGCAAGCTGGTCACCCGAGTGACCAACGATACCAACGCCATCTCCATGATGTTCACCAACCTCTTGGTCCAGCTGACCAAGAACAGCTTTGTCATTCTGGGCATTCTGGTGGCCATGCTCTGCCTGAACTACGAGCTGACGTTGGTGGTGCTCTGCTTTGTGCCCTTCATCGTGATCTTCACGGTCATCTTCCGCAAGTTCTCCCGCCGCGCCAACCGCAAGCTCAAGAACGCGACCACCGATATCAATACCTATCTGTCCGAAAACCTGTCCGGCATCAAGGTCACCCAGATCTTTGGCCGGGAGGACGAGAAGATGGAGGACTTCCGCCAAAAGAGCCAGAAGCTGGCCCGGGCCAATCAGGAGCAGATCTTCGTGTTCAGCGTGTTCCGTCCGCTGGTGTATATGCTCTATGTCAGCTCGATCCTGTGCCTGTTCTATCTGGGCGGCATGGGTCACCTGAACAACGTCAGCTTTCTGGGTCAGACCATTTCCAGCGGCACCATCGTCACCTTTTATATGTACATCTCCAAGTTCTTTACCCCCATCCAGAACCTGGCCGAGCAGTTCAACTGGCTGCAGTCGGCGCTGGCATCGGCAGAAAAGGTGTTCTCCATCATGGACATCCAGCCCAGGATGCAGGATGCCCCCGATGCCATTGAGCTGGACGAGGTGAAGGGCGAGATCGAGTTCCGGGACGTGTGGTTCAGCTACATTCCCGGCGAGTGGGTGCTGCAGGGCGTTTCCTTCCATGTGGATGCCCGCCAGACCGTGGCCTTTGTGGGTTCCACCGGCTCCGGCAAGAGCACCATCCTCTCCCTGATCTGCCGGAACTACGAGTTCCAGAAGGGCCAGATCCTGATCGACGGCATCGACATCCGCAAGATCAAGATCTCCTCCCTGCGCAGGCACTTCGGCCAGATGCTGCAGGATGTGTTCCTGTTCTCGGGTACCATCCGTTCCAACATCGTTCTGCGGGAAGAGGGTATCCCCGACAGCGAGATCATGGAGGTGTGCCGCTACGTCAACGCCGACAAGTTCATCAACAAGCTGGACCACGGGCTGGACGAAGAGGTGCGTGAGCGTGGCAACAACTTCTCCGCCGGACAGCGGCAGCTGCTCAGCTTCGCCCGCACCATCATCCACAAGCCCAGCGTGATGATCCTGGATGAAGCTACCGCCAACATCGACACCGAGACGGAGCTGCTCATTCAGGATTCGTTGGAAAAGATGCGTACCGTGGGCACCATGCTCATAGTGGCCCACCGGCTGTCCACCATCCAGCATGCGGACAACATCATCGTGCTGTCCCACGGTAAAATTCTGGAGCAGGGCACCCACCAGCAGCTGCTGGCCCGGCATGGCCGCTACTACCAGCTGTACACCCTGCAATACCACAAGGCGCAGCTGAACGCAGCCGAATAAGCGCAGACAGAAAGGCCGCTGACCTGAGATGGGTCAGCGGCCTTTCTGTCTGCACCGGGGGTGGAGTCGTCCGCTTCCGGATCGTCGAGGGAGCACAATTAACACTTGCAAAACAGGTGAATCGCTCGTATAATAAAATATGGTAAAATAATAAAAAAGAGAAATGGAAAGGAGGGGCCACAGGATGCAGTGGATCGATGCGCTCGGCTATGAAGAAGTGATGACCTTTCTGCGCAGTACACCGGCGAACCTCTTTTTCAAGGATACAGAATGCCGTTATCTTTTTATTTCGGACGTTAGGACTTTCTTCCCCTACGGAGAAGGGCAGGAAGAGGATGTGCTGGGCAAGACAGATCTGGAGATCTGGAGCAGCGAGGAACAGGCCCGCTTTTATTATGAGCAGGACCAGAAGGTGCTTGCCACCGGCAAGGGAACCAGCTTTATCACCGAGGTGCCCCGGAAGGATGGGACGGCATACTATCAGATCAAAAAGAACCCCGTTGTGCTGGAGGGAAAGATCATCGGCATCGTGGGGCTTATTGGTGATATCACGGAGCGGGTGCGGCTGGAAAAACAGGCCGAGAACTGGGCCGTCCACGATGACCTGACCGGTCTGTATAACCGCAACTACCTGAAGGTAAAGGGTGCAGAGCAGCTGAAGGGAGCCATCATGCCCATCACGATCATTATGGGCGACTGTAACTACCTGAAGCGTGTGAATGATGCCTACGGCCACGAGTACGGCGACCTGCTGCTCAAGCGGGTGGGCCGGGTGATCCGGGAAAACCTGCCGCCGGAAAGCGTGGCCCTGCGGATGGGCGGCGATGAATTCCTCATTGCCTGCAACCACTTCTCTGCAGAAGAGGCCGAACAGCTGATCGAGAGGCTGCACGGGGAGCTGGCCCGCCAGAGCGACGACCGCCTCAAGCTGGATGTTGCCTTTGGATACCACACCGTGACAGAAGGCCCCTTTGATTATATCGCAGTCTACCATGCTGCCGACCGGGATATGTACCGGAACAAGCGCAAAAACCGCTGATAATACGGACGAAAAAACAGCCTCAGCCCGATCTCCAAGGGCTGAGGCTGTTTTGGTAATCTGTTACATCAGAGCAGTGAGCACCAGCAGCGAGGAGAGCATCTGCCGCCCCTCGGCCTTGAGCCAGCTCCATCTGCGGCGGCTTACAGGATCACATTTTTGATGAGCAGGGAAACGCTGCCGTCCGGATCATGGAGGAACTCCAGCTCGGAATCGGAGTTCAGCAGCTCGGTGGGAATCTTGACCTCGATGCCGTTGGCGGTGCGGATGCTCCGGCTCTCCATCCGGCGGATGCGGGCAGGGGTCACGGTGACAGGAGCAGCGGCCTCTTCCAGCACCTCGCTCTTCTCCACATAGTCATCAAAGGGCACAGCGGCCAGCGGGTATTCCTCGGCCAGCTGCTGGCGCACCTGCTCCACCGATACCTGATTGTCGTTGTCGGCAGCCTGGTTGGCAATGAGCATGGCCACCTGCGCGTCGGCATGGGGTTCATCCTCATAGGCATCCTTCACAGCCTGTGCGGCGGCCTCCTGAATGGCCTGCAGCTTCTTTTTCTCGGGCTCGGCCTGGGTGTACTGGAACACAACAGAGGAGAGGTAGAACTCCTTGTGGCCGTCGATGTCGTATTTCTTTTCCAGCAGACGCATGGAGTAGTCTGTCAGGTTGACAAGCGCACCCTCCTCCACCTTGCCGCTCTGGGTGGGCAGGCAGGCCCGTTGCTGGATGATGGAGTTGACCGGGGCACCCTCCACGGTCTCGGTGTAGTGGGTGTAGCCGTTTTTATAGTTCAGCTTGAGGATGCCCAGCCAGGGTGCGCCGTCCCGGGTGAAATCCACCACGGCCAGGTCCGCCCCGGGGATGGTGGTGTGGGCGTGCATGTAATCGAACAGCACCCCCGCAATGCGGCAGGACAGATCAATGAAATCCTGATTGTGCTCCAGCTCGTTCCGGAAAGCCGAATCCGGCAGGGGGCGGCACTGGCGGATCTCATCGCTGGCCAGCAGCTTTTCGATATGATACTGTAAGTAGGCGGTCTTTTCGGCAGTCAGCTCCATGCCGCCGCCGCTGAGCACCGGCGCGTCCAGCGTGGTGTCCAGCACATGCAAAATTGCCTGATGGATGATGATTTCCATGGGTCAAAACCTCATTTCGCGGGTGATTGTGATGTTCCTGCCCAGTATAGCACATCCGGAACAAAAAGGCGAGAGGGAGCGCAAAGGCTTGTCAACCGCCGCCTGAGATGCTACAATGGGGCTGACCAAACATCCGGACAAGCCGAAAGGGGAGTGTGTTATGGAATTTCGGGACAAGCCGATGCAGAACCTCATCCGCATCAAGGAAAAGGAGATCTGCAAAAATGTGCAGGAGCTGCTGCTGGACGGTGAGCAGATCGTGGGCGCTTACAAGACCGTGCGCGATCAGGCTGTGTTCACCACCCACCGCATTTTTATGGTGGATATGCAGGGGATGACCGGCACCCGGCAGGAGATCTTTGTGCTGCCCTACCGCAAGATCCTGCATTACGGCATCAAGACGGCAGGCTTTGGTGACCCGCTGCAGACCTCAGAGCTGACGGTCTGCTTTGCGGATGAGCACGAGGCAAAGTTCGGCTTCATCGGGCAGGATGAGCTGCTGGCGGTGGCACGGGCCATCAGCCGGTGCATCCTGTAACAGAACAAACGTAAAACGCCCGTTCCGGCTTCTGACCCCGGAGCGGGCGTTTTACATTGCTGTAATATGCGAAAAAAGGAGAATGTCGAAGGGTCAGCAGGCGACGCGATCTCTGCGGCCGGCCTCAAGCATGTAGTGCAGGAAGCCGGAGACATCAGCGGGGTCGGTGACAGAGATGTCAAAGCCCTTGGAGGGAGCGTCCATCATCTGGAACAGCTCGGTGGCAGCGTTGTCCTTTTTCAGGTCGCAGGTCTCGCCATTGTCCAAGTGCAGGAGCACACTGCCGCGGCTGGCGGCTACCTGCTGCATGAAACGGTCTTTATCAAGATACTGGATGCGAAGCATAAAAATACCTCCCACAAAGAAATGTTTTATTCTGGAAGAGTCCCTCGGGCCAGGCTGCCCAAGCGGGACGCTTCTCGGGAACCGGATCAAGCCGTGCCGGGGGTTGTTTTCCGCCCCCTGCGGTGTTATACTGTGCTTGCTGGTTCTGATGAAATAATACCACGAAACTGGCACGATAGATAGAATAAAAACACCCGATTTGTACAACAAAATCGGCTTTGACAAAAAATATTCAAAGTATTGCGGAAAGGAATTGTTCAATATGGCGTTTCAGACGAGCTGTGTCACTGGTGCCAATATCGTTACCGGGCTGACCTGCCAGCAGGATGTTATGGCCGATGCCGAGGGGCGGGAACTGGTCCAGCATGGCAGCGCCCTGTTTCCCATTGCCTGCTACGCGGAGAACCTGAAAAGCTATTCGGTGGCCTGGCACTGGCACGAGGAGTTTGAGTACATACTGGCCATGAAGGGCCCCCTGACGGTGGACGTGAACAAGACCCGGGTGACCCTGCAGACGAATCAGGGCGTGTTCCTGAACTCCGGCATCCTCCACGCGGTGGAGCAGGCGGAAAAAGGGGAGGCCCTGCTTCACTCGGGCGTGTTCCACCCCCGGCTGGTGGGCGGAATGGACACCATCTTCTGGCAGAAGCTCATCCGGCCCATGCTCCAGCCGGATGCTCCCGCGTTTTTTCTGCTGGATGGAGCCGTGCCCTGGCAGGCGCAGGTGCTGACCTGCCTGCGGGAAGCCTGGCAGGCGGTTGCCGTGGAGCCCTTTGATTACGAGAACCGGGTGCGTTATTATCTCTCTGCGGCACTGCGGCTGCTGAGCACCCAGTGCGTGGGCGGCAAGACCAAGGTCTCACAGCAGGAGCAGATTGCCGCCGAGCGGATGAAGCAGATGCTCCGCTTTGTAGAGGAGCACTACGCCGAGGAGCTGACCGTGGAACGCATCGCGGCCAGCGTGGCCCTGAGCGAGAGCGCCTGCCTGCGCAGCTTCCGGCAGATGCTGGGCATCACGCCCATCCAGTATGTCAAGCAGTTCCGGGTGGAAAAGGCCGCCGAGCTGCTCCGTTCCACCCGGCTCAAGACGGGCGAGATCGGGATGGAGTGCGGCTTTGCAGATGGCAGCTACTTCATCAAGACTTTTCGGGAGATCAAGCACTGCACACCCAAGGAATACCGCGCAAAATTCTGCTGAAATGTCTGAGATAGGAATCGGAGGAAATGATCCCCATGCAGCACAGTCTGACCCAAGGCCCCATTACAAAGAATATCCTGCTGTTTGCCCTGCCGCTGATGTTCGGCAACCTGCTGCAGCAGATGTACAACATTGCCGACACCTGGGTGGTGGGCCGCTTCCTCGGCGCGGATGCGCTGGCGGCGGTGGGCTCCTCCTATACCCTGATGACCTTCCTGACCTCGATCCTGCTGGGCCTGTGCATGGGCAGCGGCGCGGCTGTGTCCATGCAGTATGGCAGCGGCGAGACCGAGAAGATGCGGCAGAGCGTGTTCCAGTCTTTCCTGCTCATTGCGGGCATCGCCCTGGTGCTCAACCTGCTGGTCTATCTGGGGCTGAACGGCATCCTGTGGCTGCTGCGGGTGCCCGCAGAGCTTTGTCCGCTGATGAAGGACTACCTGCTCATCATCTTTCTGGGCATTGCGGCCACCTTTTTGTATAACTATTTCGCAAACCTTCTGCGGGCCATCGGCAATTCCGTGGTGCCGCTGGCGTTTCTGGCCGTGTCGGCCATCCTGAACGTGATCCTGGATCTGGTCTGTGTCCTTGTGCTTGGCTGGGGCGTGAAGGGTGCCGCCGTGGCAACTGTCTTTTCCCAGTATGTGTCCGGGGTGGGCATCGGCTTGTACACCCTGAAAAAGTTCCCGCAGCTCTGCCCGAAACGGACAGACTGCAGGTGGGACCGGAAGAACCTTGCCAATATCCTGAATCTTTCGGTGATGACCAGCGTTCAGCAGTCCATTATGAATTTTGGCATCCTGATGGTGCAGGGTCTGGTCAACAGCTTCGGCACGGTCATCATGGCGGCTTTTGCGGCAGCAGTGAAGATCGATTCCTTTGCCTATATGCCGGTGCAGGATTTTGGCAACGCCTTCTCGACCTATGTGGCCCAGAACTACGGAGCCAACCGGCCGGACCGCATCAAAAAAGGGATCCGCAGTGCCGGGCTGACAAGCGCGGTGTTCTGCATCGTCATCAGCGTGCTGGTCTGCGCCTTTGCCGCCCCGCTTATGGGGATTTTCATCGACCCGGCACAGACCGAGATCATCGCGGCGGGCGTGCAATACCTCCGCATCGAGGGCGCGTGCTACATCGGCATTGGCGTACTCTTTCTGCTCTACGGCTATTACCGGGCGGTCAACCAGCCGGGGATGTCGGTCCTCCTGACCATTGCCTCCCTTGGCACCCGTGTGGCGCTGGCCTATCTGCTTTCTGCCACGCCGCTGGGTGTTACCGGCATCTGGCTCAGTGTGCCCATCGGCTGGGCACTGGCAGATGCCATCGGCATTGGGTATTATTTGAGGAAGAATGCTTGCAAAAATGACGAAGCTATGGTAAGATAAAGAAAAGAATACCATGGAAAGAGAGTGTGTACGATATTGGAGAACCGACTGGTGAGTTTTACGATGGGTGGAATGGCCTTTGAGTATGACGAACAAAAGAACCAGATCAATATCCGCAAGCATGGTCTTTCCTTTAAAAGTGCGGCTCGTGTGTTCTTTGACTATGACCGCATTGAGTTTTATGATGACACACACAGCGATGAGGAGCCGCGTTATGATACGATCGGTGATACTTCCGCAGGTAAAGTTTACTGTACTGAGGGAAATACACTGATCGGCAAGGTAAACGAGATCCTGTTTGTGGTGTATACAGAGCGCATCCGTGTAGAAGAAAACGGAGAAAAAACGGATGTGACACGGCTGATCTCAGCAAGACTGGCAACGAATTTTGAGAGGGGGCTCTATTATGGTAAATGTGAATAAATTGTCCGCAGAGATGCAGAAAGAGCTGGCTTTCACAAAAGAAGAGCTGGCAGAGCTGGAACGGGCCAGGAAAATGCCCATTACTTTTGATGAGGACTGCCCGGAAACGACCCCGGAACGTGCATTGAAGTTCCGGCGTGTCAACCCGCCCCGGAGCGCAAACGCCCACGGCGCATAAGTCAAATAAGAAATATCCCCCGCTGCAAAACGTGTTCTGGCACGTCTGCAGCGGGGGATCGTGTTTTTCTGGGGTGCAAAGTGATTCGGGCGGGGGCTTATTCCCCTACGGCGGGGACGTTCTGCATTGTCCAGAGGAGCTTCTGGACATCTATGCTGCCCATGTGGGTGGGTTCCTCACCCAGACGGAGGAAATCAGTCTGCTGAGCGGTAACGGTCTGCCACTGGGGCAGGTCTGCGCCGTTGGGGTCGCCGGTCTTGGCAAAGTTGGTCAGGTAATCCACCATCTGAGCGCTGAGGGCGGTGTCCTTCTCAGTGAAGGGCCGCCAGCAGTGAGCCAGCGTGCCGAACCAGTACCACAGGTCGCTGGAATGCCAGGCACCACGGTCATCACCGGGGAGCTGGCGGTCGAAGAACCAGCCATAGCTGTCGGCGTTCCGGGCGCACCAGTCCTGGGCCATCTGGTAGAGGTAGGGCGGAACGATATCCTCGCTGGTGAAGCCGATGAGGTAAGGGATATGGTGCTGTTCGTCGGCAGCCAGCGTCTCGGGGCCGGACTTGACCTGGAAACGGCCATCCACCACAGGCTCACAGCCCAGGCCCTTGAACTGGGGCTGGGTGCGGACGGCATCCCAGGCTGCAAACAGCTGGGCGGGGGCGAGGGCACGGAACTCGGCCAGCGTGCTGCACCCGGCGGTCTCCATGACCTGCTTCCAGAACGGGTAGTGGGCCGCGGCAGGCTTGGCCGTCAGCATCTGGCTCACGCCGCCGCCGCTGCTCATCACGGCCTTGGAGAACAGCCCCCTGGTAATGGGGGAGAGGACGAGCTGCTGGACGCTCATGGCACCGGCGCTCTGGCCCATGATGGTGATGTTGTTGGCATCACCGCCAAAGGCAGCGATGTTGGCGCGCACCCACTGCAGGGCCGCCAGCTGATCCAGAAAGGCGTAGTTGCCGGTGGACCCGGCCTCATCAGCCAGCTCGGGCAGGCAGACAAAGCCCATGGGGCCGAGCCGGTAGTTGATGGTCACAGCCACGCAGCCTTTGGTGGGCCAGACGGGGCCGTCGAAGTGTTTCTCGTGGCCGCAGCCGCCGGTAAAACCGCCGCCGTGAATGTAGAAGATGACCGGCAGTCTGTCCCCGAGAGCTGCATCGGCAGGGGCCCAGATGTTCAGGAACAGGCAGTCCTCGCTGTAAGTATACGTTTCGCCCTTACGGAACTCGTTGTAGTAGAAGGCTTTTCCGGGTGCGGCGGCTTCGTCATAGAAGGCGCGGGGCTGGTAGCAGCAGGCACCGTACCGGGTGGCATCGTAGACACCGTCCCAGTGGGTGACGGGGATGGGGGACTCCCACCGCCCGGCGGTGGCGTAGCGGATGCCCTTGTAAGCGGTGATGCCCGGCCACTGGCAGGCCGTGCCGGAGATCACGCCGCAGGGCGTGGTGCGCTCAAAGCTCATAGGGGGAAACCTCCTTGTCTTACTCCGCCGCTTTCAGGCTCCGGATGTCCTCGCCCGCAAACAGGCAGGGGACAAAGGAGGAAAGGCGGCTGGAGATCTTTTCGGTGTATCGCTTTTCCAGCAGGGAGCCATCCGCAATGTTGGTGGTGACGATGGTGGGCAGACCGGCTCCCAGGCGGTTGTTCAGCAGGCTGTAAAAAGTGGTGATGAAGTAGGGGGTGACGAATTCGGTGCCCAGATCGTCCAGAATCAGCAGGTCGGCAGCAGAGGCGGTGCGCAGCAGGGTCTCGGCATCCTCGGAGGAGTCGAAGCGGGCGTTTTCCAGCTTGCCGAAGAAGTCTGGGCTGGAAACGTAGATCACGTCGAAATCCTTTTGCAGCACGATGCCCGCAATGGCAAGGGCGGCGTGGGTCTTGCCCAGCCCCGCGTTGCCGAAAAGCATCAGGCTCTCGCTGTTGTGGTCGAATTCCTCAGCGTAGCTGCGCAGATCCTCCAGCAGGCCGCCCATGTAGGTGCGGACAGGCTCACCCAGCTTCTCGTCCATGGTGTTGGGGTAGTACCGCAGCTCCATGGTGTCAAAACTGGAAATGGACAGGCTGGACAGCGCCTCGATCTCCTCCCGCCGCAGACCCTGCATCAGCTTATGAACGCAGGTGCAGGTGCGGCCCTGCACGCTGCCGGTATCCTGACACAGCTTGCAGGTGAATTTGGGCTCCAGCGCATCCGCAGGGCGGCCGCTGGCGGCCAGCAGGGCGGTGAGCTCCTGCCGGGCTTTGCTCAGTGCGGCGGCGGCTTCGGTGCGGTCTTTTCCGGCAGCGCCTGCCAGCGCGCAGCGGATGCCCCGCACCCGCACCTCGTCCTCAGCGTGGCGCAGGGCCGGGATGGCGGCCTCCGCCTCCAGCCGGGCATCCTCGGCATTGGCACGGGCGGTCTGCCGCCGCAGAGCCACCGTGCGCAGGGCGGCTTGATACAGTTCCTGTTTGGTACGCATAAAAGCTCCTTATTCTGCAGGCGTGTCCGTCTTTTTGCGGAGCGGACGGCGGCGGGCAGCGTTCTTGAGAAAATCGTTTCCGCTGGGTTCGGCGCGGTCCACCCGGAGGTTCCGGCTGGCACCCATCCCGGCCACCGGGCCCCGCACATCGTGGACGGTGCGCAGGCCCTTGGCATTCCAGGTCTTGAGGATGCTGTTCCAGTACCAGAGATCCCGCTTGGGCCCGGCCTGCACGGCGGCTTCCTGCACCATGGCATCATCGTAGCCGTAGACCTCGTACCAGCGGGCAATGGCCTTGCGCCCGCCAAGGGTCAGCTCGGTGTCGGCAATGCCCAGCAGGCCGCTGACGTACTGCTCCCGCTGGGCGCGCAGGGCCAGCAGCTGGAGGTGTGCGTCGGCCTGTTCGCCGGTCTCCACACCCTCGGCCCGCCAGACCTTCAATTCGTGGCTGACGGCACCCATCGTCCGCTTGCCCCGGCTGGCCACATAGGCCACGCAGAGCATGACGGTCTCGGGTGCAAAGGCCTCCTGCACATAGAAGTTTACCAGCTTTTCCATTTCGGGGTGAGTCAGCGGACGGGCAAAGCTGGTCTGGGCGCAGTCGATGAGGGAGGAGATCATGGGGTCGGTGCGGCTGGCCGCTGCAATCTCGCTCCAGGTCATAGGGGCAGGGGCTGTGGGCTCCTCGCCCGGGGCGGCGTTCTCCTCGTACCGTTCCAGCAGACCTGCACCGGCCCAGAAGGACAGGGCACTCTCGGCGGTCATCTTGCTGCGAAGCTTTAAGTCGGCGCAGAGCTTCTCCGGGTCAGTGATGCCGGTGGCCAGCACATACAGAGCCACCCGGACGTTATATTCCTCCGCAATGCCCAGTTTGGAAAAGACCAGCTGCGGCACCGGGATGGTGTCACCCTTGAATTCTTTCAGTCGGTAGATCATGGTGCACCTCAGTGTTGTGTTTCGGCATCCGGTTCCGGTGCGGGCGGTGTCCAGGGCTCGCAGTCCAGGATGGACGGGTGGGCGCTCCAGCGTTCCGGTTCGGCGTTGTAGGCATCGTTCAGATATTGGGCAACTGCGGTGCGGCCCTCCTCGGTCATCGGGAAGATCTCCCGCCGCCGCAGGGCCGGGTCGGTCTTGTCCAGCGTCCACGGCTCGGGCCAGAGATCCACCGTGAGGATGGCCTCTTCTTTTTTGGCCTCCTCGCCGCCGTCCGGGTCGGGGACGGAGCGCTTGCCCGGGGTGATGAGGTAGCGCATCCCGTCCTCGTTGCCGCTGAATGAGTTTTTGTTCTGCAGATAGTGCAGCATGGGCACAAAGATCATGTAGAATTCCTTCCATTGTGATAATCTATCTTTCATTATAAAGCAACTGGCGCAAAAAGCAAGTTTTTTCCGCCTGCCGCGTTCCGACAGAAAAAACTGTTGACAAAACCGCCGCACTTTGCTACACTAATGGAGCAGTCCTGCAGGGTTAGCTCATCCGGTAGAGCGACTGCTTCCCAAGCAGTAGGCGGCGGGTTCGAGTCCCGTATCCTGCTCCAGAAAATAGCGCTCCAACGTGTAGTAAAGAACATGTTGGGGCGCTTTGCATTTTGATGTACTTTTGGCGGGCGGCTTGTGCTTTGCCGGAAAATATGGTTCAATAGAGGAAAACAGACGGGAACGCACAGTGAACAAGACAAAACGAGGTGGATACAATGAATCTGAAAGAAGCATTCCGCTATCAGAACAAGCTGCAGGCCCTTTTGGACGAGGCCCAGGGTATTCTGGACTGCGATTCCAACGTGACGAATGTGGCCAACACCTATCTGCGCCACAAGGTCATGGCAGAGGCTGAGGACGAGACGATCCTGGACCTGCCCCAGACCGAATATGCTCAGCAGATCACCGACATTGCCCGGTTCATGCTCTATCTGCTGGAGGAGAAGGGCCGCCTGTTCGCTGCCATCCGCAAGGCAAAGGATGCGCTGGACATGGATATGGACAGCGAGGTCAGCCTGAACGCCGCACGCCAGAGCGTCGCTCGTACCTTCAAGCGGATGAACGACCTGCGCAGCTCCGAGCAGCTGCTTTCCGGCGGGGGCACCGGCTATCGCTTTAACGCCGAGGGCAACCAGATCTCCTATTGCTGCGATGTAAAGCGGGTGACCACCATCAACTACGACCGCAAGGTCATCCATGCTGCTCTGGGCAAGCTGAACCGGCAGGCGGACGAGACCTCCAACCGGCTGGACCTCTGCCTTGTGACCTCCCGGGTGGACTATGCAGTCCCCTTTGATGTGAACGCCAGCTTTGCCGAAGCGTTTGAGACCTATCTGGAAAGCACCAATGCATGAATAAACGCTTCACCGGCCATTTTGGGTGCGGCAAGCGCCGGGGACGCGGCTGCCGGTTCAGGTGCAGATGAACGATAACGCTGCACATTTCCGCAAGGAAGTTTCGGTCCGGCTCACCTTACGAGCCAGCATAATTGAAAAATCTTGCGTTCGGCTTTTCCGCCACCGCCAGACGCTTTTCCGCCGAAACCGTCCCTTGCTCTTTCCCGCATTCCTGCTACCGTGCTAACGTCTCCATGGGCAGGCAGGCAAGCCACCCTTTATGAATTGTCCCGCAGACTGCTGCGGGAGCATTTTTCCGCCTGCGGGGCGGGTGCACTGCATCCCCCATTTTGCAGGCAGAGCAAATGGCAGAAGCTGCCCTGGATGCTTGCTGTATCCAAAATGGCCGGTGCAAAACCGGAGGGATAAGCGATGAAGTGCTGCAGCCCCGGCGGTAAAAAACTGCCGGGGCTGCAATTCTTGGAGGGAGTCGTTCGTATTCCAGACAAAGCAACTGAATTTCGACAAAGACGAGGTATGATCATGTCAACCAAACCGATTCGTCCCACTGCCGCAAATTGCATTGACCTGAGTGCAGCAGCACTTCATATCATTGCCATGGTGCTGATGCTGATGGATCACCTGTGGGCGACCCTTCTGCCGGCACAGGAGTGGCTGACCTGTGCCGGGCGGCTGGCGTTCCCTATCTTTGCATTTATGACAGTGGAAGGCTACTTTCATACCCGAAATCTGAAGCGTTATGCACTGCGGCTGCTGTTGTTTGCACTGCTTTCGGAAGTGCCCTTTGATCTGATGTATGGCGGGACATGGTTCTACCCGGTGCATCAGAACGTGATCTGGACGCTGCTGCTGGGGCTTCTGGGGGTGCATCTGATGGAAACGGTGCGCAAAAAGCAGAAAACAGGACTGTACCTGCTGGTGGCTGCCCTTGTGGTGGTGGCGGGCGCGGTACTAGGCACGCTGGGCATGGTGGATTACTACGGTGCCGGTGTGCTGACCGTGTTCATCTTCTACTTTTTCCACGGACGCAAGTGGTGGTGTCTGCTGGGGCAGCTGGCGGCGCTGTATTGGGTCAACGTGGTGCTTCTGGGCGGGCTGATGTACCCCATCCGGCTGTTCGGCATGGAGTTTGAGCTGTGTCAGCAGGGGCTTGCGCTGCTGGCGCTGGTGCCCATCTGGCTGTATCGCGGGCGGCAGGGCTGCCACAGCAAACCGTTCCAGTATGCCTGCTACGCCTTTTACCCGGTACACATGCTGCTGCTCGTGCTGGCGCTGAATTTCGTGAACCGATAAGAACGCAACTGTATCCCTGTGGGCATGGATGCCTGCAATCTGATGGTATCCCGGGGGGATCTATTCTGCACTTTCCTGAGTCTGCTCTGTGGGCTTGATGGTCTTGACCTGCAAGGTGAAATACAGAAGATGGCAGACCCACACCACGATAATGCAGATCCTGCCGATGGGAGCATTTTTCATACAAAGAAAACCGATCGCCATGACAGCGGTGACCATTGCAATGATCTTGCATTTTGTTCCTGCTGTCATGGCTTTTTTCTGCACAAAGCTGTCAAGAAGCATTTTGTGTGCGCTTTTCTGCGGAACGAAAGCGTGGTATACTGAATGGAACACCCGCAGGAGGTAAAATGCCCCATGAAAAAAGATAGATCGTTCCGCCCGGACCGGGTCCTCTCCTATTTCAGGGCGGAGTGGTTCCCGCTGCTCCTTGTGACCCTTTCGGGCCTTGTCTATAACATCGGTTTGCTGGCCGCGCCGTGGTTCGAGGGCCGGTTGGCCCAGTGTCTGGCGGATATCCTGGGCGGCAGTGAGGCCGCTGCCCAAATGGCGCTGCTGGTGCTGGCCTACATTGCAGTCACACTGCTGGTGCAGGCGGCGCGCTTCATCAAACGCTTTTATGTGCGCCGCTTTGCCAACAACATCAACCGCCGGATGAAAGGCATCCTGTACGCCAATCTGGTGCGGCAGAGCCGGGCAGCGCTGGAAAAAGAGGGGGCCGGTGAGCTGATGACCAAGGCCATCGCCGATGTGGACGACTGCGTGGAGGGAATGCGCAAGTTCACCACGGAGGTGTTCGACACCGGTGTGGCGCTGGCGGGCTATGCGGTCATGCTGCTGGTGTACGACTGGCGGCTGGCGATTTTGGGCCTGCTTTTTACTCCCGTGTCCTATGTCTGCGCGGCAGGGATGAAAAAGCCGGTGCAGCGTGCCGGTGCGGCCTATAAAAAGGCCGCCGGTGCCCTGAGCAGTGCCACGCTGGACCGTGCCCGGAATGCTGTGACCTACCGCATCTACGGCTGCGAGGAGGCCCGGATGGAAAAATACGAGGAGGCCCTGAGCCTTTACGAAAAGACTGCCGTGCGGAACAACGTGTGGCAGTCCGCGCTGCCGCCGCTTTATCTGGCGGCATCCGAGGCAGGGACCCTCTTCATCCTGTGGTTCGGCGCAAAAAATGTGCTGGGCACCGGCTGGAGCAGCTGGGATATCGCCGCCTTCACCACCTTCCTTTCCTGTTTCACCAAGCTGGTGGTCAAATCCTCCAAGGTGGCCAAGCTCTTCAACGCGGTGCAGAAGGCAGAGGTCTCCTGGAAGCGCATCAGACCCCTGATGAAAACGCCCGAGCAGCTGGATGCCCTGCAGATCCCGGCGGCACAGGATGTGACGCTGAAAGAACTCGCCTTCTCCTATGGGGAAGAGCCTGTCTTTTCCGGCCTGAGCCTGACGGCCCATCCCGGCGATATCATCGGCATCACCGGCCCGGTCGCCTGCGGAAAATCCACCCTTGGCCGTGTGTTTCTTTGTGAAGCACCCTATCAAGGCTCGGTCTGCTTTGGCGGCAGGGAACTTTCCACCCTGACCCCGCGCCAGATCGCCGCCACGGTCGGGTATCTGGGCCATGACCCGGAACTGAGCGCCGACACCGTGCAGAATAATGTCCTCTGCGGCAGCGAACAGGATGTCATGCCGTGGCTTGCAGCCGCTGCCCTGAAGGAGGAAGTGCTGGCCATGGAAAAGGGTACGGAGACGGTCATCGGCAGCGGCGGCACCCGCCTTTCCGGCGGGCAGGCACAGCGTCTGGCATTGGCCCGGACACTGGCCCATCCCCGCCCGGTGCTGGTGCTGGATGACCCCTTCTCGGCACTGGACCGCAGCACCGAGGATGCGATCTTTGCCGAGCTGCAGGCGTATGCCAGGGATAAGGTGGTGTTCCTGATCTCCCACCGGCTGTACCATTTTCCGCAGATGCAGCAGATCATCTTTATGGAGGGCGGCAGAACCACCGTTGGCACCCACGAGGAGCTGATGGCAGCGGTTCCGGTCTACCGCCAGCTGTATGAAAGCCAGACCGGCCTGAAAGGGGGAGAGGGCGCATGAACATGAAAAAGAAAAATGATCACGGCGTGTTTGCTGCCGTCCGGATGGCAGCGGCTTCGCACCGTCTTCTCACGGTGGGCACGGTGCTGTGCGTGGCAGCTTCGGTGGCGGCATCCCTGCTGCCGCCCCTGCTGCTGGCCCGGGTCATCGACCGTCTGACCGCGGGCCTCCCGCTGTCCTTTCTGGCCGTGCTGCTCTACTTCGGCAGCCTTGCACTGGAAGGTGTGCTCACCTCGGCGCAGGAAAGCCTGCTGGTGCTCTTTGGCCAGAGGATGACCCATGCCCTGCGCTCGGAGATGTCCCGGAAGCTGAGCCGCCTGCCCGCCGGTACACTGGCAGAGCAGAACCCCGGCGAGGTGGCCGCCCGCTTTTCGGGCGATGTGGACACAGTGGAAGCCCTGTTTACTTCCGGCATCATCAGCATGGCGGCAGATGCCTGCCGCATCGTCTCCATCATGGGGGTCATTGCGGTGAAAAACACCGGCCTTGCGCTGATCCTGCTGCTGGTGCTGCCGCTGTTTGCCGTGTTTACCCGTTACGTCCAGAAGCGGATGCTAGCCGCGCAGCTGGACAACCGCCGCGCGGTCGCCGCAGTCTCCGGGCAGGTGCCCGAGACTCTGCACAACATCCGCACCATCCGGGCGCTGGGGCTGGAGGATTACATGGAGCGCCGGTATGACCGGTGCATCGGTGACAGCTATGCCGCCATGGAGCGCACCAATTTTTATGATGCCGTCTATTCGCCGGTGGTGCTGCTGCTGAATGCCGTTGTGGTCGGCATCGTGATGCTGCTCTCCGCTTCGGGGAACGCACAGCTTCTGACCCTGTTCGGCATGTCGGTGGGCACCTCGGTGGCTGTCATCAACTACATCTCCCGCATCTTCACCCCCATTGAGAGCCTGGGCATGGAGATCCAGACCATCCAGTCGGCCATGGCGGGTGTCAGGCGCATCGATGCCTTTCTCGACCAGCCGGAGCGCACGATCCCTTCCGCGCGCAGGGAGGCTGCCCGGGGCGATGTGGAATTTGCACATGTCACCTTCGGTTATGGGGAGCGGCACGTTCTGAAGGATTTTTCCATGACCGTGAAACAGGGGGAGCAGGTCACGCTGGTGGGCCGCACCGGTGCGGGCAAGAGCACCGTGTTCAAGCTCTTATTGGGCCTGTATCAGCCGGAGGCCGGTACGGTGACCATCGGCGGCGTGAAGGTGGGGGACATCACCGACCGGGAGCGCCGCACCTGCATCGGCTGTGTGGAACAGCATTTCTCCCGCGTGCCGGGCACCGTGCTGGAACAGATCACGCTGGGAGACCCGCAGATCACCGGGGAAATGGCAAGGGCTGCCGCCGCACTGGCCGGGATCGATGCTGCCATCCGGGCTCTGCCGGAGGGCTATGACACCGTCTGTACCGAGGGCATCTTCTCGCAGGGCGAGTGGCAGCTGCTGTCCATTGCCCGTGCCGCCGCTGCAGATCCCGCCGTGCTGCTGCTGGATGAGATCACCGCCAATCTGGATGCCGAAACCGAGGCCCGCGTGCTGGAGGCTCTGCGCCGTGCCTCCGCGGGCCGCACGGTGCTCTCTGTCTCCCACCGTGTCTATGAAAATCTTGGCGGCAGAACGATCGAGATCAGGACCCAGGAATGACGTATGATAAAAAACGCCCCCTGTGCGCCGCAGCAGGCACACAGGGGGCGTTCTGGTATGCTCAGTTCTTTTCGATGTAGACGCTGGTGGAGGGGAAGGCGAAGTCCACGCCGTCTGCCTGCATCACGTCCATGATGTTCAGGTTCAGATCATTCTGCTGCTGCAGGAAGGTGGCATAGACGTTGGTGGTCAGGTAGGCCGAGATGAGGATGTTGATGCTGGAATCGCCAAAGCTGGTCAGCCGGACGATGTTGGTGCCCTTGTTGGTGTAAGGGCTGTTGTCCAGCATGGCCTGCAGGTCAGCCATCAGCTTTTCCAGCTGGGCACGGGTGGTGCCGTAGGTGACACCCAGCGTGAACTTATAGGGCCGCATGGTGCGCAGGGCTGTGTTCTGGACAGTGGAGGCGCAGATCTGGCTGTTGGTGATAATGACCACGCTGTGGTCCATGGAGCGGATGCGGGTGGAGCGGAAGTTGATATCGATGACCTCGCCCTCCACATTGCCCACGGTGATCCAGTCGCCGATGGAAAAGGGTTTGTCCAGCAGGATGACGATGCCGCTGAACAGGTTGCTGGCGCTTTCCTGCGCGGCCAGCGAGATGGTCAGGCCCACAAGACCGGCACCGGCTACGATGCTGCCGATGGGGAAGCCGACGATCTGCGCGCAGGTGGCAACACCCAGAATGATGACCAGCACCTTGTAGGTGGTGTCCAGCAGGGAGCGCAGGGTCTTGTTGCTCCGGATCTCCGGGCTGCAGGAGGCCAGCAGCAGGTCGGCTACCTCAGAAGCATTGTACAGGCCCTGACAGAACAGGAGGGTCGCTGCGATCTTATAGGCCGTGAACAGAAACTTTGTCAGGCCCGGAATGGCCCACGGCAGGCTGGTCAGGGCCAGATACAGGCCGCTGTAAAAGGCCATCCGCGCCAAAGGGCTCTGTAAGCTGCGCAGGAGGATGGGCGTGGCGGCAAAGTGCCAGCTGCGGGCCTGCAGGGCGGGAAAGATCTTCCGGCGCAGCAGCCAGCCGACCAGGAGCCCCGCAAAAACGATGACAGCGGCGCAGACAGCCCGGGCAGCCAGCGCCCACCAGCCCTCCAGCAAAAAAGGCCCGATCTCGAACCCGAGGTCACGAACGGTAAAAATCATGGCAAAAAGCTCCTTGTATCAAAAATTGTAACATCCTGTCCCACAGTATACCATATCCGGCCCGTGCAGGGCAAATAAAAAAGGGGTTGACAAGGCGGAGCAGCCGCGTTATACTCTTGGCCAGAAAGTTCGTTTCAGGGCGGGGTGAGATTCCCCACTGGCGGTACAGCCCGCGACCACCCGCAAGGGTGCTGACCCGGTGAGACTCCGGGGCCAACGGTATAGTCCGGATGCAAGAAACGGCAGGCAATACGATTTGTCTACGCGCCCTGTTGCAGTGTTTGCTGCGGCAGGGTGCGTTTTTGATTGTCTTCCCGGTTCCGAACCACGCGAAAGGGGCTTTCCAATCTATGATTTGGGGCAAAAACGCCCCGGGAGGATATTACCATGAAGAAAAACACGACCCGCAACCTGACTGTTGCCGCCATGCTCAGCGCGGTGGCCTTTATCCTGATGTTCATCGAGTTCCCGCTCCCGATGCTCATCCCGTCCTTCGTCAAGATGGACTTCTCCGACCTGCCCGCTCTGCTGGGTGCCTTTGCCCTTGGCCCGGTGTACGGCGTGATCATCAGCTTTATGAAGAACCTGCTCCATGTGGTCATCAAGGGCACTTCTACCGCACTGGTGGGTGAGCTGTGCAACTTCATGCTGGGTGCGGTGTTCTCCGCTCTGGCCGGTTACCTCTACAAGCACCACAAGAGCCGCAAGAACGCCATCATCGGCGCAGTGGCCGGTGCCGTGGCCATGGCCCTGTTCAGTGTGCCGTCCAACTACTTCATCACCTACCCGGCCTACGTCAAGTTCTACCACATGCCGCTGGAAGCCATCCTGGGCATGTATCAGGCTATCCTGCCCTCTGCAAACAGCCTTATCAAGTGCCTGGTCATCTTCAATATGCCCTTCACTCTGGTCAAGGGCCTGCTGGATGCCCTGATCTGCATGTTGATCTATAAGCCGCTCTCTCCCATCCTGCATGGCCGGAAGTGAGTGATAAAAAAGAAAGGACGCGAGAGCGTCCTTTCTTTTTTGCTTTTATCGATTCGATTTAAGACAGCGCGCCCTTTTCCAGCCACTTGCCCCGGGCAAGGCGGATAAGGAACAGCAGGCCCCGGATGCTCAGTTCGCAGCACATGGCACCCCAAACGCCCATCAGGCCCAGCCGGGGAGCCAGCAGGAACGCCAGCGTCAGCCGGATGCACCACATGCTGAATATGTTCAGCACAAAACAGGAGGTGCTGTCGCCCGCACCCTGCATGGCACCGCTGGCCACGATGGAAGCGCCGAACATGGGCTCGGCCCAGGCTTCGATGCGCAAAACCTGAGCACCCAGAGCGATGACAGCCGCATCGGTGGTGAAAAGGCTCATCAGGGTGGGGGCAAAGATCCACAGACCAACGCCGGAAAGGGCCATGACCCCCATGCCAAGGTCGGTGCACAGCCAGGCAAACCGCTTGGCCATATCCTTCCGGTTGGCACCCACGGCCTGGCCGATGAGGGTGACAGCTGCGCTCTGGATGCCGTAGCCTGCCATGTAGCACAGGCCCTCGGCGTTGACAGCCAGGCTGTTGGCGGCAATGGCCACGGTACCCAGGCCGGCCACGATGCGCACCAACACCACCTGCGCCAGAGAGATGGCGGCGCGCTCTCCCGCCAGAGGGCCGCCGACCCACAGCAGGTTCCGCAGGCAGGAGCGGGTGATCTTCCAGGGAGCGGGCTTCCGGATGCAGAGGGGGCCTTCCCGCAGCAGCAGGATGGCCAAAGCCAGCAGGCCGCCCACCACAGTGGCCAGGGCGGTGCCCAGGGCTGCGCCGGGCACACCCAGCCCGGCACCCCAGACGGTGATGCCCCACAGCGTCCGGGTGGGGTTGATGAGGAAGAAGTTGAAGATGGCATCCAACACGCAGACCAACACGCTGATGAGGCTGGCGGTCAGGGCGTTGCCTGCCGCCCGGAGGATGGAGAGGTACAAGCCCATGGCCATGGTGAAGGGCAGCGCCGCTGACCAGATGGCAAAGTAGGCTGTGGCGTTTGCCCGCAGGGAGGGATCAGCTCCCAGCCACCCCGGCAGAAAGGGGCTGATGCCCAGGCCGAAGAGAGCGGCTCCCACGCCCAGGATCACATTGAATAGCATGGCCTGCCGCAGTACGCTGCGGGCATCATCCTGACGGTCGGCCCCCAGATACTGGGCGATCTGGATGGAGAGGGCAGTGTACAGGCCCACCAGAACACCGTGGAGCAGCCAGGTGCTGGAGCTGACGATGCCGATGGAAGCGGTAGCTTCTGCACCGATGTGGCCCACCATGGCAGCGTCGATGTATCCCATGGCAGTGACCACCAGCTGCTCCAGAATGGAGGGGATGCTCAGCGCCAGAGCCACCTGGGCCGTCTGGCGGGAGGGGATGGTTTCACCCTGCCGCATCCGGGCCGAAAGCTGTTCAAGTGAAAGTTTCATGTCTTCTCCTTTTTCTCCGATTTTCCTGTGAGACAAAAAAATACCCTCGAAAGGGCGTTTGTCCTCCCATTATAGACAGGGGGGCGAAAAATGTCAACCCATCAGCCCATGGGGTGGCCATTGCCCCGGAGATTGATTTTTTGGCCCGGGCGTGATACACTTCATTTGTATCCAGCCGTGAAAGAACAGGAACGGCCTCTGCCGCTCCGGGAAAGAGGAAAAAAACTATGCTTCAACTGCTTTCTGGCAACCCGCGCACCGTGGATGCGCTGGGCTTTCTGCTTGCATTTGCGCTGACCGCGCTGATGGACTCGGTGTTCCACGATAAGCTCCCCCACGACCATGGCCGCGCGTTTGCCGTGAACGGCGAACTCTCCAAGGGCAAGGCCCGGGGTTCCGGCCTCATCTTTGTACTCTGCATCGCACTGGTCACGCTGGCCGTGGTGCCCTTTAAAGCAGAGTATGTCATCTACACCGTCCTGCTCATTGCGTCCATGCTCTCCGGCTATTTTGACGATGCCGCCGAGACTGCCTGGAACGAGTACAAAAAGGGCCTGATCGATCTGGTCATCGCCGTTGTGGCGGGCGTGACCTACCTGAACTTCAACGGCACGGAGGTCAACTTCCTGAGCTGGAGCTTCAGCCTGCCCTATGCCGTCTACCTTATCCTCATCATCGTCCTGATCTGGGCCAGCATCAATGTGGTCAACTGCACCGATGGCGTGGACGGTCTTTCCGCCAGCCTTGCCGTGGTCAGCATCGGCACCTTTCTGCTGGCCTACTGGGAGGAGCTGGGGGATTACGCCACCGCAGGCATCGTGTTCATTGGTGCCCTGCTGGCCTACCTGTGGCAGAACGCCAAGCCTTCCACCCTGCTGATGGGTGACGCGGGCAGCCGCGCCATGGGCTTCTTCCTGGCCGTTCTGGCCCTCAAGAGCAGCCATCCCTTCGCCTTCCTGCTGGCCGCGCTGGTGTTCATTGTGGACGGCAGCCTGGGCATCCTGAAGATCAGTTTCAAGCGGTTTTTGCACATCTCCATCCTCAAGAACACCCTGACCCCGCTGCACGACCATGTGCGCAAGCGTCTGGGCTGGAGCGATGAGCAGGTCGTGGCCCGCTGGCTCATCCTGCAGGCTGTGGCATCCGCCTGGCTGCTGCTGTTGGTGCGGTAAAACACAAAAGGAAATGCAGCGCCCGCACAGGAAAGCTCCTGCGCGGGCGTTTTGCTGTTCTGGTCCGGGAGGAAAGTTCCAGCTTCCGGTACAGCGTTTCCAGACAGGCCGGGTCACGAATTTCCTGCATGAGTTCACCTCATTTCTTTTGTTTTATTGTGCCATGTGTCACAAACAAATGCAAGCAAAACCCTTATAATAGGGACGAAAGTGGAGGAAAAACCAATGGATTCTATTTTTGATCTCGATCATCTGTACCGCACCTATTTCAAGATGGCGCTGCCCTCGGTGTTCGGCCTGATGGTGAGCGTGGTGTATAACCTTGCCGATACCTTTTTCATTGCGCAGTCCAACGATACGGCGCTGATTGCGGGTGTTTCGCTCTGTGCGCCGGTGTTCACAGCCCTCATGGCCTTTGGCAACATCTACGGCCAGGGCGGCAGCTCACTCATTTCCCGCCTGCTGGGACAGGACGACCGTGAGGGCACCGGCCGGGTCAGCTCGTTCTGCTTCTATGTGGCCCTGACCACGGGCGTGGTGTTGGCAGCCCTGATGATGCTGTTCCGCGTCCCGCTGCTGGGCATTCTGGGTGCGACTGCTGAGACGATGCCGCACGCACAGGCCTATTACACCGTGCTGGCCATTGGTGCCCCGGCCACGGTGCTGAACTTTATCCATTCCAACCTCGTCCGCTGCGAGGGCATGGCCACCCAGTCCATGATCGGCAGCATCGGCGGCACGGTTATCAATATCATCCTCGATCCCATCCTCATCACCACAGTGGGCTGGGGCGCAAGGGGCGCGGCCATTGCCACCATTGTGGGCTACCTGTGCAGCGACCTGTACTTCCTGTGGCTGCTCCACAAAAAGAGCCGCTGCCTGTCTGTCAAGCTGTCCCAGTGCCACGTCACGGGCAGGGAGCTGCAGCAGATTTTGGGCGTGGGTGTTACTGCCGCGCTGAGCAACCTGATGCAGAGCCTGACTGTCATTGTGATGAACCAGTTCCTCTTGCCCTACGGCAACGATAAAATTGCCGCCATGGGCATTGCCAGCAAGGTGAGCATGATCGCCCAGCTGGTTCTGGTTGGCTTCTCGTTCGGCGGCATCCCACTGTTCGGTTACCTGTACGGCGCAAAAAAGCGGGACGTGATGCGCAAGCTCATCCGCTTCTGTCTGACCTTCCTCGTCTCCATCGCCGTGGTGCTGTCCCTCATCCTCTGCCTGAATTCCGGTGTGCTGATGCAGCTCTTCGTGCAGAATGCCGGGATGATCGCCACTGGTGCGCAGATGCTCCGCTGGCAGGTCTACACCGCAGCCTTTGGCGGCGTGGTGCTCCTGCTCACGGTGCTGTTCCAGGCAACTGGTAAAATCATACCGTCCTTCCTGCTCTCCATCAGCCGTCAGGGCGTGGTGTTTCTGCTGGCACTGGTGGTCTGCGTACATCTGTTCCAGTATCAGGGCGTGCTGATGGCTCAGGCTGTGGCCGACATCCTGAGCGCTGCGCTGGCCCTTGGCCTGCTGGCGGCCAACCGCGATATCATCGCAAAACAGTAAATACGAAAACGCCCGGAGGGCCGCTGAAAGCTGCGGTTCTCCGGGCGTTTTTCAGTATTCGATGCCTTTGCGCGCCTTGATGCCCTTCTGGTAGGGGTGGCGGCGGCATTTCATCTCAGTGGAGTAGTCGGCGGCATCCAGCATCCACTGCGGGGCCTTGTGGGCGGTCAGCACGCATTCCTGCGCGGCGGGACGCTCCAGAACGGCCCGCCGGAGCAGGTCTTTGTCCACCATGTCCAGCTCCCAGGCCGAACCGGCCTCATCTAAAATGAGCAGGTCGGCAGGCTCGGCCAGTGCGGCGGTCAGGTTTTCGTTCTGCACGGCCCGGGCAGCGGCCTTTTCCGCTTCGTTCATCTGGAACACGAACTTCTGCCCGCCCTTGCCCCGGAAAATTTTTACCCCCAGCTGGGCCAGCAGAGGGATCTCGCCGCTCTGCCCGCCCTTGAGGAACTGCACAATGACAACCCGTTTGCCGCTGCCCAGTGCGCGGAGGGCAAGGCCCATGGCGGCGGTGGTCTTCCCCTTGCCATCGCCCCAGTAAAGATGCAGCAGGCCCTGTTCCATCATCCGTTCTCCTTGGTGTACTGCACGGTCTCCACCAGGTACAGGATGTGCTGCTCCGGCCAGTTCCGGGTATCCAGTACATAGCCGCCCGCGTTGGGGCCGCACCAATCGTGAAAGCTGCGGCGGGGTACGCCAAACCGCTCCAGTGCGGCCATCTGGGTGCCGCCATGGGCCACGATGACCAGCCGCTCCTGCCCTTCGGCAAGTGCCTTGTCAATGAGGTCAGCCAGCGTTTTGCACACCCTGTTGCAGAAATCGCTCCTGCGCTCCCCGTTCGGGTGGGCGGCGTGCTCGTTTTCCTGCACCCATGCCAGATACTCCGGGTCCTGCTCCACCTGTACGAAGGTCTGGCCCTCGAATCGGCCGAAGTTCATCTCCTTCAGCCCGTCCACCGGAATGAGCTTTGCCCCGGGAAAGAACACCCGCGCCGTCTGGGCGGTGCGCTGCAGCGGGGTGACATAGACCACCTCCGGTGCAAAATCTGCCTGCCGCAGCTGGGCAATGCCTGCGGCGGAAAGGGGGATGTCCCGCTGGCCCTGATATCGTTTTTGCGCGTTGTACTCCGTCTGGCCGTGACGCAGCAAATAAATGAGCATAATCGTTCTCCTTTTTGGTTTGTTCTGCACCATTATAGCCTATTTTGCGGTTATTTTCCAGCCATGCTCTTGCAATTCTTCCGCATTTCAGATATATTGAGTGGGTATGAAATTTCAGGGGAGAGAAGTGTCAATGGAGATCCGGGACCGGAAAGCAGCGCAGCGCCGGGCGGGCATCATGGCCCGCAGGGGTCTGCCGCAGGCAGAAAGAGCAGCGGCCAATGCAGCCATCTGTGCCCGCCTTCTGGCCATGCCCTGCTTCCAAAAGGCAGAGAATCTGCTGCTCTACGCCGCTTTTGGCGGGGAGGTGGATCTTGCTGGGCTGGCAGAGCAGGCGGCCCGGCTGAGCAAAACGGTGGCCTATCCGGTCTGTGGGGAAAACTTTACCCTGACCGCCGCCGTACCGGGGCCGGACGGCTGGGAGGTGGGGGCTTACGGCATCCGCACACCGGTTCTGGAACGGGCGGCGCTCATCCGGCCGGAGGCGCTTGATCTGGTGCTGGTGCCCTGCACTGCCTTTGATGCGGTCTGCCGCAGGGTGGGCATGGGCAAGGGCTACTATGACCGCTATCTGCCCAGGTGCCGGAACGCCGTGGCGCTGGGCGTGGCCTTTGAGGCCCAGCGGGTGCCGGAAGCGGCTGCAGATGAACAGGACTGGCAGCTGGATGGATTTGTAACAGAGAGGAAAGTATATCGTGGAACTGATAAATTTGAGCTGTGAAGGTTTTCTGGAGGAACTGGCCAGCAAGGCGGCGGCTCCGGGCGGCGGCGGCGCTTCGGCGCTGGTGGGCGCGGCCGGTGTGGCGCTGGGCAGCATGGTGGGCAGCCTGACCGTGGGCAAAAAGAAATATGCTGCCGTGGAAGCGGACATCGCTGCCCTGAATGTCCGGGCCGAGGCCCTGCGCAAGCGGTTGGAAGCGCTGGTACAGGCCGACGCGGAGGCCTTTCTGCCTGTTGCGGCGGCCTACAAGCTGCCGAAAGAGACCCCGGAACAGCAGGCCCACAAGGCCGCGGTGCTGGAAAAGGCACTGGACAGAGCCTGCGCCGTGCCGCTGGAGGTGATGACTGCCTGCGGTGAGGGCATCGCACTGGCCGCAGAGTACGCCGAAAAGGGCAGCGTGCTGGCCCGTTCCGATGCCGGATGCGCGGCGCTGTTCTGCAAGGCAGCCATGCAGGCGGCAGGGCTGAACGTGAAGGTCAACACCCGCCTGATGGCAGACAAGGCCCATGCGGATGCGCTGGAGGCCAGAGCGGAACAGCTGCTGGCCGAGTTTGTGCCGCAGGCTGACAGGGTCTATCAGACTGTATCAAATGAGTGAGGGGAGAAGAAAATGGCTCAGATCTTGAAGGGTGCGCCCGTGGTGGCCGCCATGAACGAAGCAAACGCCGCGCGCTGTGCCGCGCTGAAGGAAAAGGGTATCGTGCCCACACTGGCTGTGGTGCGGGTCGGCGCGCGGGAGGATGACATTTCTTATGAAAAAGGGATCGTCACCCGGTGCGGTAAGGTTGGCGTGGAGGTGCGGCAGTTCCATCTGGCGGAAGATGTTACGCAGGAGGAACTGCTGGATGTGATCCGGCAGATCAATGGGGATGCATCGGTTCACGGGTGCCTGATCTTCCGGCCCCTGCCAAAGCGGTTCGATGACCGCAGGGTCCAGGAGGCGCTTGCCCCGGAAAAGGATGTGGACGGTATCACGGACGGCTCGATGGCCGGTGTGTTCACCAATATGCCCATCGGCTATCCGCCCTGCACGGCGCAGGCCTGCCTTGAGATCCTGAAACACTACAACGTGCCGCTGTCCGGCAAACGGGCCGTGGTCGTGGGCCGCAGCTTGGTGGTGGGCAAGCCCGCTGCCATGATGCTGGACCGGGAAAACGCCACCGTGACCCTCTGCAATTCCCGCACCCGGGACCTGCCCGCCCTCTGCCGGGAGGCCGATGTGCTGGTGGTCGCCATGGGCAGGCGGGGAGCCATCGGGGCCGATTGCCTGCGGGAAGGTCAGGTCGTGGTGGATGTGGGCATCCACGTCAACGAAGAGGGCAAGCTCTGCGGCGATGTCCGCTTTGATGAGGCAGAACCCATCGTGGAGGCTGTCACCCCGGTGCCCGGCGGTGTGGGCACGGTGACCACCTCTGTGCTGGTGGGCCATGTGGTGGATGCCGCATCCGCACAGTAAAACAGAAAACAACAGGCGGTGCCGGAGATTTTCGGCACCGCCTGTTGTTCTCATACGGTTGCAAGCACGGCAAGGATGCTCTGCCAGCGGGGGTTCTGCACCTGCTGCGCGGCACGGCGGGGCGCGGAAGGTGAAACCGTGCGGGCAGGACGCTGGACGCAGTCAGCCGGCTGCGCAAAGGGGGAGGCGAGTTCGGCCTGCCAGCGGGCGGCCAGTGCCATGGCTTCAGGGCTGGATTGCAGGGTGCGGCGCTCCGTTCCGGCCAGAAAATCGCCCAGCCAGCAGAGGATTGCCGCAATGGGCAGGCAGTCGGCGGCACGGGTGGACCAGTAGTTCCACTCGCCGCCCCGGCCCACAAAGCTCTCCACGGTGATCATGGCACCTTCCCGGGCAGATTGAGGCAGGCAGGAGCGGGAGGTGCCTGCCGCGCGGCGCAGCTCCCGCAGAATGATCTCAGTACGGCCCGCGTCCAGGGTGTCATCCCGGATGCAGGCGGAAAAGTCCGCGCTGTCCAGCAGGTTTTCGGCCCGGGTGGGAAATTGCCCTGTCATCTCGCCGGATGCGTTGTGGCAGAGTTGCCAGCCCTTGCGGAACAGCTGGAAGTTCAGGTTGCGGCGGCCCATGGTGGAGTAAAACACCCGGGCGCGGCCATTGGGAGACTGCCGCAGCTCCAGATAGGCATCAGCGCCGCCCAGGTCCTGTACCTTGACGGTCAGGAGCAGGGAAGAATTGTTTTTCTGTGCGGACATGGCACGGTGCATCTCTTCAAAATAGCGGCTGGCATCCATAGCGGGTCTCCTCTCTGGTTTTGGATGATGTGTCGGAAACCATCCATCGGTTGTTCTCTGCCTGCATTATAACACATACGACAACAAAATACAACTATAAGTTTGATAAAAACCAAAATATTTTGGAAATTCGGGGATACTGACAAACGGATTGGTTGTAAATGGAAAAGGCTTCTCCCGTCGGAGAAGCCTTTTGTAGTGGCAGGATTCAATCGCCCAGCTCCCGGATCTCATTCTGGATGAGCCGCCCAGCGGCGCGTGCCAGCTGATCCATGCCCCGGATGCGGGCGAGGTTTTTGCCGTAGATGCGTTCTGCATCGTGGCTGGAGCTGTCCTCGCCCATGAACACGGCAGAGACACGCAGACCCCTGCGCTGCAGGTCGCGTACCTCAGCGGCGGCATCGTCCACGCCGTAGGAGCCGCCGTAATCACAACCCAGCGGCTGTTCCGGGCTGGGCGGTACGCGGCGGCTGTCGTTGGGGGAAGCATCCGTCAGCAGGATGAGCAGATGCCGGGGTGCGGGGCCGGGGTCAAAGCTGACCAGATCACCTGCCGCCCGCAGGGCAAGGCCGTCACGGTTCCAGCCCGATGCAAAATACTGGTCGATCCCCTGCAGGCTTTTGTCCGCAAAGCCCTTGAGCACCCGCAGAACCGTATAGCCCCGCAGGCTGCAGAAACTGCTGACCCGCACCGGGATACCGCAGGCGGCAAGGCTCTGGGCCAGGATCGTGCCCTGCGCCGCAATGACCTCCTGACAGTGGAGCCGGGAAGCCGACGCGTCCAGCAGCAGGTCCACGGTGAAGGAGGGCTGATTCTCCTCCTCGGCACAGCGGAACACCCGGCTGTCGTTCAGAAGGGGAGCGCGCCAGACCCGCTCCGGGTCCAGAGCGCCGCTGCGGGCGATCCGGGCATTGGGCTGCTGGTGGACCAGAATGCAATTGCGGATCTGCTCGGTGAGCCGGAGCACCACGCTGCGGTGAAGCGCCCGGTTTTTGGCGTAGTAGGCGCGGTTGCGGTCGGCCTGCAGCTGAGCCTGCTCGGCCAGGTGCTTTGCCTCCGGTGTGGGGGCCTGTTCCGGGCTGGGCACGCCGGAGGCAAACCAGAGGCGGCACCCGAGGTGCGCCCCGGTGCAGAGCGCCTGCTCGGCCTTGCGCAGACGCTCGGGCGGATAGAGGGAACGACCAAAGCAGCTTTCAATGTAGGCGCGGTCCTCGGCGGCATTCTGCCGCAGGGTGATGTGGGCCAGCCGCTTGTCTGCCGTGGGGCCGGAGCCGCCCGCTTCAACAGAACCGGAGTGCTCCACGGTCAGACGGTCGGTCTTGATCATCTGGGTGGGCAGCGTTTTGGTGGCAAGAGAGGCCAACAGCCCCTCCAGATGCAGATGAAGCCCCACTTTGTGCCGGATCCTGCCGTCAAACAGGGCAAACCTTGCAAACAGGCCCAGCAGCTCACCCTTGAGCTGGCCGGGCTGGGGCGGTTGGGCTGGGGAAAGTGCCTCTGCCAGCCGGCTCTCGTAGGGGGTCATCACAGGCGGATGCCTGCCCTGTACGGTGCGCCAGCGGTCGGCCTGCATGGTGTAGACCAGCTGATTTTTTGCCATCCACTCCTGCCGCGAAAGCTTGTACTGGATGCCGAAGAAATAGTCCGCGTGGGCCCGGCGCAGCTCGGAAAGGACCGGGCGGCGGGGCAGTTCCAGCAGATAGACCGCACTTTCGAGGTAGAGCCATGTCAGATCATCCAGCTGGCTCTCCCGGAGATCGCCGTCCCATGTGGCAAAAAGGTCGCGGAGCAGGTCGTCGCCATAGTATTTGTGCACCAGCCCCACGACACAGTTCATATAAAAATCGATCGTGCCGTCGGTGTTGCGGGCCAGGAAAAGCGGCTCAAAGCCGTAGGCCCCCGCCGCTGCCCACACCTGATTGGCGGCCCGCCGCTCCTCGGCAGTATAACTCCGGGCATCCATCAGCGGAACAGCTTTTCAGCCGTCAGGCTGGCCGGGATGCGGGCGGCGATCACGTCCCGGATCAGCCCCTGCTCGTAGGAATCAAAGGCCTTGTTGGTGATGCCCATGTCCAGCGCTGGCCCCGCAGCCACGCCCCGGCGCATCAGGCGCAGAGCGTCCAGCATTCCGCGCAGATCCAGCGCTTTGGTGGAAATTTCGGCGCTGTCGCATTTCTTTTGCAGGTCAAGGAAGAGCAGAGCAAACTGGTGCACATATTTGTCCGTCAGGTCGGCAAACTGGGCCCGCAGCAGCTTTTCAAGGTTTTCCTCCGTGATGGTGGGCATCTGGATGACTGCAAAGCGGGAAGTCAGGGCCTCGTTCAGCTCCCGGGTGCCCGCGTAGCCATAGTTCATGGTGGCGATGAAGCGGGTCTCCTCGGCCAGCGGGATGCGCTCGTAGCCGGGCACATCAATGGCGCGGCGGAAGTCCAGCACGGCGTGGAGGACGGCCAGGGCCTCGTTTTTGGCCATGTTGATCTCGTCCAGCACGCCGAAGCCGCCGCACTGGGCACAGCGGTAGACCGGCCCGGGCCGGAAGGTGACCGCCCCATCCACAAAGGTGTCCATGCCGATGAGGGAGGCTGCATCCATGTTCACATGGAACGAGATGTCCCATGCGGGGCGGCCAAAAGCGGCGGCTAGATTCTCGGCCAGCACGTTTTTGCCGGTGGCCTTGCCGCCGGCCAGCAGCAGGTTCTCGCCGCAGAGCAGGGCCGCCAGTGCCTGCTCCCAGACCTCCCGGCCATAATAGGTAAAGCCGGAAGCCGGGATGCGGGGGCGCAGGGCCTCGGGCAGAGCGTGGGCGGCGCGGTAATCTTCCACAGCGCGCAGCAGGTCGGGGCTGATGCCCTCCTGCCGTAATGTTTCCATCAGATCAGACATCCAAGACATCTCCTTGCGGTTGACTTTGCCAAACCGATTTTTCAGCCTTATCATAGCACAACCGCTCCGGTTTGTGTAGGGGGCGCGGGGGCATTTTTTGCCGGATTTTTGCCCGGGAAATGCCGCAGGGTGGAACGGATCTGTGTGCTGCCGTGCAGACGAAGGAGCTTTTCGTGCCCGGGAATCGTGCGGTAGCGGATATTTTGTGGAAAGCTGTCGAAATGGCAGGTGTTCTGTGTTGTGGGTATCCACTTTTGGCTCAGAATGGTAAAAATTCCGGAAATTCGATTGACAAATCCGAATATTTATCGTATAACCCATATATGGAACAATTCCGGAGGGAATGCGGAACTCGTGCCCCTGCCCGTTCCTGTCGGAGGAACCACGGTCTGGTTCTGGTGCCGGTGCACTTGGTTTGGTGCAGACGGTAAGTATAGATTGATTTGAAAGAGAGGAATCCCCGTTATGATGAACAATGAGATCAAAATGCCCGCTAGCTTTGCTGCGATCGATGAGAACGAAATGGTGTACCTGCAGGGTGGCGCAACCACCGAGGCTACCGCTTGGGACGTGTTCCTGAACGTTGGCAAGCTGTTCAACTACATCGCCCGCGTGTTCTCCGCAGGCAGCTCCATCGTCAACAACATCAATGTTATCGTGACCACCTTCCAGACCCTGAGCACCTTCAGCCTGACCGCTAAGAACTAAGGTTTGGGCCAAAACCGAATCAGCATTCACAGGGCATCCGCTCCGGCAGGCGCGGGTGCTCTTTTTTGCTGCACAGGGCGGGAAGGCATTCGCCCCCAAATGCAGGAAAGCAGCCGTTTTTCTGCAAAGCGGGCGGATTGTCCATTGACAAGGCTCAAGAGGGTGTCGTATACTAACGATGCCTTGCAAGAAACCCCGCATCCGCGGAATAAAAGAGGAGAGAGAATATGAAAAATAACAACAGCAGCATCAAGACCGTTGTCGCTGTCGGTATCGGCGCGGCATTGTTCTTTGTTCTGGGGCGTTTTGTGGCCATTCCCAGCCCGGTGCCCAACACCAACATCAGCCTGCAGTACGCCGTTCTGGCCCTGCTGGCTGCCATGTACGGCCCCGTGGCCGGCGGCCTGATCGGCTTCATCGGCCACACCCTCATCGACCTGTCCTGGGGCGGCAGCCCCTGGTGGAGCTGGGTCATCGCCTCCGCCTTTGTGGGCGTTGTGGTGGGCCTGTTCTCCAAGAAGCTGAACCTGCAGGAAGGCGAGTTCGGCAAGAAGCAGGTGGCTTTCTTTGCCCTGGCCAATATCGTGGCCCATCTGCTGGCCTGGGTCCTGGTGGCCCCCGTGCTGGATATTGCCATCTACGCCGAGCCCGTCAAGAAGGTGTTTGCACAGGGTGCATTTGCCGCAGTGTCCAACAGTATCACCGCTGTGGTGGTGGGCGGCCTGCTGGTGCTGGCTTACACCAGAACCATCGCCAAGAAGGGCTCTCTGGATCAGGAGTGATCCCCGCATGAAACCCGGCCTTTCCATCTGCGCCGTCCGGCCCGTTGGAAAGGCTTTTTTGATGAACAGCTGAGGTACCATACCCATGGCAGAACGTAAACCCATCATCTCATTCCGCAACTTTTCCTTCCAGTACCGCGCCCAGAAGCGCCCCACCCTGACCGATATCGATCTGGAGATCTACCCGGGGGAACGGGTGCTCATTGCGGGCCCCTCCGGCAGCGGCAAGAGCACGCTGGCGGGGTGCATCAATGGGCTGAACCCGTTTTCCAACCCCGGCGCGTGCACCGGCACCCTGACCGTGGACGGTGTGGATGCGCCTCACAGCAGCCTCTTTGAGCTTTCGGCCCATGTGGGCACGGTGCTGCAGGACCCGGACGGCCAGTTCATCGGGCTGACCGTGGGCGAGGACATTGCCTTTGCACTGGAAAACAGCTGTACCCCGCAGGATGAGATGCACGCCATCACCCGCCATGCCGCCGAGCTGGTGGGCATCGAGAACCATCTCGGCTATGCACCGCACGAGCTTTCGGGCGGGCAGAAGCAGCGGGTGAGCCTGGCGGGCGTGATGGTGGATCAGGTCAGGATCCTGCTCTTCGATGAGCCGCTGGCCAACCTCGATCCCGCCACCGGAAAGCAGGCCATTGAATTGATCGACGAGATCCAGAAAAAGACTGACACCACAGTGCTCATCATCGAGCACCGGCTGGAGGATGTGCTCTGGCGGAACGTGGACCGCATCGTGCTGGTGAACGGCGGCACCATTCTGGCAGACCTGCGCCCGGACGAGCTGCTCTCGGGCAGCCTGCTGGCGGAAAACGGCATCCGGGAGCCGCTGTATGTCACGGCTCTGCGCTATGCCGGGGTGGATATCACTCCGGACAAGCACCCCGCCCATGTGGACAGCCTTGTGCTGGACGATACCGACACCCAAAAGCTCCGGGACTGGTTCACGGCCCGGCCCCGGCCCGCCGCGCAGCCGGAACGGGAGTCGCTGCTGGAGGTAAAGGGCCTGAGCTTTGGTTATCAGAAGGGCCAGCAGACCCTGCGGGATGTCAGCTTCTCGATCGGCAAGGGGGAGATGGTGAGCATCGTGGGCCGGAACGGCGCGGGCAAATCCACCCTCTCCAAGCTCATCTGCGGCTTCGAGACCCCGGATGCGGGCGAAATCTTCCTGAACGGCAAGCCGCTGGCTGAGGAGAACATCCGCCGCCGCGCCCAGCACATCGGCTATGTGATGCAGAACCCCAACCAGATGATCTCCAAGACCATGATCTACGATGAGGTGGCTCTGGGTCTGCAGCGCTCCGGCCTGACCGAGGAACAGATCCGGGAAAAGGTGGAGGCGACCCTCAGGGTCTGCGGCCTGTATCCTTTCCGGAACTGGCCAATCTCGGCACTGAGCTTCGGCCAGAAAAAGCGGGTGACCATTGCCAGCGTGCTGGTGCTTGACCCGGAACTTATCCTTCTGGATGAGCCCACTGCCGGGCAGGATTTCCGGCACTATACCGACATCATGGAGTTCCTGCGGGGCCTGAATGCCCGGGGTGTGACGGTGGTGATGATCACCCATGACATGCACCTGATGCTGGAATACACCCGCCGCGCACTGGTGTTCTGCGACGGACGGCTCATTGCCGACCGCACCGCGGCCGCCGTTCTGTGTGACCCCGCGCTGGTGGAACAGGCGGCCCTGAAGGAGACCAGCCTGTACACGCTGGCCAACCGCTGCGGCATTGCGCCCGCACAGGAATTTGTAGAGAGATTTATTGAGCAGGACCGGGAGGTGAGAGAGGGTGGCCGCTAAGACTGTTTTGAATTATCTCCCCCGGGAGAGTGTCGTCCACAAGATGACCGGAACCACCAAGCTGGCGTTCTTCCTGCTGTTCACCTTTGCCAGCATGATCACCTACAACACCTGGGTGCTGCTGGGCCTGTTGGTGGTCAGCCTGCTGGCCTTCAGGCTGAGCCGGATCAAATTCCGGGAAGTCCGGTTTATGATGACCTTCATGCTGGTGTTCCTGCTGCTGAACAACCTGTTCATCTTCCTGTTCGATCCCAATCAGGGTACCACCCTGTACGGCACCCGCACGGTGCTCTGCCACCTGTTCTGGCGGTATGACCTGACAGCGGAACAGCTGTTCTACATGGTCAACATCAGCCTGAAATATTTTGTGGCCCTGCCGGTGGCCATCCTCTTTATCTCTGCCACCGACCCCAGCGAGTTTGCTGCCAGCCTGAACAGCATCGGCATCTCGTATAAGGTCGGCTATTCGGTGGCCATTGCCCTGCGCTACATCCCCGATATCCAGCGCGACTACCACAGCATCAGCCAGGCCCAGCAGGCCCGCGGTGTGGAGCTGGGCAAAAAGGAGCCTTTCTTCAAGCGGATGAAGAACTCTGTCAACATCCTGCTGCCGCTCATCCTGACCAGCCTGAACCGCATCGACACCATCTCTAACGCGATGGAGCTGCGCGGCTTCGGCAAGAACAGCAAGCGCACCTGGTATACCCAGCGCCCCTTTGCCCGGCGGGACTTCGTTGCCCTGGGCGTGGGCGCGGTTCTGCTGCTCATCAGCCTGACCGTGACCATCCGCTTTGGAAGGTTCTATAACCCATTCCTCTGAACAAAAAGGCATCCCCGCACTTCCTGTTTCGGCAGGCCGTGCGGGGATGTTTTGCTTTTACAGACCGTTGGATCAATGATGCCGCAAGAGAAAGGGGCTGTGTTACGCCGCGTCCACGAACTCCTCCGGGTCTTCCACGGCATCGGTGATGGTCTCCTCCGCGTCATCAGAGGAGTCGGCAGGCTGCTCCGGGTGGAGCAGGGCGTTGAGCAGGTCACGGAAGTCGATCAGGCTGTCATCCACCTGCTGGTTCCGGGCCAGCAGGTCCTGCACCATGTCGGGCTTGTCGGTGATGAGGTCGTCCACACCCAGCTCCAGCATGTGGGTAGCGACCTTTTCGCGGTCGATGGTCCAGGCAGAGACGGTCTTGCCCCGCAGATGGACGGCGTTGACCATGCCGGAGGTGATAAAGGTGGTCTCCACGCTGAAAAAGTCGGCATCGGGCAGGTCGTAGTAGTTGCCTACGCCCAGAGCCAGAATGTAGCCGGTGGGGTACTCAGGGGCCAGCGCCTTGACCTTGTGCAGGGTCTCGTAGCTCTGGGAGGTGATGACGCAGTTGGAGCTGTCGAAGCCGTATTCCCGCAGCAGGCGTACAGTCTCAGCCTCCAGAGCAGGGGTGGCGGCGCTGGGCTTGATCTCCACGTTCAGGCCGATGCGGCCCCGGCAGAGCTGCAGCACCTGTTCCAGGGTGGGGATCCGGGTGTCGGCAAAGCGGCTGCTGAACCAGCGGCCCGCGTCCAGCTGTGCCACCTCGGCATAGGTCAGATCATAGACTTTTGCGTTTTTGCCGGTGCAGCGTTTCAGGTTTGAATCGTGGGTCACCACGACCACGCCGTCGCTGGTCATCTGCACATCCAGCTCGATGCGGTCGCCGCCCTTGAGGATGGCCGACCGGAAGGCGGGAAGGGTGTTTTCCGGGGCCACGGTGCAGTCGCCCCGGTGGAAGGTGACCAGTGGGGTCACGCCGCCCACGGCGGTGAGCAGGGCATCGTCCTGGGGCAGGGCATAGAGGTAGACTGCCGTCAGCCCGGTGGCCAGCGTGACCCCGGCCACCGCAGCGGTGAGCAGGGGCCAGCCGCCAAAGCGGTGCGGTTTGCCCTCCGGCAGCTTTTCCGGCGGGCAGTCACGGCAGCGATCGTAGAGGAATGCGATGATGGTGCACTGGGCCGTGGTGACCTTGCAATCCAGCAAAAAGCCGAAGAAGGGGATCTCCAACAGATACAGCGCACGGGCGAGCAGCAGCATGGCGCGGGTGCTCCGCAGTCCGATCAGCGCCGCCACACTGTAAACCAGCAGGAAAGCTCCGAAAAAGACCAGAACAGACCGGACCAGCGCACTGAGGTTCCACCGCAGCAGCACACCGGCCAGCCGGGGCAGCTGTGTTTTGACATGGGCTGCGCTCTCCTGAACGGCTTCCCACAGGCTTTTGCGTTCCAGCGTAAAGAGGGGGAGCACCAGAACCCAGAACAGGGTGAACAGGAACGCCGCACCCAGAATGAGAAGAAAAAGCACCAGATAGAGCGGCTTTGCCCGGACAAGCCCAAGGATGTACTCCGGCACGGCCAGCTGAGAGATATAGTTGTAGGTCACGAATACATCTGTAAAGGGTATGAGCAGGGCGCAGTAAAGCAGGATGGGCCAGTTCTTGGGGAGCAGGACGTGGCGGATATCCCCCAGCGACCGGACGAACAGGGAAACAGGACGCAGTGTTTCGCCCCGGCGGGCCAGCGCAAACCCGTGCAGGAGGATGGAAAAGCCGTACAGGTTCCAGCACGCCGCCAGAAGGACGATGAGCACGATCCCGCCTAAAATGGTCGGGGAGGTAAAAATTTGATGCGCGCTGTTGTTGGTCAGGTAGTTCACCGGCGAACAGCGCAGTGTCAGCGACCAGATGCCATTCATGGCGGGCAGAAACAAAAGATAGGTCAGGGCTTTATACACCAGCACGGCTGTCAGAACGGCAGCGGAGGCCCGGTGCAGCAGGGTCAGGGCATGGTTCCGGGTGTCCTTGTAGGCCCGGCGTGCCCGCGTGAGGGAGCGGAAGAGATGCTTCAATTTGGATTCCACCTCGGTACTGGGATATGGTTCTGTCATTTTACAGTAGTATATCACAAAGCCGGGAAAAATGGAAACGACACGGATCGACAGTTTGTTCCAGACGACACAGGCGCTTTTCAGCGGGGCAAAAGCGTGTTACAATAGGGGCAGAGTAAAACAGACAGGGGAGGAACACCCAATGCAGATCATGGATCAATTCGGTGCAGCACCGGGGGCAGAGAGCGTCCGGATGCCCGAAGGCACCGAGCGGACACTGGCGGCAGAGCACGCCGCGGCCATTCTGGTCAACGAACAGCCAGCCTTCCGGGTGGTCTGCACGCCGGAGCTGCTGCCGCAGTTGGCGCTGGGCCGCCTGCTGACTGAGGGCTGGATCAACTCTGCTGACGAGGTGGAGCGGGTGGCCGTCTGCGCGCAGGGCCTCAAAATAAGCGTTCAGCTGCGCCACCCGCTGGCGGCAGCGGAACAGGCCGGGCAGGAGGTGCCCAGCTGCTGCACCGATAACCTGACGCTGGCCAGCCCGGTGCAGCTGCCGCCGCTGGCCCCGGTGCCTCAGCGGGAGATCCCTGCCGCATGGGTGGATGCGCTGGCCGATGCCATGGGGCAGGGCCTTCCGCTCTACCGTGCCACCCATGCCGTGCACAGCTGCCTGCTGCTGCGTGCGGGCAGGATCTTGTACCGGTGCGAGGATCTGGGCCGCCACAACGCGCTGGACAAGGCCGTGGGCTGCGCCCTGACAGAGGGTGTGCCGTTGGCGGAGTGTGTGCTTTTTACCAGCGGCCGGGTGCCGGTGGATATGGTGCGCAAGGCCATCCGGGCCGGTGTGCCCGCGCTGGTGAGCAAGAGTATGCCCACGGTGCAGTCGCTGGAGCTGGCAGAGGAATATGGATTGAAACTGTTCATCCGGCAAAAGAAATGATTTCACCAGGAAGCGAGAGCTTTTGAGAGCAATTGCGGGGCTTTGTTTGCTCGTATGCGTTGACTAACCGGTGGAAAAGATGTTATTCTTATAACGAAGGAACCGTTCCGCACTGTTGCAGCAGGTGGAACGGCTGTTTTCGTGCCCGGGAGTTCCGGGCACAGCTGAATCAAACAGGCAGGTGATACAATTGAAGCAGGCAAATCATGCGCCGCAGTCCTTGTGGCGCAGGCGGCTGCCCGGCTATGCGGCCATGGGTGCGGCAACGCTTGCCATGGCGCTTGGCCTTGGCGGGCTGATGCACAGCCGCACCACGGTGGCCGGAACGGCCCTGCCGCTGGCAGATGCCGATGCTGCCACCTATGGTGTGAGCGCGGTGTACCAGCTGGATGACACCACGTATTATGTGGTGGGCAGCAAGCAGGGCTTCCAGAGCGAGGTGCAGGCCGGTGTGACGCTGGACCGCGACGGCAATGTGCTGGATGTGAAGATCCTGGCACAGGCCGAGACAGACAGCCTGGGTGCCCAGTGTGAGAACCCGGAGTTCACGGCCCAGTACCAGGGCGCAGCTCCCTTCACGCTGGCAGGCAAGCGCTACACTGTGACCGACCCGGCCACCGGCACGGCTTTTGCTGCCGCAGGCAGCGCCGGGACCGACGCTGCCCCCGCTGAGGCCTTCGACCCCGCCGCATGGCGTGCGGGCGATACCTCCCCGGAGGCCGAGGCTACCCGGAAGATGTATGAAGCCGGGCTGACCCTCTCGGCCCTGAACGGCCAGCCGATGGACGACGCACTCATCCCCCCGATGGACAACAGTGCTGAGGCTGTGGCACGGCGCAAGCTGTACGCGGCGTGTCTGAGCAAGAGCGCGCAGGACGGCGAGAAACAGGCAGTGCCTTATGCAGACTGGTCCGCTGAAAAGCAGGCCGAGTACAAGCTGCAGGCCGCTGAGCTGACCACCCAGGGCAGTGCGGCCGACACGGTTAGCGCTGACATGACCCAGGTGGATGCGCTTTCCGGTGCAACCATTACGTCCACGGCGGTCACGGACATCGTCAACAATTCTTATTTCTATGTAACCGAGGTGCTCTGCGCAGAGTGACCTCACGGAGGAATGGAAACCTATGGCAAAAACTGATTTTCTGACGGCTGACATGACCCGCCGTCAATTTATGAAGATCTCGGGCAAGAGCCTTGCAGGACTCACCCTTTCCGCATCTATGCTGTCCCTCTTCGGCTGCTCTCAGAAGCAGGTGGATGCCGGTGCTGTGGCGACCTGGGCACTGCCCCAGGGTCTGCTGGTGGTCAATGCTGACCTGTGCACCGGCTGCCAGCGGTGTGAGATCAACTGCACCCTGACCAACGACGGTGTGTGCTCTTCCTACATCAGCCGTGTCAAGATCCAGCGCCGCCTGAATCTGGACGGCGACGGCAACGGTCTGCTGTCCGGCACCGACAACTGCTTTGTCTACTTCCCGGATACCTGCCGCCAGTGCGAGGATCCCGCCTGCGGCAACGCATGCCCCCAGAAGGCCATTATCACCAATGAGCAGGGCATCCGCGTGGTCGATACCGACAAGTGCATCGGCTGCGGTGCCTGCGTGGAGGCCTGCCCCTGGCACATGCCCACCGTCAATCCCGAGACCGGCAAGTCCTCCAAGTGCATCGCCTGCGGTGCCTGCGTGGCGGGCTGCCCGTCCGGCGCTCTGTCCATCGTGGACTGGGATGCCGTTACCAGCGCAGCACAGGCTGCTTACAAGGACCTGTAAGGAGGAACAACAATGGCTGAAACCTATGGCTGGGCAGGCAAGATCCTGCGCGTCAACCTGACCACCGGTGAGATCACCACCCAGGACGACGCAAAATACCATAAATATATCGGCGGTATGGGCATGGCCTACCGCATTATGTACGAGGAAGCTCCCATGGAGCTGGACCCCTATGACGAGAAGGCTCTGGTCATCTTTGGTGTCGGCCCCCTGACCGGTGCCGGCGTGCCCTGCTCCGGCCGTATGAACGTGACCTTCCGTTCTACCTGGTCCAAGGGCCACTCCATCATTGACGCACACATGGGCGGCCACATCGGCTCCATGCTGAAGTATGCCGGTTACGACGGCATCGTTGTCAGCGGCATCTCCGAAAAGCCCGTCTACCTGCGCATCGAGGACGGCGAGGTCTCTCTGGAGGACGCAAGCGAGATCTGGGGCAAGGGTACCTTTGCTGCCAACAAGTGGATGGTGGAGCAGAACGGCCGTGAGTTCGAGACTGCTTCCATCGGCCCCGCCGGTGAGAACCTGGTGGATTACTCCACCCTGAACACCAGCTTCGGCAACTCCGGCGGTGCCGGTCTGGGCGCTGCCATGGGCAACAAGAAGCTGAAGGGCCTGGCCATCCGCGGCACCGGCAGCGTCAAGGTGGCTGACCCCAAGAAGGTGCTGGAGCTGTCCAACTACATGATGGGCAACCTGATCGGCGGCAACAACAACCACAACGTGCCCGCACAGCCCCAGAGCTGGGCAGAGTACAGCGCCACCTCCGGCAAGAACCGCTGGTCCGGCGCTCCCGGCCGTATGTGGAAGAAGGCTCCCGGCGGCCCCGTGGATACCGGCGAGCAGCCCTACAACGATATCAACAAGGTGGCTCTGCGTTGCTTCAAGGGCTACTTCGACTTCGGCGCTCCGGCTGCCGAGTACACCGTGAAGAACGGCGGCTGCTCCTCCTGCCCCATCCGCTGCTACACTGAGTACGATGTGGATCCGCTGGCCGATTACGACCTGCCCACCCACAACTCCAACACCTGTATGCCCGTGCTGTACGGCACCCGCGTCTATCCGGACGGCGTGCACGATTTCAAGTACGAGGGCGACGGCACCATGGTCATCAACCTGGCATGGTCTCATGCTGTGGACGATATGGGCCTGTGGGACAACTACGGCAACCTGAACCGCGACCTGCTGTGGATCCTGCGGATGCCCCGTGAGGAGGCCACCAAGTACATCAGCGAGGCTGAGTACGACTCCCTGCCCTGGGAGTGGGAGAAGGCCGGCGATCCCCGCTGGGAGGTGGAGCTGATCCGCCGCATGGCTTACGGTGAGGGCGACCTGTCCGTGATCGCCAAGGGCACCCTGGCCATGATGGAGAAGTTCGGCCTGCCCAAGAGCTGGCTGGACCGCAACGATGGTGCCACCAACTCCAACCTGATCTACAACGGCTTCCCCAACCACCACGGCCCTGCTGAGGCATGGCAGGTGGGTATGCTGTACAACCTCGTCTACAACCGCGACTGCATGATCCACGAGATCGTCTGCGAGACCGGCTCCGGTGCTCCCTATGAGGTGACCAAGAAAGTCATGGAGGACTTCTTCGGCGAGGGCTGCTACGATAAGGCCAAGGCCTACACTCCCATCAACGAGAACAAGGCAAAGCTGGCTGCATACTGCGTCAACGACAAGAACTTCCACGACTCCGCCACCCTGTGCAACTGGATGTGGCCCATGACCCAGTCTCCCTCCAAGGAGCGCGAGTACCACGGCGACCTGGATCTGCAGGCAGACTTTATGACTGCTGTTACCGGCGAGACCTATACCCAGGCCGATCTGCAGGAGGACGGTGCCCGCATCACCCAGATGCTGCGCGCGATGACCGCCATCAGCTTCCAGCAGAACTGCGGCAGCGCAAACCTGCGTCAGGAGCACGATGCCATCTGCGATTGGGTGTTCGATAAGGACCCCGACTTCAAGGCATTCGAGGAAGGCACCACCAAGCTGGACCGCGCCGACATGGAGAAGGCAAAGGATCTGTTCTACGACATCTTCGGCTGGGACCGCACCACCGGTGTGCCCACCCGCGAGACGCTGGAGAAGTATGATCTGGCTGACATGGCCGATGATCTGGAAAAGCGCGGCATCTACGCCCAGAACACCGCAGCAGCTGAATAAATCCCATAGAAAGAGGAACGATCGTCATGTTGTTTGGCAGACGTAAACCCGGCTACACCACCACTGTGGACAGCAGCGTGGACCCGGAGCAGGCCGTTCTGGACCTGCAGAAGGCAGAGCTGGCCGCTAAGAAAAAGCCCAAGGCAGAGGTGTTCGACATCAATGCCGCCAGCGAGACGGCCCGCCGCCTGAAGGAAACGGGCAGCAGCTTTGACGGCAGCGCCGCCAAGACCGGCGAGGATGTGATCGCCGCCGTGGAGCGGGAGACCGCAGAGCTTGCAGCAATGCAGGCTGCCGGGGCCGCACCTGAAGCCGCCGAAACTGTGCAGGGCGAGGCCGCAAAGCCTCAGCTGCTGGATTTTCTGGCCGGTGAGCCGGAGGCTGAAAACGATCCCTTTGCGGATCAGCCCACCAAGACCGCGCCGGAGCTGCCGGAGCTGACCCCCGCGCAGGAGCTGGCCGGTTACATCCGTTCCCGCAGCGCCGCCGCGCTTGTCACGCCCCACGCACTGCTGGTCAGTGAGGTGGAGAACGCCGACGAGCTGCTGGCTCAGATGCCGCAGGACCCCCAGTGTGAGGATATCGTTGTCCGTGCAGGCGCAAAGGATACCTACTATTACTCCAACGCCAACATGAGTGACAACTACGCCATGATCGCCCAGCTCATTGAGGACAAAGACCTCTGTGTCATGTTTGCTGAGATGGTGCGCTTCAACGCACGGGTTTACCCCAGTGCTACCCCGCTGAAGTACTTCCAGCGCTCCCCCTACGGCCTTGCGCCGGAGGAGATCGAGCAGACCTGGAAGACCATGCAGGGCAGGCCGGAGTTTGCCGACATCGAGGAGCTGACCAACAATCAGAACGAGCGGTTCCTCTTCTCCACCC
>ENA-OQJQ01000246-OQJQ01000246.1-human-gut-metagenome-genome-assembly--contig:-NODE-246-length-49572-cov-5.223073_pt1 | contig 49572 bp, 40 predicted proteins | sample MGYA00242609_ERZ504776 | MGnify/ENA primary metagenome ERZ504776 (study PRJEB26092, sample SAMD00036354) | human gut metagenome | host: Homo sapiens | study: EMG produced TPA metagenomics assembly of... | reverse complement strand
GCTCCCTTTTCTAATCAGGCTATACACGGTATCCGTGTTCGTCATAAGTACGGTTGCTGTTTCCTCCACCGTGTACAACGGTTTGTATGGTTCTACCATTATCTATATCCTCCTTCCTTTTCCACCCCTTCCCATTGACACACGCATATGATAGTGGTATAGTTGTCTCTATCGAACATGTGTTTGTTTAGGCAATTTTGTCCTCTTTTTTAAATAATTCCTCTAAGGACATTGTAGGGTCAATCAAATCCCGAATTCTTAGTACTTCCGACCAGGAAAACTCTGTTGACCCCTTAATTTTATTCCGCAATGATTTTTCTGAAATATTAAGCAAAAGTGAGAATTTTTCTATTGTAAATCCCCTTTTGCTAATTTCAAACTTCAAACGGTAGTACATGTTATCCTCCCTTCTATCCGTTGACGGTTATTTATTGAAAGTATATATCCATTAACGGCAAAAGTCAACCCGTTTTTTACGTTTTCTTTCCGTTAACGGTAAAATTCGCTTGACTTAAAAACCGTTTGGCGGTAAAATATTACCGTAGGAGGGATTAAGGATGGGACTGGAGAAAATTGCAGAATACAAAAAAAAGTTAGGATTGACCACGGAGGAATTATCTGAAAAATCTGGAGTCCCTTTGGGAACGTTGAATAAGATATTAAGCGGTGCCACAAAAGACCCAAAACTTGAAACGCTTAAGTCTATCGCTCATGTTCTTGGGTTGTCGCTTGATGACTTTGATGATAGAGAAAAGAAGGTGGTTCCAGAACCCACTTATGCGGATGTGGAACGCCTTGTGGCCAGAAATGGTAAGCAGATGTCTGTTGAACAGAAAATGCGTCTAATCAAACTACTGTCCGAAATAAATAATGAGGACTGATTTGATTGAATCACGATTTTATACTGAAAAAAGTACTAGAAACATATATCCTTTGTGAATTTAAGAAATTTCCATTTGACTGTATTTCAGCCATAAAAAAGTATGGATATCATGTCTATACATACAGCGAATTGAAAGAAAAGAATCCAGAAGTATATGAATTATGTGCTTCCTGTTCTGACGAGGCATACACTGAACCATTTAGCAGGACAGTTGCTTACAATGAGGAAAAGCCATTAGATAGGATTATCTTCTCACTGGCCCATGAGTTGGGGCATATAGTACTTGAGCATCCTTATAAAGCGGACTATTATGAGAAAGAGGCCAATTGTTTTGCAAGCTACGTATTGGCTCCCAGTATGGTAATCCATTATTGCCATTGTGAAAGTGCTTGGGATGTGCATAGACATTTCGGATTGTCGGACGAAGCTGCTCATAATGCCTTTGCCGCTTACCGCAGATGGTATCGTAGAGCCACACATAAAATGTATCCGGTTGATTGGGAAATGTATAGCTACTTTTATAAATCCGAGTCTAAAAAGTTTATTTGTGCTGAGACCGAATGTTTCTACTGTGGACGAACTTTTTATAACCGACCTGGTGACTGTATCTGTCCTATATGCGATGCTAAGGCCAGCCAGGAACCATATCCATTTAATGATTTACTATCACTTGAAAACAGAGTACTAGGTGCCATGAATGCGTAATTATTACGAAATAAACACACTATGGAAATTATTACTGTATACTTTGAAAACGGTTTACTTGTAAAAATACTACCAGCGGAACATTGCAATCAATATGAAGCGCGATATTTGGTATCCGATGGATTGACTTTTGACTTAGAAAGCACATTGGATATAAGCAATATCCCTATTCCTAATTATAAAAAGTTATGTGGATTTCCAAATATTTCTCATTCTTTAGATTATGTTCTAAAACGGAAAGCTGGTAATTTGAGTAAGAATGGTCTATTTGACCATTCTATAGTCTGCTTACGAAAAGCAAACCAAATTATGAGCCAATCACCTATCCATTGGAAAAAGAAAGATTACATGGATATTGTTTTAGAACTTGCACGTGTCGGCAGATATGAAGAAGCTAAGAAAGAGAAAGCCTTTATAGAAGATAACTATTTTGTCGGATATGATTTTTCTTCAATGCATGAAACTGTACTACAAAAAACTTTAGGTTCAATTCATCAGCAAGCAACAGACTTAGTTGAGGCAGATGATGCACCTAACTGTGATGAAATATGCGCTAAGTATCGAAAGCGCATATATAGTATATCTGGTAAGGATAAACGATTTCCTGCCATGACAAATGAAGTATACAATTCTGGATTAATATTTTTCCCATTCATAGAAGGAATCAGTCGGCCAAAATATTGTAGTCTTGATAATATAATTGAATATAATAATCGTCCTTTTATTGATGATAGAACTGACGAAGAAAAGGAGAATTATAAGCAGTTCTCAAAACAAAGGATACTTGAAGAACGTTATGCTACTGACTATCTTGAATACTGCCAAATATGTGATTTCATATCTCTATTGCAACCAAAAAGTTTTAAGTCATATCAAGAAATGAAATATAATAATACAGAAAACTTTCAAGAACTCATGCAAATAGCAGAAGAAGCTGGAATTGATATCGAGCTTTGAATACAAAAAGCCCCAGGAGTTGCAACTCCCAGAGCTTTTCACATAGATTTCTCTTACCAGGCTACCCCAGAAAGATAATCCAACACAGACAATTGGATTATATCATTCCTGGAGCGTCCTGACAAGGGGCGTATTTTTTATACCCAAATTTTGTTGCGATATCGCAACAGCACAAGGAGGAATGATATATGGGACAGCTAAGAACAAGAAAACGCGGCTCCACCTGGGAATGGTCCTTTGAAGGCGCTAAAATCAACGGAAAACGCAACCCTATCAGCCATGGTGGATACCGTACCAAGGCTGAGGCCATCACTGCCGGCACCCAAGCTAAGGCGGAATATGACTCTGCTGGCCGCAGGTTTACCCCTTCGGACATCAGCGTATCTGATTATCTGGATTATTGGTATGATAATTATGTCAAAACCAATCTCAGCTACAATACACAAAAGGATTATGAAAAGAAAATCCGTGTGCATCTAAAACCGGCATTCGGAAAATACCGGCTGGCATCATTGGAGACAGATGTTATCCAAAAATGGATTGACGGAATGAAGCGTCAAGGCTATTCCAGGAGCATGGTTAAAAATACCTTATCCTGCCTGTCTGGTGCCCTGGGATATGCGGTATATCCCTGTAAATACATCAAGTACAACCCCTGTGATTATGCCAGAATACCGAAGATAGTTATGTCTGATGAGGCCAAGGCACACACAGAATATATCTGTGTCAAAGAGGACTTTGCGGCCATCATTGAGCGTTTTGGGCCGGACAGTAATTTTTACATACCGCTCATGACCGGATACCATTGTGGCACGCGCCTGGGAGAGGCTTACGGCATTGACTTGCTACATGACGTAGATTTCGAGCGCCACACCATAACCATCCAGCACCAGCTTGCCAATGAGGGCGGAAAGTGGTATTACCGGCCGCCAAAATATGATTCTGTCCGGACTATAAAAATACTCCCGGAATATGAAAAAATTCTGAAAACAGAAATCCATAACCGCAAAAAGAACATGCTCCGGTACGGCCAGTACTTTACAAAGACATATCAAATGGACAATGACTTAATCTTTCAAGCTCCTGCCAGCGTCCAAATTATTGGCAAGGAAATAATGCCAATCAGCGCAAAGGAAAACGGAGAGCTGTTGACGCCATACTCATTTAAGTACTGCTCCAAGGTTATCCACGAAGAATTGGGAAATCCTTTGTTTCACAGCCACTGCCTACGTCATACCCATGGCACATTGCTGGCAGAGAACGGGGCCCAGCCCAAAACTGTCATGGAACGCCTGGGACACAAGAATATTAAGACCACCATGGAACGGTACGTCTTTAACACGGAAAAAATGCAGAATAACGCCGTGGCTATCCTGGCAGACGCTATATCATAGCCAACCTTGCCTACAACTTAAAAAAGTGTAGGCAAAAGGTAGGCAGGGCAACCAATAAAGATGTCAGATAGTCCGTCAATCCTTGATTTTGCGTGATAGTTCCACGACGGTTTCGACGTGCACCGTCCCCGGAAACATATCACAACACTTCCCTCTCTCCACCACATACCCCCCATCCGCCAAGTACCTCAAATCCCTGGCCAGCGTAGCAGAGTCACAGCTGACATAAACCACCCGTTCCGGCCTCATTTTGAGTATAGTATCCAGACAAACCGCATCACACCCTTTTCTAGGCGGGTCTACCACAATCACATCCGCATGGACATGATTCTTTTCAAACTGCTCCGGCAGTACTTCCTCGGCCTTTCCCACAAAAAACTCCGCATTATGAATGCCGTTTATTTCTGCATTCCTCCTGGCATCCTCTATGGCCTGGGGCACAATCTCCACACCATACACTTTTTTAGCCTTCTGAGCCAGGAATAATGAAATAGTGCCGATTCCGCAATACAAATCCCAAACAATCTCATTTCCCGTAAGTCCGGCATACTCCAGCGCTGTCCCATAAAGCCGTTCTGTCTGTACAGGATTTACCTGGTAGAATGAAAGCGGCGATATCTGATATTTCACATTTCCAATGTAATCTGTAATATATCCAGGTCCATAAAGGTTCACAATCTCCTTCCCCATTATTACATTCGTTTTTTCCTGATTCACGCTATAGGAAATACTGGTCATGCCTTTAACCCCATCCCCACCGGTCAGCATCTCCACCAGCCGCTCTTTACCGGGAAGCTTGTTTCCATTTATCACCAGACAAACCATAATTTCGCCTGTCTTAAATCCCTTCCGAATCAGAACATGCCTCACCAATCCCTTATGTGAGAGCTCATCATAGGGCTCTATCTTCATTTCCTTCATAAACTGCTTTACAATATCCAGAATCTCCCTATTCTCCTCAACTCCCAACAGGCAGTCCTCTGCTTCAACAATGGCATGTGTCCGCCCTGCATAGAATCCGGCAATTACATTTCCGTCCTTATCTTTTCCAAAAGGGAACTGGGCCTTGTTCCTGTATCTCCAGGGCTCCTCCATCCCCATAATAGGAAGCATATGAATCTCATCCTCATCAAATTTGCCTATACGAATCAGATTATTCATCACCTTCCGCTCTTTAAATTTCAGCTGTTCTTCATAACTCATGGCCTGAAGCTGACAGCCTCCGCATTGCCTTGCTACCGGGCATGATGGAATGACACGGGAGGCTGACGGTTCCATAACTTCCATGAGCCTGGCAAATCCATAAGATTTCTTCATCTTCATGGCCTTTGCCCGCACCACGTCGCCAATCACAGCATCCTTGACAAACCAGATATAGCCATCCACTTTTCCCACACCTGCTCCGTCCTCATTCATATCCTCTATTGTAACAATAAATTCCTGATTCTTTTCCATACCATTTCACCTGTCCTGTATTCAAACTGTTATTATGCTCTATTATTGCTCTCGATTTTTTCAACCCATTATTTTATCTCATCGTCCCGCTATCCCATCCCACCATCCCGCTATCTCATGCCACCATCCCGCTATCCCATCCCCGCCCCCATTATCACAAAAGGCCGAAAACACACTGGTCAAGGACACATCCTGCAATCCCGTACCCAAACTAAATGTTTTCAGCCTTATATATTCGGTCCTGTTATTTCTCTATATTATCCAACCTTAACGCCTATTCCGTTGTCTTTCTGATATTAGACTCCAGCAGCCTGTTGTATCCCAGCCATCCTTTATTCTCCCCGCCGGACTGCAGCGCCTCTATCATGGTCTCCATCTTGGCATCCGTATTATCGGCAAAGTTGAGGGCCAATGCCTCCAAAAGCGCCGGCTTCTTGGGGGAGCCGTACTCTAATTCCCCGTGATGGGCCAGAATACAGTGTTTAAGCTCTGTAGCCAGCTTCTCCGGGAATCCCGGTATAGAGCGGATGCTTTCACCCACCATCTCAGTACCAATGATAATATGGCCCAGAAGCTGTCCATCGTCGGTATAATCATTCTCCGGGAAGCGTGAAAGTTCCCTGGTCTTACCAACATCGTGGAAGATAGCTGCTGTCAGCAGCAAATCACGGTTAATCATCGGATAATATCCGGCATAGTAATCACACAGCTTTGTCACACTGAGCGTGTGTTCCAGCAGGCCGCCAACGAATCCGTGATGCACGGTTTTAGCCGCGGAATGGAACTGGAACGCCTTTGCAAATGCCGCGTTCTCCACAAAATAGCCGCTCAGCAGCTTCTGAAGATAGGGATTCTTCACACTTCTTATGTATCCCAGCAGCTCCTCGTACATTTTCTTTATATCCTTCTTTGACACCGGCAGGTAATCTGCCTCCACATACTCTCCCTCCTGCGCCCTGCGTATCCGGCGTACATTCAGCTGAAAGGAGCTCTGGAACAGGGTCACATCCGCCTCCACATGAACGTAATCCATGGTCTCAAATTCCCCGACTCCGGGAGAACCCAAATCCCATATTTTGGCGTCAATGGTACCTGTCTTGTCCTGCATTACCAGATTGCCGTATTCCTTGCCATTCTTCGTGAGGGCAATCTGCTTGTTCTTACACAGGTACACATCTGCAATGTGCATACCTTCCCTGAAGGTGTCGATATATCTCATGTTCAATTTTCCTCTTCTTTCTATTTTATAAACCTATTTTATAAATCCACTTTTAAAACCCACTTGAAAAACCCACTTTTAAAACCCAATGATTACCCTGTCTATACGCCTGGCAATTCATACCGCCTCATACCGCCATCAGTTCCATTCATTCCACTCCCTGACAGCAACGCAGCCAGGCGGTTAACACTGCCTGGCCCCTTTGCCTGACTTCTTACATTACCTGGCGCAAACTGCCGCCTGTCCACTGCCGCCGCCGGGTACCAAACTCTCCGGCTGTCATCTCTGCCCGGCTCCAATTCCTTTCAAAAGCCCAGCCGCTACCTGGCGCCAACCGTCACCGAAAACTCAATTTCCGTATATTCATCCTTGCCGTTTCTCAGGACCGCCACCTTAATCTTATCTCCTGCGTGCAGGCTTTCCACCTGGTTCTGGAAATCCTTCAGGCTTCCCACCTTCTCGCCGTTCATCCATGTGATGATATCCCCTGGCTGTATGCCTGCGTTGTATGCAGGGCCGTCTGTCACTGCCGATATCACATAAATGCCGGAAGGCATTCCGCTGTCCGCCATGGCCTGGCTCACTTCCTGGCCCTTGATGCCGAAATACGGGGCCGGGATACCGTTGCTCATCATTTCCAGTATACCTTTATAGTCAGATATGGCCACCACTGTGGTCATCCTGCACACTCCATCCTCGTCGTATTTGTCCGTGACCCACCCGATGAGCTCACCCGAAGTATTCAGGAGAAATGTTCCCGCCTCCGCGTCTCCGCTGGCGCTGGTATAGAACACCCTGGAGCTGCCGTCCACCGTATGGACATTGCGCACCACATAGGATATATTTCCATAATCGCTGGAATGGACAATACCCGCCGGCGCGCCGATAGCCACCACCATGTCGCCCTGCTTTACCCCGTAAGAGTTGCCCAGTTTGATGGCCTCCACCTTCTTAAACTGCTCGCTGTCCATCTGGCCCGCGTCCACGCTTACCACAGACAGTCCCATAATGGTATCGCTCTGCTTCACGATTCCGGCCATCATAGTTCCGTCCGGAAACGCTACCTCAATGGAATCAGCTGCCTCCACAGCCTTGTCCGGCGTGAGAATCAGTATCTCAGTGCGGGTCCTGGCTATGACCACTCCGGAGAACTGTCCTGATGTCTCGATGGGATTGTCAAACCAGTCCTTCTCATGCTGAATGGAATGGACCACCACCAGACTGTCATCCGCGTCACTGGCAATGGTGCGAAGATTGCTGTACAGTTTATTCAAATCATCAATGGAATAACGGTACTTCTCCATCTCAGAGCGTACCATCTCATCCACTGCCTCGGTCATGGCCGGTTCTGTGGGCTCAGTCTCTGCCGCCGCAGGAGCCGTGGTTTCCGGCTCATCCTTTGGTATGGTAATCTGGCTGCTCTCCTCAGGAGTCTCCTGACCTAAAATCCTCTCAGCCACAGGTCTGCTCACAACAAAACAAATGGCCGACAACACGCCAAACAGAACGGCACAAAAAATGGTCAACAGGATTTTCCGGGCAATCTGCCGTCTGGTCATTGGCTGCCGGACAATCTTCTCATTAATAAAGCGATGGGACTTGTCCGGAGTCTGGTCCTGCCGGTCTAAATCTCTATGCTGGTCAGCACGTTTATCCGCCATAGTACTCCTCCTTGCGAAGACTCTTACCCTCTATTATACGTTTCTTCCCAGTATTATGCAAGATTTTATATATGAAAAGATAGTAAAAAAGATAGTAAATATCGTTTTTTATGGTATAATTTAAATGTCGGCTTTTGGGAAAAAGTCCTTTTAAATCCAGCATTTTTACGGAAATCACAGGTGAAATCAATGAATCAGAAAGCGTTAAAAACTTTAGAATATGATAAAATCATAAACCAGCTCACAGAATATGCGGCTTCTCCTCTCGGAAAGGCCCTCTGCCAGAACCTCTCTCCTTCCTCTGATTTGGAAGAAGTGCGCACCTGGCAGGCACAGACTACGGATGCAGTGACACGGATCCGTCTCAAAGGTTCCGTGTCATTTTCAGGTATCAGGGATATCGGAGATTCCCTGAAACGCCTGGATATCGGCAGTTCCTTAAGCATACCCGAACTGCTCTCCATAAGCTCCCTCCTGACCGTGGCAGCCAGAGCCAAGGCCTACGGACGCCATGACGGGGAAGATGACCCAAGGGGAACCGGCGAACCCCAGGATGACTTCGACTCCCTGGAACCCCTGTTTGCGGGACTGGAGCCGCTGACCCCTCTGAACAATGAAATCAAACGCTGCATCCTCTCTGAGGACGAGGTTGCGGATGATGCCAGTCCGGGATTATCCCATGTGCGCCGTTCCATGAAGGTGACAGCTGACCGCATCCACACCCAGTTAAACTCCATCCTCAACTCCAACCGCTCCTATCTTCAGGACGCGGTTATCACCATGAGGGACGGACGTTACTGCCTTCCGGTAAAGTCAGAATACAAAAACCAGGTATCCGGAATGGTCCACGACCAGTCAGCCACTGGTTCCACCCTTTTCATTGAGCCCATGGCCATTATCCGGCTGAACAATGAGATGCGGGAACTGGAGATACAGGAGCAAAAGGAAATCGAAGCGGTTTTAGCCTCCCTGAGCAATCAGGCAGCGCCCTGTACAGAGGAGCTTCGCATGGACATGGAGCTTTTGGCGCAGCTGGACTTTATTTTTGCCAAGGCAGGCCTGGCCCGCCATTACAAGTGCAGCGCCCCTGTGTTCAATGACAAAGGCTATATCCATATCAAGGACGGACGCCATCCCCTTTTGAATCCCCAGGCCGTTGTACCTATCAACGTATGGCTGGGCAGGGAGTTTGACCTGCTAATCGTCACCGGCCCAAATACAGGCGGCAAGACTGTTTCCTTAAAAACAGTGGGCCTGTTTACCCTTATGGGGCAGTCCGGGCTTCACATCCCTGCGTGGGAGGGATCGGAGCTGGCTGTATTTGACCAGGTATTCGCGGACATCGGGGATGAACAGAGCATTGAACAGAGCTTAAGTACCTTTTCCGCCCATATGACTAATATTGTGCGCATTTTAAATGAAGCCGATTCCCGGTCCCTCTGTCTTTTTGACGAGCTGGGCGCGGGTACGGATCCTACAGAGGGAGCGGCCCTGGCCATTGCCATCCTCTCCTTCCTGCACAACATGAAGTGCCGCACCATGGCCACCACCCATTACAGCGAACTGAAGGTATTTGCCCTCAGCACGCCCGGAGTGGAAAATGCATGCTGCGAATTCAATGTGGAAACCCTGCAGCCCACGTACCGGTTACTCATCGGTATTCCCGGCAAGAGCAATGCCTTTGCCATTTCCCAGAAGCTGGGGCTGCCCGGATATATCATTGACGACGCAAAATCCCATCTGGAGGCCAAGGATGAGTCCTTTGAGGATCTGTTAACCAGTCTGGAATCCAGCAGGCTGACCATTGAGAAGGAACAGGCTGAAATCAACGCCTATAAGGATGAAATTGCCTCCTTAAAAAACCGTTTGACCCAGAAGGAAGAGCGCCTGGACGAGCGCAAGGACAAGATTCTTAAAAATGCCACCGAGGAAGCCCAGCGCATCCTGCGGGAGGCCAAAGAAACCGCGGACCAGACCATCAAGCAGATTAACAAGCTGGCTGCCAGCTCAGGCGTGGGCAAGGAACTGGAAGCAGAACGCGCCAGGCTCAGGGACCAGTTAAAGAAAACAGATGAAAAGCTGACCGTGAAACCAAAGGGACCCAGCCAGCCCATCTCGCCCAAGAAACTGAAAATAGGGGACGGTGTCAAAGTGCTGTCCATGAACCTGAAAGGCACCGTAAGCACCCTGCCCAATGCCAGAGGCGATTTATATGTCCAGATGGGCATTCTCCGTTCCCTGGTGAATATCCGGGACTTGGAGCTTCTTAATGAAAAGGACATAAGCGCCACACTGGGAGACGGAAGTTCCATAAGCTATGGCGGAAAAGCCGCCAGAGGCAAGGGAAGCGGCAGCAGCCAGATTAAGATGTCCAAATCCTCCACTGTGTCCGCTGAGGTCAACCTCATAGGCATGACTGTGGACGAGGCAGTGCCTGCCATGGAAAAATATCTGGACGACGCCTATCTGGCCCATCTCCAGACAGTGCGCGTGGTCCATGGCCGTGGAACCGGAGCCCTTAAGAACGCGGTGCACAAGCGCCTGCGCCAGCTCAAATATGTAAAGGAATTCCGCCTGGGCCAGTTTGGAGAAGGCGATTCAGGCGTAACCGTTGTGACATTTAAGTAGAAATCAGCAGCAAGGAGGAACTATAGCATGGCAGAGAAGCAGAGGATTCTGATTGTGGATGATGATGCAAATATTGCAGAATTAATCTCCCTCTACCTGATGAAAGAGTGTTATGAGACAATGATTGTGGGGGACGGCGAGGAAGCCCTTAAGGTATTTCCGGAATTCAAGCCCAACCTGGTACTGCTGGACCTGATGCTCCCCGGTATAGACGGTTATCAGGTCTGCAGGGAGCTGCGCGCTTCCTCCCAGGTACCGGTCATCATGCTGTCCGCAAAGGGAGAGATTTTCGACAAGGTACTGGGGCTGGAGCTGGGGGCAGATGATTATATGATTAAACCCTTTGACTCCAAGGAACTGGTGGCCCGCGTCAAGGCAGTGCTGCGCCGTTACCAGGCAGCACCGGCCCCGGCTCCATCGTCCACTGAACAGCAGGGCGAGTACGTGGAGTACCCGGACCTGATTGTGAACCTTACCAATTATTCCGTAATCTATATGGGCCACTCCGTGGAAATGCCGCCAAAGGAGCTGGAGCTTCTGTATTTTCTGGCGGCTTCCCCCAACCAGGTATTTACCAGGGAACAGCTTCTGGACCATATCTGGGGTTATGAATACATCGGGGATACCCGCACCGTGGATGTACATATCAAACGTCTGCGGGAAAAGATAAAGGATCACAACAGCTGGGCCATCACCACGGTCTGGGGAATCGGCTATAAATTCGAGGTGAAACGATGACCCGTTCTCTTTATTCCAAATTTATACTGGGATATCTGATTTTCGGTCTGCTGGGTTTTATCGCCATTGCCACATTTTCATCAAAAATGACCCGTGACTATCTGGTCCAGAGCAAGGCGGACGCGCTGTATGACGAGGCAAATATCATCGCCTCGTCATGCAGCACCATGTATCAGGGGAAACGGCTGGATTCCGAGGAGGTTTCCACCCAAATACGGGCGCTGTCCCACTATCTGAGAGCTGAGATATGGGTGGTCAACCGACAGGGCACCGTGGTTATGGACAGCCTGGGCGGTTCCAGGGTCCAGTCCTCCATAAACGGCTTTGACCCGGCATCCATCGGAAACCGGTCCTATACCATAGGGGATTACTATGGGATGTTCAGCGGGAACGTACTCAGCGTGTCGGCACCCATCACAGGGAATTACAACACCTACGGTTATGTGCTGATTCACCTTCCCATCAGCGAAATCAACCAGTCCCAGAACGGCATCCTGAGCATCCTTTACATCACATCCGCTGTCCTGTTCGGCCTGTCCCTTATTATTCTTCTGGTATTTACCCAGACCGTGTACCTGCCCCTTCGCAAGATTACAGTGGGTGCCAATGAATATGCGGCCGGAAATCTGGATTACCGGATTGATGTCAAGACCCACGACGAGATGGGTTACCTCTCCGACACCCTGAATTACATGTCCGATGAGCTGAATAAGATGGAGGAATACCAGAAGAATTTCATTGCCAATGTATCCCATGACTTCCGCTCTCCCCTGACTTCCATCAAGGGATATCTGGAAGCCATTCTGGACGGCACCATACCGGCTGAAATGTATGAAAAGTACCTGTCCAGAGTCATATCCGAGACAGAACGCCTTCACAAGCTGACAGAGAGCATGCTTACCCTTAACTCCCTGGATGCCAGGGGCTACCTCTCCAGGACCAATTTTGATATCAACCGTGTCATAAAGGATACGGCAGCCTCCTTTGAAGGCACCTGCGAGTCCAAAAATGTAAGCTTTGATCTTACCTTCTCAGACGACATCCAGATGGTCTTTGCCGACCTTGGAAAAATACAGCAGGTCATGTACAACCTTATTGACAATGCCATCAAGTTCAGCCATCACGATTCCACCATCTACATCCAGGCATCGGGGCGGTATGAAAAAATATTTGTGTCGGTCAAGGATACAGGTATCGGCATACCCAAGGACAGTTTAAAGAAAATCTGGGAACGTTTTTACAAGACGGACCTGTCCCGCGGCAAGGATAAGAAGGGCACCGGACTGGGCCTGTCCATTGTAAAGGAAATCATACAGGCACACGGCGAGAACATTGACGTGGTCAGCACGGAAGGCGTGGGAACAGAGTTTATTTTTTCACTGCCCCGTTCCACTAACCTTTAGGAAATGTCTGTAACACCGGATTTCAGGAGCTTATGGGAATGTTTCCCAGTATACAAATGTTTTATAATATCGTAAGATATTTACCAGGAAATTGTGATATAGTTATATTATGGTGAAATGTATAATTCATTCCAAAATGATTTAAAAAGAAAGGACAGGCAGACATGATTACATGGAAAAAAGTGGGCACCGCATTGTTAGTTGCTTCCCTTATTTCTTCCGTCCTGGCTCCTGCAGCCATGGCGGCAAGCAAGAAAAAGGTAGGCAAGATTTACCTCACCATTGACTCCGACATACGCACCGGACGTGATGGAGGAGATGTGGAGGTCACTGCTACCGGAGACAATACCGGTCTTTATTATGTAGACTCCTGGGAGGTCACCAATGATGATGGAGACACCTGGAGCAGTTCCAAACCGCCTCAGGTAGACATCATCCTGGGGGTGGAGGATGAGGAGGAATACTATTTTTCCAATACATCATCCAGCAACTTTAAGCTGACCTTAGGCTCCTCCAGCAAATACCGCTTTGATAAGATTAAATTCGTAAACGCTAAACGTCAGGACAGCAACGCCACTCTTATCCTTACGGTCCAGCTCGTATTTGACAAGGATGCGGATACCAGCGCAGCTGCTGCCCCCTCCAACCTTCAGTGGGATTCCGCCCACAATGGTAACGTTTCCTGGAACGAGGTTTCAAGCGCCAAATATTATCAGACCCAGCTGATTAAAAATGGAGCTGCCATAGGCGAAATCAAGGACATCTATAATACCTCCTATGATTTCAGGGAGCAGATTACGGCACCCGGCACCTATCAGTTCAAGGTCCGCTCCGTAAAGTCCAGCAACAGCGCCAAGAGCAGCTGGAACACATCCGGCTCATGGACAGTAAGCGAAGCAGATATCGCTGCCTTGGGCAATACTGTCTCGGACAATTCCCAGCCAGCGGCAGGCACCTGGCAGACAGCAGCGGACGGCCGCTGGTGGTACAGCAATGCAGACGGCTCCTATCCGGTTTCCAGCTGGCAGCAGATTAACGGCCAGTGGTACTATTTTGACGCAGAGGGATATATGGCCACAGGATGGATTGAACTGGACGGTAAGAGCTATTACCTGGATCCTTCCACCGGAGCCATGTATGCCAATACACGTACACCTGATAACTTCTGGGTTGATGCGTCCGGCGTATGGATTCCCGGAATGTAGCTGGATTCCCGGAATGTACCTGACCGGGTATTTACAGGCAAAAGATACGTACCACTTGGAAAAAGTTCATTTATCAGACAAATTATACAAACAAGGAGCAGGCACATTGAAACAAAGGTGCCTGCTCCTTATTAATTTGCTAAATGTGTGTATACCTTGATAAGCCCTTGCAGCTTTAGCCATACAGTACCGGCCCTACAATACCGGCCTTACAATACCAGCCCTACAGTACCAGCCTTGCGGCCCCGTATATGCCTGCGTCATTTCCCAGGGTGGCAAGTCCCAGCTTACCCTTGTACTCGGATATGGGGGTAAAATAATCATAATGCTTCTGGATAACATCGATCAGAAACTGTCCTGCCTTGGATACGCCTCCGCCTATAACGAAAATTTCCGGGTCAACAATCATGACCGCCATGGATAAGGCCAGTCCCAGGTAGCGTCCCACCACATCCATCACTTCGTTGGCCAGCTCATCCCCTGCCTTGGCTGCGTCCAGCACATCCTTGGCCGTGACATCCGCGCCATATTCCCGCAGGGCAGATGGCTTATCGCTGGCTTCCATCTTCCTTCTGGCCTCCCTGGCTATGCCTGTGGCCGAACAAATCTGCTCCACACAGCCCACTCCTCCGCAGTTGCAGTGCTCCCATTCCTCATCTCTTACGTGAATGTGGCCAATTTCACCGCCCAGACCGTGACGGCCGGCAATGATTTTCTCATCAATGATGACACCGCCACCCACACCGGTTCCCAGGGTAATCATGACCAAATCCTTATATCCCTTGCCTCCGCCCTGCCACATCTCTCCCAGGGCAGCCACGTTGGCGTCATTTCCGCTCTTTACAGTGACTCCGTCCAGCAGGCGGCTGAGTTCTTCCTGGGGATTCATCCGGCGCCATCCCAGGTTAACACATACCTCCACAAATCCATCCGGCATCACCGGTCCGGGGACTCCCAGCCCGATACCTACAAGGTCCGTCTTGAGACTCAGCCCTCTTTCCTCCATCCTGGCACGGATGGACCGGGCCACATCAGGAAGGATATGCGTTCCGCCTTCCTCCTTACGGGTCTTTACTTCCCACTTGTCCAAAAGCTCTCCCGTAATCTCAAAAAGTCCGATTTTTACCGAAGTTCCTCCGACATCTACTCCGATACATTTCATCCCCATGGTATCTATACTTCCTTTCACTTTTATTCCTGCATTACTGCAGCTTTATTTCCGTCATTTTCTGAGGTCCCATGACAAGAAGCGTTCCCGGGAACCTTCCTGCTGATACCTTGCTGACCGTAAAATCAAATGTTCCGTTATATTTCTCCGTACCTGTCATGTTGTAAACCTTGCAGGAACTGTCATTATACAAAAGAACCAAATCACCGTCAATATCAAATCCGGTATACTGGTAGTTAAAGGTCTTTTCAAAAACAGGGCTTCCTTCCCTGTCATAAATTCTCAGTTTGTAAGGATCGCCGCCTTCCACATTATCTGTAACAATGCCAACCTTATCCTGAGCATATGTAATGCTCCTTATATTCTCCTCTATGGGAATCTGGCTCACCAGCTCCGGCGATGTCTCCACTCTGGTTGAAAAGAACTGTATTCCCTTATCCGTAAATATGACGGAATGGCTTTCATCCAGAAACCTGACCCTGCCCGCCATGGCATCTCCCAGGTCCTTGGGAAAGAATATACCCACTACGCGGTTGGGATCATTTTTACCCAGTCCAAAATTATAAAATACAATCTTGCATTTTATCACACCCTGATCCAGATACATATAGGATGTGATAAGCTGCGTGCCATTTGGAGAAAGACTTAAGTCCACCGGATACCCGTCCCCTGACAGCAGAGACTTTACCATGATGTCCAGAGGGCTTCCATCTCTTTTATATAAATAGATATAGCTGGCCTTGGAATCCTCCTGAAGGGCAGCCACCACGCCCTTGGCGGACACTGTAACCCTCAATATGGGCAGCAGCGTGGTGGCCTGGCCCTGGGTCCCGTTCTTATCGCATATGTAGATGCTGTTGCCCTGCTGGTCCCCAATGGCCACAAAATCGCCGTTGACCGATACCACGGGGGTTCTCATCTCATAGCTCTGCACCCATACCACCTTGCCCTTGGCGTCCAGATAGGTAGCTCCATCCTTGGTATATTTGAGGACTCCGTCCCCGAAATCCCTGTACCCGCAGAAGCTCCCTTCACCCTGGGCCGCGGCTTCCTGGGCCTCAGCCACCAGGTCCCGCTCCCATACTGTCTGGTAATCCGTAAAGGTATGATAACGTTCATAGCGGAACAGCACCAGGGCTGCTATGGCTGCCAGGCCAACAAGCACAGCCAGAATAATCAGGCGCTTCCTGACTACACGCTGGTGCGCCTTGTGAACGATTTCCCGGCTGTCCTCCTCTTCCTGGAAGGGACTGCCGGAAGGTACGATTTGACGCTTCAGCTGCTTTTTTTTATTTTCACGGCTCATAGAATTGGTACTGCCCATCCTGCGTTCTCCCAAAATTCGTCTTTTGCGTATATGCAATAGTATACAACAATTTTGGATAAAACGCATTATCTTTTTCCGCCAGAAGTTTCCAGGCATATACTTATGGAATCAAAAGCTTTTGACCTGCAAATATGCTGTTTTCATCTGTCAGGGAATTAACCCTGCAGATTTCATCTATATGCTGCAGATTATGATACAGCTTAAAGCAGATTCCGTACAATGTCTCCCCATCCGCCACGGTATACACCTTGTAGCTGGCAGAAGACACAGTCTGGTCATCAGCTTCCCCTCTTCCTCCGGTTGGCGGCAGAGTGGAATCATCGGCTGGAGCTTTTGTCTGGGCTGCCGCCTGGCTATTACCGGACTCCGTCTGTTCATTTTTCTTCTGGGCTGAATCAGTCTGGGACTCACCCTTGCCGGATGTCTGGCCATTTTCCTGGCCCGTCCCGCCCTTCTGGCTGCTGCTCTGACCTGATGCTGCTGACTGGCCGCTTCCCTGACCGGCCGCTGCTGTCTGACCGCTTCCCTGGTCCGGTGCCGCCGTCTGGCCGCTTCCCTGGTCCGGTGCCGCTGTCTGACCGCTTCCCCGGTCCGATGCCGCCGTCTGGCCGCTTCCCTGGCCTGATGCCGCTGACTGGCCGCTTCCCTGATCCGCTGCCGCCGTCTGGCCGCTTCCCTGGCCTGTCCCGCCTGTCTGGCCGCTATTTGACGGTGCCAGTGTTTCCGGTGTCACCCTGGAGGGCTTCTCATCTCCATTCTCCGGTGACGGGGCCGTAGTGGGATATACCTTTCCCGATGCCTCCTCAATCACATAATCAGGCTCGTCCGCAGCGGACCAGCCCTTTCCGGAAGGATTTTCTGTTCCGCCCTTACCTGTAAACGCCATCAGGCCGTCCTTTATATTTCCTTCCGGCACCACGGACGCAATCACACTTTCCATCTGGTGCATTTTCTGATAATTATTGAACATGGCCACGCCGCCTGCCAGTACCGTCACAGCCAGGACGCTGCACAGACCCGACAAAACTCCCACCGTGCTCCGGTGGCGTCCTGCCTCCACCCTTCGCTCGTCCATTTTCTGCTTAAAGTTCTGGATGACCTTATCATCCACTCCTGTTTCTGCCCTTGGCACATCCTTGCGCAGTATCATGTAATCCTGCATCATCTGGTTGCGCTCATAATATATGCTGTATCCTCTCAACTTGTAAAATCCGTCAGAGGATGTTATGTAAACAGCTTCCTCGCCCTCCAGACCGCAGTTCAGATACATGAGCTGGTTCTTTCCCGTAAAATACTGACTGTGCTGCTTCCAATAAGTCAGAGGGCTTAAGGTACAGCCGGGTCCTGCGCAGAGAAACCATCCCTGGACCGTGCGTTTGGGAAACATCTGCTCCACATCCTGGTAGGCCTTTTTCCAGGCATCCTCGGTGAAGGCCACTTTTCCGCCTTCCTCGGTGACTGAATCCATTTCCAGGGCTCCATCCACAAAAACAAAGGGTATGTCCTCATGGGTCTCCCTGCTTCCCAAAAGCAGACCCACACGCAAATCAGCCCCCTTTGCCGGCTGGAGGCGTTTTAAATAAGTATTTACATAATCTTCCAGATATAATTTTAAAACCTGGTCCCTCTCACCTATCTGCCGGAAATTCTTCGGCAGCTTAGGGAAGGGTTCATATAATTCTCCCATAGAATCACCCCGCTGTTTTTAATCCAAACAAGCATAGCAGATTCCCGGCGCAGAATTTGTCATATTATGGCAGCATTTTCCCATAATCGTTCGACAAGAAAAATGCTTTCGCAAATACAGTCCGCCATTTTCATCACCATGGACAGGCGCACGCTCTGGAGCATGACCGGATCCCGGCTGCCCACTCCGCCTACGATTCCGGTTATGGCTATGTCGCCCACGGCCTGCAGTTCCTTGGACACTCCCAGTCCCGGCTGAAGCGCTCCCCGCCCCAGGGTCGCGTATCCCACATGGTCCAGGCTTCCCACCGAAGCATCAATGGCAACCACCACATAGTCAGGATAGTGAAGCCGTATATACCTGGCGTACAAATCCAGATTCATGGCATGGACCGGCTTGTCAAGTGTTCCGATGACCGCGGCTCCCTTAAGCCGCCGGCTGCGGAGCATATGTCCCACCAGAGGGCCCAGGCTGTCTCCGGTAGACCGGTCTGTGCCGATACACAGGAACATGATTCCGTCCTTTCCCTTGGCTGCCATCTCCTCTCTGATAAGCCGGTCCAGGTGCATGGCAAAGCCCTCTGTTTCAAAACCTTCTGATGTATTATAATAAGATATGTCTTCCCGTTTTTGTACGTTAAATGTTTTCCATAATTTCATAGCTAAGTTGTCCACCCAAACATGTTATAATCATCGCCCGGCTTAAGTGGGCTGTTTTTATAGTATAGGCTTGGGTATTTGAAATTATGCATGAAAAAAGGACACACGGATTGACAGTATCCGCATGTCCCTGTCTGCCTGTCTGCCATATCATGGCCGGGCCAGAACCTTTGGGGCAGTTCCGGCCGGGCAGTTTTTTATTATATACTGCTTATGTCTTCAGTCTGTAGTATCCTCTTAATTAAAACAGCTTCTCCTTATATACCCCTGATTGGATCAGCCCTCTGATAGCGTCCGCCACGGCCTGTTTATCTTCCCTGTAGGTAACGCCAAACCATTTATCCGGGGTGTCAAGGACGGTCACTCTCGCCTTCTTATTCTGTACCAGATTGTCTATGATTTTAGGAAGAAGGTATTCTGATTTAATATCACCCTCTTTCAGATTGTCCAAAAATACCGGGAATCCCTTCTCCAGCTCCTGGACAAAGCTGGCCGGAAGCCCCCACATATTCATGGAAACCGGCTGGGACGGGCTGATGGTTACAGGCGCGCCGCTCTCATCCGTGGCATGGAGCCCATCTTCCTTCATCTGGATATTATAAGTCTCTGTCACGTTTGTCAGATAACCTTCCTCATCTACCTGGCACACGCCTCTGGTCACTGTACCGTTATCGCTGAGGGTGTTGGACAGCACAAAACCTCCCATGCAGATATCATAGATCTCAGACTGTGAGTCCATATGCTCTGCCATGTAATCGTGAATCCTGCGAAATCCTTCCCGTCCGTAATAATCATCTGCATTAATCACAAGGAACGGTCCGTCTACCATACCCTTCACAGAAAGGACTGCCTGGCCTGTACCCCATGGTTTGGTCCTCCCGGGCGTCACTTCATAACCGGCCGGAAGGTCCTCCAGTTCCTGGTATGCGTACTCCACCGGAAGGAGTTTCTCTATTCTGTGTCCTATGATTTCCTTAAAATCTTTTTCAAGATCTCTCCTGATAATGAATATTACCTTATTAAATCCCGCTTCCATGGCATCGTGGATTGAATAATCCATGATAATCTCGCCGTTGGGTCCCACGGGCTCCAGCTGCTTGATGCCGCCTCCAAAGCGGCTTCCGATACCGGCAGCCATGATTACCAATGCAGTATTTTTCATCCTTAGCTTCTCCTTTAATTTAAACTGGTTACACTATAGCACATTTGACTTTAAAAGGCAAAGGGAAAGAATGTCTCCTGCCGTGCCAGCTCAGTCAGAACACGCCTGCAGCGGCACACATCCTCATAGGGCACATACTCATTGGGCTTATGGGCCAGTTCCAGGCTGCCGGGACCATAAGACATGCAGTTGCAGTTGCCCAGGGTTCCTGCGATAACCGCCGTATCCGTATAGCCGTTAAAAGAACCGACAGGTGTGTCCTCTCCCGTCACACGGTCGCAGACAGACTTAAGGCTGGCCAGAAGCCGGGAACTGCTGTCCTTTTCCACATAAGGACGGTCACCCGTAATGAGGTAACTGCCCCTGACCCCTGCAATCTCAGCTTCTGCCGCCTTTACAGCTTCCTCTACTATATTCTTCGCTGCCGCTGTATCCGTAGGCGGCACCAGACGCATGTCAATCCATACCTTACAGGAATCCGGCACAACATAGGGACGGTATCCCCCTGTGATCTGCCCAAAGGTCACCGTAGACATGCCCAGATCCTCATGGGGCGGACAGCTGCCGATGGCCTTCCGGATATGGCTGACTGCCTCTGCCATGGCGGCAATGGCGTCAGCGCCCTTCCATGGATTACTGGCATGGGCTGTGATTCCCTGTATAGTCAGTTCAAACCAGGTCCGGCCCTTATGGGCTACCTGAATCTGGCCGTCCGTTGGTTCCGTATCCAGTATCCAGTCTTCCCTGCCTACCCAGCCGTCGCGGATAGCGCTTTCCACTCCCCGCATAAAATCTTCCTCATCCACGGTTCCTATGAATACAAAGGGACGCGCCGGAAGCTCCCCTGTGCTTCCGGTCAATTCCACCATATCTGAAAATGCAGACATGGCGCAGGCCAGGCCTGACTTCATGTCACAGGCACCTCTTCCGTACAGGCGGCCTTCCTTTACCACTGCTCCCAGGGCAGGAGTCTCTTCCTCCCATCCCTCCCCCAGCATCACCGTATCCATATGGCATATGTACACAAGGGCAGGCGCCGGAGCTTGTTCTTTTCCCGGTATGCGGGCCATAAGATTAAAACGGCCCGGCATCACTTCTCTTTGGACCAGTTCAATTTGGTTCTTAAGCGCTCCTGCCTTTTCCTCTATCTCTTTTGTAAACCATTCATATATCCACTGTTCAATTTGGCCCTCATAGGCTCCCGGATCAGAACTGTCAATCTGTACCAGCTGTCCTGTCAGCTCCCAGGTCCTGCGGTCCCCCTCTTCTGCTGTCACGTTATCGCTCCTCCTGTCAATCATATAATCGGATACCAGGCGTCTGCTCCTGCATCTGTTCCTGCGTCTGACACTGCATCTGACACTGCATCTGACACTGCTTCCCATGCCGGTATCCCTGCCCCATTATACCCCCTTATCTATAAATCATCAACAATGGCAGCGCTTTTTGCATAAGCCGTGCTCTTTGCCTCAAAAAAGTCTGTTTTCACCATATTTGCATTGGAATACTGGTTCACCCATTTCATGGACTGCGGCTCCTCGTCATACCCCTCGTACAAGGTGCCGAAGCCCAGCCCGCTCCAGCGCAGGTTTCCCAGATACCGTATGTAGTCCGTAACCATTTCTCTGGTCAGACCCGGAACATCATCGCCAATCACATAGCATCCCCACTGGATTTCCTGGGCCACGCCCTCCTCCAGCATGGACCTGAGCATATCTACCATCTTAGGCGTGAATAACTGTGGTTCCTCTTTCCTGAGTTCGGCAATCATGCTGCGGAATAACCACAAATGGGTATTCTCATCCCGGTTGATATACCGGATTTCCTGGACGCTTCCGGGCATCTTGCCGCCCCTTCCCAGGTTATAAAAAAACATGAACCCGCTGTAAAAATAAATGCCCTCCAGGATATAGTTGGCCATGATGACCCTGAGAAGGGTCACATCATCCTTCTTCTCCTGGAATTCATTATACAGATTTCCTATAAATGTATTGCGGCGCAGAAGGTGTTCATCCTCCTTCCACTGGTACAATATTCTGTCCCGCTCCACCGGACTGCAGATGGAATCCAGCATATAGCTGTAGCTCTGGCTGTGCACCGCCTCCTGAAATCCCTGTATGGTAAGGCACAGATTCACCTCATTGGCTGTGATATACTGGGCAATACAGGGCAGGTTTGCTGTCTGGATGGAATCTAAGAACACCAGAAAGCTCAGTATCTTATCATAGGCAGTCCGCTCCGCAGCCGTCAGGTTCTTATAATCCTTTAAATCCGCGCTGAGGTTGATTTCCTCCGGAATCCAGAAATTATTCATGGCCTGGCGGTACCAGCTGCTGGCCCAGGTGTATTTCATATTATTAAAGTCGTTGAGATTGGTGGTATTTCCGCCTATCATCCTCCGGCTGTTCTTATCCGTATCGCCCTGAGGGTTAAACAGGGGCTTGGCTGACAATATACTCATATCAAAAATCCTTTCTTACATGCCTTTCTATACCTTTCAACAGCAGCTTAACTGGAACAGCTCTCGCACTCCTCCACCTCCAAAGACTTGCTGCGCACATAGTAGAGGGTCTTTACGCCGCTCTCCCAGGCCAGTATATAGAGGTTCAGCAGCTGCCGCATGGTATAATCGTTGGTAATGTACAGATTCACGCTCTGGGCCTGGTCAATATGCCTCTGGCGCACGCCTGCGGCCCGCACCGTCCAGGTCTGGTCCATGGTGTATCCGCTTTTATACAGCCAGAAGGTCCTGGGTGTCAGATCCGGGGCCACCCTGGGAAGGATGGCGTTCTTTTTCTCTTCCAGATAAAACCGCTTCATCACAGGATCCAGGCCTGCCGTTGTACCGGAGAGTATGCTGGTGCTGCTGGTAGGCGCCACAGCCAGGAGATAGGCATTGCGCATTCCGTGCTCTGCCACCTGTTCTGCCAGCTCTTTCCATTCCCTGCTCACAAGCCCCCGCTTCTCAAAGTATGCCCCTGTCTGCCATTCGCTTCCCTCAAAATACCGGTAGCATCCCTTCTCAGCCGCCAGATTGGCGCTGGCCCTGACAGCCGCGTAATGAATCCGCTCAAACACCTGGTCCGCAAAGGCCAGATGTTCCTCGCTCTCCCACCGTATGCCGTGCTTTGCCAGCATATGATGGTAACCGCTGACTCCCAGACCGATTCCTCTGTAATTCTGATTGGTAATTCCGGCGTAGGCCAGGGGATAAAAATTCAGGTCAATTACATTATCCAATGCCCTCACAGCACTGGCGGCAATATACTCCACTTCATCCGGATCATCCACATCAATCGCCCCCAGACAGAGGCTGGCCAGATTACAGACAACAAAATCTCCCGGCCGTGTGGTCTGGACCACCGCGGTCTCCCCATTAACCTCCAGCACCTGAGTTGACACACTTTCTATGGGAGACATGTTCTGGGCAATCTCGGTGCACAGGTTGGAACAGTATATGATGCCCCGGTGGCTGTTGGGGTTGGCCCGGTTTACCGTATCCCGGTTAAAGATAAATGGTGTGCCTGTCTCCACCGCGGACTTGATAATCAGGCGTACCACATCCTTTAACAACACAGTGCGCTTGGATATCCTGTCATCTCCCACGCAGTCCAGATACCGTTCCTCCCACAGCTCCCCATAGCAGTCCTCCAGGCAGTATCCCTTGATGGTCCGGATCTCATGAGGGCACATCAGATGCCAGTCCTGGTCCAGATTCTCCTCAGCCATCTTCCAGAATAAATCAGGAAAACACACGGCCGGGAAAATGTCGTGGGCCTTCATACGGTCATCCCCGTTATTAGTACGAAGCTGAAGAAACTCCGGCAGATCCTTGTGCCAGGCGTCCAGATAAACCGCGGCAGCGCCCTGGCGCATCCCCAGCTGGTCCACTGCCACAGCCGTATCGTTCACCAGCTTAATCCAGCGGATCACGCCTCCGGCAGCCCCCTCAAATCCCCGAATCCTGCTTCCCGTTGCCCTGACCTTTCCGAAATACAAGCCCATGCCCCCGCCAAATTTACTGACCTGTGCAAAGTTGTCCACGCTTCTGTAAATTCCTTCCAGGCTATCCGGCACAGTGTCAATAAAACAACTGGAAAGCTGATGGTACGGTTTCCTGGCATTGGACAGGGTTGGGGTGGCCATGGTAACCTGCATACGGCTGAGCATATCATAAAACCGGCGCACCCATTGCATCCTGCAATCCTTACTTTCCTTCATAGCCAGGTGCAGGGAAATGCCCAGATACATTTCCTGGGGCGTCTCTAACGGATGATGGCTGTGGTCCTGGATCACATACCGCTTAAGCAGCAAATCCAGTCCCGCATAGGTAAAGAGCTTATTTCTCTCATCATCAAGAAATCCTTCCGCCTCTTCTATCTCCTCCCGGCTGTAATGCTTCAGGATATAATCACCATATAACCCCTGTTCCGTCAGATATGAAATCTTTTCATACAGTCCCTTAATTCCCAGTCCTTTAAGCTGTTCCTCCACCTCACAGGCAAAACCGCAGTACCGCAGCCTGGCCGCTGCAAATTCCCACAGGGGTGTTTCCTTGGAAGTCAGTTCCGCCGCGGACCGAATCAGGGCTTCCATTCCCTCAGCCGGCCCCATTCCCGGCTTGCGGAAGGAGCGGTATCTCTCAAGCAGACGATCCAGTCCATATCCCTCCCCCTGAAAATCCCTTCCGATTTCTTCCAGACATTGTTCCAGCCCTTTATAGTCCAAATCTATCTCTACTTTCGTATCCGCCATGATGTCCTTTTGCTCTCCTTATCTCACCTTATCTCATTTTCTCCGGCTTCCTCTTACTTTTCTCCTGCCGGTTCCTGTCCTTATCTAATTCCTGACATCCAAGCATACCATTTCCAGATGTCACGCTCACCATTATAAACCATATATATAGTGGTTACAAGCTGTTTTTGCACCACATATACCCCAAATACTGTATTCTCCTTTATTCACAACACTTTCCCGGCTACAGTTATATACTTGTGGCTGTTTCAACAAAAAATGTGATTGCACTTGTAGTGGTTTCATCCTATTATATGGTTGGAACAACAATGAATACGTGGCATTCATGCCGCAAAGGGGGTAAACTTCCCGCATATCCGTCATCCGGATCAGGTAAGGGAAGCAGGGATTATGAGCGATATCAAAAGTCCATTTTGGCGCACTGCCGCCGAATATGGCATCATTACAGTAAGCATCTGGATTATGGTGGTTGGAATCTACTTTTTCAAGTTCCCCAATCATTTTGCATTCGGAGGCGTCACAGGCTTTTCCACTGTAGTAAGCGAAATCAGCCGTTGGTCTGCCAGTGATTTCACATTTATTGTGAACACCTCACTGCTGGTTTTAGGGTTCATTTTCCTGGGTAAGGGTTTTGGAATAAAGACCGTTTATGCAAGTATGGTCATGTCCATCAGCCTGTCCCTGCTGGAACGTGTCTGTCCTTTAAGCAGGCCGCTGACAACAGAGCCTTTGCTGGAGCTGCTGTTCGCCATCTTCCTGCCGGCAGTGGGCACAGCCATCCTCTTTAATCTGGGCGCTTCCAGCGGCGGTACAGATATCATCGCCATGATACTTAAGAAATATACCAGCCTTAACATAGGAACCGTTCTCATGCTGGTGGATGTGGCGGCCGTGGCCTCCTCATTCTTCATCTTCGGGCCTGAGACAGGACTGTTCTCCACCATCGGCCTGGCGGCCAAATCCCTGGTCATCGACGATGTGATTGAGAATCTGAATCTGTGCAAATGCTTTAATATTATCTGTGACGACCCGGATCCGATTTGCGACTATATCATCAACACGCTGCACCGCAGCGCCACGGTATACCATGCGCAGGGAGCCTTTACCCATCATGAAAAGACCGTAATCATGACCACCATGAAACGCAGCCAGGCATTAAAGCTGCGAAACTACATCCGCACCATTGAACCCACGGCCTTCATGCTGATATCCAACTCCAGCGAAATCATCGGAAAAGGATTTCTGGCCGGGTAGGCTTCGGCACAATTTTCCTGGGGATCAGCGTTTTTTCCCATGTCTTATACAGCAATTAAAATCAAATATAAAACAGCGGCAGCGAAATCCGGTGAACACTCATCCGATTCGCTGCCGTATTTTTCATTCCGCCTGTTTCAGTCCGCGGTTTCCTCTTTCAGAATCCCATCCCCGCTTCCGATGGTACCCAGACGTTCCAGCAGTCCGAACATGTAATCCGTATACCGTTCCGCCACCTCAATCACCACTGCGTCCGGCTGAATCTCAAGGGCAGCCGCCCCGCAGTCCTCTGTCCGGTAATCCATCAGCGTCACATCCGGGTAGTTCCTGGCAAAGTACTCAGCCATGTGTACCCCGAAGGAGTCCCTGCAAATAAGGATTCTTTCTGCTTTCCCCTCTGCGTCTGAGGAGTAGTGGGTGATGGTCTCATGTTCATTCTGGTAATCCATTTCAAAGGACACATCCTCCCTGTAGCCTGACACTTTGAGAAATGGGTCATCGTCATAATACTTCTGAAGATTCAGCATGGTTGCCAGGTCCCCGCTGAAGGTTCCTCTGTTTTCAATATCATAAGAGCGGTATGACTCCGGTCCGAACGGCTCTCCGTCTATGTCCTGTATCACCATCTGGGATGCCATAAATGCCCCCATATCATTCCAATGGGTATCATACTTCCTGTATATCTGGCACCAGTCATCCTTGGCCTTTCTGAACTCATCCAGGGGGTAGTACACATCACAGTCCGTATTCTCTTTCAGATATTCGTACAGCAAATCCGCCTTGGACTGTTCCTGAACCACCTTCACGGATGAGGGCATAAACTCGCTGTATACCTGCTCCTTATTGGGAACCATATAGAAAACCAGCTTTATCCCTCTGGAGGCCAGATTTTCCTCCGCCTGCTTAAGCAGCGCCGCAAACCGTTCCATCTCATCAACACTGTAATGATTGGTTCCCTGGTAGTCCGCAATGCTGTCCTCCATTTCCCCTTTCAGCTTATAGAACATCCATCCGTCCTTTCCCATAAGAACGGCATCGGACGTGACTTCCCCAAACACATGAATGTCCGCCAGTTTCCCAAAGGCCACAATGGGATTCTTAAAGGCCAGATGGTCATTAAAGTAGGCGTCATACTGCCCCGGATAGGATTTAAGGTCCGCTGCAGAAAGATTCCTGAAATTAAGAACCGGCTTTTCCTGGTAAACCCGGTTCTCGTAATTCTCCGTGTCCACATAATCCTTAAGAGGTATGAACAGGAGTCCGGGCAGTATCATCATCCCCAGGAACATGCCTGCAAATATATATGCTTTTATGCGTTGTCTCACCTGCTGCCTCCTCTCTAAAACCGGAAATAGATAAACGGATTATAAGTGCTGCCCACAGCCATCACAATCGAGTATGCAAACAGCAGTATAAGTCCCAGGCTTTCAGACAGGTAAATGCTTCTGCCGTCCTGCATATGTTTCTTAAAACAGGGAACCAGGGCCTGAAACGGACCGCACAGCACAATCCCTATCACCATATAGACTATGGTCTTATGGCTCATGTACATGGCCGTATCATAAATCCCCGGGCGCAGAAGAAACATCTGCTTAAGCAGCATAAGTCCCCGGGTCAGCGAATCCGCCCGGAACATGGTCCATCCCACCACGGTAACAAAAAACATATAAATATAACTGACCGCCGCCGGCAGACACTCCAGCCGCCGCTTTAAAAACAGCCGTTCCGCCACCTGCAGGCAGCCGTAATACATTCCCCACGCAATAAAGGACAGGCCCGCGCCATGCCAGAATCCGGTACAGATAAATACGATCATCAGATTGCGGCAGGTAACAAATGTCCCCTTCCTGCTTCCGCCAAGAGGAATGTAAAGGTAGTCCTTGAACCAGCTGGAGAGAGATATATGCCATCTGCGCCAGAACTCTCCCACGGACCTGGCCAGATATGGGTAATTGAAATTCTCTGTCAGCTCAAAGCCCAGCATTTTTCCAAGGCCCACCGCCATATCGGAATAACCAGAAAAATCAAAATAAATCTGCAGTGTATACAGGATTCCCACATACCATCCCAAACCTCCGCTGATCTGGTCCATGGGATTGGCCAGAACCTTGTCCACCACGCTTCCGAACTGGTTGGCAAGTATAACCTTTTTTCCCAGTCCGTAGATAAAGCGCCTTGCTCCGCATGCAAACAGTTCCGGCGTCACATGGCGGTTTCTGATGCGCGCACCCATACCCTGATAGCGCTCGATGGGTCCCTGTATCATCTTAGGAAAAAAGGACATGTAAAGTCCCAGGTTCAGCAGGTTCCTCTCGGCCCCTGTGGTCCCCCGGTACACATCCGCCGCATACGATATCATCTGAAATGTGTAAAATGAGATGCCCACCGGCAGCAGCAGGTTCTTTGGCTCCGCCACGGTACCCCCCGCCAGCTTATTGACCAGGCCGGTCAGGAAATCAAAGTATTTAAAATACCCTAAAAAACCCAGGTTCACAGCCACCAGCAGCACAAGGAGCAGCTTATCCGGGGTAAAGAGAGTGTGCTTGCCGGCACCGGAAGCCGTCTGGCTGTCTGTACTGACGGCAGTCCCTGCCGTAACCCCTGCCGCTCCAGCAGCTTCCCCAGCCGCCGGCCTGCTGCCCCACACAGCCTCTATGCCCAAAGCACCTGCATAATTCACAGCCAGGGACAAAAGGAGAAGCCATATATACTCCTGCTCTCCCCATGCATAGAAAATAAAACTCATTGCCAGCAGAAAGAAGTTGCTTAGCCGGATGGGCAGCAACAGATTCACGACCAGCACAAAGGGCAGGAACAGCCATAAAAATATCATGGAACTAAATAACATGAAATATTTTCCTTCCTGAATTCATTCTTCCGTCCGCAGGGTGCCTGAAAATGCATTACAGGACGCCGGCATCTGCCTGATCCCAGCCATTTCCCTGCGGTCCGGACCATGGCGATATTATAACATGCCTCCACAGGATTTTAAAGGCTGATTTGCGGAGCCAGCTGCACGGGTGCACTTAGCTTCTGATTACACGCAGAAGCTTTCTTTCCGCCTCTTTAAATGTCCAAGTGCATCATTGTACCAAAAGGCCATCTGTGTTATAATTATTTCATTAAAATTTTCCAGGGCAGACCGGAAACATGTTTCTGCCTCATACTGCCCGGCGCAATCATCACCTCTCCGGAGCCTGTTTGAAACCGCCTGCCCGCCATCTGGCGGAACACAATTTTTAAACACGCTCTGATGCATTATGAGATATCACGAAAGAAGGAAGTGTTATGGACCTAAAATTACAGGTAAAGCAAACCCAGACTTTGTCACAGCGGATGATTCAGTCAGCTGAGATTCTTCAGATGACCTCCCAGGAGCTGAATACTTATATCAATGAACTGGCATTGGAAAACCCGGTAATCGACATTGTGGAGCCCCCCACTGCTGAAGAGCAGCGCGAGTCCATTGAACAGCAGGAATGGCTTAATTCTTTCAATGAGGAGAATTACTATCTGTACCAGCGCCAGAATAATGATGATGACTACGACTTTAAATCCAGCTGGAACATTAACACGGACGATGGCGAGACTCTTCAGGACTATCTGTGGTCCCAGCTCATCACGGAAAACTTCACGGACCAGGAAACGGAAATCATCAAGTTCATGCTGGAATGTCTTGACAACAAGGGCTACCTGGAAGAGAGCACAGAGACAATTGCCTCCTACTTTGGGACCGATACTGAGATAGTGGAAGATCTCCTGTCCGATCTCCAGGCCCTGGACCCATCCGGTGTCTGCGCACGTACACTGGAGGAATGCCTGAAACTGCAGCTGGAACGCAGGGACATACTGACCCCGGTACTGGAATCCATCATTGACAACTGCCTGGAAATGGTTGCCAAAAACCAGATTCCGGCCATTGCCAGGAAGCTGCGCCTCTCTCCCACTGAAACTGCGGGTTACTGTCAGATTATTAAATCCCTGAATCCCAAACCGGGTGTATCCTTCAGCAGCAGGGACCAGCTCCGCTACATCATCCCGGATGTGACCATTGTAAAGTTCAAGGACCATTTTGACATCCTGCTGAATGAATCCATGTATCCCACCATTGAGCTTAACAGCTACTACCGCCAGATGAACCAGAATCCTGAATCCTCTGAACTCAAGGAGTATCTGGGCAATAAAATCCGGCAGGCCGAGTGGGTCAAACAGTGTGTAACCCAGCGCGGAAAGACGCTGATGCAGGTATCTCGGGCCATTCTTGAACACCAGGAGGAGTTCTTCACCTTCGGACCTGCCCACCTGAATCCCTTAAGGCTGGCAGATATCGCCCAGGAACTGGACATCCACGAATCCACAGTCAGCAGAGCTGTCAGCAAGAAATACCTTCAGTGCTCCTGGGGTGTATACCCCATGAACTTTTTCTTCTCGCGCAGTGTGGCTGTCCAGGAAAGCAGCAGCAGCGAAAGCGGTACCCAGTCCGTGACTGCCGCAGACATCAAGCGTGTGCTTCGGGAAATCATAGAGGAAGAAAACAAAAAGAAGCCTTACAGCGACCGCCTTCTGGGTGAAAAGCTGGCAGAACGCGGCATATCCATCTCCCGCCGGACCGTTGCCAAATACAGGGAAGAGGAAGGCATTGCGGATGCCAGCGGGCGTAAGGAGTATGTGTAACAGGATATTCTTAAAGACATGGCAGACTGTCCATGTCTTTTTGTTTACTCAAATACGCAGGGATGAAGGCGGATTTTTATATCTGTGGGTATGACAAAAACAAATTACGGCGAATTAAGGTTATTTTACTCAAATTTCATCTTGACAATATTGGAGAAATCTTGTAAAATTGTTGATGTCGCTGATGGAACAGAGCTTGTAAGGATAATTACTGATGATTCCTGATTGTTCCCATAGACAAATGCCCAGATAGCTCAGTTGGTAGAGCAGAGGACTGAAAATCCTCGTGTCGTTGGTTCGATTCCGACTTTGGGCACTGACCGTATGACGAAGCGGTCATTACGCAGGTGTAGTTCAATGGTAGAACACTAGCCTTCCAAGCTAGATACGTGGGTTCGATTCCCATCACCTGCTCTGTAAAATGAGAAAAAGCCTTGAAGAGGCTTTTTTGTTTTGTTTACCTTATATCCACGGCAAAACAAAAGGCAGCAGCGCAATACACTGCTGCCTTTTATGTTCTGATTCTCTCTTATAACCCGCTATTTCCCCTGACCATAATGATTTTTGGCAAAATCCTTCATCACCGCTACATTTTCAGGTGATATCCCTGCCGGTTTTCCGCCCGTGGCTTCAATCATGTAAAGAATTCTGGCTGTTGCTTCCAGGACTGTTGCTACCTTAAACGCTGCGTCCATATTCTCACCCACACAGACTGCTCCGTGGGAATGCAGAAGGCAGGAGTTGGCTTCCTTTCCCAACGCCTTTTCACATTGGTCTGCCAGTTCCTCAGAACCAGGCAGTGCATACTGTGTACATTTACAGGTATCTCCCATGGCCTGGGCCGCCTCATCTATTATCAGGGGAATATCCTTTCCCTGCGTAGCGTATACCATGGAATACATAGGATGGGTATGGATGACTGCGTTTACCTCTTCTCTGTTTCTATATATAGCCAGGTGCAGCCCTGTCTCAATAGTTGGTTTTCTGTGACCCTCCACGATTGTTCCATCCAGCCTGCAGACCACTACATCGTCTTCCACAATGGTACTGTATTTCATGGCGCTGGGCGTTAAGTATACCAGTCCGGTCTCAGGATCGCGGATACTGATATTTCCCCACGTTTCTACAGTAAGACCTGAATTCTCCAGCTTTTTACCGCTCTCTACAATGCATTTTTTAAAGTCCATTTCTGCCTCTCATTCTGCTGCCGGCAGGCAGCCCTAATTTTTTATGGCCTGAAGTATGTTTGAATCCCATATGAAAAATCCGTCTCAAAACTCCAGCCCTGTTCCTACTCAAAAGTCTTTAAGTAATCCTTGAACTCTCCTACATTGTCCTTTGTAATAACTTCCGTTCCGGTGTCAATATAGGATTCCGCCTCACCGCCGTCAAATATTTTCAGCATATTGTCCACGCCCAATTTTCCCATTTCAGCCGGATACTGTGCCACAGTTGCCAGAAACTCTCCGTTTTCCACCAGGTTCAGGGCTTCGCTTACCGCATCAAATCCGATAATCTGAATCTGTTCCTGCATATTGGCTTCCTTGATGGCTCTTAAGGCTCCGATACCCATATTGTCGTTGCAGCAGAAGAAAAGTTCAACATCCGGATTAGCGCTTATGATGTTCTGGGCAGCTGTATATCCCTGGTCCACTTCCCAGTTTGCCGTCTGTTCAGCCACAACAGTTACCGTGTCCCCGGCGCCTTCTATGAATCCATTGTAACGGTCCGCTGCATTGGTCTGTCCTTCAATCCCTTTGAGTATGGCTGTCTTTGTTCCCTTCTCAAAGTTTTTCGCCACATATTCGCCTGCCAGTTTGGCGCCTTCATAATTGTTGGTTCCGTAAAACGGAATATCCAGGCCTACATTGGCAAGGCTCTCATCCGTCAGCTTTGTATCCAGATTGATGATAGGAATGCCTGCTTCCTTACATTTTGTAAGGGCGGATTCCAAACCGTCGGAAGAACTGGGAACCAGCAGGATTCCGTCCACCTTGTTGGCAATCATATTCTCAATAATGCCAAGCTGCGCATCAGCGCTGGCATGCTGGTCTCCGGCCTGGACCTCAATCTTGACCCCCTTTGCCTCTGCTTCTACTTTAGCGCCGTTAGCCAGGGTAATATGGTATTCGTTGTTTAAAGTCATCCCCACAAATCCAATGGTCTTATCTCCATAGTTACCCGATGCCGCTTCTGCGCTGCTTTCTTCGTCCTTCCCGCTTTCCCCAGTTGTATCCGCGGTCTGGGCATCTGTCTGCTGTTCCTTGGCCGTCTCCGGCACAGTCTCCTTCGGGGTACTTCCGCATCCGCTAAGTACCGCCGCCGACATAACCGTGCTCATTGCCAATGCCATCACTGCTGCCGTCATGTTTCGCTTCATAATCAATTTCCTCCTTTATTTGCAAATACTTAATGTATTTAGCTTTCCTACTCACTCTGGCGTTCTTTCTTCTTATCCGCAAACACCGCGGCTATAATGACGATGCCTGTGACAATGGTCTGGTAATAGGTGGCAACATTCATGATCTGGAGTCCGCAGGTCAGAGTACTGAGAATAATGGCTCCCACCAGTGTATTTCCGATCTTCCCCTTTCCGCCTGATAAAGAGATTCCTCCGATAACCGCGGAAGCGATGGCATTCATCTCATAACCAGATCCGGCATTCGGGTCTGCATATGTAAGGCGTGACAAAAGCATGATGCCTCCAATGGCTGCAAATATGCCGCTTAAAACATATACCATAAGCACGGTTCGGTTTACATTGATTCCTGAAAGCCTGGCGGCGCAGATATTGCCGCCTGCGGCATAGACGTGCCTGCCGAACTTTGTATATGCCATGACAAAAATAATCACTGCGTAGAACACAAATACATAAATGACGGAGACAGGAACCGTCCCCAGCACCTTTGAAGCCATCAGACTGCCCAGCCCCTTAGGAAAGCTGGATATGGGCTGTCCTCCGTTAATCAGAAGCGCCAATCCCCTGGCGATCTGCATGGCTCCCAGCGTCACAATGAAGGGCGGTACCTTTCCGTAGCTGACCAGACAGCCATTGACCAGGCCAAAGGCAGCGCCGGCCGCGATACACAAAATCCCCATGGCAATCAAGGGCATACCAGCCTTCAGAATCAGTCCTCCAAATATACCCACAAATCCCACAATAGACCCAACGCTCAAATCAATACCGCCTGTGACAATGACAAGGGAGGCGCCGATTGCAATGATGGAAATAATGCTGGCCTGGGTAATGATATTGAACATGTTATTAAGGGTCAGAAAATTCTTTCCCATCATGCTGCAGATTACAGCAAATACAATAAAAATAACAACCAGTCCCAGATATAAAGTCAAGGCCGGCAGTTTTGCCTTAACACCCTCTTTGTAGCTCTCCATACCTATAATCCTCCCTGCATCGCATATTTTAATATGGTTTCCTGCGTCAAATCCGGGCTGTTGTCCAATATAGCCTCCAGGACGCCTTCCCTCATAACCGCAACCCGGTCGCACATCTTAAGTACTTCCACAAGGTCGGAGGATATCATTATGATAGAGGCCCCCTGATTGACCAGGTCATACATAATATTGTATATTTCGTCACGCGCCCCTACATCAATTCCCCTTGTGGGTTCGTCAAATATATATACATCCGCATTGGAATACAGCCACTTTGCAATAACCACCTTCTGCTGGTTTCCTCCGGACAGGTTCTTGGCTTCCGTAAGATGTGTATGGGTTTTAATCCGCAGGCTTTTGATGTAATCCTTTGCGCGATCCGCCATCTCCTTTTTGCGGATAAACGGTTTGGCAAGCTGTTTTAAGTTAGGCAACGCTATATTATCCATGACAGAGTGCATGAGCACAAGTCCCTCATCCTTCCTGTCCTCGCTCAGATAGACGATTCCCTTTTCAATATTCCTGGACAGGCTGTTGGACAATGTTTCACCCTTATACGTAACAGTTCCCCCATCTTTTCTGTAAGCTCCTATCATGCATTTTGCCACTTCTGTCCTGCCCGCTCCCACTAATCCGGCAAATCCCAGTATTTCGCCCTTGTGCAGCTCAAATGATATGTCCTTTAAAAACTCCTTGTATCTCAGCTTCTCAACCTTTAATACAACCTGATTCATGTCAACTGCTTCATTGGCAATCTTTTCAAAGCTGACTGTGCGTCCCACCATCATCTTTGTCAGCTGGTCCTCTGTGGTTTCGGATAATTTTACGGTTCCTATATACTCACCGTCACGCATGACCGTGCACCTGTCTCCAATCTCGAACAACTCGCTCATGCGGTGGGAAATGTATACAATTCCGATTTTTTCTTTTTGAAGTTCACGGATAATTCCAAAAAGCATGTTTGTCTCTTTATCCGTAATGGCCGCTGTGGGTTCATCCAGAACCAGGACCTTTACATGATTGGATATGGCCTTGGCTATCTCAACCAGCTGTTTCTGGGCCACACTCAGCTCACGGACCAGTGTCTTGGGACTTACCTCCAGACCGACCCGCTTCATGTACCCCTCTGCCTCTTTTATGGCACGCTTATGGTCCACAAGAAGCCCCTGGCCGTATTCCTTTCCAATGAATATATTTTCATATACAGGCAAATCCGGTACAAGATTAAATTCCTGGTAAATCACGCTGATACCGGCGTCCAAAGCCTCCTTCGGCGTCATAGGCGCCAGCTCCCTGCCGTCAAGCTGTATGTCCCCGCCTTCCCGTCCGTATGCACCGGACAGAATTTTAATTAACGTGGATTTACCCGCTCCATTTTCTCCCAAAAGAACGTGAACCTCACCGGGAAGCACCTCAAGCTGCGCATTTTTCAGTACAGGAACACCAAAAAAACTTTTGTTAATCCCGCACATCCTCAATATACATCCGTCCATGGACAGGCCCCCTTACCCTTCTAGTTTTTGATACCGTTTCAATGCCTCGCCGGAATCTTTGCCACAGCAATAAGCCGCACTCTCAATGCCTGTTCCCAATAGGCGCCTGATTTCCCCCACTGTCATCTCAGGCTTAAAGTACTTAAGCTGTGCGCCCAGATTTCCCAGGGACGTACTCTCCTTGCCCCCTGTCACTACCTTCTTGCCTGTTGCATCTGCTGTCATCTGACACAGCCTCACATTCCGCGAGCCGCCGCCTACCATATAGACAGTGTCTTTTTTCTTTCCGCTGATTTCCTCCAGACCCTGTATCACCGAGGCAAAGCTCAGCGCCATGGAGTTTTGAAAGCTGCATATGATTGTACCCCAGTCTTTTTCTCCGGAAGCCTGACCGGTCTTAACAAGATAATTCCATATCTCATCAGACATATGTACGGGATTGAAAAATCTGGAATCGTTGACAGGAAACAGCGGAGCCGCCCCCTCATGGCAGTCTCCAAGGCTGTTAAGCTCCTCCCAGCCTATGGCCCCATGTTCCCCTTCATATTCCTCCTTAATGCGTTGGATAATGAACATACCCGCACTGTTGCGCAGCAGGGTGATTTTATCAAATGCCCCTATCTCGTTGGTCAGGCATCTTTTTCTCACCTCTTCGTTCACGATTGGCTCCTCTAACTCCATTCCGATAAGCGCCCAGGTCCCTGTGCTGACAAACAAAAATTCTTCCTCCTCTGCCGGAATGGCCAGGACCGCGGCAGCCGTATCATGGGACGGCACGCAAATAACCGGTACATCATACGATATGCCCAGAATTTCCTTTACATTGGAGTGAAGCATGCCAATGGCAGTACCGTGTCTCCCAATAGGCGCAAACAGGCCGGATGGTATTTCCATTGTTTTCAATGCTTCTTCACTGAGTTCCCTTTTTCTGGCATCCATCAGCTGGGTCGTTGACAATTCGCTGGGCTCATTCACCATACAGCCTGTAAAGAGATAGTTTAAGATATCCGGAATCATGAGAAGCTTATGTCCATGGGAAAACATGGACTGCATTTTTTCCATCATTCCCTTAATCATATTAACCGAATTAATTTTATCGCAAAGGATACCCGTCTGCCTGAACAGATATGTCCTCTGCTCATCTGACATCTGTTCCAGAACCTCTGCCCCTATGCTGTTCCTGTATGACAATGGATTCTGAATCATAAGTCCCTGTTTGTCAAACAGCGCAAAATCCACGCCCCATGTACAGATCCCGATTGAATGGATGGTTCCGGCCCGCTTTACCGCCTCTTTCAATCCCTCTAACAGTTTTTGGTAAATCATCAGTATATCCCAGTAAAAATACTGATGGACCCTGACCATGTAATTTGGTATCTGGGAAATGACCTCCGTGGTTATCTGTTCTCCGTCATACACCCCCAGAATAACCCTGCATGATGAATTACCGCAGTCAAACGCTACCATATTCCGCTTCATCAACACCCCTGCCCCTCTCTTATTGAATTTTTATTTTCAGACCGTATTTTTCTGCCCGCTGTACCAGGAATAACAAGTCTGCTTTCTTAAGGGACGGCATATTCCCCATCTCATATGCACGTCCTAACCCCTGATACTTCGGCAGCCCCAGCCTGTGATAGGGTAGAAATACAATCTCAGAGATATGATCCAAACTCTTTATGTACTCAAAAAAACCATTGATGGACGCCTCATCATCATTGCATCCCGGAATATAAGGATATCTGACCGACAGTTCCCCGCTGTAATGACCGCACAGCCATTCCAGATTGCTGAGTATCAAGGTATTGCCCACGCCCGTAAGCTCCTTATGCTTATCAGGATCGATCTGTTTGAAGTCATAATATATATAGTCAACATGCCCGTTTATGTCTTCCAATGCCTTTTGGGGGACATGCCCGCATGTTTCAACCAGGGTATTATAACCTCTCCGGTGCATCTGCTCTCCGACAGCTCCTATGATTTCACTGTAATACAGCGGTTCTCCTCCGCTGAACGTAACGCCGCCGCCGGACATCCCATAATATTGACGGTCCTTCAGTATCTCAGTCAGAAGCTCTTCCTCGTTGTATTTTCTCCCCATCATCTCCCTGGCGTCCGCATAACACTCCCTGATGCACACACCGCATTGCCTGCACTTGCTCTGGTCCGTAATAAAGCCATAACCTTCCATGTAGCTTATGGCTTTTTCCGGACACAGAGCGCTGCATCTTGCACAGTTGATGCAGACATTTGTCTTAACCAGAACCTCGGTCCCCGCTCTCTGGGATTCGGGGTTTGCACACCATCTGCAGCGCAGGGAACAGCCCTTTAAAAATATAACGGTGCGGATACCGCGGCCATCCTCTGTTGCGAACCGTTCTATATTAAATACATTGCAAACCCCCATGTCTATGATTCCCCCTGTTCGTCATCCGCCGGCTCATACACCGCATTGCGGTACTTTAGCTATAATTCCAGCTCCGCCCTGTTTATTACATCCATCTGGCACTCCGGGGACAGCGATGTAAACAGTGCACTATAACCCGAAACTCTGACCATCAAATCCTTATATTCATCCGGATGCTCCATTGCCTTCTTGAACACCTTGTTATCCACCACATTAAACTGGATCTGCTGTCCGTAGTTTTCAAACAGCACCTTAATCATGGCAATTACCTTCTCTTTATTCTCATCCGTATCCAGCGCTCCTTTGGACAGGCGCATGTTGAATATCGCCCCTTTCTGGAACCATATGCTGGGCAGTTTCATGACTGAATTGCAGGCGGCCGTGGCGCCTTTTTTCTCCGAGCCATTGGCAGGGGAAATTCCATTATTCACCGGCTGTCCGGCCTTGCGTCCGTCCGGCGTGGCTCCAATGCTCTTCCCAAAAGCAATGTTACCTGTCACAGGACTCTGGCTGTAGGAGTAACAGCAGGGCACCGGCCCTTTTCCATACTTGGAACTTCTGTATTTATACCTGTAGCTGGAGCCAATATAGTCCTCCAGTTCAACTACCCACTTGTCAGCTCTCTCGTCATCATTTCCAAACTTAGGTGCCTTGTTTAACAGTATGGCCCTGATTTCCGGTCCGGCAGGCACTGTCTCCATATCCTCATAATTGGTGCTCATGGCATGAAGCACCTGCTCCATGGTCAGAAGCTTCTGATTAAATACAATTTCGTCCAATGCTGCCAGGGAATCCCCTGCGCTGATGGTACCCGCAGTAGGCCCGCCGTCTGCTGAGTACACGGAACCGCCCTCTACAAGGTCCATGGCCCTCTCTATACAGTCATATACCAGGGATGAACGGAATGCGTTGATGTCCTGCTGTATATGAATTTCATCATTGATATGTTCCGTTTCCACCTGCAGTCCCATAAAATAATCCAGGGTCTGTTTATATAATTCCATCAGCTCCCTTACACTGCCGCAGTCCTCTGCACGTTTCTCCAAATCCACAAAATGGTATCCGGTCTTAGGATCCGTGCCGCCGTGGAGAGTGATTTCAAGTACCTTTTCCACATTCAGCCATGGGCCTTTGGCCGCAAAATCCCATTTTCCAGGAATGGATGCCTCGATACATCCGTCCGGAACCCAGTCCACCCGGTCTTCCTCGGCAATTCCCATATTCTTAAGCGTCCTGATAAATGCCTTATCATTGTAAAATGCCGGCTGCCCGCCCTGATGCCTTTGCGCAGCCTTTAACGCCTTCATCATGAACCCATCACTGGTTCCCTCGAACCACTTAATGGATACGGACGGGGTAAAGAGTCTGACATTTTCACATGCTTCCACACACAGATGGGAAACTTCATTGGTTGCATCCTTCCCATCCACTGTCTGGCCCGCAATGGCAAGATTAATGAACATCTGGTATCCCAGGAAAAATTCTGTATCCGGCCAGCTCCTGAGCTTATTAAGTTCATTGCATTTGATGAAGAAGCACTCGACTATCTCCAGGGCCTCTTCTCTCGTGATTCTGCCTTCCTCCAAATCCTTTTTATAATAAGGATACACATACTGGTCAAAACGCCCCAGTGAGATGGCATGCCCATTGGATTCCAGATGGACTGCCAGCAGAATCATGTAGATGGACTGAACCGCCTCATGGAAGGTCCTGGCCGGATTCAGCGGAACATTCCTGCATATGTCCTCCAGCTTAAGAAGTTCCCTTCTGCGTGTCTCATCCTTTTCCTGCTCTGCCTGCTCTTTGCAGCAGTCAGCAATACGGCCCGAAAACATCACCACGGCCTGATTGCCCTGAAGGGCCGCTTCAAGAAACCATCTTTTTCGTGTATTGCCCGGCTCTCTGGGGTCCAGCCTCTTAAGCTTATTCTCTATCCGTCTCATGACATCGGATAAACCTTTATCTACCACGCCTTTATAATCTACAATTACATTGCCCAGGCCCGCTGCAGACACCCATGTATCATCTATCACATTGGCATCCCAGGCCTGGTTGATTTTCTCGGGAAGGGTCTTTCTCAGATTTTCATATAAGGACTTTCCCTTCCAGTAATCCACACATTCTAATATTTTGTCTTTATCTTCCTGGGTATAGTAAAATTTATCACCCGGTCTTTTATCCGGGAAAAAAGGTGAACCATTTAACTCCGCTTCCAGCCAGTCTGTGGAGTACTCCGGATAGATCGGGGAGGCTTTAGGCCACTGTGCCTGGTTTCCCACAATCAGCTCATCTGCATTCACATAGACCGTCATACGGCTCAGCACATCATAAAATGCCTGGGACCGCCTCAAAGCATTTGGTTTTCCCTCTGTCTCCTTCATGGACTCCGTAAAATAGATACACCGCTCCGGACAAATACGCGGGTCTGTATCAAATAACCGTTTTCTCAACCTTTCCGTTCTTGTATTCATGTTCCGCCCCTCACATTCACTTCGTGTATGTAACTTGTTACATTTTCAATATAGCACTTTACCTCATTCTTGTCAATAATATATTTGTGCATTTTTCATATTAATTCATTGTTTTTTCTCTTTTTTTAGCGATTTTTCCTTGTCCATCCATGCTGCACACTACAATCGTTTGATGCGCAAAGTAAAACTGTTACATTTTTACGTATTTACATTTAATTTTATTTAAACTATAATATGATATGGTCGGATGAAACTTATTTTTTCTTTTCATGAAACAAGTTTCACCCTTTCAGGACCAGGAGGAGAAATCGTATGAACAAGGAAGGGCGTCCGGAAAATAGCGGATACATCGGAATCAGGGATATTGCCAAACTGGCGGGAGTCTCTACTGCAACTGTATCCCGGGTTATCAATAATCCAGAAATGACATCTGAAAAGGTCAGAAAGAAAGTACAAAAAGTAATTGAGGAATATAACTATATCCCAAACCAGCCTGTCAAGAAAATCTTTTCCAAGACAAGCAATACCATTGCCGTGTTTATATATGACATGGAGAACCCTTTTTTCATCAGCCTGATTAAAGAACTGAACCAGATATGTCTGGAACACAACTATATGCTCCTTATTTGTGATACAGGAAGCAGCCCGGAGCTTGAAAAGAAGTATCTTTACTTCTGCCTGGCTAACCGATGTGCCGGCATCATCCTGACAGAGGGTGTTGATTCCGATATCTTCGAAGCCTGCAAGATTCATATTCCAATTGCATTCCTGGACCGAAAAACCCACGGCAAGTTCTCCAGCGTACGTTCTAATAACAGACAGATGATGCAGCCAATTGTGGACTACCTCTACAACCTTGGGCACAGAAAAATTGCCTTTGTCGGCTGTAAAACACCCATGGATTCTGTTATTTCCAGACAGAATGGCTACATAGAAACAATGACAGGAAAGGGACTCCCCATTATCCAGGAATATATTTACGACAAAAATCCCCAGCTGACTCTTCAGGCCGGAAGCCAGGCTCTTAATTACTTCCTCTCCCTTCCAGCCGCCCCTACGGCAATCATCTGCTGTAACGACATCATTGCCTTAGGAGCTTTGAACGCCGCATATTCCCTGGGATTAAAGATTCCCGCAGACATGTCCATTGTGGGATTTGATAATGTGATCAGCAATCTCCATCAGCCCCAGATAACCACTGTCCAGCAGAATCTGCGTGAAATATCCCTTGAATTGTTTGAGCTGGTGGTCAACCCGCCGGAAAATCCTGTATCCAAAATCATTGAAGCCTCCTTCATAGAAGGAGCCACCTGCAGCAGGATCGAAACAGCCCAGAAATAAAAACTTATGCCGGGAAACCATCCGAAAAAGCAAAGGCTGTACAATGTGCTTTTCCGGATGGTTTGGGGAAATATCTCAAAAATATTTCAGAAACATTTTAAACCAACAAATTTAATCCAACAGATAAAAAACCTCTTGATTTATCAGAGAAAATATGATAGACTATACCACGTCAAAGTAATAACATATTTTCATGCGCGAGTGGCTCAGGGGTGGAGCACCACCTTGCCAAGGTGGGGGCCGCGGGTTCGAATCCCGTCTCGCGCTTTCTTGACATGAGGGAATCCTGATTTTATCAGGGTTTTTTCTATTGCCGTATATCAAATTTGAATACACTTGAATACAATTAGAGCGCTTTCATCATTAAAGTATAGGTTTCTTTTTCTGATAGTGGATTGTAAATATAACCTAAAGTGGTACTTAAGTTTGAATGTCCCAGCATCTCACGAATAGAATCAAGAGGAACATTACCAGCACTTAAGCGACTTGCAACTGTTTTCCGTATCTTATGGGACCGCTTAACAGGTATCCCTATCTTCTTACAAGCCTTTTCAAGAACGTAGTTTATCTGCCTTGAAGTAATACGGGAACCATCACGCATGAAGATAAAATCATCATCAGAAGAACCAGGAGCCATCTTAAGGCGGATATCATTCAAAATACGGATTGCACCCGGCATAAGCGGGATAATACGGTCAGTGTGTGTTTTAGTATGTTCAACAACGGTATACACATCTTTCCATTTATCACCATCATGCACGGATTCCTTTATTTCCTCACGGCAAACATGCAGATGCTGAATGTCAAGGAAATCACACCATTTCAAAGCAACAAGTTCCCCCACACGGCAACCGACAAAAAAGTTAAACCTTACAGCAAGGATAGCCATGTCATGAGTACGTGCAAATTCCGCATTCAGGTATCTAATAAGGGCATCTAACTCATCCGTAAGGAAAGTCTCTGTTTTTCCTGTCTTTTTATTTACCTGTCGGAACTTGACCGTAATCTTAACATCACGCATGATATCATCCTGTATATAATGCTTTTCACTTGCATAATAGAACATGCCCGAAAGAATCGTTTTGATATTTTGCCATTCCCTAGAAGATAGATTGTTAGTTTTCACTAACTGATTGCATTCTTTTTGAAGTTCCAGACGGTCATAAGAAGCGACCTTTTTAGATTTAAGAGGGGCAAAATATTTGTTCCAATGTTGCTCATGCCTACGGATTGTTTTCAGGCTATCAGTAATAGCTTCCTTATAAACAAGCCATTCCCGAAAAAGCTTATCCATGGTCATGGATGAAGTACCATTATGGACAAAATAGAAGTCATAAAGCTTTTCAAAAAGACCATCTTTATCAGCGGAACAAACCAACCGCCTTGAATCACCATCCTTTACATAAGTCTGGCAACGGCGTCTCTTCCCGGCAAGCTCAGTAATGGCATAAGGATGAACTTCCAAGACCATTTCTATTTTATATTTACGCATATTCTTTAATGCCCTGCCATTTAATACCATACCAGAAAAACACCTCACCAGCAACAAAAATATAACATATATAGACATATATCAATCAGCCAAAACAGGCTTGATTAATCAAGGCGATATCACTACCAGAAAGCCTATGTTCGCCAATCCTTAACATATCATGGACAACACCTAAATCATAACCATCAGACGCAACAACCGTTGTGAAAACCCTGGAAACGCAACGGAACAGCCAGTTCCTTTTATCATCAATTGTTTTCGGGGCAGGAGCCTTGTATAAAGATAACTTAGAGACACCATCAATGAAGGATTCCCAAACAGAATCAAGGGAACAATTTCCCTTACGTGTAGCATCCAAAGTAATGAAGCGGACATAATTAGACAGGATACCACATGCAACCGTATTTAAAAGCTCACCATCCACAAGAAACTTTGCGGCCCTGGAGGCATAATCATCCTTCAACTCCAATTCCCACCTAGTCCAGGGATATTCAATCAGGGTATCTGAATCCTCAACACGTCTGGCATTTTGTTCCAACTGCTTATCATATACCCGAAGCATGATATCACTGTGACGGCTACCCAAATAGACAGTATAGCCCTTAAGTTCATTACCGGTATGATAAGAAATCTTTGATTCATGACTACGGAACTTAGAAACATACTCGTTATTTGCAAGTTTCTTATCCAGGGCAGGCAATAAATAATAATTAGCGCCGATATCATCAATAGCGATATCAAAACGGGTCAGATGTCCTTTTTCCTGGATTTTACGCAGTAAATCACGAAGCACGGATGAATAGAAACTGACATCAAAGCTATCAACCTCATAGGCAACAGAGCCAAAAGGAGTAACAGAACTATGTTTTCTGGAAAAATGTAAAAGGCAATCGTGCATAGCTTTTCCGGGGATATTCACATGGATTCCCATATCCTTTTTTCCATCAAACAGAATAGAAACACCATACAGGGACTGTCTGAACATGGACTTATAACCTTGTGCACCACGGGGCATACGCTGGAAATCTGTATGGGAATATCCAAGCAAGGACATAGCCATAAGGGCACCTGTAGAACCTTCCCAAGACGGAATTGTAAAAGAAATCCAATCAGCACATATCCGTAAACCATTTTTCTGAACTTCGTTAGGCATAATGTTCATAGTTTGTTTTCTCCTTACTTGAATTACTACCCCCGTATTACTATACGGGGGCGAGCAGGTTCGACACCTGCGCTAAAAGTTACTTAGTTTCTTGTGGCTGGCAATCCGGACAGGTCCAACCGATAACAGACTTACGCCAACCATGTTCCAACACTGCATACTTATAAAAATCCCTGTCACTGAGCCGGACCGATACACGGCGGGCACAATATTCACGCTGAAGGGAAGCCTTCTTACAACAATCACAGGTTATCTTTAAAGTGAAAATTTCCATAAAGTACCAATCTCCATAGCGGGGCACCGGCCGGCGTAGCCCGGGCCGGTTGCCCCCGCAACCGCTTAATCAGCCTAAAGCCTTACATGTGAGAACATCACGCATTACCTCATAGACCGAATCCAGATACCCAAAGACGAACGAATCAGACAATTCATTTTGAAGATATACCCTGCGGGCAGAGCAAAGAGCCTGTAAATCTTTTGTAAACTCCTCCTTTGACATATGAGAATACAAGGAAAATACCCACTCCTCTGTATCAGACGATATGTAATTCTTTGACATGTAAATACCTCCTTTATTCGATATATTAATCACGTATACGTTATATAATAAACGTATATGCAATTATATAACATATAAAAATATAAAAGTCAATACAAAAATAACGAATACGCTATATTTGTTGAAAAAACATTAAAAATATGATACGATAATTAATCATAAGGAGGGAAAGAATATGCCAATAAGTTATAACAAACTATTTCATCAATTGATTGAATTAAATATGAAAAAAGGCGAATTGCAAAAAAAAGCAAACATAACCGCTTCAATCATGGCGAGATTAGCAAAAAACGAAATCGTAAGAACAGACACAATCAATAAAATATGCGAAGCCCTACAATGCCAACCCGGAGAAATAATGGAATACTATGAAATAGACGAAATAATAGATGAAAACGGAAAAGACCTAGGAGCAAGAATGATTATAAAACCACACTTATTTGAAGAAGATGAAGTAACACCAATATCAAACCTGGAAAAATATGAAACAGAAGAAACAATATAAAGCCTATCCATCACGCCTAATAGTAGTCAAGAGGATGTTAAGCAGACCTTCGGTCTAACATCCTCTTGCCAACATTATAGCGTGTTCCGTTGTGCGTCAAGGGTTGCCCTACGGCGTATCGGCCCCCAAAGGGCGGGGGCCTTGCCCCTTGACACACGGCTAGTTTTTTTTTTCGCAACCGTCAATTACATCATAGCATAAACAAAAAAGCATTTTTGTAACACTTTTTTATCTTTCCAAAGTTCCAGGCCAAACCGGAGCCGGAAGAACTATGTGTTACAATCAGGCGTTTTTCCAAGGGACGAAGAATCAACAGACCTATAGTAATTAACTATCATAGTCTGGATAAGTGCCGTTTTAGTAATACCATAACGCCTAGAATCTTCATCAATACGCCGATATAACGCAGTTGGGATATGAAGGGATAAACGGGACATTTCAACTTTTTTTCTCATAATAAACACCTTACCTTTCATTTGAATACCTTTTTTGAATACACGGCAAGGCAGGACATGCTATCCCCCTTTCTACAATGTTTATTTCCCTTTTTAAGTTCGAATCCCGTCTCGCGCTTTTTTGTTGTTTAACCGGAGCTTTGTGATTTTATGATACAGGGTGCTCCGGTTTTTTTGTTTTTATATTTTCCATCCAGAAGTATAATTGTAACTGTTCAGGACGGCGCATGGAACTGTTACGTATAATTTAAGTTGATTTTAGGTTCTTGTCCCTGGAAAAGAGAAGTATATTGGAAGTATAAGACTAAGGGAGGGCAACTGATATGAAGATAACGGATAAGAGGGTTGTGTATAAAAGAGCCGCGGATAAGAGTGCCGCCAGTAGAAAAAGATGCTCGATGATGGTAATTGCAGTGCTGCTAGCCACTGCTGCTTTGAGTATGAACGCGTTTGCAGGGCAGTGGAGGCAGGATAATACCGGCTGGTGGTATCAAAATGAGAGCGGGGCGTATTTAAAAAATGAATGGTCCTGGATAGACGGAAGATGCTACTATTTTAATGAGGATGGCTATTGCCTCCAAAACACCCAAACACCAGATGGGTACAGCGTTGACATGCAGGGGGCCTGGATTGAGGACGGAGTGGTGCAAATGCAGCAAGAGGTTCAGGCGCAGATGCAGGAACAGGCAGAGGTGCCCCAACAGGAGCTGACAGGTGTGCAGGAGCAGGGCCAGGACAGCGGCGCAATAAAACAGATTGGTAATGTGCTTCTCACAGTTCCCGAAGAATTTGTATTTCATTCCTCTGATGAGAGGGGAATATATATGACCAGTGTGGACGGCAGCAGCCTTATCTGCATCATGTCAGAATCCCTCGCGGACTTTGGCGGATATGCAGACCTGGTATACACCTACCAGGAAAGCGTACTGGACGCAGCTGTGGAAGCAGAGTTGGGGACACCCCAGACCAAGACAACCAGGCAGCTTTCAAACGGACTCTGGTACAGTTATCACTATATGGATGCATCTTCCCTGGGCATACCCGGATTTTTGAAGGTTTATGCCAGAATCAATGGAGACAGACTGCAGATGGTTATGTTCGGCGGCTCTATATCGTCACTGGATACGGAGGAAATAATGAACAGCTTGACCTTTTTGTGACAGGAAGCCTTGACATGGAGAAGGGATTATTGTATGATGCAAGTATACACTTGCGTTTTGGGGAGGGTGATATGGACCAGACAGGACAGAATATTATAGATGCAGCCATGGAACTTGTAGTGGAGAGAGGATATACAGCCACCACTACAAAGGATATCGCAAAACGTGCCGGGGTGAACGAGTGTACTATCTTCAGAAAATTTAAGGGGAAGAAGGAAATTGTGCTTCAGGCCATGGGACAGAAAAGATGGCATCCGGATTTGGAACCGGATGATTTTATGATTGAGACTGGTAATCTGACTGAGGACCTGTGCCAATTTGCCCGTATTTATATGAAAAAGGTCACGCCGGAATTTGTTAAGCTCTCCCTGGGACTGCGTACACCAGAGCTGGCGGAGGATACAAGGGAAGGGATTTTAGCCATTCCCCAGGTCTTTAAAACCGGTGTTACGGCATATTTCAGGAAAATGTATGAGAAGGGAAAGCTCATATCGGATGATTACGAGAGTATGGCCATGATGTTTTTGTCGTTGAATTTTGGATTTGTATTTTTTAAGGCCTCTTTTGGCAGCGGCCTGACTGAGATGAAAGCAGATGAGTATATTATTAAAATGGTAGATGCGTTTGTCCATGGAGTGGCCAAGTAAATGCATAAATATATGGTACCATACGGTGCCATTTATTTTTAATAGTTATGCAAGTGGATACTTGCGTAGAAAGGAGAAGATATGAGCTGTTACTTTATTATTTCTGTTTTTCTGGAGCCAGGAAAGGACCGGGCAGATTACGACGATTACATAAAACTGGTCAAGCCTATTGTGGAGGAACACGGAGGAAAATATGTGGTGAGGAGCGAAGGGATTGAATATATAGGGAAAGACTGGCATCCGGACCGCTTCATTATGATATGGTTTCCGGACAGGGAGAGCATAGACCGGTGTTTTTCCTCAGAGAAATACAGAAAAATCATGAGTAAAAGGGAAAATACAGTGGACAGCCAGGCCATTATTGTCACGGCAGGGGAGAGGTATGGGGATAACAGTGGTAAGAGAGAGAGGAGAATGGAATGAAGATAAATGACAGAGTTCATCAGCTGCGCGTTCAGTTTAATATTACACCTGAAATCACAAGATATGTCTATGTGTATATCATAACAGGAAAGAAAGGATGTTACCTGGTTGACGCAGGGGTAAAAGGATGTGATAAAAAAATTGAGGAATATATACATAAAATTGGAAAAAACAGAGAAAATATAAATGCTGTACTGTTGACCCATTCCCATCCGGACCATATTGGTGCCCTAAAAACCATAAAGGAAATGTATTCCTGCTGCGTATATGCCAGCAGGGGAGAGCGGGATTGGATTGAGGATATAGACCTTCAATATGAGAAACGGCCCATACCTGGCTTTTATAGTCTGGTGGATGGTTCTGTTACGGTGGACCGTATCTTGTCTGACGGGGATCTGCTGTGCCTGGAACCTGGGATTACCATTCAGGTAATAGGCGCACCCGGCCATTCCAGAGAATCATTGTGTTTTTATTACAGGGAGCAGAAAATACTTTTTACCGGAGATTCCATACCGGAGCCATCAGATGCTTTGATTTATGAAGATTCCCATGCCAGTGAGGAAACCTTAAAACGTCTGGAACTATTGGAGGAGGTTGATATGTATTGTCCTGCATGGGATAAGGTTTATGACAGAAGAACGGGGATAGCCATGATTCATGAGGGACTTTCAAGGATATCTAAGATCAGGAGATGTACAGAAGAATACAGAGGCCGTATGGGGGAAGAAAGCACTCACAGGCTATTTGAGTTGATATGTGAGGAAAGCAATATGGCTGAATATAAAAAGAATCCCTTGTTTATGCGTTCTGTCATGTCGGATTTAAGCCGGTTAAACCAGGGAAATCTTAGGGATTGAAACAGGTTGAATATAGAAAAATGCAAAAAATGAAAAAAGTTGAAAAAACCTGTTGACATTTGTTGAAGCATCTGGTAAGATATCTCTTGCGCTGCGGTGAGTACCAAAAGCGCAAGAGAATAAGAAATAAAAAAATGAAAAAAGTTGTTGACAAACACAAGCGACTGTGATAAGATATAAAAGTTGCTGCTGAACAAGCCGACAACAAAGAACCTTGATAATTGAAGATTAGACAGTATGTAAAACCCTGAAAATTCTAAAAACAAAAGGTCT
>ENA-OQJQ01000229-OQJQ01000229.1-human-gut-metagenome-genome-assembly--contig:-NODE-229-length-51966-cov-7.873017_pt1 | contig 51966 bp, 50 predicted proteins | sample MGYA00242609_ERZ504776 | MGnify/ENA primary metagenome ERZ504776 (study PRJEB26092, sample SAMD00036354) | human gut metagenome | host: Homo sapiens | study: EMG produced TPA metagenomics assembly of... | reverse complement strand
AAGATAGTAGCCCACGGCTACAATAATCACATCCTGCTGAAATTGCTTTCCTTTAAAATGATTCATCGTCATTCCTCCTGCTATCTTTTTCTATTATTCTACCTTATTTGATAGTAGATTTAAAACTTTGCAACAGAACCTGTTCATCATTATAAGTTGCTGAAGTAAATGGTCATGCCTGGTCTAAGGTCATCAAGAAACGAGGGTCTGGAGTATCGCAAATCAGGTCATGACAATAAAACTGATTGAAGCGGTCAATGACGAAGTATCTGATATTTAATTTTTCAAAGCAGTCCTTACAAAAGGCTGACTTTTTATAATAGTGCCAGCCTTCTTGTTTGAAATATTTTTTAGCGGCACTTTTATTTGTCGCCAACAATGGTTTAACTCCAAATCAGAAAGAAGAAAATTATTTTAAGAAAATATAGCTCATTTTGTGTCTAAATATTTGACATTAGTCCAAACTTTTTTGTGTTGTTTAGTTGTTTTCATCTAATGGAGCTCCCGTTTTTGTTGTTCCTTTTAAAAAATATAATCATCATCAAGCATTTCCTCTGCCTCTCCCATTAGATATCCTGCACCAACCTGTGAAAAGAAATCATGATTTGCTGTTTCAATAGAAATGCCATTCATTACAATTGGATTTACATCATTTGCTGAGGCGTCTTTAAAATATATATCAAATCCCATATTCTGTAGAGATTTATTTGCATTGTACTTCACGAATGTTTTAATATCTTCCACTAGTCCGATTTCAGAATACACTTCTTCAGTATATGCAAACTCATTATCTAACAGCTCCTCTAGAAAGGAATACATCCAATTAGTATAGTTTTCTTGTTCAGTAATCGATAACTCGTTAAAGTCCTGTCTAAACTTATACCCTAAATATGTGCCATGTACTGATTCATCTCGTATAACCAATTTAATAAGTTCTGCTAAGTTAGCTAATTTATTCTGACCTCGGTACCAAAGGGGGATAAAGAAATTACTATAATACAATATTCCTTCTAAAAAGACACTTGCAACCTTAACCTGCATAGGTGTGCCATTCTGATAGATCTCATTAATCTTTTTAGCTTTGAATTGCATTCTACGGTCATTATTCATCCAAGTATATATTTCTTCTATATCTTTGAATGTATTAAGTGAAATTAAAATAGTTCCATATGTTTTGGCATGGATGGATTCCATAAAAGTGAAGTCGCTTAACACAGCTCTCTCTTTTAAGGTTCTTGCATTTTTCTTTAATGCATATAAGCCCTCTTCAGATTGTAACGTATCTAATAAGGCAAGCCCTCCAACTGCTTTTTTCACCACCTCCTTTTCCATATCAGAAAGTTTTCTCCAATCTAATAGGTCATTCGAAACAGGAACCCTTGTATCCAACCAGAACTGCGCAGTTGCCTTATCCCAGACATATTCATCTAATTCATCTTCAATAAGCTGCCAATTCATTGTTTTATTTAGCATTCTTTTCCCCTTTCCTTTGTACTTATTAATATTACCAATATATCAATAGTATATGATGTACGTAAAACACACACTTATAGTGATTTAACAACCCCAATGGGCTTCTCATAATTAGGAGATTCATTGATATTTTCAAGATATTCTGTATACTGAACAGTATTTTGAGAATCTAGAACCAAGACCGCCCTAGCTAGTAAATACCACTCCTCCATGAGAACACCAAATGCTTTACCAAAACTATTATCATAATAGTCAGAAAGTAAAACGACATCTAATCCTTCAGCACCACACCACCGCGCCTGAGCAAATGGTAAATCAACTGATACAGTGATAACAACCGTATCCTCTAGTTCTGATAATTCCTTGTTAAATGTACGTGTTTGTGTTGAACATAAATCAGTTTCCATTGAAGGAACAATTGAGATAACTTTCTTCTTCCCTTCAAAATTACTTAAACTTTTAAGAGTTAAATCACTTGACATTAGTGTAAAATTTGACATTGTATCGCCAACATGTAGTTGTCTCTCTGCTGAAACTGTAACGGTTTTCCCAAAAAATGTTGTTATAATATAATTCCTTTCTTAAGCAGTAGATTTATTTATTTCTACCTTCTATTCTCACTTTTTCTAACAAGTCCCTAATGCAATCTATGCATAACTTATCCTTCTAATTACTAAGCAAGTTCTTACCCTTACTTAATCATAAATACTTGAGACCTCTATTATTGACTTTAATACGATATATATCTAGTCAGTAATAAGATCGATCAATCTATTGTTATCCTTTGTCATTAATATGATAACGGTATCTATCACACCCTTTCCTTTAAATTGTGTATCATAGACTAATTCCAAATCAATGACATTAATCCTAATTTCTAGTTTAATCACCAAATTAAGTCTATACCCCTATATTCCATATTCCCCTCTAGAACTCGTAATCAGATTCTTCCATAATCTCTTCATTAGTTGAAGTTGATTTATTACTAGAGATGGATAGATAATGCCTGCGTAAGTTATTTAACCGATAATTTATTCCTTTCAACACCTCATCATTAAAACTAAACTGCTCTTTCAATCCAATCCCCATGAGAATATTATTAGCTTCCTGCAATATTAAGTTTTTGGCGATTTTTTTACTCTCCTTTAAATAATAGAAGTCACCAATTATATTAAGTCCCAGCTTTACAAAGTGGTTGACAGTTTCATAACTCCATGCTTTGAACCGTTCAACCTCTTTCGGATCTGATTCTTTTAGTAGAAGCTTTACCTTATGACTAAAATAAAAGCAATGCAAGGACTCATTACGGATAATCATTTCCAACATAGTTCCGAGGTTATTAAATTCTTTATTAATCCATAACTCAAAAAGGTGTGAAAGATAAGCATAATTCAGAAGACCTTCTACACATAGCGCTATGAACCTTTTTTTAATTAGACTCGATTCTCTATAAACGGTATTAATATCATTTAAATATTCCAGTACACGTGAGTCATTATCAACCCACTCAAATGACTTTTCAAGATTAATCTCTTTATCAAAGGTGAGCAATATTCGATTATAAGCTTTGGTATTGACCATCTCGATAAATTGAATATTATTTAAAATAGCAACTTCTTGTTGCGAACACTTACCATTTCGAACAATTTCACCTACCTCTATGGACTGATTGGTAGACAGATTCGTTAAAAGTATCAGTAAACATTTTAACTGTCCTTGTTCCTCCAAATTAAGCTTTATCCAATTCGTAAAATCATTTTCAATTGGAATCCGGGTATCTAACCAAAACAGTGATGTAGCTCTTTCCCATACTGCATTGTCAAATTCATCCTCGACAATATTCCAGTTAATAGCCCTATAATATAAATAGTTTTTTAACATAGTGCCTCCTTAAATCATGCAAGATTCACAATTATTTACACTGTTGAATTCGTCATCTTCCGTATATGTCCGAACATAGTAGAGTGACTTAATTCCTTTTGTCCAAGCATAATTACGAAGACGATTTAAGTCCCGAGTTGTTAATTTTAAACTTCCTTGCTTCTTCCATTCATAGATACCTTCAGGTAATACAGAACGCATGAAGAGTGTCAGACTCATTCCTTGATCAATATGTTGCTGAGCTTTAGCGTAGATATCAATAATTTTTCGTTGATCCATGTTGTAAGCCGTCTTATAATATCTAAGTGTTTTATTTGACAAGTATGGAGCAGGATAGAAGATTGAACCAACTTTTTTCTCTTGACGATTTTCAATTAATTGGGTAATTGGGTGAAGAGATGCACTAGTCTCATTGATATAAGAAATAGAACCATTAGGAGCAATAGCTAGTCTATTTCGATGGTAGAGGCCATCTTTCATGACATTTTCTTTTAATAACTGCCAATCTTCAATAGTTGGTAATAAAATATTTTCAAATATCTTTGCCACTTTTTCAGATGTAAAATGAAATTCCTTCGCTAGATAATAATCAAAATAGCTTCCATCAGCATAGCGAGAGTATTCAAAATTATGAAAAGTTTCGTTCTTTTCTATTGCAATTTGGTGACTGGCCTTTAAAGAGTAATAATTCATAGCCAGAAAAAAAGCATCTACAAATTCTAAGGCTTCATCAGATTCATAATCAATACTATTAAGAGCTAAAACTGTATGAAGTCCCATTGCACCAAGTCCAATTGTATGGTAAAGCGAATTTCCATTATCTACTGTTGGAACTTCACTGATTGCACCCCGATCAGTAATAGTGGTGAGTGCCCGAATCGCATATTCTATAGACTTTCCAAAATCTTTAGCTTCCATAAGGTTTACCATATTCATTGAACCAAGGTTGCAAGAAATATCGGTCCCCACCTTTTTATAACTTAAATCTGGATTTAATATAGACGGTTCTTGTGGTTGAAGGATTTCTGAGCAAAGATTACTCATAATAATTTTTCCTTTTACAGGATTAGTTCGATTGGCTGTATCAATATTTAAAATGTATGGATAACCAGATTCTTGTTGTAAACGTGAAATTTCCTGTTCTAATTCACGAGCATTAATTACAGTCTTTTCTATTTCACCATTATCCACCATAGTATCGTACTCTTTCGTTAGATCAACATAAGAAAACGGGATACCATAAACTCGCTCAACGTGATAAGGATTAAAAAGACACATGGGTTCATTTGTTTTAAGCAATTCATAATATTTATCGGGTACTACTAACCCTAGTGATAATGTCTTAACTCGAATCTTCTCATCTGCATTTTCTTTTTTAGTAGATAGAAATTCTAAAATATCTTGGTGGAAAACATTAAGGTAAACTACTCCTGCACCATTTCGTTGTCCAAGTTGATTACTATAGGAAAACGAATCTTCCAGTAATTTCATAACAGGCAGCACACCCGAAGAAGCATTCTCAATTTCTTTTATAGGAGATCCTGTCGCTCGTAGATTGGATAGATTAACCCCTACGCCTCCCCCTATTCTAGAAAGCTGTAAAGCTGAATTAATATTCCGACCAATCGATAGCATAGAATCATTAATATCAATAAGAAAACATGAAACCATTTCCCCCCGTCTCTTCTTACCTGCGTTTAGAAATGTTGGTGTTGCAGGTTGATATCTTTGGGAAATAAGTTCTTCAAGTATCTTATGAGCAAGATTCCTATCCCCATTCGCAAGATACAAAGCATTAAATACAGCACGGTCCTCAAAGTTTTCTAAGTAGTAGTTCAAATCATTTGTTTTCATTGCATACTGATTGTAAAATTTATAGGCAGCCATAAAACTTTTGAACTTAAAACCATAGTTATAGGCAAAGATAAACAGCTTTTTGACGAACTCTCTATTATTTTCACCATAAATACTAAGGACACTTTCATCAATATAATCATGACTAATTAAATAATCCAATTTTTCATCAATACTATCAAAGGTTTTCAAGTTATCCCTAATTTCTGTATTTAAATATTCCTCTAACGCCTTCCTGTCATAATGAAGTGGAATCTGTCCCTCTACTAGTACATTCAACATATTATTCAGAATAAAATAATCTTTTGTCATCTTAGTCTTCTTTCTATTTTTTATACTTTTACTTTTATTGATGTAAAAAATCAGATTTTTTACAAAAGAGATCAATGGAAAATACTAGGTCTTACGTTAACGGAGAGAGTTTATACCATGTTTGGGTTTCAATAAATGGTGGTTGATTGCTAGTGTCATAAGTACACTCTCTGAGAACACCTCCATTCTCTCTCAATTCGAAAATCTTTATCTTCCCGGACCAAATAGTCATCTTTTACCAAGTCCCATCTTTAATATGATGACTGTGCCGCAAGGTATGAGGCATATGAGGTGGTGTCATATTGGGTAAATGCCTATATGGTACAAGCTCTGAACTGTATCTCCACTCTATTAACCTAGTATTCAATCGATTTGAAATACGAATAACATCTTCTTCAGTTCCTCGTAATTCAAATTCATCTAATACTGGAAATCCAAATTCCTCAGAATATTGGTGGGCCGTTAGGCAGAATTGTTTATTAAAATTTCGATTACCACTTCCGATAATACCCATACAATATTTACTATTTTTTTTATATGCGATAAGCCTACGGAGGGGTGTTGTTAATATTTCGGTATTACCAGTAGTGACACCATTCCCTCCTTCAAGGTAGGCTGGTAGAAAAGCAAAGTAAGGTTCTTTGATTTCAAATCCAAATGATTCATTATTTTTTACTAGATCCTTGACATTAACATAATCCAATTTCTCTTGAAGTTCTTTCTGGAGATAATGATTTAATCTTTCAAGAAAATTAGTTGTATTCCCGCTAAGGCTGATATAGTATATTCTAATCACTTGTATTTTTCCCTCCTAATATATATAATTCCTATATATTGCATTTGGTACTAAAAACAGACACTATATATAGTGGTTTAATTATATATCTTACCTAATTAAAAAAAAATGACCATGGTCAATTTTTTAGGAAATATAAAAGAATGTAAGGGAGAATAAAAATATGACAAAAATTGGCTGCGTTCATCGAGTTCCTCTTTTTAATAACCTTGCCTGCGATGAACGGAGTAAGGTTCAAGAATTGCTATATCATAAAACCTTTCAAAAGGGAGAAATCATTTTTTCTCCTGATGATCCAGAGCAGCTATCGATTGTTTCAGCTGGTGCTATGAAAATCTATAAACTGAGTAAAACTGGTAAGGAACAACTTATTCGTATTGTTAATGAGGGAGAATATGACGGAGAGAATTATCTCTTTGGTCTCTCAAATAATTCTCTTTCTGGAGAGGCAATCAAAGAAACAAAAGTATGTATCCTATATAAATCAGATTTCAATAAGTTAATCAATCTTTACCCACAATTAAGCTGCAAACTACTTCAATTAAATGCCTACAAATCTTTAGAGATAGAGAAGCAACTGGAACTACTGGCAATTGATTCAATAGAGGATCGTTTAGCTACTTACTTCAGTCAGCTCTCTCTCCTTTCAGAGGTAATGACAGAAGAGACCATTACGATACCAGTCTCACTGAAAGAATTGGCCAGCTATCTAGCTACCAGTCCTGAAACTATATCTCGTAAATTAAGAGCCTTTCAAGAAGGAGGGTTAATAAATAGAAAGGGAAAGAAAATTATACTATTTCGTTCTTTTTGGAATAAATTTGACTTTTTATAATCTTTATAAACTAAAGGATAGATGTTACTTCTACCTATCCTTTAGTATATTTCTTTGTTTCCTTATAAAATGGTAGTAATTTATCAAATCTTTTTAATAGATCATCAACTAACTGTTCTAATGAGTGGTCAGTCTCAATTGGAATATCCTGTTTGGTTCTGTTGCGCAGTTTATATTGTAATTGGCATTCGATTAGATGGAACCAAAGAGGTTCTTGGGTTTAGTCTTGCTCCAACTGAATCTGCTTATGTTTGGAAAGAGATTCTTCAAGACCTAAAAGACCGTGGTTTAAAAGAGGTTTTATTAGTCGTAACTGATGGTTTAAGTGGCATTAACGATAGTATTCATAGTGTTTATCCAAATGCTCAATTTCAACAATGTTGTGTCCATATATCTAGAAATATCGCTCATAAGGTTCGTGTTAGTGATCGACAAGAAATCTGTAGCGATTTCAAATTAGTTTATCAAGCAAGTTCAAAAGAAGAAGCAAATAATCAAATAAGGTTTATGATAGATAAATGGAAAAAGCAGTATCCACGAGTGGTTAAATTGCTCATGAATCCTGCTATATTAACCTTTTATAATTTCCCTCCGTCAATCAGAAGAACTATTTATTCAACTAATTTGATTGAAGGTTTTAACAAACAATTAAAGAAATATACCAAAAGAAAAGAGCAATTTCCTAATGAAGAATCTCTGGAGAGATTTCTAGTATCTCAATTCAACAACTATAATCAAAAGTTTCTATGCCGAGTTCATAAAGGTTTTAAAGAAATACATGATACATTAGAATCAATGTTTTAACTTGATCAACAGAATGGGATTTTCCATTTACACATAATTCTTGACGCAACCAACTTTTTATATAATATTCATAAGAAATCAAATTTAGATAGTAAATTAACTAATAATTACACACACACAATTTTTTAAGGTCTTAAAACCATCATATATGCAAAAGAAGCTAACCTTTATTACTAAATTAGCTTCTTTTGCGTTAACTCAGATAATACTATTCATTTTTAATTAAAAAATATAAGGCATAGACATGGCACCATAACCAATATCATATTTTCTCAACTCTTTAGCACTCAATTTTGTGTAATCTTCTTTGATAAATTCCATTAAGCACTTAATTTCATTGATATTTATGCGTTCCTCAGCTTTTAATTTAGATAAATGTTTGTACACTGATATAATAATTTCAGGATATGGTTTATCCTCTCGTATTTTCTTAGCATCTTGAAGAAATCCTTCTTTTACTTCTACATTATTATATGACTTTGAATTATATGCATTCGCAATTAAGTCAAAAAGTTTTTCTTTTTTATCTTCCACCGACTCCACCTAGCACTTTCGTAAAACCATTAACGTAAGCTTTTACTCCTCTATCAACAATCTCAGAGCGAGCTCTACTCCAATCTACCCAACATTTTTGAGTATTACAATAAACACCATTTCCATAATAAGTTGCAGCATCTACTGTAATTCCTAAAGTAGATACACTCAATAAAACAATTCCTAAAATCAAAAAATACTAACAAATTTTTTCTTCATATAATTGCCTCCCTTTTTTATAAAACAATTATATGTAATTTTCAGAACATTTTTGCAAAATTTTCATAAATAGTATCTTTAGTGTCATAATCGTCACCAATATTCTGTAAGATCAATCAAATTTTATCTCACTAATAATAATAGTCTTAATAAATAAAAAATGGTCTTCACTTTTCGGAATATTTATTATAAAAGGAGCTTGTTATAAAAAAGAGAAAAATTAAAACACAATAAAACATGTACAAACATATCAAAAAAGGCCAGTCAACAAACCTGTTAACTAGCCTTTTTTATCTTAATTTCTAAATAAACGATACAGCCATTTTTGCGGACGTCCACGATAGATCACGTGCGTTTCTACTGCTTCTATCCGTTGCTGCTCATGATAATTGAAAATCTCATCTTCAGTAAGATCATAGTCCATCATCAATTGCTGGGCTTTGGCTAATGCGCTCATTGATTCCTCATCATTTACATCCGCCGCAAGCGCCAGTAATTTTTGAATCTTTTCTTTTCTCTTGTCTGCCATTTTCTACTCCTAAAGGTAAGTGTGTGTTAAGTCTACTTCTTTTTTCTGAACGCTACTTTCCAGTGTTGCTAGTTCTTTTTGTGCTTTTTTCGTTCGTTTTAGTCCTTCTTTATACACCGTTGAAGTCTTATTATGACCTAACAATTCCAACTGTTCTAAGTCTTCCTCTAATTTCTCTACCCACATTCGCTTATGGTCTAATAAATTGTATTTCATGGTTGATCTTCCTTTCTTCCTTTACTTGCACTAGCACTCTGTCTATAAAGCCAGTTCCCATGCCAGGTTTTTATCCTCATAGAATTTTGGATCGATATATCGGGTTAACTTATCGCATTCAAGCGTAAAGCTTTCTTCCTCGAATACAATAGAGATATTGTCCAATACAGTTCCTTCAAAGGCTAGCGCACCTAATTCTGTATGATTGTTTACCCAAACGACTTTTTCTTCAGTAATTCTAATTCCAAAGTAATCACGTACCCCATCGTAGCCACAAAGGCAAATGACCTTTGCTTGGTCAAAAAAGTAAGGCATTTTAAAGTAACGATCATCTACTACCGAAATTTCAGATCGTTCAAATTCTACAACACCATCTTCAGTTGCGGTTAACTGTGTTAAAATATCTGCTAACGATAGTTTAGTTTGTTTTTTCTTCATCTTATTTCCACCTTTTCCATTGTCTAAAAGTGATATCACTTTTAGGTTTTAGTATAAAAAGTGACGTCACTTTCTTAGTGCTGGTACCTCAAATCCTGCTTTTTCTTGGCAATCAATAAATCTAACGCAATACACATAATCCTGGATTCACTTTTGCCGTACTTCTGCTTTAGTTGCTGCAATTCTTTTTGTCTCTTTTCATCTAATGTCACGGGTAACCGTTTATTTCCTATTGCAATTGGCATTGGTACTCTCTCCTTTCATCGAAATAACCCCATGAAAAATATGGCTGCAATCATCTTGAATAGTAGACTCACGAGGACTAATACAAACCGCCAAAAGATCAAACAAAACACCAGTATTATCAAAAATACAGCGAGGTTTAACTGTACAGCTGCACTATCTCGCATAAGTATTTCGCCAACAAACAGTACTAACAATAAGGGAATAATCTTGTTCAAATGGATCACCTTCTTTCTCTTAAGTTATCGGGCTTTGCCCGTTTATTTCGCACCACCTAAGCGGCGGGGGCGGTTGGTGCGAAATAAGAACCATTCCCTTAGTTACTAGGCTTTTTTTGTCCTTATTTCACACATTCTCACTTTTCGGTATAAATGATTATTGACCTTTTTTTCTTTCAAATCGTTGATATGGAATCCGTTGTTAGTTGATAAATCACCTTATTCATTTTCGTTGTCTTCCTTTTTCATGGTGTAATATGCGCCATACTTATTGATATTTTCAAAATAATCTAACCATTCACTTGAAACAGTCTTGGCTTTTTTCGTTTCGATAAATTTCGCATACGTTAGTTCTAAAGCTTGGTATTCAGAAGGTTTAATAGTGCTTGGTTTGACACCTACTTCCAAGCATAGTAAGGCTTGGAAAAACCATTTTGCATTTTGCTTTTTCAGTTCTTCCAGTGTTCGATAGTACGTCGCAATAAGATTCATTTCGACACCTGATTCAATCATTTCTTCCACAGCTACCGACAATTTTTCTTTATAATGTTTTTTTGGAACACGTGTTTCGTTGTATAGGAACGTCATATCCTCCATTTTTTGTGCCATTTTATCTAAAGGTAATTTGACAAATTCGTCATAGTAATTTTGAGCCATATTTTTTTCTCCTTTTTAGTTCTCTAATTTGGTTAACCAATATTCGTTTTCATAAGTTTCCAAGTTTTCTTGATAATGCAGTTCACATCCTGCAATCTTCACTAGGTCTTCAAATAGCATAGTCGGTGCATCCTCTACTAAAGGGGTTTCTATCGTCCAGTACCGCGGAATAAGTAAAGCTTCTGCTACTTTTTCAGAAATGACTTCTTTGTCCACCAAAATTTGAACGACTTCTTTTACAGTCAATAATTTGTGTTGTGTTTTCATCAGCGTTTCTTTCCTTTCTCCTCAATCAAAATATAATCGCCATAAGACAAGGTATATTTTTTCCCGCATGTTGGACATTGATAAAAACAATAGCTTTTGATACATTTCGCTCTTTCTCCACAATCGCATTCGACAGTATGTGGTGCATGATAGTTTGGGAATAATTCGCTGAAGGGAACACCCCAATAATCAAATTTCTTTCGCATGATTGATTCTGCCTCCTCTTAGGAAAGGGTTTACTTCCTTTCGTTAGTTCTTTCTTTATTGATTTGTTGGCCAGAATGAATCAACGAAAAGCGACAAGGACAAGGGCGCGCAGCGTGCCATTTACCCTTGTCCTTGTCGCTTTTTGGTGATAAAAGGCAACTTGTTGCCGGTCTGGCAAATCAATAAAGAGATAACGAACAGGAACGAACCTTTTGGCGAGAGGAAGTTTTTTCTATTTTGTCTTGCTTTGCAAGACCCTTTATCTTAGTGAACGTGCAACGTTCACTTCCTTTCTTCTCGAACGGCGGTGGCGGTTGGAGTGAGAGAGGTTTTTCAATTGAGAAGGCGCTCGCGCCTTCCTAAAAAGGCCTTTTCATTTTTCTTGTTTCTATGTAAAACAAAAAGAGCTGCAGTCCTACATTAGGATTGCAACTCTTCTTTTTTTATATGCCCATCGATCGCGTAAAATGATCGGGATTTCTAATATACATGCTAGCAATAACTAGCTGATTTCGTTTATTGAAGTGACCTGTGACGGCAATATTGTATTTTCCATCATCCATAATTAGCAATTTATCGATAATTTCAATATCTGCAACTACACAATTAATCGATTCATGAATCGTTTGTAAAGTAAAGCGAACCAATAACGGTTGCGTTTTTATTACTCGGATTTTATCAAGCAAACCAACATATTTGTTCATCACAATCACCTCGCTAAAATTATAGCAAAAATCCAATCATTTGGATATTTCAATTATGCTATAATAGTCTTGCTGTCTGCTACCCCGGCCTAATCTGGCAAGGGGAGGAGGTTATAGGTTTGAAAATTCTTTTTGATTTTGTTTTTGCAATCATGGCAGAAGTAGCCGCGCACTATATCTGCAAATGGCTTGATTGTAAATTTGCCAAGAAAGACAGTAAGCCTACCCGTTAATTCTTATAATAGAAACGTAAAAGAAAACCACTAGCCCGCCAGCTAGTGGTTTTTGGTTATAGATTGAAAATTCTTTTTGTTGACTAAATTATAACATAAACCGTAGCAAATGCAACCAATAGAAAATGCTACTTAAAACGGTAGATCATCATCGCTAATATCGATTGATTGTCCACCAAATGGATTCTGTGAAGCGTTCAATCCATTGTTGTTAGGCGTCGCTGTATCCCGTTGTTCAAAAGTGGTGGTGCTTGGACTCGTGGACGATTGATCAGCGTGCGCACGGCTCTCTGTCGCTGCTTTGCTTTCTAATAGTTGGAAGTTATCAGCTACAACTTCTGTCACATACACACTTTGTCCTTGCTGGTTGTCATAAGTCCGTGTTTGAATCCGTCCGACAACGCCGATCAAGCTGCCTTTTTTAGCTAATATCGCCATCGTTTCTGCTGGTTTGCGCCAAATCACGCAATTGATAAAATCAGCTTCTCGATTGCCGTTTTGATTCGTGAAATTACGATTAACGGCTAAGGTAAAAGTAGCCACTGCTGTGCCACTTGCGGTATAACGTAAATCTGGATCTTTGGTTAACCGTCCTACTAAAGTTACATTATTGATCATTTTTATCTCTCCATTTCTCTGTTCATCTGTTGGTGTCTTTGATAAGCTATTTTTCGCTCTTTTTCTTCGACGTGAATCACTTTTTCCATCAAATTACTAATCGAATCCATTGTCTCTTCGTACGTGATCGACGCAGCATAAGGATTGCTTTTTTGATATTTCTTCCAGGTATTTTTTAGCTCATGACTATTTTTCAGTACATCCATATCCTTTTCGTAATAAATCTTTAACGGATCAGTTTTTCCTCGACGTGTAAATGTATTTCTCACACTATCTTTCAAGGTCTTCTCATCGATCTTTTCCATTTTAGGAATAGTATAGAGATCATAAAAATCTTTTCCTCTCGAATTATCTGTTAAAAAATCAAAGGTTGCACTTAATTTTTCGGCAATAATTTGTTCTGTAGGATAAGATTCCAAAGGAATCGTTCGATCTTCAAACATCAATTTATGACTGTGAGTGATCGTTGCAGGATAGATCGAGTCACCTGTAGTCACATCTACCTTAAAATCTGGCCGCATATTTTCCAAATGTGCCAGCACACGTAAGCTAAATCCTGGATAGTAATCGGCTTCTCTCGTTTCTTTCATTCTTTGAATCTCAAATTGAATGCCTTCTTTCGTCGGCGTTGAAAAAATATCGTTTAGAACCGTTGTTAATGTTTCTTTGGTTACTTTCATTTCCCGTAAAGTCGTATCAATGTCTTTGGTTGTACGATTTTCAATGCCATACTTTGAGCCAATTAAGAAGCCGCCTTTTAACACAAAATTTTCACGATAAGGAGACTCTGAGATTTTTTCCAAGAATTTTTCCATCATAAAATGTCTTAAAACAAGCTGCGGATCAACTTCTTTTTCTCTAGAAATATTCTTCACTTTTGCTTTTAATTGCGTAGGTGTCATGTGTCTTCTCCTTTAATTTAAAGCCATAATATAAGAGCGCATCGTTTTATCTGTAGGCAAAATTCGTCGATACTCATTCAATTTTCTAAGATTTTTTCTGTCCGACTCCATGTAGTTTTTGATTGCTTTTACTTTGATTTCATCCTCAACGTTATACCAGGGATTCCAAATGTCACACAAGGTTCTTTCTGGATCATAAGCTATAACAGGATTCCCATAGCGACTCTTTATTTCGATCTTGCCTAATTCATACCATTCCGCTTTTGAATAGTGTAACTCAACCGCGAATTCCTTCAACCCCTTTTCAGAAACGTGATAACCGTAAGGTACGGTTAGATCGATCTGTCTAGGGATCATATCCGTTAAATCATATAAATCCAACGCGGTGATATGCGAAATAATGCCGCGTTCATATTTTTTTTGCGCCATAAACAATTCATCAGGAAATTGACCAGGTAAGGTGAAAAAGCCTGGATACTCTCGATCCAGCTCCCCTCGATCTACCATACGTTTGATCGTAACAGGAGAAATGCCCGCTTTTTTAGCATCCTTCAAAGCCAAAGTTCCATTAAATTCTTCTAGTAGCTTATATACCATTGCTTTTGTCATTTTCTCCCTCCTTTGTATACGTATAAACTTATAAATATAGTATAACATAAGTTTATACGTATACAACAATCAGGAAGATTTTATCGATCTAATTCGATTTCTTTTTGAATCCGTTGCTGGTTCTTTAATTGCTGCAGTCTTCGTTTGCTGGCACGCATTTTTTCCTGTTCTGAACGAATTTTGGTTTTTTGATTTTCGATTTCTTGTTGTTTGTGTGTTGTATTACGCATAAGATTAACCCTCCATTATTTTGTAGTGCGTCGTGTTTTTTTCTTGAAGTTCGTTTTTTTCTTTTCAGAAAATTCAAAGCCTGTAGTGAAGTCTTCTTTTAAAACAATCGTTGCTTCAAACGAACCCTTCTGACCTTTTAACCCTTTCACTGGTTGGCTTGTTCGGCTATTTTGAATAATCTCCTTCAGCTGTGTCGCTGTGAGTTTCTTTTTGGCAATCGTTGTCCATAATTTAAAATCACAGACTTCAGACGTACATGCTGCCACCTTTTGATAAAGTATGACTTCTTGTTCCTGGCATTTTGGACAAATTCCTAAATGACGCGCGGCTTCTTGCTTTTCACTGGCTGCTTTCACTTCTTGTAACGTCGATCCAAAATCAGTGGATTGGATTTGCCCTGGTACGACTTCCAATAAGTGAGAGACAAATTTTTGGATATTAGCTAGAAAAGTGGTTTGTGTTCCTTTTCGTTCTCCAATCTTTAATAAGTAGCTTTCCCATTTGGCGGTCATTTCGGCGCTCGTAAGCAGCGGCTCTTTTTCCACGGCTTGGCAAAGCAAAATCCCTTTATTCGTCACCACGAGCTTATTTTTCTCTACCTTGATATATTCCTTTTGTTTCAAGATTTCAATAATATTTGCCCGTGTCGCTTCTGTACCGATTCCTTCTACTTCTTTCAATATGGATTGCGCTTCTTCACTATCCACGGTTTTCCCAGCTGTTTTCATCGCAGTGATCAACGTACCTTCGGTATAAGGTTGTGGTGGCTTGGTTTCTTTTTCAAGGACTTGTAGATCTACCGTCACCATTTCTCCTTTTGTCACTTTAGGAAGTAGTGGCTCTTCTTCCTTCTCTTTTCCGTCGCTCTCTTTTCCAAATAACTTCTTCCAACCTAGATCTACCGGCACTTTTCCGATTGCTTTTAACTGAAGCTGCTGAACTTGCGTCAAGATCGTTGTTTCTTCATAGGTATATTTTTCCGCAAACATGGCCACCGTTGTTTTTAACACTTGTTCATAAATGGCCTGCTGCAGTGGACTTAATTGTTCAAAAGCCGCTGCCGTCATGACCGTTTTTGTAGGAATGATCGCGTAATGTTCCTGGACTTTCTTATTATTCACATATCGACTATTCGGTGTATGAATAGGAGTAGGAATGGCTTCGGCCTTTAAAAAGTGTTTGTATTCGTCTAAGTGATCCAACAGATACGCATACTCCCCTTCTGTAATATAAGGGGTATCTGTTCGTGGGTAGCTTAGATATTTCCCTTCATACAACCCTTGCATGGATTCCAAAGTATCTTTGGCACTAGCTTTCATGAGCTGATTCATTTTAGACTGAAGGCTGGATAGAGAAAAAAGACGTGGACTTGCCGCACTTTTTTTCTCGGTTTCAACTTGGTGGATCGTACCTGGCTGTTTTCCCAATTGAACCCCCTTTTCTTTTAAATAATCTTCAAATGCTTCTTGCGTCGCTTGGGTTTCATTCGGATCAAGCTTCGCATCAAATGCGCCATTTTGAGCGATTACTTGGGCTTTTCCTTCAAAATAAGGCTCTTTTTGGAAGTTTCTAATCTTTTCCTGCAGCTGATAAATCATGTAAAGCGTTGGGGTTTGGACTCTGCCTAAGGAAAAACTTCCTGGTATGCCTTTTTGCTGCAAGAGTAAACTATACAGTGGGCTGCCGTTCATGCCGATCAACCAATCAGCGATCTGGCGTGCTTGTGCTTCTTCAAATTTGGGATAGGTCTCTTCTGCGTCTCGTAATTGCTGGAATCCCTGATAAATGGCTTCTTTTTCTAAGGAGTTGATCCAAAGTCTTTTAAATATCTTTCCATGATCGGCGCCTGCTTGTTGAATGATCGTCCAAGCTATCAGTTCCCCTTCACGATCGCTATCTGTCGCAATAATAATGGTGTCGGCCGATTGAAGTTGCTGTTTCACCACCTTGAATTGCTTTTTCTTATCTTTAGGAACATGATAGTGATAATGTGTAGGGAAAATAGGCAAATGCTCTAATGACCATTGTTTCCAATTTTCATCGTACATATCGGGCGAATCTAACTCGACTAAATGACCAAAACCATACGTGATCACAGTTTCACCAGGAAACAATCTATCTTGGATTTCAAAATACCCGTCTTTTCGGGTGGCTTTAGAGAAGCTATCGGCATAAGCTTTCGCTTGTGACGGCTTTTCTGCTAAAATAACGGTTTTCATCATGACGATTTCACTCCCTTTCTTGTTGTTTGCCTTGTTGAAACAACATCGCACGTTTTTGCTTTCTGATCTCTTGTTGGTGGATTTCATGCTTCAATTGATCATTCCAATCCTTTTTTACTTCAGGTACAAATTCATGTTCATGATTTTTATAGCCTTTGTAGTATTGTTCTGCTTTATAAGAGAAAAGAATCTGAGCATTAATATCCCCTTTTTCTTGATAAAAACGATCAAAATCGTACGTACCATCCACGCGTTCACAACCTTTTAATTCTTTTGCGACTTCTCTACAAATATCTTTCAAATTAATAGCTTCTATTGAATCGTTAACAGAAAGCTGCTGACCAAAAGACGCATTTACTTTGTGAGCGGAAACCAGTTGGTTCGTTAATTGCAGATTGTTTTCTGTCTTGTGTATGGCCATAATTGCTTCAGGTTCAACTTTCATTTCTTTTGCAACTTCTTCATAAATGACTTTGTATTCTTTTGGCACTTGCCAATCATTAGCGATTCCTCGTTCACAACGTACTTTCTGATTCGTAAATGGATCAACTGCGCCCATTAATTGTTCTTTTTCGTAGAAAATATGTCCTGCACGGTCATTATCCACACAAATCTCAATGGATTGAGGAAAGGCTTGTTTCTTTCTCAATTCAGATACTGCCTCACCAAAATAATGACTGATCACATGGTGTTTTAACCCTTCCATAGAGACTAACCACGTATCGTTTAACTGATCACGATTCAGTGCAGCATAGCTAAGTAAATCAATACTACTCTCAAAAAATTTTAACTGTTTAGGGTCACCGATCTTTAGGTTAAATCCATGATTCGCTGTCGAATTTTTATCTATATGCTTATATGTGCCTCTCTCACCAAAACGTTCATAATCAATGAATGTTCCTTGATAACTCGCCCCTACTGTCTCTTTTGTCTGTGGATCTTTCCATAAAAAGGCGACCGCATGATCCAAACGATCGTCTCGAACTAAGAAATTTTGCCGTTCATGTTTTGGCTTTAGTTCGGCGATCAATCCTTCTTTTTCTGCATAATCAATCAACCAATCGGGCAGTTTTCGTTCTTCCTTCAAATAATTCCTTCCTTTTTCTGTGAGTGGTTGATAATCAACGGGGTGATCTTTGTACTTTTCTGTCTCAAAATGAAGATTTTCTACTCGTTCTGTTTTGTCTTCATTCTTTAGAATAAAATCTGTGGCTGCTTTAAATTGTTGCTTAGAGTCTTGAATCTCTTTGTCTATGAAAAAAAGTTTAGCTAATTCAATAATGTCGCCACTAATATTTTGACTGTTCCAATAAAAACGTTGTTTTCTTCGATCAAAAACAAATGAATCATGGTCTTCTAAGCGATAGTCTCGTCCTTTATTGACTACAGCCATTCCATTGTTTCGAGCAAAATCCACTATATCGATCTGTTTACATCGATCAATAAGACTCATTTTTTTCTCGGTCATTTTCAAACCTCCCAAAATAAAAAAGACTATCCGTTTTTCAGATAGTCTTTTTTACTTGTTTTATACGCGTTCTTTTTGTGACAATTGTTGTTCATAATAGATTTCATTTTTTCGTTTGGCCACTTCTGACACTGTTTCAAGTGAAAATCGGAATGGATTTCCTAGCGCAAATTCTTCTGAAGGTAACGCCGTTTGAATCTCTTTTCCATAACTTTTTCCTTTTAAAATCACTTGATTATGCTGCGGATCTTCAATAAACGCCGCATCCTTCAAATGTAACGTTCGGCCCGTGTCTTCTTCCAGGACTTTCCCGTCTTTCTTGTCGATCCAAAGTGAGCCAACGGGCACAATATTCTTTTGTTCTGCTGTTTCTACAACATTTTTCTCATCCTGCTTCACTTCTGCTGGCTGGATCTCTGGTTCTCTTTCTCTGTATTGATTGATTTCATTAGAAATGGTTTGAATGAATTCATTTGCGACACGACTGACATCATTCATGATTTTCCCACGTTCCGCAGCTTCCTTATCATCCAACGTCTGACCATTCTTCGTCCATGTCGCAATATAAGGAATAGCTTTCTCCGAGGTGTCCATCCCAAAATGCTTGCACACAATATAGGAGGTCATTTCTGCCTGTAGTTCTTTTGTTGCAGTATCTAATTCTGAAAATTTGTGCATTCTAGCATGGGCTAATTCGTGAATACTTGTGGCTAAATGCTGCGTAGGAGTATTTCGAGTATTCATGACGATTTCTTCTTCGCCAGTAAATTCGTTACGAACGTACGCCCCACGTGCTTGTCCTAATTCTCTTTGATAGACTTCACTTTCTGTCATATCTCGAATTTGAATTCCAATATTTTTGGCTACCGCTTGAATCCCAACTTGAAGTTCTGTATGCCCTGTTTGATCCAATTGAAAATCAAAGACGCGGTTCGGGAAGATTTTCGGATAGTCTTCAGGCTTCAATTGTGTTTGTGTGATATCAAACACTTTTTCAATCGTGTAGTAAGGTTTTTTGATCACTTCGATTTGACCACTTTCGATTCGTTTTTTATCTTCTGGTGTAGCCTCTGTTTCTCGAACAAAGCCACGTCCTTTCTCATAAAATCCTTTGACCGTTTTTCTGACAAAGATCTTGTTCCCTTGTTCCCCTTTTTTGATATAGATTCCTTCTTTTTTCAACGCGGCACGACCTAAACAAGCCGTTGCGCCTGGAAATTGTTCCTCGATCAATAATTGATTTCTAAAGGATCGTTCTGGAAAACGAGACATAAAATTCAAAAGTTCTTTGACGTCTTCAGGTGAATGAGTATGCTTTTTCACCGCATCAATCGCCTGTTGGGAAAGTGATTTGACTTCTTGCTTAATCTCTTCTGCCGTTCGTTTTTGATAACCCTTTTGTTTTGTTTTTGTCTCTTTAATCTCATTTTGTACTTTTGAAATAGGTTCATTTTTGACTGTTTGTTTTTGTTCCTTCTCAGGTACTTGTTCGCACAATCTAGCTAACTCTAAATAGATGGGGTGATTACTATTGACGCCATCCCCTAGATCCATTCGTATCTGATCTACTACTTCTCCATTCTTCACTTCTTCAAAATAGAATTTATAATAGCCTGCTTCTGCGGCGTATTGGTTATCCAGTGTTTTGAGTTGATCGATCAATTCTAGTGTTACGATCTCCCCACCATAACTTTTCAACCCTTTTGCTGGATCATTTTCGTTGAATTCTACTCGATAGAAATGATCGGTTTCTTTCTCCTTCACAGAATCAGTAGGTGTAGCTTCTTCAAGTAATTCACGAACAGCTGCCTTTTCTTCTTCCGACGTGGCTTGGTATTTTTTAGATTCCTCAAATCCCCCGTTTTCATTGAGTTCTAAAGCGACTTTTCGATAGCCTTTCAGAAAATAGATAATTGGATTCTTTTTCCATTGCGTCACTCGTCCGCTGTCAATGATCGCTTGTACTTCAGGAAGAATATTTTCTTTTCCTTTCTCTGATTTTTCTTTCAGCTGTTCTAATGTTTCCAATTTTCGTTGGTATTTTCGGATCGTGGCAGCTGAAAAAGTCGATTCACCTTTTTCAAAGCGTTCGATTTCTTCTTTGATTCTTGGAATATTTTCGATCGTCATATCCAGGCCACCGTACTTGTTATAACCCATTTCCTTTAGCTCTTCTTGTCTTTCAAGTTTTTCTACCTGTTTTTCTTGTTGCTTGATCTCTTCTCTCAGACTTTGGACTTTATTTTCGATTCGTTCTTGTTGCCTAAACCAAGAATGCCCGTTTCTCTTATCGTTCATTGGTTGACCGTTGGTCTTTCTTTGGTGTTCAAACATCTTTTCGATTTGATCATTTAATTCATTTTGCAATCGTGCTAATTTTCTTTTGGATTTTCCCAAACGACTATTGTCTAGTGGTTCTTTTTCTTCTGCCATGTCCGTTTCCTCCTAAACAAATGGATAATTTTCTACTGCATCAACGAACGTTTTTGTAATCAGATTTAACGCTAAAATATCGCCACTTCGATAAGCTTTTGCCGCTTTGTCTGTGACGACAAAAGATCTACCTGTTTGAATTTCTGTCACAAAAACGAGATTGTCTCTGCTTTTTTCAACAACAACTCCAATAGTTGAATAAGCCATTTCTTCTTCCTCCCTTCTCTTTCTTTTGATATAATGTAGTCGGAAATCGCACCACTCATTGAATTGGCGGAAAACAATTCATTGAAAAAAAGAGTCCTGGACAATTACGTTCAGGACTCTTTTACTTCTTTTATTCACTTAACAACTAACATTCTGTGAGTGAAATAGACTCTTCAATGCTTTTACACGGGAAGTTATTGATCCCCTCTTCATTCATTTCCCAAGTAGTATAATAAGGCGCTAACTTGCCCTCATATTCTTGAATGATAAAATATTTTTCACCCTTCACATGATTACAACAGTACACACCAGTAGCTGGGTACTCAACGACTAAAAATTGATTTGGATCAAACTGTTCGTTTCTCAACATTTCTCTTATCTGAAACAAATGCTCTTTTTCTAAACAATCGGGAAGTTGTTCGATTAGTTCTTCTCTTAATGATCCTTCTATAACTTTCCATTGATCTAAATATTGTTTCATTGCTATTCCTCCTACTGTCTTTCTTGTTCCATTTGAATTCTTCGTTGTTGCTCTTCGTATGCTTTACTTGCGTGGTATTTTTCTTCATGGGCATTAATCGTTCGATTTAATTGACGCAAACTCCGTTGCGTGACAACTCTTTGTTGGAATTGTTTCCTTCGCTTCATGAATTCTTCGTAACTATACTTGTATTCATTTGTTGGCAACTGTTTAAGTGTTCGGAAGGATCGTTCATTGTAAATAGATTGCATCTGATCGACACCTTCTATTAATGGTTTTATTTGACTATCTTGTCTCTTCAGTTCTGTTAGGATGGCATTTCCTGTGCGCTTTTTTAAATCAAAGAGGGCGTTTTTTTCTGCATCCTTTGATTCTCTTTTGCTTTCCCCATAAAGACTTTTTGCTTCTTCTTTCAATGCTTTTGAAATCTGTATATATTCTTGATATTCAGGTTCTTTTGTTAAAACATATTTGGTTAACTCATCGAGTTTCTCTCTTGTGTATGGTGAAAGTTTGGTTCGTTTTTCATCCCCGTAATTCCATTCCGAACGTTTGTCAGGTAGGGTTTTATATACTTCATTTAATAAGTTCATTGCGTGTCGATCGTTACGCGCTGGCTCTTTTACCACTTTTGTTAAGGTGTTACGCAAATCACTTTTCCGCGTCAATAAATTTCGTTTCTCCATATCAATCATTCGATCCTTTTCATAAGAAAAACGTTCTAACTCATGTACATAATTGGTCTTCATTGCGTCTAATGTTGCTTGTCTTCTCTTACCTTTCGGTACAATATAACTCACACCATTTTCAACCTCCGTGTAAGGTTTACGCGTATTTTCTTTTTCAACAACTGCAAAATGAATATGGATATGTTTGGTATTACGGTGAATCGTTGCCATCCAGTAGCCTGTTTCGTTCAGTTGCTCTTTCTCGAACAATGTCTCCATCATTTTTCTTCCAGCTGCTTTTAACCCTTCTTCATCTAAAGTATCTGTTTTGGGATCGTACAATCCTATTTTTTCAAGATACAAATTATCGTGAGAGACAACATCTTGATAAATGATTGATCCTTTTTGTTGTCCTCTCTGAAAGATCTTCTTGATCTCTTTCAGATCACTTCCTTTTACTTCGTCTGAAGCCATAGAAAAAACTCCAGGAAGATTTCCTGAAGCTTTTTTGTGTGGCTCTGCTTGATATTTTTTCATTGCTTGGTTCAAGCGTTGATATTCTTTTTGTTCACTTTTCGTCAGTTCTTTCTTTTGTTCTAACGCATAGTGACGAGTCATATAAGAAAGATATTTGGTAAAATCTTGTTCCTCTAACTTGTCAAAATTGATTCCATATTCCATCAACGATTGAGCTTCATTCGACGTTTCACTGAATTCTTTATCCGTCTTACTCTCCGAAAAAGTTTCTCCTTCAGGAATATAAAAATCCTCTAAAGCATTCTTGATTAGACGCAGTTCCTTTTCTTCCTCGGGCGTACGTCGTTCCTTTTCTTCCAGCGCTTTTTCTCTTGTCATATAATCAATGTATGTTGAAAAAGATTTTTTATTGGGCAAAGTAAATTGACAAGTGAGAATAACTGCAGGCGATTTATTCATCATGTTCCCCTTCTACTTTTATCTTTTTAGAATCTTCGTTGGATCAAATGTATCTACTCTGGCATAAACAGATTCATTCACAGGTTTCTTCAACTGAGGGGAATATTTTTTGGTTTGATTAGATTTAATTTTTCCTTCCACACGTTCTTTTGCTTCTTGGTAAACCGTTGAATTTGTACCAATTAGTATTCCTGTATCTTTCAAATGAAGATCTGCAAACTCTGAAACCATTTCGGTTAAAATAGAAATTTCTTTACTCATTCCATTCAACTTTGCTTGATTGGAATTTACTTTTTTCTCCATTTCTGGATCATAATTCATACATAGAAACCGAACGGCTTCACTATAGTTTTTAACTTCTGCATGAGTAGAAATAATCTCATCCAACACATCGATATGTGTTTGGTGAAAGTAAATGTGTTTGTCTATAACCTTTGCCATATCAAAGTTCACTTCCTCTATTTTGCTCGATCAAGATTTCTAAAATACGATTGTTTTGGCTAACATATTCTTCTAATATCTTTGTGTTATAGCTTTGAATTTCTGAAAACTTTTCTAATAACTGATCAAACTTTTCTTTTTTATATTCCATCAAAGGACGATCAAAATCATTTTCTATTAGTAATTTTAAATAATCGTTACGACTCCATTTATTACCCGTACGGTTACTTAGTTCGTCACATCTTCGATCAATTTCTCTTACGATTTTCTCATCCACATTTCTTATTCTTACTTCCATATTAATTCCTCCAATTTAAAAAGGATAGCGAAAAGGAGCCTATCCTTTTTGCTATCCTACTACCCTCCTTTTACTATCCTTCACTATCCTTTCACTATCCTATTTTTAAATATTTTGTTCCCACATTTATTTTTGAGAAACGTAATAGGCACAGCCTATTGGAACACTTTTTTTAAAAAGTGTTCCCACGTTTCCTTATGCTCTTTAAAAATTAAGGTTATTTGTGTATTTAGACAATAAAAAATCCTTCTAACTTTGTCGATTAGAAGGAAATATTTTGTCATATGAAAAATGAATTTAAGAAAAAGTGTATGCTATAATTGATACGCTGTCTTCCTGTTTGGTTGAAATCTTCAGCCAGAAAGGAGGAGTGTTAAATGTTTTATGTGCTTGATGTTTGTGTTAGAATCGTGGTTAATGTTTTCTCCCATCTCTTTAACAGCTATACCTAAGGTGATATAGCTGATCCATAAACATTTTTGATATACTTTTTTCACATAAAATCCTCCTGTTTTTATTTTCTTTCAGCCGTAAAATATTTTTTAGCAGCTAAATACAAAGCTTCAAATGATCTGAATTTTAAGGTATCTAAATTCTTTCTACCATTTTTCAGTTCAGATATTGTCGTGTTAGATAAATTCACTTCTTGACATACATCTTTGACTTTTACAACTTTGAGATAGGCTTTAATCAATACTTTCTGCTCAGCGAAAATATCTTTGCCGACCAAGTTCGCTCGCTTCATTTCTTTCACTCCACCTGTTCTACTAAATATTTTCTTTTGTAATACGATCAATTTTTTCTTGAAGTTTCTGAATGATCTCTTCTTGATCTTTCATTTGCGTTTTCGATGTTTCAATTTCTTGCTGGTAACCATTAATCTTATTTTCAGTATTTTCCTGATCATCTGCGACTTGATAAGGCAACTGATCTTTTAGTTTCTTCACTAATTCTTCATTCAAATCTATGGTTGCTTGGAAAGATTCAATTTGTTTTTGTGCTGCTTTTTGTTCTTTCTTGTATCCTTTCACTTTGTAATTGATCGCATGTTGTTCATAATCTTCGTCTTTCACGTGATCTTTGACCTTATCTTCGTGAATGTAAAAAATCAGATCTTGCGGTTCTTGCATATCCACCTTTGGATCAATTTTTTCAGGAATAATGGTTAATCGCATAGCAATATATTCTTCTGGTACATGCGATAGCTTCACTGCAAAATAATCATCAGACACCTTAATCACTTTGGCTTTTATTGCTTGATAATCCCCTTTAGCTGTCTTTACTTCTACGCGATAATTAAGATTAGCCAGTTCTTTTAATAAGCTTTGATCTTCATCGTCGATCGCAAATTCAAAAACTAATTGCTGGTTCGCTCCTTTTTCTTTTGAAACCATCGTCAGTTCCTTCGTGTTTAAAAATGCGTTCGTGCTTACCTCATCTGGTATGTCTACCTTCTTATGCGTATAAATCGGACTAGCAAGAATTAAAAAGCCGAGAATCATAAAGATTCCCAGCCATCTAAGATAACTTTTTCGTTTTTTGAAACGTTCTCTTGCTCCTTTTTTCTTACTCATTTTCTTCCTCCTAACAAGTAAAATAACTAAAGTCTGTGACTTTCCATTGACCATCTACTTGTTTTTCAGTGACAGTTAATCCACCTTTTATTTTTTGCGGTTTGACATCTTTGAATTGAGGATTGCCGATTGTATAATCAACAAATACAACAAAATTTTGTTCCTCTTTTACACTGCTTGTTTGAGCGTAAGTTTGCACGTCACCTAATGTAAAAGAGTAACTTCCGTAATCATCATGTTGGTGATTATCGTCTGCAGGACTTAATTTGTCGATCACTTCTTGGGTTGCGACATCTTTTAGTTTTTCCGTTAATTCATTTCTGCTTAATGATTTATCAATGGCCAATTGACCGAACTCTTCTGCCGTCTTTCTTTGTGCTTCATTTACTTCCTCTTTTGCTTTTGTGCCATCTTGTTGCTTCAGCTGATGGATTTCTTGGTTTTTCTCATTGATGGTTTGATTTAACTTGTCGATCTTCGCCTGTGCCTCAGAGGAATTTTTTTTGAGCTTCTCAGACGCGTTTTTAGCCACTTCTTCAATTTTATAGGTATTTGTCGCTTGTTCCTCTTTCAGCTGCCAAAATAACGCGATATTGCCGATTAAACTAACGCTAATTGCAGCTGTTAAGACGATTTTTAAAGTTTTATTTTCCATATTTTTTCTCCTGATCTATTTTTTGCTGCTATTCAAAAATGGTAATGGATCGATCCATGTACCATCACCTGTGAATGCGTGTCCTTGTGCTTGACGCCAATCCATGCGAGTGAAGCCTAAATGCAAGTGTGCTGTATCTCGTATCCCGATTACTTGACCAACTTTCACTTGATCGCCTACTTTCACACAAGAATTTCCTGTACTATTCGCAAATTCTTGATACACCATATTCAAGCCATCGTAATTAATCACGATCACACACGCGCCCAAACCTGAAATACCAGGATTGCCAACGTACACGACTTTTCCGACATGAACCGCATGAATCTCACTTCCTGGATGATCAACTGAACCAAAATCTAATCCGTCATGGAAACCATTTGGTCGGAACTCTCCCCCTGGATTCGTTCCAAATAATTGCCCACCGCTAAAGGAACTTTTATCTAAACTGCTGCCAGGGAATGGATTCGTCCATTCACCAGTAATCGTGCCGTTGTTATTGCCACCTTCACTCCAATGTTTGATGGCGAATTCATCATATTCGGTTAATTTATTAGAAGTGATAATTGACATACAACCTGTATAATACGGACTATCTTCAGTAATTCCTGCAGCGGCATAACCGCCTCGTCCTAAGATCAATAAGCTTGCGCCAGGGCTTTTATTTCCGACACAAGCATTAAAATTGGATTGTGTGGCTACCATAAAGCCGTAATAGGAGAAGGCTGCTTTTGAGTTGGGAAACTTCATGTACCAGCCACCTTCAATACCACCGATTCCTCGCGCAGTTCCTTTAGGAAACAGACACCCATCAAACCACGTAATTCCAAAATAGTTGAGATCATTTCTTGCGGACGCCGACGTACCAAACGCTGATTCGTAACCGTATTGAGAAAGGATTACACTTGGTAATAATTTATATTTCACTGCTGCACCTACGGCATATTGCGCAATCTCATCAGAAAAAGGGCCTCTTCCTTTGATTTCTTTATAAATGGGCAATCCTTCCGAATACTCTCCTGTAAAAGTTTCGCCACCACTGCTTGAATCTGAATCCGAATTATCAATCGAACCAGCCGCAAGTATTAAAAATAGGGTCACGAATACAGTGATCAAAATGGTAATCAAACCTGCAGAAGTACCAAACAACCACAAAAATAAGCGCCGCTTTGCGCGACGCTTAACATACTGCTTGATTAAACTTTCATCTTGATTTTCCATTATTTTCCTCCATCAAACAATTTTAATTGACGTTTGTTCGGACTAAAATGAACACGAATGGTTTCTTTTGAGCCAAAATTGATCACAGCGTCTCCTTGATTTTGTTGAGGAATGGATTCTAATTCTGAGTTTGTCATTGATTTACCAACTAATCCTTCTATATGACGTAAAATAGATTCATCCATACGCATAAAGATCTTCGTAGAAGAAAATTCAAAGACTTTCTTCAGTTTCGAGAAGTTATCAGAAGACATATTTTCTGGCACCATTTCTTGTGGGGATTGTGTAGCTAAAACAGTCATTGCTTCTACTTTACGCATTTCTCGTTGAAAGTTTGTGACATAATTTACCGTTTCAATAAAATCTGGATTAATCGCATTATGGCACTCATCGATCATCGCCAAAAAGCGTTTGAAGTCTTGTTCTTCCATTTGTTTTTCTTTAATTAAGCGTCGTTGTCTTCGTCCTTGAATCAATGCCTGATTCCAAATCAACGTCATCGCCATGTACATTTGACATTGCTGTACCCCTCGATCTAAGCCTGTAATAGAGTCAATGTCAAAAAAGACCAACTGTTGTTGGTCAAGGTGTCGAATCGTACTATGCCCATCAAAAATCATGCCATACGTCTCACATAAGGATTCTACGATGGATTCCATTTCTTCTTTTCGATTCTTTTTCTCTTGGGAAGCACCTGGTAATTCCAGTTGTCCTAAAAAGTCTAAAAATTCTTTGAACGTCGGATAAGCTTCTGGATCTTTACCTGTGACTTGCGTATCAGTATTTGAACGCGAATTTGAGGAAGTAAAGCCGCGTGGTACTGTTCCATACTCTTCATAAAAACGATTTAAGTAGGTCTTAAATTCTGCTTTCATCGTTCCTTTTAGCTGAGGACTCACTAACTGTACCTGATAGACCACTTTGTCTAAGTGCGTTTGATAGGACGCTGCTTCATTGATCTTCAAATCTTTGACTGATCCATCGTCATATAAACTGGATGCTTCATCATACGTCCGTGTGGCAAATATCTCTAAAGGATTGATCATTCCGTCAGATCCGTCTAAACGCACCATAATACCGTTATATTCCTTTAAGAAAGGAATAAAGTCTTTCCCCTTTTCAAAGCCCCAAATAAAGTCTCCTGCAGCTAAATGGGCTTCCGCGATCATTTTAAGAACGGTCGATTTACCAGCTCCCATCATTCCTAGAAGCAAGGTATTAGTAGACAACCGTACACTATTTTTATACGTCGCATTCCAGACAAATGGGCCGCCTGTCATGGTTTCCCCATATTGTGTACCTCCTGGATCTTTTAGCGTTTGGTGGTGGAACGGGAAACCTCCGCCAATGTTTAACGATGGTAGTGATTGCCCTTTGATATTTCCGAACCATTCAGCTTGTTCATCGAACATGGTAAACATCGATTGCCAATCTCGTTTGGTTTTATGCAGATAGGTCACCGCACGATAATCCATCCCTTTGAGATTTTCAATCAGTTCCTGCGCTCGTTCATCTACTTCTTGAATCGTGTTTCCGTAAACATGTACTCTCACTTTGACTTGTTTAGAAATTTCACCGTTAGAAGTCAATTTTCGGGCATATTCCGCTAGTTCCAGGTATTCTTCTGCGCTTTTATTTCGGTCAGTCGCTTTTCGTTCGTTATCTGATCGATCATTTAATTCATCTAAGGCACGATTGATTTGATCAATCACTTTTTGCTTTTCATCTGTGCTAACATCTAGTGTGGCCACTGTATGAGGATTGTTCATGAGATTGGCCAACCAAAAAAGCGTAGGATTTTTTGTGTAGTGATAAACTGTCACACACCGTGAATAACCATTTCCATAGGTCACATACTCTTCATCGAAATTTAATCCACCTTGTGGCATCACTTGTTTTAAAAAATCTAAATCATACCCTTTGGATTTTAAAATTTCTATTTCCCGATTTCCTAATTGCTTTAATGGATCAAGTACTTTTTGATCATTTTGTGGTGAAAAAGCTATTTTAATCGCTTCCAACATGTACAATCACCTCTTCTTGTTTGATTCTTTACTTGGTTGAAAGATTGCCCTTTTCCCAACTTACCCAGGCTTAAAGTGTGAGGAAATTTTCTAGTGGTCTCTTCCTTCGGAACATCTTTTTCTAACCATATCAACGGATATTTCATTCTCTCTTCTCCATTCCTACTCATCATTCATATTGTTCATTCGATAAAGAATCTTGATCAATTCTTTTTTGTAGAGTGGTTTTAACCCTAAAATGCCACTAGATCGCATTAACTGACGGTTTCTGGTTTGTAAATCCTTGTTTGTCTTTCCTTCAATGACGAAAAAGAAGCTTAAGTCAGGACGTTCTTGTTCTGCTCGTTTCAATTCCTGGATTTCCTCTACTAATTTCTTTTCATATTTTCTTAATCGCTGTAGATTTCTTCCTAAGGATTGTTCCATACGATTCTTATCTAATAATTGCCGCTTTTGTACGATTTGTTCCGTTAGATCCGTTTCTGTGGTCAAACTAACTAACTTAATTGTTGGCACATACGTACGCATGACGGTGGTCAACTGATTCATTCGTTCTAGTTTCTCTTGTTCGTTTAATCCTTCCACATCTGTAGAAACTACACGATAATAACGTTGAAAATGATCTTCTTTAGTAACTAAGACTCCCTCTTCTGTACAGGATTTATAAGGAAATAAATCCAAGATAGATCGTTCTTCTTGTTTTCCAAACTGCAAAATGGATTTCTTATCAACTGAATTTTGTCCTTTGACTCGCATTTATTCATCCTCCTTATACGTACCATGATAATTTCGGTTAGGATCTAGGGCATGGTAATGGTTCTTGTCCGTAAAAAAAATAGATTCGATAATCGCAAAAATCTGGCGTTGACCTGGGTTATTATAGGGTCGCCAAACAATCACTAGAGCTATCGCAATCCATAAGCCATAATTCAAGAGTGCAAAAAAGAGCGGTAAGTGGACAAGATTATTGACTATTTTCGCCCAAAAAAAGCAACCACCAAGCGTTAATAGATCTAAAAAGAAAAAGGAGAAAAACTTCCATTCCCCACTAAATCTTGGAGGATTTTTCATGTTAATATATTTATCCATAAATGATTTCTCCTTTTCATACATAGAAAAAAGGCCTAACTTGTAGGCCTTTTATGGTTTGATATCCTGTTTGATATCCCGCAATAGTTGTTCTTTCAATTCATTGTTCCTGTTTTTAGTTTCTCTTGTTACATTTATTTTTGTTGGTGCAGTAAATGCCACATTTGCTGGTTTGTAACCTGTGTGAACTTTTTGAATAGGTTCTGGTGCAGCTTCTCTTGTCACAACATTTTGAACGGACACATTCCCTGTCTCACCACTTTCAGATAAATTGTAAGAAACAGTTGTCAGATTTCCATTTTCAGGCAAACGACTTGGTTTCATTTGAACAGTACCTGCAGTTGATTGGTGAACAAAGCTTTGATCATTCTCCTTGAATTGATTCAAACGACTATCTTTCATTGGTAAATTTTGTGTCTTAGGCAAACCAATTTTCATTGATTTTTCAGTTCCAACTTCGATTCCATTATCATTTGGCAAATCGATGGAATCCTCATCCGTTTGTACTTCTTGATTTCGTTTTGGTAAATCTGAAATGCGCTTTTCATTTTCAGAATTAATGTTAGATTTATAACGATATTGTTCTGGATCGGTTTTTGGTAACTGTCCATGTTGTCCTTCTTCTGAATCTTTTTCTCCGATCGAATTTTCGTTAGAATGTAACTCATCTTGGTGATCTTTGGCTGAAGGAATCGCTGCACCTTCTTGATTTTCTTTTTCACTTGTTGTATTTGCCTTCACTGCTGCATTGACTTGTCCTTCACCATACGCATCTTTTAGTCCTTCTTTGACTTCTGAAGCTTTTTCTTTTTGTTTTTCTAGTGCTTCGGATGGATTCTTCACAGCTTCAGCCAATTCTTTAGCTCTCGTGCCGTCTAATTTCTCTTCTAAGGTGTCTTTGGCTTTTTCTGTAAGATCTTCAGCTGTTCCTTTTAACCCACGTTCATTGACGTAACCAAGACCTTCTGCGGCTTTAGAAACACCATTTTTCGCTTTCCCGAACATTTCGGAAACTGTTTTCTTACTATTAGGTACAATTGTAGCTTTATCGTCTGGTTGTTCTTCCCCGTTATCAGGAATAACATCTTTTCGATTGCCAAATCCATTTTTACGAATATCATTTAAATTGCTTAAACCACTCTTACCAGCACTTGCAAGGTTTTTAGCCCCACTACCCACATTTTTCGCAATATTTCCTAAGGCAAACATGCTAAGAAGAGAATTGCTGCCGTTTTTCAGACTTGTATCAACACCGAAAATCTTCGTAACAGATTGAGAGCCTTTGAATAGCGCAATGGTTAGTACAATTAAAGCGACAACATACAAAAATCCGTTGATCTTGCCTGCTGCGTGCAAATCACCGATACCTGACAGCATTAATGTATAGATTCGTAATTCTAAAATCGTAAACGCCAATAACAAGAAGGATTGAGAAATATCTTCTATAGCACTTTTCATCCGTTGTCCTGTCTCAAAGTCCGTTGACGCGGCAATTACTAAATAGAATTTTTTAAATACCAGCTCAATAATGCAAGTTACAATCGTAAACAAGATAAATAAATAGGCAACCGACAAAGAAGATTCACCAGCTAAAATAATCCCTGGACTACTAATGTATCGGCGATAGCCTGAAGTATACACATATTTTGCTAACCCCTCATCACTAATCTCTACAGGGATTTCTTTTCCATTATCATCCAGTTCCAGTCGGTATTGTAACGCTCTTAGCCGATCCTTTTGTATATCTGATAGACCGCTCTTATCTTCATCCGCCATCTTAGCGGCTTCCTTAGGAATAATCACTGAATTAATATTTGCTGTCTTAAAGTTTTTTGCCGTGAGAGCATTTCTTTTATCTGTTGGTAGGGATTCTACTTTATTCGGATCAGTTTCTAGTAGCGTACTCACATCGATCACATTATTTTGAATAATTTGAAAAGCAGGTGATCCAGTTTTATCTGCTTTATTTGCTGCAGTCACGTCTCCGTAAAAGTTTTTACTAATATTTAGCCCTTCATCGATTAAAGAACTACCACCAAAAATCAAAATCATGGCCATAAATAGATTAACCAAGATATTTTTGATTTTTGGTGGATGTTTACTCATAAAAAATTTTAAGCCTAAATAAATTAATGTGACGACACAAAAAAGAGCCAATACCTTACTAATCAAACTTTGAAACAGTTCATTAACACCAGCAGCGTTCAATAAGTCTTTTAAATCAAAGCTTTGATAAATTGTTTTTTCTAGTAAAGTATTGAGATTATATAACCCTTTAATCAAACCCCATAAAAAAGTATTACAAATCCAACTGAATACATCTTGATACTGCAGATAATTACCATAATCTTGTAAGACTTTCGTTACGGTTTTGGGATCTGCATCCCCATCCCCAAATAAGCCTGACCACCAGTTGGCAATGCCGGAAAATATTCCTCCAATGATCATTCTTTCACCGCCTTTTCAGCTTCTAGCAAAAGTCGTTTCCTTATAACCTCTGTAATTTCTTCATTTTGATGCAATTTTTCAAGGTATTCTTGCAAACGATCTATTTGCTTCTCTTCATAAAATTGAATAAGTAACTTTTGTGCCGTTGAGTTGTCTAAAGATTGAACGATTTTAATAAAAATGTTTTCTTTAGCTTCCTCTTCTATTTGATCGTGCATATTGTGATAAAGTCGACGTGCATAGATATCAGGTAGAAAATAATCGTAATCAATTTGTAAAGCCTTAAGATCCAAGTCCGCATGTGTACAATGTATGTCTATATCATTGATATCCCACGATGGATTGAAATCTTCAATATATTGATAAGCATAAGGAAGATTCGTTTCCCCATGATTAAAAATAGGATACGGCCGTATTTTATGACCTTTCAAATCTTGTCGTTTTAAAGGAGCGAGTACAATCGTTTCACCTTCTAAAAAAGTAGAAATTCTTTCAGGAGTTAAGATACGATCTGAATCAACATTGCGATTGATATGAGTATTCATACCTAATGAATTGGTGGTACTGTTCTCTTGTTCAACCGTCTTATTCCCCACTTTTTTGGAAAATTCTTCGATGGTATTATCGTCTGTCGACATAATATAAATATGTGTCTGACAATTTTCTTTGATAATCGCTGCGTTTTGTTCCCCATACTTCGCATAAAGTTGCTGATAGGATTGAATAAACAGATCCCACAACATGTTTCTACCAGCTGTGACTGTCATGATTCCTTCCATATTATCCATTGGTGGCATATTCCCAAATTCATCTAAAATAAAATGAATCCTACGGTGACATTTATCTCCTTTAGTCTTAACACATTGCGTAGATAATTCTTTATACAACTGACTAAGAAAAATACTAACAATGATATGGTTAGATGGATCATAATCAGGTGTGAGCATAAAAATAGCCATTGGTTTATCGGTATAGTGCATCCGAATAGACTCTACTAATAAGTTACTTTTATCCTCATCTAATGTTAGAACAGCTTCTTTTTCTAATTCTGGTAAATGGGTTTCTCCTCGTTTTTTTCGATAAACGATATTTCCCTCTTCGTCTTTCAATACTCTTTGAGAAAACTCATACCAAGCAACATATTCTTTTCCTTGATGATCGTATTTTAAGCAAACATGATCTCCCTGCTCTAAATGACAATCAAAGTTGATTTCACAAAAACCTCTATAACCTACTTTGACACGTTCCTCATGAAAATTTTTCCCTTGATGATAAAACTCTACAACAATTCGCTGATTTAACAGACTCTCGTGTAGTTTGAGATCCAAATACTTCGGAAAACCAATGGACTTATAATCAATGGTTGATTGAGAAGTCATTTTCGCAATTTTCGTTAGGGTAAATGGATTCAATCCTGTGATTGCCGTCGATAAAATATTCCCTTTTGCTTTATCAGAACCAATTTTTGTTGCCCCATATTGTTTTTTTGCTATGTTTCCAGGTGGTAACTGATTCATGAATTCATCTAAGGCATTAAGTTGTTTGTAATCATTCTCAGGATCTTGATAATTAAAACCGCCAATTTCAGAAAGAAGCTCAACAAGATTATTGGGTGTTAATTTGGAGTAATCCCCTGTTTGATCGGCTTGTTCTAACAACGCAAAAATAAGCGCATTTACAGCTTTCTGCGCATTTTCGTTAAAGTATTTGTTGTCTGAAGCATTGGCATCATAATAAATCGTATTCGTAAAAGTATTGGTTAACTGCGTTGCAGTATCTATGTCTCCTCGCTTCCAGTATTTCACGATGAGTGCCAATGGATTATCACTCATTGATTGCAGTGGATCGGTGATATTAAATGCATACACATCATACCCTCTAGCTTCTAGTTCATCTTTACTAGCAACATATAATTCTGTTTTTGGATCATTAACAACCATTGAACTTTGTCTTTCTGCACGAGACAAATTGTCAATGGTTGCTAAAACTTCTATCTGTCCTTTCCCTGAACGGGAAGTACCAACAATACAAGTATTTACTGTATCCGTCTGAATATACCAGTACTTTTTATAATGAGTAATTGGTATTCCGCCATAACCAGGAAAACCTCCCTTTGATTCTGGTATTTGCGGATAAATTTGTTGGATTTCCTTTAACGTTTTTAATCGGTTATCTCCTTTTTGCCCATCTGCTAGAGGACGAAACCACATGTCCATTTTCAATCCCATAAGTATAGCTGGAACAACACAAATCGTAGAAACAACTAAACTTGTGCCTAAACTTGTTGTTGGGGTCAAAGGATTCCAAAAACCAGTTGAATCAAAATGGAATAACTGCGGCATTTCTTGTAACTGAAAAATATTCACTCCTTGTAAACTTCCTGGAATAATCTCAAATCGATGAAATGCTTCTGGTATTCTTGTAACAACATAGTTTAAAGGAAGATAAGCTAAGCCACTATAAAAAATCTTTTGAGAAATACGTTTGTCATGTTTTTCTGGTAGCTCTTCTCCTGAAGGAGTATAGCGATAGAAATGAGAAAGATACCTATTCTTTTCTAAATTGAATCGTTTGTCTTTTCGTCTCGTTGTTTCTCTAACACGCATTATTTCACCTCATTTGATTCTGAACTTTCGGAAGTGTTTGATTGTATAGTTGAATCGCTTGATCCTTCTTTGGTCTTACTAGAATCACTCTCTTTACTGTTTTCCATACTTGACTTTGTTGTTGACTGATTGGTACGATTCAATAATTCTTCTAATTGTTGTTCATACTCTTTTCTTGCTTGTTCCTGGGCTTCTTCCTTGATTGACGCCGTTGTGGCTACAGAATCAGCCTGTGAAGATTGATTGATATGATTAAAAGCAAATACTGTTCCTCCACCTAAAAGCAAGCTTAAACTTGCAATACATCCCACCATCCATCCGTTAAAGGAACGCTGTGGTGAAGGAGTTAGATTTGTTTGGTTGTTCATTGGGGTTTGAACAGCAGCTACTGAAGGCGTTGGTTGAGGTTGTGCTAGATAATTTAACTGAGCTTGTCGCAATGTATCCATGTGTTCTTGACGTTCCTTACGAGCAGCTGCTTCTTTTTCCTTTTCTTGGTTTAACCGTTGTTTTTCTATTGCCATTTGTTGTTCCGCAAGATCCTGTTCACGTTTTTTTAGTTCTAATTGTTCGCGCTCTTTTTCTTTTTGCCGTTGTTTTTCTTCTTGTTCTTTCAATTCTTGTTGTTGAATTTCATACTCTTTTTTCCATTTTGGAATTTGTACTTGTAATTCTTGCTGGATCTGCTCGTGTTTTTCCATAAGAGCTTCACTTGTTATTTGATAGAGCTTATTCAGTTGCTCATTTAATTCTTTGCTAATCTTTAGCTTATCTGTACGCAAACCTCGGTAAATTTCTTCTTTTCGTTCTTTAATACGTTCTTTTAACAAGTTTTCTTTTTCTTTCGATAACGCTTCTTGATTCGTCTGAGTAAAATTATTGATCTTTGCTACACACAAGGAATACGCATTGTCGCGTTTCTTTTCGTATCGCTCTTTAATTTTTAGTACTTCTTCTTCAATCACTCGCTGTTCTTCTTTATTTAGTTCCTCTTTTGCTTTCTCCCAATTAGACGACTGTTCCGTCGCATACTCATTAATTTCTTGATCTGTTTCTTGTTGACGTTCTTCAAAGGTGGCTAATAAATCTTCTTGTGCAAGCTCATGCCAATTTGTTGATTGGACAGACTCTAACTGTTCTAAAAGTGTGCCTTTACCCTGTGAGATTAATTCTTCTTTACTCTCTAAAAATGCTTGATAGGTTTGGGGTAATTGATATTTCGAATAAAGCTCATTTAAAAATAATTTGTTTTTTTCTTTCATCCATTCATGCTCTGGCGGATATTGATCCAAAATATAATCAAATACAGTTGCCTTTTGTATCTCTATTTCGTTTTTTTCTACTTCTTCACTGATAAGTGGTTCAATATATTCCTGAGAATCCCCTTCAGTCCATGTTGACTCTTCATTAGCTTCAACTGGATCAACTTCTACTTCGGCCGTCTCATCATCCTCCATTGTTTCTTCAAAGGGATCTACCTCCAACTGACCCATCACATCGTTCTCTTCCTCAAATATCGATTTCTGAGTCGGAATATCAGCTTGTTCGTCAACATAGACTGTCTCTTTTTCTTTTGACTCCTTCTTTGGAAATATTTGTCGTTCCCATGGTACTTCTTCATTTACTTCGACTTCACTCCCTTGATTCACTTTTCTTTGGTCGCTCTCTAACTCTTCTTCTAAAACTTGTAAAAGTTTTTCGTTTCGATAAGACTCTTCCACACTCATAGTTTCATCCGTTTCTTTAAACACATCAAGGCGGATTAAATCCATCAATGTAGGATAGAAACCTTCTGAAATTTGATAATCCAGCGGGCCAAAAACGTATTCTGTACCAGCTTTCTCTATTTTTCCTTCTGTGTCATGTAACGTGAGAGTCAACTTAACAGAAGATCGACTTTCGTGTTCCAGTACTTTCCCTAACACATGTAGCTGTTCTTCCGTTTCAATGACAGAATATTTAATTGTTTTCGGTAAAAAAGAAGTCCGCTTTCCTACTTCCTTCGTTGCTTTTTTAATTAACTCTTTATCTGTTTTGGTATTGCCTGCAATCGTAAAGTACATGAATATTCTCCTTTCATAAAAAAGGAGTAAAAAGTATCGACTACTTCTTACTCCTACTTTTTTACTTTCTTATAATCCTTGAGGTGTTTGCCCAAATAATCCAAATAACGAAGTTATGATAGAAGCAGCCCCTAGAATAACACCTACCCCCATCAATACATAACCTACGTGCATCTTCCCGTTTTCAGCTCCTCTTCGTCCAAATAGGAAGAAAAGCCCCCCAATAACAATGGAAGCAACGGCCGCAACACCAGCAAAAATCATCAAATTGTTTTTTAAACTAGTTGCTGCAGTTTGTAATGCTCTAAAAATATCAACCGCAGCTACTACTTTCGGTTGTGTTAAAAAATTCATTGTAATTGATTCAAACATAAAATTGTTCGCTCCTTTTAGTGTTTAATAATTTCATCGAAAACAAGCTTTTCACGTTCACGTTGATAGATATATCCTTCTAAGTCCTTGTCTTTTCCCCGTAATAGGTCAAATTGTGCTTTTTCAAGGACTTCTTGTTTCCACTGTGTTTCAGATACACCGCGACGTTCTAAGATTTTAGACGCGGCTTTTTCAAATGGCGTTTTAGCTTTTGCCACTGTGATTCCTCCTTCAGGATAAATAAAAAGACTAGCAATCACTCGCTAGTCTTTTGTAACTTATATTTATTGGATTGTGATCCATCGTGAATCAATTTCTCTTTCGTTCGCTTTTCATCCTTGCTAGATCCAAGAAAAATTATTTTTTTTACGCCATTCTTCTCATAGGGAACAACAATAAATAAAGAATCAGATTTGTTTATAAATTCCCTAACACCAGCTGAATCTACTATTTTGTATCTTTCTAAACCTTTATAGTCTTTTTGCCTCTTGACTGTTATTTGTACAGGATCTGGATGCCATACACTCTCAGAGTATTCCCAGGTAGTCTCGTCTATAATTTTCAAATTATAAACAAGACCACCTACTTCTTCTTTCCACATAGTTCCTGATTTCAATACGCCATTATCTTGATTAGTTTGTTTATTTTTTTCATTACTACATCCGACTAAAATAACAATCATGGCAATCAAGGAAGTAACTACTATTATTAACTTTTTCATTTTATTCATTCTTTCGTTTTTTTATTTTAAATGTATCTCAGAACCGCATAACTAAAAGTTGCTAACACAAGTAATAGTAAGCTGACCGCTGAAATCGTTACTAAATGTGTAGAACCTGTTTTAGGAACAATGACCTGTGGCAAGTTAGGATCAACCCCAATTGTCACAACATTTGTTTTATTAGAAACATTATCTACTGCTACTACGGCTTGGTTATCAATATTTTTTTCTGATTGTAATGGAGTTTTAGCTGTAAATATCAGCTGAATTTCTCGTCCATCTAAAAGATTGTTACTTAAGAAGTCAGCGGAAGCTTCCCACTTCAGCGTTCTTGAATTGCTATCATAGGTTAGTGTGCCTTCAGAAGTAATATCTTTTCCTTTACTCTTATCTATTACTTGCGCAGAACCTTCTTTATATGTCAAACGAGCTTCAATTGGATCTTGAATACTAAATTGTTTGTAGTGATCTGACGCAGCGTCTACACCTTTTGTGTGCCATTTTTGTGTGACTAGATATTGTACTTCAGATCCTGCGTTTAAAGGAGCTGTCGGCGTACCCTTCTTACCGTCATTTCGTCCGTTTACATCTTTTCCATTTTGTTGTACTTCTTTCACTGGAATTTTAGGGAAATAAACGGTAATGATATTTGTATCCTTTTCTACTTTATTAATGATCGACGTTCCCTGATTTTTGGCTACACTATTTTGATTGGCCAATTCATTGACTTTTACATTGATCACTAATTCGTAAGTTTCGCCGTTATACTTCATTCGATTTTTTAATGTATCAGCTTTCGCTGCATATTTTACCTGGTGTTTTGTTTTGTCATAGGTCACTTCACCAGATACATCGAATTTTTTATTTGTACCACTTTCAACGTGTGCATCGACGTAATTTAGTTCTTTTGGTAAATTATCGATTAACTCAAATCGATCGTAAACCGCTAGTAAATCCACTCCTAATCGATTCACCTTCTGTTTGATTCGATATTGAATCGTGTCTCCTACTTGCAACATTTTATCGTTCACGTTATTTCCATTTTTATCAACCCCTGTTTTTTCAGGTTGATCAGGAACAACACTAAAGATTGTCGCAGAAGATAAAGTAAACCAGGTTTGAACATTAGAAGAACCAATCACAAACGTCGGATTTGCTTCAGATATTTTAAAGGACACAGTACCTTGACCAAACTTCGGATCTCCTAATTTATCATGCAAATTATTGAAATCATTATCCGCTTGTGTCAGCTTAGAGCTTCCTCCTGGGTGGCCACCTACCACGTTCAGATTGTTGTAGAAAGATTTAAATTCTGAAAGAACCGTATCTTTTCTGACATACCAATCTGTCTTATTCATTTTGTCATAGTGGGCATATTCTCCTTTAAGATCCGTGCTTTTTCCTCCTGCAGGGTTCAAAGAGTTAAAACTGATAAATGTATCTCCTGAAAATTGAACGGTGCTACCGTCCTCATATGTGGCTACTAGCTGCACATTCATTTGTGTTGAATGGTAAACAATTCCTGAGAAAAGATTGTCTGAGATCCAAAGTACTGTTCTTTTTTTAGATTTACTCATTGCACCATTCGTATTTTTATAGCCATCGTCTCGAAAATGAGTTTTTGTATAGTTGTTATCTAGTAGATTCCACGGCAACGTATCCGAGTATAAGTGAATATTAGATAGAACTAGCTTGATATTGACTTTTTTCCCGTTATACGTACCGATTTTTCCATAGTCAATATTGACTTTGGTGTTGGTTGTTACGCCTTCTAAAACAAGGTTTGTTTCACCGTATTCTTTTTGGAAAGAAGGATAGCGTATATTTTTGTTTCCCTCCACTAATCCTACGTAGTCGTCTGTAAAACCACCTTTGTTGGCATCAACATGATATTTGTAAACTTTTGACGCTCCGTTTACAGTAATATTTGTTTTTGCATTAGGAACATCTTTTGGAATAATAAAATTATTCTTTACGTTCTGGATTGGATTTGACGGATCGACAATAACTTTTTCAGCAAAGACATTGGCTGTTTTTAACCCAAACAATGTACCTAACATCATCATTATGGGAAAAACATATTTTAACCGTCTGGTCCACGAGTGTTTAAAATTCATCCCTTCATCCCCTCTTTTTTATAAATGACTAGTGAAATTCCAACAATAACGATCAAATTGATCGTAGTAAATAATGGATTCCTAATGAGCTTTTCCATAATATCTAGCGGCATGGAAGCAGCTGGTATGTTTAAAATCCTCATTAGGTATAGTTGGTAGCTTGGCAAAATAGATAGTTTAGAAAATAATAAACCGCAGTACAAAAAGACTGCGGTTAAACAAGAAAGATTGAATAATAATAATTTGATCAGTTTCATTTTATTTCTTCCTTAATCTCTAGAAAACAAGTGAGTAACAAAATCCCAACAATTCTCAAAGAAGTTTTTCTTTACGCCAGTAGAAACGATTTTTTTTACTTCTTCTTTAGGTTGCGAAGCTTCTGATTTAGGATAGATCCACACATCCTTTAAGAATTCACCGTTTTTATCAGAAACAGGTGTTAATAGCAAAATATCCTCGCTATTAGAAATGTTTTCAGGACTTGGTTCATTGACAATATAATAAGCTTGTTTCTGATTTGCCTGTACTTCTACCGAGAATTCAAAGACACCTGTTTGTTGATCAATTGTCTTTGTTTCTCCATTAGAAACTAGCTTCAATTGATCACTGAATAGTTTTTTCACTCGATCTTTTAATTGGGATTCAATTTGGTCAGTAGTGAGATCCTTAACATCCATCTTTTGTAAAATGTCCGATACATCATAAACAGAAAACTTCGCGCCATTTACTCCTTCTTGTTTTTCAAGTTTTTGCCCCTGGTTGTCTAATTGTTCGGAAGAAATAATTTTTTGAACGTGAATGGTCTGTTTGACTATTTGATCGTCTTCAGCAATTTTCGGTTCTTCTGAAGAATCAACTGTTGACGAATCGACGGTTTCATCGCTGCTTTGAATCGTGCTGCTATCTGACGTTTGGATTGTTTGTTCTGTGCTATCCGTGCTTTCTTGTCTGTCTGCAAACGTCAACTGTGTGTAGGCAGTGAAAGAAAAAAGAGCGGCTGCACAAACAAATAGCCATTTTCTATTTCTCATGTTGGTTACCCTCCTTTATTTTTTCTTTTTATAAACAAATAGCGAACCAATGATCATGACTGAAAGAAAAACAGTACTTCCTAAAAGCCATGTCCAAGATAATTTTTGTTTCTTATTTTCTTCATCTTTTAATTCTGATTTTGTAAAGGTTACTCGCTTCCCATACACTAGAAAACGGTGTGTGTTGATCCCCTTAGGCGTACATGTCATTAGCGTTACTCGATCTTCATTGGGATTTGGTTCTAAGTAAGTGACAAAGTTTCTTTGTAGTTCGTCTTTTTGCACTTCCTCAATCCGATCGATTTGATAAGCGTGCTGCTCACCATCAACTTTGATATAAAACTTTTCTCCCTTTTTTACTGAAGGTAAATCATCAAAAAGATTATCTTTATAAAGTCCACTATGACCTGCGATTAAAGGATTTTTACCGTTTCCTCCTGTAATATCACCAGTTCCTTCCGTAATACCTACACCATTTTCTAAAATTTTGTCGGACGTTCCGTCATAAATTGGTAGTTTTAAAGAAATACTTGGAATTGTAAGAATACCAACAGGATCGCCTAACTCAATCTTAGCAACATCCAAAGAAGAATCCGTTTCTGCTGCCGTTCCTGTTCGATCGATTGCGGCAATCTGCTGATTTTGTTGGTATTTCGCCACGCTCGCTTCAGCAGGCATCAAAAGTAAGACACCTACAGCTGAAAGTAACCAGAAAGCAATGATCCATTTACCCATGATTCGCTTTTTCTTAGGCTTCCTGATAATCATTGGTTTTGATCCTTCTAGGCTTTCTTCTTAAAGTAAACAACTGCAGAAAGTGCCCCTGCTCCTAGCAACAAGCAAGAGATTAATACATACGTTTGAAAACCGTTGCTACCGGTCATTGGTACGGAAGCTTTTTGATTGTTTTTGATCGTGATTCGGTTTTCTTCTTTGTATGAATCTTTGTCTACTTTGAAAGAGATCTCTTTCGTTAATTTTTGATAGTTTTCAGGCGCTTTTGTTTCTTCCAGTGAATATTCACCTTCAGTTAAACCAGTGATTTCAAAGTGACCTTCTTTATCTGATTTTAGGATCGCTGCATTTGCTACATCGTCTACCCATACTGCTTCTTTGACACCGTTTTTATCCGTATCAACTAATCCACCATAATATTTTCCTTCTGCGTTTTTAGCAGCAAATTCTGCGCTTTCAAGCGGTGTTGCTTTGATTCCTGTTCCAAATAGTCCGCTATCGACTTTTAAGAATTTTGCACCATAAGTCACAACGTCAGCTTTCGTTTTTTCGTGGTGTTCTTCCTGATTAAATGGATTGTTGTTATAAACGAAATCCACGCTATTTGTTAATGGATTGGCAACAGCTGCGCTGTCATTTACATACATGTTATAAGTCATTTGAAGATCTTGTCCGTGTAAACTTGCTACAGTATCACTTACTTGGCCATTATTCACGATAAAATCGATCACAAAGCCATTTTCTGAATTTTGGATTTTATAATCTGTATTTTCTTTTAATACCACAGATCCATCTTTATTTGTTACTTTGATATTTGCTTTAGCAGCGACATAAGAAAGTCCTTGTCCTGCTGTATCCCCCCATTTAAATACACTGTAAGGAGAAGTTTCGCTTTTCACTCCGTTTACTGTGATACCGTCTGCTCCTCCTGCAATGTCTGTTGGGATATGAATCGTTCCTTGATAATTTACTGCGTCACCAATTTGGAAAGAATGTTCTTGTCCTGTTCCATTTGTTACTGTTTTATCGATCACTGGTGCTTTATAGTTTACGTATGAAGCTTTTAAGTCACTTGTCACGCCATCATTCGTAATTTCAAAGGTTAATTTATTGTGCGCATCGTTGCGAGCGTCTGCGCCTAATAAATATTGATCTGCTGTTGGTTCTTTATCTGATCCCACTACAACTTCTGAAGGAACTTCCACAAAATAGTATTTTCCTAACGTCAAATCAGTAGCAGTCAGCTTTCCTTGATCATCCGATACAAGATCTCCTAATTTTGTTCCTTTTCCAGGTTCGCCCTTGTATAACTCAAATTTTGCCCCTTTTAAAGGTGTTTGTTTGCTTTGAGCTGTGCCATCGTCACCAAATTTCGTTAATTCAAAACTCAACTTAGAAACAATATTTTTAGGATATAAGTGAATGTCTTTTAAAAAACCTGAACCTGTATTATCAGTCATTGGCGCAATCACAACCATTGGTTTTGCTTTTTGTGTGACTAATCCAGCAGCGGATTTACTTTCATAAACCACATATACATTCCCTTTGGAATTGACATAGGCTGGTTGATCAGCAAAAGTGATCTCACCATTTTCATCTACAGCTGAAGTAATTTTATTGGTTGCATTCTTGACGTACTCACTGTTAGATCCCTTGTCTTCTACATCTTTAACGATTTCGTCCACTTTCGCGTTGGTTAGATCAGAATCTTCAGTCGGTAATACTTGATCCGTAATATTTCCTAACGTAAACTCAACATCACCATAATCTGCCTTGTTGTATTTCGTTACACCTGTAGGATATTGATCGTGCGTATAACCATCGTTTTTGATCCCGTCAATATCAACATTCAATTGCGTTCCTTGATCGTACATTAATTTATGAACCGTGATATTGACCTTCTCTGGTGGCGTTTTTTGTGTGACATCTTCTGCATATGCTTGATACCCCTGAAAGCAGCTTGCAATGATTCCTAACATTCCAACAAGCATTCCAGCTTTTTTTACATACCGATTTATTGCCATTTTTTTATCTCCTCATTTCATATTTCAACGACTCGCGTTGATTAAAACCTTGTTATTGTAGCTCTCCCTGTACCACGTATCTTTCTTTTCCTTGTGACGTATAAACACAAGTAAACAACGTTAATAAGGGTTTCTCTCCTTTCTTTGGCAAAGACAAGAAAGAGTTCTCTTCAGGAACGCCATCGATTAATTTAAAGTACTCAGGTACGATAAATTTACGCGTTACCTTGTAACGATAGACGCCATCGTTACTAACTAAGTCCATCACCTCCCCTAATGACAACTTTTGAATATCAGAAAATAAAACCCCTGGCATTTCCATGTTATGACCTGCTAGGACATAGTTTCCTTTGCCCATTTCGGCATCTTCATAAAAATAAGTAGCCGCTCCAAGACTCAAAGTGTATTGATTTGCCCCTTTAAAAATTGGAAATGCTAAACCAAGTGCAGGAATCTGAATTTGTGCAAATACTTGTTTATTGACGCCCATTTTGATTGCTTCTTTTTGTATGGACAACATTTGACCCAAAGACATATCATTATTGACGTTCGTTGCATCCTCCTTATAACTCTTTGCGTGTGCATTGATTTGATCTACGGGCATCTTTTTTTCTATATTTTGCTTAAACACCTCTCCTTCATGTTTTTGGTAGCTAACATAGCCAAACACACTGCAAAAGACGATTAAAGCGACTCCTAAAAAACCAAATAACCATTTTTTCATCCATCTGCCTCCTTTCAGACAAAACAAAAAACACTTTTTCACAACGAAAAAGTGTTTTCTCTTATTACTATTCTATTTCATTTATCTGGTGGTTTTATATTGGTGTGTAGCCATTGCTAACATTAAGAATACAATTGGCACCCAACTGATTGTAGTTAATGTTTCTTCCATGAATGATTGACACATGATCGCTAAAAAAGCCCACAAGAATGTTAGTTGTCCGTTTGTCAGCTCACATTTTCTTACGAGCAACCATAAAAAACTAAGCAAAAGAATAATCGATAGAGCAAAACCAATCAATCCATAGTGATTGACGAGTGCGTGATACGTATTATGATTACCTAGAATCTGATTTCCTATATGGAAAAAGAAAGGTTCATCTCTACAAATATTTGTCCTGTTTTTTCGCCTAATGTTTCATAGAATTTGCGCCAAATTTCTTCTCGTCCTGTAAATAAATGAACTTTGTCTGACATTGCAGCAAAATAAGAAATCGGTAAAGCTAGAACCGAAACTGCTGCATACATCCAAAAGGACAAGTGTGTGTTTCGAAAAATCTTCTTAGGTAAAATTTCTAGGATAACGAAGATAACAAGCGCGTATAATGCTGCTTTCGATTGGCAAACCCAAATCGTTGCCCCAGCAAGAATCAACGCTGGTAATGATAGCAATCGCATGTACCATTTTCCAAATGAACTAGCAAATCCTGTGATAAGAAGAGCTAATGTCATTAAAGAACTACCTATCGTATTTGTATTGATCCAAATATCCGTTAAACTGGTTAAATTATCTTGATAGGTTTTAGCTTGTTCCTGAATATGGATTGTTTTTGTTACACCATCTACTTTTTCAGCGATTTTGTCCTTTAGATAACCTTGATAAGCAAAATAACTAAAAAGGAGAAAAACAATGATTACGCCCATGTAAGGATTAAATAAAGTTTTATTGTTTTTATTCATCTATCTACCTTCTATATTTGAATTAATTTAACTACATCTAACCAAGATAAACCACGTTAAATTTTACTATTCTTTTTATTCAATAACAATGCCACATCATAATTGATCATTTTCATATCATAATCGTCAAGAAACTTCTAATAATAGTTGGCAATTAGATCTTATTTTCACATAAGTTCGTCTCAACTGTTCAAAATTTTTCATTGATCCCAATAGACAGGCTTTCTCCTTTCCTGTTATCTGCATGTCACTGATATATTGCATGACAGATAACCTTTTAAGGTGTTTTTGTTTCATCGTTTTTAGTAACTTTTCTTCCATTTCTTTCGACACTTTTTTCTATTTTCGATTTCTTTACAATTCATGAGTTTTCCTACCTTCCTTGTTTTGATAAAAATAAAAAAGCCTATGATCACATACGCTCTACACTTCACTCTTGGGTTATCTTTTTCTTTCTTTTAACTACTGGCCTTGCTGGTTTCAAATCCTTGATTCCATTATAGGTTCTCCAATAATCAAACTCTTTTCGTAATCTTTCTTTTTCCATATCTGTTCCTTTGGATAAGGCTTTAAATACATCTTTAGGTGAATAACTACGAGCTAACAGCTGTACATACCTTCCTTTTGTCAAAGTATCCATATCCATCGCATCTAAAACTGGTCGCGCCATCTAATTTGCCTCCTAAATAAATTCTTTACTCGATGTCTAATGATAATACTAGCTTTTTATTATTCGTCGTAATTTCTGCACATTCTTCTTCATTATTTTCTGCGATTAACGCATAATAGCATGGTGATTTTACTTCGAAAAATTTCATGATCTATTCCTCCAATTTTTATTCTTCTTTATCCGCTACAAAGTCAATGATTTCAACACTGACAATATAATCACTCAAATATGACCAGGTATCTTCTACAGACAATTCGTCTCCTTTGTCGTTCGTAAGCGTCATTTTAAACCACTCATCGCCTTCATCATCTTCAGGTAGCAAGCCGAATCCAATTGGATTATCAGTCAATGTTTGATCGTATAAATCATCCTCGTCTAATGCTAAAACATCTAATCCTTTACAATTTCCGCCCCTTCTAAACGTCACAAATCCTTTGTAATCCCAACGTTGGAAAGAAACCTTAATAGTATGTGTGCCCAATCGTATATTCGGATCATAATTTTTCATTTGTCATTCCTCCATTACGTAAATTTCATTTTCTCTATGTTTTATATCAATTTTTTCACTTTATTCAGGACTTGTTTATATTTTATCGTTTTTCGTTTACTTAAAAATACATAAAAAATTTCGACTCGTTTATGGCGTCCGAAACGAGAAACCCTAGTAGACAGCGGTAAATGCTCGATTGATCCAATAATCAACGTCCTCGCAAGTATCTACATGTACTGCAGCACACGACACAATTTCTTGTGCGTCCTCCCCATTACGAGAAGACCTACTCCTTATTCCATGAGTTTGCGTCAAAGTCTAGATCCCTTAGTAGCTGCTCATGATTAATCTAGACGCTATTCTAACTTGTCTAACTTCTAAATTCCCTCTTGTTTACTCTGCGCTTATTATTTACACAAATTCATTTCACCACTATCCAAACAAGCGCATTTACTCGATTGACCAATTTTTTACGTTACCAATCGTTAAAACCTACCCCGTCACTCCCCGAAGGGAATTGTTGATAGATCAAGTCTACTCCTTATTTTTCTAGTGACTCTAAGTTCCTTTAGAAGTCTCGACAATATTTTCAAGCAAGCGAAAAACGATAAAATACAAGTTATGAGAATGATCAATTCAGCCGATCAAACGCCCCATCCCTTTTGCGGTACAACGCAAGACTCCATTTTTTCTTCGACCAATCAGTACACCGTTTTGGTCATAAACATGTTTGATTGTTGGATATAGCTCTTTTAAGGGGATAGGATCTTTTAAAATTATTTGCTTTTGTTTCCCAATGTAATAAATCATTTCCTCTGAGACTTTGTCTTTCTGGATTATATATTTCTTACACTGCACAACGGTTTTACTTTGGCCAGTTGATAGTTTCTTCGTGATTTTCTCTGTAGCGGTACACCGTTTACCGTAGTGACAAATATCTTTGAGACTCAAAATTCCTGTATATGACATAAAATAAACCACCCAATTTCTTTAAATATTTTTAACAAGTTTTTCTTGTTATTTTTCAAAAATAGAGAATTGATTTTCGTTCATGACAAACAAAAAAGAGGGAACGCATCCAAACATGCGTTCCCTCTAATTTCAGCGTTCGTCATACGGCAAAGAGCCACACGGACATTTTTATAACATTATGCTTAGGCATAGATTCATCGTAATATCACGTATTTTTAACCTTAACACAGCCAAAAAAAGTGGTATCACTTTTGAATATCTGTTATACTAAATCCATTGCGGGTAATACCGTAACACTGAAAGGTTAACGCATTAAGGGCCAAATCTTAATGCCGTGTATGAACGCTGACGAAGGTTACCAGCCTTCCGAGTTCATACCGCCTTTCTTTTTTTTGTATTTTCAATTGTCCAAATTTATCATCCAAAAGTGCAGAACGAAAATCAATTCATCACAAGCATAGCAGACAATTAAATTTATACAAAAAATGTAAGCGAATAATATTCGTATTGCCTGAAAAGAAGTAATATCAAGATTTTTAGCTTGTTTAAATAATGAAATTATCTCTCTTCGCGTATTATTATAACTCAAAAAAAAGGAGTATGCAAACATACGTTCCCTTTTTTATATTTGAAATTAATTATTTCTTTTAACGCTTATGACGTAAAAGGCTACGTTTGTGATTTTTATCATAATATTTTAACTTATAAATTCTATTAAAATAGCTATTATTTTGTAATATTCGTAATATAATTAGAATAATAAAAAATTTTTAATTTTAATGTTACTCCATGAAGCAACAATCACTTTGTCAGTAAAGTTTCACTCTAACCAGTCTTTCGTAATAGTGCTTGGGGAGCTTTCAGAATTCAAACGTTTTTCACTTGATACTTTAGCAGCTATTGGTTTTTCGATAAACCAATTTTTTACATAGACAAAAATCAGGTTCTGGATATTTTCGACTTTTTCGGTTTTTAGTTTTTGATAGGCTTTTAACAGTGTCGTGTATAATTCTTGTTCTGCATTGACATAATAACTATCGAGTTCTTCAAAAACTATCGAAATACCACTTTCTATTTCAGCTTTTTTCTTTGCATTATGAATAGTCTGGACGGTTTTTTGAGCTTCACTGTAACTTGAAGAAAATGTTTTTATCAAATTTAATACTCGTTCAGGGACAAACGTAGCAATGCTGTCGTTTGTCATAATTGTCTCAAAATTGTCTAACAACAATTGATCTTGTAGGCGGTCTTTTTCAGTGTCTATATTGTGTCTATTAGTGTCTAATATATTATTATTAAGTTCTGGTATGATTTTCATACCCTCTGATTTATCAACGTTTTGGCACGGTATGATTTTCATACCCTCTTGAGCCCCAAGGGATTCAGCGTCTGATTTTTCGTCGAGGGTGGGTATGATTTTCATACCCTCTGATTTATCAACGTTTTCCCTATTCTCTCTATCAAATTTTTCGAGTAAGTAGATATCATTTTCTGAGACTTTTAATTCTGCTAGATATAGTCTATTAGGATTATTTTTCCCTAACTGTTTGTTAAATCCCATCTGCTTTTGTAATAATAAACCAAAGGATTCCAACTCTTTTTTGATTGCTATCGCTTTTTGTTTTTGGCAGTTTAATACTCTACATAGTTCATTTGTCGTATAAGTAAAATAAACATTACCTTCTTCATCGATTTGCCGTTTGCTGATTGCGATCTCTAATCTTGCTTTTAAAAGCATATAGGCAATCTTAGTTGAATCTTTCATTTTTTTGTATTCGTCAGAAACAATAAAGACTTTTGGAAATTGATAAAATAATTCGTTGTAAACTCTATCCGCCTTAAAAAATTTAAAATCAGTCATTGTAGATCCTCTACTTTCACGTTGTTTTATTTATGTAAAATTACCTACTCTTTTCGAAAATAGCAAAGATAAATAAAAAATGCAAACGCATTAAAACTGTTTTTTAATTAAATACTACCTAAAATCAGAAATAAAATGAATTATGTACTACCTTTAAAGTCATTAAGAACTACTTTAAATAAATATTATTTATAATTAAATACTACCAGAAGAACGTATGAATAAAATTTAGTTTTAAAATTAAAGATAATTAAGTACTACCAGTGTCAAAACAAAAAATAAATTAAGAACTACCTTATGCATATAAAACATACTACCATTACTAGTAATATATACTACCTTATTTCAGTAGTATATATTATATTATTCTTATAAGACAAGGCTTTAGGCTAGAAAACAATAGATTATATACTACTAAAAAATACAATAAGTACTACCAATGTCAGATATATATAATAATTATGTACTACCATTAAAATTAACTTATTTAATAAGATACTACTGTGTTAATCTGAAAAAAATTACTTTAAAGTAGTTACATACTACCTGTTAAATTAGATACTACCATTAATGCTTAAATTAGATACTACCTATATTTATATTAAGTACTACCGTTCTAGGAATAAGATAATAAAAAAATACTACCAAATTGCAATTAAATACTGCTTAAAATGTAAAAAATAAGAACTACCCAAATTAGGTAGTTCTTAATAAGAGAATATCAGATAAATTTGTACAAGTCATAAAAAAATTAATCTTAAATTTTTAAATATATATACTTGTTAATTATAAACTACTTTATTTAGGTAGTACATAATTAACAGATAAAACTACATGCTTGTAGTTTGTCTAGCTAATGAGTTGCATATGATTTATATAAAGGTGTGCAGCATAACTTAGTTGAAGTTAAGAGAATAGAATAAATATTTTTTGTTTTGCTAATAATTAAACACTACCTAAATATGGTAGTGTTTAATTATATAATATTCATTTTGTTACAAATAATCGTATTATAAAAGCATAACAATTGGGATAACTATTTTTTAGATTATTTAAGTACTACTTAAATTAGGTAGTATTTAAATTTTGGTTTAAGGTAGTAGGTAATTAAGAAATGATATATATCTTCTTTTATAATAGAAGGGGAGAGGCCTAGTTAAAAGCAGCGACAATTAATAACAATGTATTTAATGCTTCACAAAATCCATTTGGTGGACAATGCATTGTTATTAGCGATGATCTACCGTTCTAAGTAGTTTTTTCTATTGGTTGCATTCGTGACTAATTATGGTATAATTATGAGTAACGAAGAGGTATTTCATTATATCACCAAACCCCATCAGCGTGCAGGCTGATGGGGTTTTTTTTACGTTTCTATATTATAGAATTAACGGGTAGGCTTACTGTCTTTTTTGGCAATTTTGCAATCAAGCCACTTGCAGATGTAGTGTGCAGTTACCTCTGCAAATGGCTTGATTGCAAAAACAAAATCAAAAAGGTATTTCATTATATCTCCTCCTCCCCTTGCCAGATTAGGCCGGGGTAGCAGACAGCAAAACTATTATAACATAACTGAAATACCTAAATGACATATACAGATACCCGTGGTGCTAGTTAATTTTAATATCCTAAAGAATATCTCAAAGTTCCTTCAAAACGTCGTTGTGCTCGACTTA
>ENA-OQJQ01000203-OQJQ01000203.1-human-gut-metagenome-genome-assembly--contig:-NODE-203-length-55898-cov-19.973845_pt1 | contig 55898 bp, 56 predicted proteins | sample MGYA00242609_ERZ504776 | MGnify/ENA primary metagenome ERZ504776 (study PRJEB26092, sample SAMD00036354) | human gut metagenome | host: Homo sapiens | study: EMG produced TPA metagenomics assembly of... | reverse complement strand
GCTGCCCCTCGACTTGCATGTGTTAAGCCTGTAGCTAGCGTTCATCCTGAGCCAGGATCAAACTCTTCATTGTAAAAGTATCTTTTTCATCTGTTAAGATGATTTTTTGCTCTGTTCAGGACGCCGTAATTTTATTGACCTTATTCAAATACCTATCGTTTCTTCGAACATTGCTGCTCTGAAAACAAGTATTGACGGTTCTATTTTTTTACTTGTACTACTTGTATTGTTTATCAATATTTCAAAGAACTTGCTGCTTTCGTTTTAAAAGCGGGTGCAAAGGTAAAGGCTTTATTTTTAACTACCAAACTTTTTCGGAAGTTTTTTTCTTTTTACTCATTTCTCAGGCTCTCTATGCGAAAGGGAAAAAATGTATAAAAGAAAAACAAAGGCCGTTTTCTTTGCGAATCGGACTGCAAAGATAAGAACTTTATTTATTATAATCCAAAACTTTTCGGAAGTTTTTTTGTTCTTTTCTTTAAGTGCAATCTCGCTTTTTCACTATGTCAATTCTGCAAGGCTTTCTTCTCTTGGAAAGCGGGTGCAAAAGTACACCCTTTTAGTATACAATCCAAATATATTAAACTATTTTTTCGAAGTTTTTTTGAAAGAATCTGCTAAAACACTGAAGGATAATGATGTTGTAGAACATATTTTTGATAGGATTAGGAAAGTGTGAGGACGGATAAGGAAGTGAGGGTAATAGTAGAGCATTGAGAGAGGCGCTTAGAAAAGCATAGCTTTAGAGAACGTAAAGCTATGCTTTAGCACTCGTAAAGCACCGCTTTAGCATTGACAAATCACTGCATTGTTTATAACGGGCGGGTACAGAAGGGACACTTTTCAGGGAGCCCCTTCACACACACCCGCGCGCACGTACTAAAATAGTCTCTTCATCATCTACATTGATAAACACTATGCATTGGGGCAGGCGTTTCAGTCAGGCGAGTGCAGTATTTTCCTTTATCCCATGCCGACTGCCATACCTATGTGCGGGTGAAACCTGCTCTCAATTTGCCAAAGAAGAAATTCTCATCAACATTCATCAGATGGCTAATTTCTGTAAGGGCAAGGAATAACAGAATATGCGTGGCTTGGCAGTAGAGAGATTCACAAGTTGAAGTGCAGTCTTAAAGTCGGCGAAAGAATGATTATATTCTGGCAACACTTCTTCATCGTCATAGTAGAAGCATCTTCTTCACCGTGCTCTCCTTCTTCTCCCCACGTTTCATTATTTTCCACCTTATTTGTACGCGCGCACGTGTGTGAGAAATTATTGTGGTGTCCCTACTGTACCCTTTGTCCCTGCCCCACTGTTCATAACTTTGTTTTTTGCATAAGGGAACGCCTGCAGTTTCAGCGAGACAGAAGTACAATTGCTCCTTTCACCGCCTTGAAATCAAGAGTTGTTATAGCATTGGCAGCCCATACATGTTCTTTGTTCGGTTCATCTATACCCTCTTTATGCAAGTACATTACAGACTTTTAATTACCAACCAGTCTCATCCCAACCGGCAGCAGAATACCATTGTAATGTTCGATAAAAATTATTTATTTTTGAATCAAAACTTCCACGAGGTATATAAGTGGACAGCCCTTCCGCCTTTTCCATGGAAAACATACTATAAGTAATTCCCGAATAATTTTTCGGCGTAGTTTTCCTATAAATTACAGCCTCATCAAAAGCTTGACGCCACGACTGATAATCAGCATTATCTTTTCCTCCTGTTAAATTTTGAATCAAATTATCAAAATCATAATTTGCTTTATCACTGCTAAAATCATAAAGCTGTATATCATCACGCTGCACCACTCCCGCATCTTGAATATATTTAGGAATAATAGTTTTAACAACCATAGCTAAATGATCCAAAGCAGCACTATTAATTACAGATGTTGCAACTCCTCCCGTCCAATTTGTATTAACCGATGGTACCTTGCCAGTATAAAACTTTTCATAATAATTGAAATAAGCACTAGCTATATTTATAGCCAAATTATTCTCTGTAAACATCTCCGGCACAACTACACTATAAGGGGCCCCAGGACCAGGAATTTCAGTTGGTGAACCAATAAAATATTCAGTACAATCACGTAGTTCATAAGCTACCTCCACAGCCTGCATCGAACATGAATCAAACAGAATAAATTTCAAAGGTCTAGGAAAAGAAGATAACAATACATCATGAAAATCCGGAATATTCATTTGAGTTCTACGATAGTACCCGATTGAACGAGAATTCGCATCATTGGTAGCCGGCACCCATGAAGAACTATGAGATAAAAACACAAAACCATAACTATCTGCCGGGAAATAACTTACCGTTTGAGAAATAACAGAAGACATAACCTCTTTAGCCAAAGGATTCTGTTCCGAATAGGTAAAAAGAGTGTCTGCTACCACTTTTCCATTCTGTTTTTTTAATGAAACAAGACGAGGAACATCATTAACCATTTCACTATAAACAACTAAATTACATTTTGAATAATCCACCTCTTTCATACCCTCTTTCATATCTTCAAAATTGGTTTTAAAGAGATCAGATAATTCATTAACGCCATTATCACCTACAATATATACCAACACAGTGCGCCCAACTTGTTCACGCGGTTGAGGTATAATAGGACCTTCTTCATCATCGTGACAAGCTGCCACCAACATTACAACACAGAACAAAAGCGATAATATTTTTATCTTTTTCATAATATTCCTCATTTATAACAGGGACAAAGATAAACAAATAAGAGATGCAAACCTGCATCTCTTATTATATTAACAATTAAGTTATTGCTTATTACTCTTCCGGTTTCGTAAAGCGGAATTTATCTGAATCAATCCGCGATACCGTCATTCTATTATTCTTCTTATATTTATTCAGAATCTTCGTTGCTTCTTTTTCCAACTTCTTTCTGTTTTCCGAGAAGTAAATCATACATGTACTATTCTGCTGCAGTTGGTTATCCTCCAGATAATTTTTCAACTGATAACTATATAATTCACGATGAGCCAAGAATCCTTCTTTGCTAACCTTCGCACTATCTAATATCTGAATATCCGTGAAATAGACTACCGTATCCGTAAATGAAGCAGAAATTCCAAAAGCATAAACCGGTTTAGAATGGTCTTTTTTCAGAGAAAAAGCGGAGCACATGGTAAACACAAGTGCAATTGCAAATAGTATTTTTACGTATTTCATATCATATAATTTTTAACTTCGCAAAGGTAACAAAAAAGAGGAGACTACCTTGATTTATCTCAAATAAATAGCATTTCTTAATCATAAATCCATAACAATACAGGTTTCTTTTCTGCCTTGAGCAGCCTGTCAACCTTCCTCATCACCTCATCAGATATCACAGGACAGCCTTGACTTATTCCTAATGGAAGATGCAAAGGATACACCTCCGCTTCCGGCATCGGAGTATAAGAATGTAACACGATATACCGTTTAAAAGCATTGTTATTCGTTGCTTCCAATCCATGCAATTTATAATGAACATTAATCCCCCACTTACTATACGACCGTATCCCTACTTTATATTTTCCTAAAGAAGAGCAATAACTACCTTCCACATTACTGAATACAGGCTTGGACAGCGTACTGTTTTTCCCGTATCCATGCGCACAAAGACTTGCATACTTCACAGAATCTCCCTTGAAATCCCATACAAAGAAACGCCTTTTACCGGAATGAATACTGAAATCTACCAGAAAGCAATAATTTGTATTATACCCGTTCTTATCACAATAAGCCTTTCCAGCCTGCGCTTTTTCACGCAAACGTTGCTCTATTTTAACAGGCACCGTGTCAGAAGACAATGTCGCATATCTTGCGTATGCCATCACCCCTGCCCCCAAAGCAACCAGAACAAATGATATTAAAACAGATTTCTTCATAAAACTCACATAGCACAAGATTAAATTATAGAATGGGACTTATATAAAAAGTCGCATAAGTACATTCTTCTACATGAAAAGTGCGACTTATGCGACTCAAATTCTTTTTTCAGAAACTGATATTCCTTACTTATCCCAAGTAAGATTTGAGCAATTTACTACGATTACTTTGTCTAAGTCTTCTAATTGCTTTTTCTTTAATCTGACGAACGCGCTCACGTGTGAGACCAAATTTATCGCCGATTTCTTCTAATGTCATTTCTTGTTGTCCGATACCGAAAAACATCTGAATGATTTCTTTTTCTCTATCGGTTAACGTAGAAAGAGCTCTATCAATTTCCCTCGCAAGAGACTCATTAACCAGAGAGCGGTCCGCCATAGGCGAATCATCGTTAACCAACACATCCAACAGGCTGTTATCCTCTCCTTCCACAAAAGGCGCATCCACCGAAATATGACGGCCGGACACCTTCAGCGTATCAGAGATTTTATCAACCGGAATTTCCAGTTCGTCTGCCAACTCCTCGGGAGACGGACGCCGCTCGTTTTCCTGTTCAAACTTCGAGAAGGCTTTGCTGATCTTATTCAGCGAACCTACCTGATTCAACGGGAGACGAACAATACGCGACTGCTCTGCCAATGCTTGCAGAATAGACTGGCGAATCCACCATACAGCGTAGCTAATGAACTTAAATCCACGTGTCTCATCAAATTTCTCGGCAGCCTTAATCAGTCCTAAATTGCCTTCATTAATCAAGTCAGGCAAACTCAAACCCTGGTTCTGGTACTGTTTAGCCACAGATACGACGAAACGAAGATTGGCACGTGTCAATTTTTCCAATGCTACACGGTCACCCTTACGAATGCGTTGAGCGAGTTCCACTTCTTCCTCGACAGTAATCAGGTCTTCACGGCCGATTTCCTGCAAATACTTATCAAGAGAAGCGCTCTCTCTGTTAGTGATACTTTTGGTAATCTTTAGTTGTCTCATTCTTTAAAAACAGATTTGGAGTGCAAAGTTACGACAAATAATTTGTTAACATACAAAATTAAGTAACTTTTACACTATATTTTTCAACTAATAAAACAAAAAGAGATGCCGACAAGTTGATTGGCGGCATCCTTTTTCTATTTCATTAGCTTATCCTATAATCTTCTTACCTTATTTTATATATTACTCTTGAGTAAGATCGACAGCGAAGTATCCGCGTTTACCGGATGGGAACACACCGGTCAGGAACAATACCTGATTCGGAGACTTAACAGCAGCTTTCATCACTTCTTCCAGATCGCTGACTTTGCGCATCGGCTGGTCATTAGCTTTTAGGATAATGAAACCTTTACGAACTCCTGCATCTGACATCTTACCGGAAGAAACTCCTGTCACTTGCAAACCGTAACCCAGATTCAATTGTTTCTTCAAATCATCCGGCAATTCTTTGAAAGCAGCTCCCAAGATTTCCATGCCTGCATCTTTCACGATTTTGGTAGTACCTTGTTCGTTCTTCAACGTTACTTCAACGGTCTTTTCCTTCTTATCGCGCATCAGTTTCACTTTCACTTTATCACCCGGACGATGTTTCGCAAGAGCTTCCTGCAAGTCGGCCATATTGGATACTTTCTTATTATCCACACCGATAATTACGTCGTCCACTTTAATGTCAGCTCCTGCTGCAGAACCATTCTCTACGATTTCAGAAACCCACACTCCTTCTACAACACCCAGTTCTTTAGCTTTATCTGCCAGTGTCTTACCGGATTTATCAATCGGTTGACGGTCGTCCATCAAACTGCTACCGATAGAACCACCACGAATACCGAGCAATGCACGTTGTACTGTTCCGTATTGTTTCAGGTCGGCAATTACCTTCGTCATAATGCTGGTCGGGATAGCGAAACCATATCCTGCATAAGCACCTGTCGGAGAAGAAAGCACCGAATTGATACCTACCAGTTCACCTTTGGCATTTACCAGCGCACCGCCACTATTCCCCTGATTGATAGCAGCATCCGTTTGGATGAATGATTCTATACCACCATTATATACACCCAGAGAACGGGCTTTCGCACTTACGATACCGGCAGTTACAGTAGAGTTCAGATTGAACGGGTTACCTACCGCCAATACCCACTCTCCTACTTTCAACGCTTCGGAGTCTCCTACCGGAATAGTCGGGAAATCATCACCTTCTATTTTTACCAATGCAAGGTCGGTGCTGGGGTCAGTACCAATCACGCGTCCTTTAAACTCACGGTTATCATTCAGTTTCACACTGATTTCATCCGCACCTTCAATCACGTGATTATTCGTTACGATATATCCATCTTTCGAGATGATTACTCCCGAACCAAAACCTACACGAGGTTGAGACTGTACCTGACGCTGCTGTCCGCGTCCATCACCAAAAAAGAAATCGAAGATGTCCGGCGCTTGCTGAACAGTTCTTGTTTTAGCTTCTTGAGTAGACCTTATATGTACGACAGCATGAAGCGAATTCTCCGCAGCCTGAGTCAGGTCAACAGGTTGAGCGTTCACAGCGTCAAAAGCAGCCAATTTGACATTGGGATTCTGCTTGAACATCTCATTAAAAGATGTCTCTTTAGCAGCTTCGTTAGATTGCAACAATTTGTAAGTTGTCAATCCTGCAACTCCTGAGCTAAGAAGAATGATTGCTCCTACTCCCAGAATGTTCTTTGTTGTCTGTTTCATGATTTATAATTCTTTAAATTGTTAATATTCGACATTGTTTTAACTTTTACGACGTTAAAATAATAACAAATATCGTTCACTTATTCTACTTGTCACTCTTTTTTGTCCACTTTTAACAGAGAATATTTGGAGCTTAACAGCGGTTAACGACAACACCTGACAAATTTACATTCGTTGTATGTCAGATGGCTTTAACACTCTGACATTCATTCAGTAAAGTCAGATTTTCATGACACCGATCCCTGGCAAATCATTCAGGGTGATCTTTCCATTCACCACTTCTACCCCTTTAAATCGATCATTAGAAATAAGCAAGTTACCATCCAGGTCGGCAAAATCGACTAATGGTGAGAACTGTGAAGCTGCAGAAATAGCACACGAGGTCTCTGTCATACAACCCACCATCACACGCATACCGAGCGCATGCGCCAATGTCACCATCTTCCATGCTTCACGTATACCGGTACACTTCATCAACTTAATATTAATTCCCGTGAAAGCGTCTTTCAAGGCAGCTACATCTCCCAAACGCTGCAACGATTCATCTGCAAATATCGGCAATGGACTTTGTTGCGTTATCCAAGCAATGTCGTCTAGCTTCTCCTTCGGCATAGGCTGTTCTATCATCACAATGCCTTTTTCTTTCAGCCAATGAATCATATCAAGCGCGTATTGACGGTCTTTCCAGCCTTGGTTGGCATCTATCGCTATCGGCAGATTCGTTACCGAGCGGATGGTTTCAATCATCTCCTTATCATTGTCCCGTCCCAGCTTTACCTTTAATATATTAAACTGATCGGCGCACTCTTTTGTTTTCTCCCTTACCACATCAGGTGTATCAATACCTATCGTGAAGGTGGTAGAAGGCGTCTTTTCTTTGTTCAATCCCCATATTTTATACCAGGGAGCACCCAGCAGTTTTCCCACCAAATCATGAAGGGCAATATCTACCGCAGCTTTCGCCGCCGTGTCTTTTGGCGAGAGGCTGTCAACGTATGACAAAATGTCATCTAGCTGAAAAGGATCACTAAACTGTTCCAGATTCACTTTCCCCAGAAAACTCATAACCGATTCTACCGTCTCTCCCAAATAAGGAGGCATAGAAGCCTCTCCGTACCCCGTTATTCCTTCATATTCTATTTCCACCTGTACATCAGGAGTCGTTGTGCGTGAATATGTGGCAACCGTAAACACATGCTTCAACTTCAATTCATAAGGGAAAAAGCTCATTTTCATCTTTCCTCCCAAACCGAGCTTATTTATATAGACGTTAGAAAGCGATGATTCTCCGGCTAATGTCTGACGGACCACTAACCCTGAACCCAAAGCAGCCAAAGTCGCTGTTTTCAAAAAATCTCTTCTGTTCTGCATGCTTTAATAGATGATAAATTACAAATGATAGGTGATAAATGACAGGTGACAGATAATAGATGATAGATATTTATACAAAATACTCACAATAACTATCAAACATCATTTATCGACTATTTATAATAAGGATTATTATCCGTAGTATTCATTCCCTTCTCCTTATTAATATAAGGTAGGAAGCGAACAGCAAAAAGCAGACGTTTCGTGTTGAACTCGTCATAGTTCTTATCCGCGGGGTTCATACTACTGATGTGTACATCGCCCAAAGCGTGGATAAACTGTTTATTACCAAGGTAAATACCAACGTGAGAGATTCCTTCTTTACGCTCCGCAGTTGCTTTACGGCCGAAAAACACTAAATCCCCCCGTTGTACATTGGCAAAATCAGGAGCAATCTCAATATGTTCGCCCACATAAGCCTGTTGAGACGCATCTCTCGGAATAATAATATCATGCATAAAAAGCACGGTACGTACCAAGCCGCTACAATCTACTCCTTTGGAAGAGGTTCCTGCCCACAGATAAGGAACTCCCATCATCGAATAAGCAGTCGCAATGATACTTTCAACATCTTGTTTCAATGAGGCCCTCCATTTTGTTTCCGGTTGAGAAATAGATTTAGAAATGTATGCTTTCCGACCGTCGGGATAAGATACTTTGTAGAAATGCCCTTTGCTTCCCTCCCACTTCAGACGATTGCCTGCAACCACGTCGGACACAGGTTGAGAACTTTCATCCGGTTTTTCATACGCAAATCCGTAGTGCGAAGTAACCACTATCTTTTCCGCCCGGTTCCACTCATCATAACGTTCCTTCGACATGGGGGTAATCACCATCCGGTGTACCCATCCGGTATAATCATCCGGCGTTTGTATCTCGTACCAACCGGTATATTGAAGTACTTTGACCGGCATCCCCAACAATGCCTGCGTACTCATGCCGGAAGTAAATTTGCCTTCTTCGCGCAAATTGCAAACAGAGATATGCACTACCCCATAAGCTGAATCGGCAGGCATGGGACGTATTTCCTGTGCTTTCAGGCTGACTGCCGCAATCACCAGAAAACAAGAGAAAAGGAGGATATTCTTTTTCATTAAAATTCATTTTAATAATAGCAAAGGTAGAAATTATTTCTATTTGTGGTACTTTCTTTGGCTAAAACAAAATAAATGACGTATTTTTGCAGTCTAAAGCAGTTGGCCGGTCTGTCGCGTGCACGTTTCGTGCAGGAGGAAAGTCCGGGCAACATAGAGCATCCTACTTCCTAACAGAAAGCTGTCCGTGAGGGTAGAGTAACGTAGAAGAAAATAACCGCCGCTCCTTTCGGGGAGAGGTAAGGGTGAGAAGGTGGGGTAAGAGCCCACCAGCCGCATGGTGACATGTCGGGCTGTACGTCTTAGGAGTTGTAAGGTCATGTAAACCGGCGTTATGAGAGTTGCTCGCTCCATGTCGGAGGGTAGACCGCTAAAGTGTCGTGGTGACACGCCACTCAGATAAATGACAGGCACCTTGTTTTATATAAGGTACAGAACTCGGCTTATAGGCTGACTGCTTTTTCTTTTAATTATCCGTTGAACTATGAAGAAGAAAATCACCGATATATGGAAGTTTCTTACGTATGACATCTGGCGCATTACGGAAGATGAAGTGACCCGAACCAAGTTCTCACTCTACAATATTATAAAGACCATCTATCTTTGTATCAACCGGTTTACCAAAGACCGGATGGCTAATAAAGCTTCCGCACTGACATATAGCACATTGCTCGCCATTGTACCGATACTTGCCATCCTGTTTGCCGTGGCACGCGGTTTTGGATTCGACAATCTGATGGAACATCAGTTCCGCAATGGTTTCGGAGGAAATATAGAAACAACAGAGGCCATTCTCTCATTTGTCAACTCCTATCTTTCACAAACCAAAGGAGGTATTTTCATTGGAGTTGGTTTGGTCATGTTGTTATGGACGGTTATCAATCTGGTCAGCAATATTGAAATCACCTTCAACCGTATTTGGGAAGTGAAAAAAGCACGGTCCATGTATCGCAAGATTACGGATTACTTCTCTATGTTCCTATTGATGCCGATTCTAATCGTAGTGTCCGGAGGACTTTCTCTGTTTATGAGTACCATTCTCAAACAGATGGATGATTTCGTCCTGCTTGCTCCTATTATGAAATTCATGATACGGCTTATCCCTTTCGTCCTGACATGGCTGATGTTCACAGGGCTGTATATCTTCATGCCGAATACAAAAGTAAAATTCAAACACGCGCTCATTGCAGGCATTCTGGCAGGGTCTGCTTATCAGGCTTTTCAATTCCTGTATATCAACAGCCAGTTGTGGGTATCAAAGTACAACGCCATTTACGGTAGTTTTGCCGCACTTCCTTTATTTCTGCTTTGGCTGCAAATATCTTGGACAATCTGTTTATTCGGAGCCGAATTGACGTATGCCGGGCAAAATATCCGTAGTTTTAGTTTTGACCAGGATACCCGGAATATCAGCAGACGATACCGAGACTTTATATCCATCCTGATTATGTCGCTCATAGCCAAACGGTTTGAGAAGAACGAACCTCCCTATACGGCTGCAGAAATCTCGGAAGAGCATCAGATTCCCATCCGACTAACCAATCAGGTGCTTTATCAGTTGCAGGAAATAGAATTGATTCACGAAGTAGTCACCGACGAAAAAAGCGAAGAAATCGGCTATCAGCCATCAATGGATATCAATCAATTGAATGTAGCCATCTTATTGGATCGTTTGGATACATACGGTTCCGAGAATTTCAAAATTGATAAAGACGAAGAATTCAATGACGAATGGAAAGTGCTGACCGAGTCCAGAGAAGAATACTATAAAAAAGCAAGTAAAGTATTACTGAAAGATTTATAAGGAAAAGGAAGCAAGCAGTGCAACGATCTCGAAAATCAGACTTTACAACCTGATATTCTTATCTATAATAAGTCCGAAGCCAGCCTGAAAGGAGAAGACGCCCAACTGAAAGCGGCAGTAGACTATTTGCTGAAGGATTTGTCAAAAAAGAAATAAATACTACATTATTAATGCCGCTTATTCAGCGGCATTAATAATAAGTTATATATCAACACTTTAGAGGAAACACTTTTGGTTTTAAACAAACAGTCCGTTCCTTTAAAAGGAAAGCATCGTTGGTTTAAAAGGAACGTACTCTTCCTTTAAAACCAACGATGCTTTCTGTTATATGCTTATCCTAAAGAACTAAGAATATAATTATTTTTCAATCAATAACGGTTGTATGAAATCACCTTTTCTTTCGGCTTCCTCATCTTTTTGCGTTTTTCCTTTGCCGGATAGCCAATGACAATATCCAACAATAAACGTTTCGAGGCAGGAATACCGGCAAGCTGTTTCATTTCTTTTTCATCAAACCAACCCAGAATACAAGAGCCCAGCCCTTCGGCTTCAGCCGCCAAAGCAATATGAGCAGCAACTATTCCAATGTCGATCAATGGAAAATGCTTGCCTTTCACCTTTCCACCAAGCAGAGAGGTAATATTAGCAGATTCCTCTACCACCAGAATATGCACGGGAGCATCTTTAGCAAACTTATTCATCCCCAAACCAGCAGCAGCTTTCCCCGCTTTTTGAGCCAGCTCCTTATCCGTGATGACTACAAACCTCCAAGGCTGCGCATTACAAGCCGAAGGCGCCAAACGAGCAGCTTCAAGTATCCGTTCCAACTTTTCCGGCTCTACCGGACGCTCCTTATCATACGAACGGTCGCTTTGACGAGCCTGTACCAATTGAAGAAAATCCATAAGGTTGCGATTTTATGATTTACAATTTACGATTAAAATTCGCTTTCGCGACAGCCAACTATTTATACTGAATCATCCGGCTGATATACTTACCGATAATATCGAATTCAATATTTACCACACTGCCAATCTCAAACGTATGGAAGTTTGTATGCTCATACGTATAAGGAATGATAGCTACCTGGAAAGTATCATCGGCCGGATTACATACTGTCAGGCTAACACCGTTCACAGTCACCGAACCTTTATCCACCGTAATATATCCACGTTTCGCCATTTCCTTATCAAACGCATATTGGAAGGTAAAATACCAACTACCTTCCGCATCCTTAACATCAATACAAGTAGCAGTCTGGTCTACATGTCCCTGAACAATATGTCCGTCCAACCGGCCATTCATCATCATGCTACGTTCAACATTCACCTTATCCCCCACTTTCAGCAGACCGAGATTAGAGCGTTCCAATGTTTCTTTCATGGCAGTCACCGTATACGTATCATCTGTCAGAGTCACCACTGTCAGACACACACCATTGTGAGAAATACTCTGGTCGATTTTCAACTCATTCACAAACGAACACTTAAATGTAAAGTGTATATTCTCCTGGTCTTTCACCAGTGCTACCAAAGTAGCATATTCTTCTACGATTCCAGAAAACATAATTTCATTTACTATTTTACGATTTACTACTTACTATTTTAAGATTGAGAATACTCTCTTAATGCAAGGGTCAAAGATACGAATTAGAAAGGAGCTTAAAAAATAAGAGCAAAAAAAAATGGGGCTTTTCACAAAGCTCCATTTTTCAGTTTTCAATAGGTATTAGTTTTTTTTTAAGGTAAAAAGATTGTTTTCAGGATAACGGTGCAAATATAGGCGGTTTTACCGATACTATCCAAATTATAAAACATGTCATATAACATCTTTTTGAAAATTCTTTGGATTTATTATCATTTGAAGCAAAATCTCCTGTAACTTGTCCGTTATAGGTGACAAATATAGGATAATTTTTTAAGGAGCCCTAATTTCTGTTTAAAAATCCGCAAAAAATTACTTTTCCGGGTAGTTTTCGTCCGTTTTTCCACGATGTTTTAACACTTTGGCGTCAATGAAGAAAACAATCTCCTCGGCAATATTGGTAATATGGTCTCCCGAACGTTCCAGTTTACGAAACACACTGACCAAATCTACGCAGGTATGTACAGCTTCCGGATGTTCGATGATATAGTCAGAAAGAATACCTGTCGCATCCGCATTGATTTCATCCAGCAAATTATCCTTGGCAAAAACTCCCGCTGCCAAATCATTGCTTTCTTCATTTAAGGCACGCTTCGCCAGTTCCAGCATCGACAACACTTCTGCCTGCATCTCTGCCAGACGAAGACGGTTCAATAATTCCGCATCCAACACCGGCTCTTTGCAACGAAGTACAAAGCGGGCAATACCTTCCGCAAAGTCGCCCAAGCGTTCCAGATTCGTATTGATCTTCAGCATAGCCAATACAAAACGGAGGTCAATCGCCACCGGATTATATAATGCGATAATATCTTCCACATCGCTATCTATCTTCAATTCAAAAGCATTCACCCGACGCTCGCGAACCATCACTTGTTGAGCCAACTCCTTGTCGAGGGTCAACACAGCCTCTCCGGCACGGTCAAGCTGGTTGTACACCAAGGTCCACATTTCATCAATTTCCTTCTTCAATAGGATAAGTTCCGATTCTATAAACTTTACCATAGTCTATTATATATAAATGATTAATATTCTGCTAATGACATTTCAGAAATAAATTTCAGGCACGGATTTCACGAATTACCCGAAGCGTCCCGTTATGTAATTCTGGGTAGCCTCTTTCTCCGGATTGGTGAATATCTTTTTCGTCTGATCGAATTCCACCATTTCGCCCATATAGAAAAACGCCGTCTTATCACTGACACGGGCTGCCTGCTGCATATTATGCGTAACGATTACAATCGTATAATCCTTCTTCAATTCATGGATCAACTCCTCCACCTTAGCCGTAGAAATAGGGTCGAGTGCAGACGCAGGCTCATCCATCAGCAATACCGAAGGAGAGACAGCCATCGCACGGGCGATACAAAGCCGCTGTTGCTGTCCGCCGGACAACGCATAAGCCGACTCCTTCAACTTATCTTTCACCTCATCCCAAAGAGCCGCTCCTTTCAACGTTTCCTCCACACGATGGCGAATGAAAGCATTGTCTTTTATTCCATTAACACGAAGTCCGTAAGCTACATTCTCGAATATACTTTTCGGAAAAGGATTCGGACGCTGGAACACCATTCCTACATTCTTGCGGAGTTCGTCCACTTCCACCCCTTTCGCATATATATTATGTCCGTCGATACGGATTTCTCCCTCCAGACGGGTAGCAGGAATCAAATCATTCATCCGGTTGAAAAGCCGGAGGAAAGTAGACTTACCGCAACCGGACGGTCCGATAAAAGCGACAACCGACTTTTCCTCAATCTGCATACTGATACCCTTCAATGCATGAAAATCTCCATACCAAAAGTTCACATCACGCGCATCTATTTTCACTGTATCCATATACTAATCTAGTTTGTTTTTACTCTTTTCTCAAAATACTTTCTCAATGCATTAGCCAGCAGATTCACGAACAGGATAATCATAATCAACACCAATGCCGTACCATAAGCCAGCGGCAATTGTGCCTCCATATCCGTTCCACTCGTGGAAATCACATACAAATGGTAAGGCAATGCCATACACTGATCGAAAATACCCGTTGGCAGTTGTGGCAGGAAGTATGCGGCACAAGTAAACAGAATCGGTGCCGTCTCTCCCGAAACACGTCCCAAGGCAAGAATCAACCCTGTGATAATGTTCGGCATCCCCATCGGCAGAATGACGTGCCAGATCGTCTGTAACTTCGTTGCCCCCAAGGCCCGGCTGCCTTCACGCATACTGTCGGGAATGGCTTTCAGAGCTTCCTCCGTTGTCCGAATGACCAAAGGTACGCAAAGCAAACCTAATGTTAAAGAACCGGCCAAAATACTATCACCAAATCCCATATAATTGACAAACAGCGCCATACCGAACAATCCGAATACGATGGAAGGAATACCGCTCAAGTTATTGGTCATCACCCGGATAAAGCGTACCAACTTACCTTTCGGCGCATACTCATTCATATAAATTCCGCTCATCACCCCTATCGGAAAAGCGAACAGCGCACTCCCCACCATCAGATAGAAAGTACCGACAATGGCCGGCCATATACCGCCACCTGTCATCCCGTCCGTAGGAGCCGAAGTGATAAAATCCCAACTGATAGCGCCGATTCCTTTATAGACGATAAATCCCAGAATTGCAAACAATATCAGTACAATGCAAAGGCTCAACAGCCGGAAAATCCCGAAAGCAACTTTCTGCGAACGGTGTTTAGCTTTATTATTACTCCGTATTTCCATCTTATTTGCTACGTTTTAATCCTTTAGAGGAAATATATTCCACACTAAAGTTGATAATCAATGTGATGAAGAACAGTACGACACCCAACAGGAACAACGCCTGATAGTGAGGTCCTCCCGCAGGAGCTTCTCCCAATTCGGCTGCAATCGTAGCCGGAATGGTACGCAAAGGCTCAAGGATCGTTGTCGGAATCACAGCCGCATTACCCGTCACCATCAATACTGCCATCGTCTCCCCGATAGCACGTCCGATACCGAGTACCACACCGGATGTAATCCCCGAAATAGAATAAGGAATCACTACCTTATATATCGTCTGCCATTGCGAAGCGCCCAATGCCAGACTCGCCTCACGCATCGCACGCGGACAGTTGCGCATCGCGTCCTCCGTCACCGTTATAATAGTAGGCAATGCCATAATGGCCAGTACGATACTTCCCGCCAAGCCACTCTCTCCTACCGGAAGATCAAACAATTTCTGAATCAACGGAACAATGACAATCAATCCGAAAAAGCCATAAACAACGGAAGGAATACCACTCAACAGTTCGATAATCGGTTTTAGCCAGTTCCGCACTTTCGGATTTGCCACTTCAGACATATAGATAGAAACCGACAGCCCGAACGGCAAAGCAAAAAGGATGGCAAACAGGCTCACCCACAACGTCCCGGTAATCAACGGCAGAAAGCCGAATTGAGCAGCCGGAGTGGCCGTGGGAAACCATTCGGCACCCGCAAATACATCCTTTACGGAAATAGTGTTATCCTCTATGAAATGTACCGCGTCCGGATGAACAATAAATTTCTGCGGAACAAAAGCTACGATGCCGGGTGTTTTCTCCACCAGCTCCGTAATCTTATCGCCTGCATATTCATAAGCAGGTCCCAACTCCTCTTCCGTATAATACTGCGTTATATCTTCCAAACGAAAAACCCGGATAGGGAGATCTTCCCCACCGAGTTCCTTCCAGTTTGTAATCTCTTCGTCAAAAACATTTTTTATCTGTGCGGGGCTCAACACGCTGACCTTGTTGCTCTTATTCAGCGCCAACACATATCCCTCTTCAATCACTTTACTCTTGAACAGCCCGAAAGCTTCAGTGAAAAGGAAGAGTACAATCAGCAGAATAGTAATACTTGTCACAAAGCCGCTACAAGTCAACATTCCTTCTATAATCTTTTCAAATACCTTTTTCATATACCTGCTATGATTTCTGATGCAAAGAAAGCATCTCTTTATTAAGGAGGTGTGACTAACGTTTGAAGGAAATGTTTCAATCATGTTACGTTTGTGTTACAAGTACCATTTCCACTCCGGATGAAATGAAAATGTAATATCCGATTGCTTAATTTGCAACGTTAATAAAACGAAGAAATATGAAAGTGAGAAGAAACTTATTAATCGCCCTTTCCTTACTCTCGCTCGGTGCCAACGCACAACGTATTAAAGGTAGCGATACGGTACTGCCTGTCGCACAACAGACAGCAGAGCGGTTTATGAACCAGCACCCGAATGCCCGTGTCACAGTGACCGGTGGCGGAACCGGTGTAGGTATCTCCGCTTTAATGGATCATACAACGGACATCGCAATGGCTTCCCGCCCGATCAAGTTCAGCGAAAAGATGAAAATAAAAGGAGCCGGAGAAGAAGTAGACGAAGTGATTGTAGCCTACGATGCCCTTGCCGTGGTGGTGCATCCCTCCAATCCGGTAAAGCAGCTGACCCGCCAACAACTGGAAGACATTTTCCGGGGGAAGATAAACAACTGGAAACAGGTAGGCGGAGACGATCGCAAAATAGTGGTTTACTCGCGCGAAACATCGTCCGGTACTTACGAATTTTTCAAAGAGAGCGTACTGAAAAATAAAAACTACATGGCAAGCAGCCTTTCTATGCCGGCAACGGGTGCCATCATCCAGTCTGTCAGTCAGACCAAAGGAGCCATCGGATATGTCGGACTGGCATACGTATCTCCCCGTGTCAAAACGCTTTCCGTATCATACGACGGCACCCACTATGCCACGCCTACGGTAGAGAACGCCACCAATAAGACCTACCCCATCGTGCGCCCGCTTTATTACTACTATAATGTAAAAAATAAGGAACAAGTCTCACCCCTGATTCAGTTTATTCTCTCGTCCGACGGACAGGACATTATAAAAAAGAGTGGTTATATTCCGGTTAAATAAAAAAAATGTCCTACTTTTGTAGCCTAAATACAGATAACATTAACCGTTATGACAGATATTAAAAACGAAGAAGCAGGCGAAAAGAAAAGCTTGAACTTTATTGAACAGGCAGTAGAGAAAGACTTGAAAGAAGGTAAAAATGGTGGAAAAGTGCAGACACGCTTCCCGCCCGAACCTAACGGTTACCTTCACATCGGCCATGCCAAAGCTATTTGCCTTGATTTCGGCATCGCAGAAAAACACGGCGGTGTATGTAACCTTCGTTTCGACGACACAAACCCGACCAAGGAAGATGTGGAATATGTAGAAGCTATCAAAGAAGATATTCAATGGTTGGGCTACCAGTGGGGAAACGAATACTACGCTTCCGACTACTTCCAACAATTATGGGACTTCGCTATCCGCCTGATTCAGGAGGGAAAAGCATATATTGACGAACAAAGCTCCGAACTGATCGCACAGCAAAAAGGTACTCCTACCCAACCGGGTGTGGAAAGCCCTTACCGCAACCGTCCTATCGAAGAAAGCCTCGAACTTTTTAAGAAAATGAATAGCGGCGAGATCGAAGAAGGTGCTATGGTGCTCCGTGCCAAGATTGACATGGCTAACCCGAATATGCACTTCCGCGATCCGATTATTTATCGTGTAGTGAAACACCCGCACCACCGTACAGGTACTACCTGGAAGGCTTATCCGATGTATGACTTCGCTCACGGACAGAGTGACTTCTTCGAAGGAGTAACTCACTCGCTGTGTACACTCGAATTTGTGGTACACCGTCCTCTTTACGACCTCTTCATCGACTGGCTGAAAGAAGGAAAAGACCTGAACGACAACCGTCCTCGTCAGACTGAATTCAACAAACTGAACCTAAGCTATACCCTGATGAGCAAACGTAACCTGCTCACACTGGTAAAAGAAGGATTGGTGAACGGATGGGACGACCCCCGTATGCCGACTATCTGCGGTTTCCGCCGTCGCGGTTATTCACCGGAATCTATTCATAAATTTATTGATAAAATCGGATATACCACATACGATGCCCTAAACGACATCGCCCTGTTGGAAAGCTCCGTTCGGGACGACCTGAACAGCCGTGCCACCCGTGTATCGGCAGTGATCAACCCCGTTAAACTAATCATCACCAACTATCCGGAAGGACAGGTTGAAGAACTGGAAGCAATCAACAACCCGGAAGACCCGGAAGCAGGAAGCCACCTGATCGAATTCAGCCGTGAACTGTGGATGGAACGCGAAGACTTCATGGAAGACGCTCCCAAGAAATATTTCCGCATGACACCGGGACAGGAAGTACGCCTCAAAAATGCCTATATCGTAAAATGCACCGGTTGCAAGAAAGACGAAAACGGCGTAATAACAGAGGTATATTGTGAATATGACGCTAATACCCGTAGCGGTATGCCGGACGCAAACCGTAAGGTGAAAGGCACGCTCCATTGGGTAAGCTGCAATCACTGCCTGCAAGCAGAAGTACGTTTGTACGACCGCCTGTGGAAAGTGGAAAACCCACGCGACGAACTGGCTGCCATCCGCGAAGCTAAAAATTGCGAAGCACTGGAAGCCATGAAAGAAATCATCAATCCGGACTCATTGAAAGTTCTGCCCAACTGCTACATAGAGAAGTTCGCAGCTACCCTGCCTACACTCTCCTACCTGCAGTTCCAACGGATCGGTTACTTTAATATCGACAAAGAATCAACCCCGGAAAAACTGATTTTCAACCGCACAGTAGGGTTGAAAGATACGTGGGGGAAGATTAATAAATAACCTTTCACCACAGATTACACGGATTAACACAGATTAGAGAAATAAAGAATAAAAATCTGTGTTAATCCGTGTAATCTGTGGTGAACAAAATTAATAAAAATGGGTAGAAAGAACTCACCATCAGCCAAAAAGCAACTAGCCACACTTATCACAAACTACGAAAAAGCAAAAGCAGAAAACCGACAACTTTATCTGGATGCTGACCAACTGGCCGACATCGCCGACTGGTATGCCTCCGAACGGAAATTTGAAGAAGCACAAGAAGTAATCACCTACGGACTTAAGATACATCCGGGAAATACAGCTTTACTCATCGAACAAGCCTATCTCTACCTGGACACCCAAAAACTGCAAAAAGCAAAGAAAGTAGCAGATTCCATCACCGAAGATTTTGACTCGGAAGTGAAACTGCTGAAAGCCGAACTATTGCTGAATGGAGGAAAACTGGAAGAAGCCCAATGGCTATTAAGTACGATAGCGGATGCCGACGAACTGGAAACAATCATTGATGTCGTATTTCTCTATCTGGACATGGGATACCCGGACGCAGCCAAAGAATGGCTCGACCGAGGTAAATCGCGTTATGCCGAAGATGAAGAATATATGGCCCTCACAGCCGATTATCTGGCATCGACCCACCAAGTAGAATCGGCCATCATCTATTACAACAAACTCATCGACAAATCCCCTTTCAACCCTTCCTACTGGATGGGGCTAGTGAAATGTTACTTTGTTCAGGAACAAATAGACAAGGCCATCGAAGCCTGTGATTTTGCGTTGGCAGCCGACGATCAGTGTGGAGAAGCCTACGCTTATAAAGCGCATTGTTTTTTCTATCTGAACAATTCGGATAATGCCATCGAGAATTACCAAAAAGCGATCGAGCTTAAATCCATCCCCCCCGAACTGGGTTATATGTTCATGGGAATATCTTACGGCAATAAAGAAGAATGGCAGAAAGCCGATGACTATTACGACAAAGTAATCGCACGTTTTGAAGAAGACGGAGACAGACAGTCTGTCCTATTAATAGACACATATACCAGCAAAGCCTTCGCCCTGTCCCATCTGGAAAGATATGAAGAAGCACATCAGCTCTGCGAGAAAGCCAAAGAGATAAACCCGAATGAAGGATTGATTTATCTGACAGAGGGAAAACTATATCTGGCAGAGGAGCTGGAAGACGAAGCAGCCTTGTCTTTCGAAAAAGCGATAGAGATTAACTCTAACATAGAAATGTGGTATATGATCGCCTCTGCTTATTCGGAAAGTGACTATCTGATAGAAGCCAAAGAATACTTTGAAAAAGCGTACCAGATGAATCCGAAATACGAAGATGTGACGGAGAAATTGAGTGTGCTTTGCCTCATGCACGGTGAAATCGACAACTTCTTTAAATACAACAAAGAATGTGAACATCCACTGGAAGAAGATATGATTCTGGATCTGTTAAATAGTCCCGAACATAGAGAGGAAGATGAAAGAACTCTCAAAGAAGTGTGGGAACGCATGAAAAAGGAGAATAAGAAAAAGAAGAAAGGAAAAAAATAAATCAGATTAATAAATTCTATCCTCAAAAAACATGGAATCAGTAGCAGAACTTCTTAAATGGGTATTAGAAAATTTGAACTATTGGGTAGTCACCATTTTTATGGCTATCGAAAGTTCTTTTATTCCCTTCCCCTCGGAAGCCGTAGTGCCACCTGCCGCATGGAAAGCTATGGCAGACGACAGTATGAATATCTTTCTCGTGGTCCTATTTGCCACCATAGGAGCAGATATCGGTGCATTAGTAAATTATTACCTGGCGCGTTGGCTGGGTCGTCCTATTGTCTATAAATTCGCTAACAGCCGTTTAGGGCACATGTGCCTTATTGATGAAGAAAAGGTACACCATGCAGAAGAATATTTCAGAAAGCACGGTGCAGCCTCCACTTTCTTTGGCCGTCTCATTCCGGCTGTACGCCAACTTATCAGTATTCCCGCAGGATTAGCCGGCATGAAATTAGGACCTTTCCTACTTTACACCACTCTCGGCGCTGCGATATGGAACAGTATATTGGCTCTACTCGGATACCTGATCTACCGGTTTACAGACCTCAAAACCACTAATGACGTCTATGTAATGGCAACCACATACAGCCACGAAATCGGCTATGTCATTATAGCAGTGGTGGTATTGGTCATCGGATTCCTAGCTTATAAGGGACTGAAGAAGAAGAAAAAATAAGTATTAAGTATTAGGTATTAAGTATTACCATGACTAATACTTAATACCTAATACTTAAAAACCAATCCTTAGAAATTGAATTGGACTCCCACTCCCAAGATCTCTTTAAATTGTACACGAGATCCTTTGGTACCATCCTTTTGTACAATCTTCACATCATCGTCATACATCAGGTTAGTAGTGAGCGTGGTTGAAAACCATTTATTGATAATCATATTTATTTGCACTTCCCAGTTCACATCTATGTTCAATGGCTTGTGCAGATAATCGGAATATAAATCCAAACGCGAATATACTGTCATATTCTTCAAAAATTCATATTTGGCTTCCCCTTTCAAGTTAGCACCGAAACTGGATAACAGGTGTTTGCCCGGATCCACTCCATAGGCTCCTTCGTCCGAGAGACGGTCATTGAGAACAAATGTTCCGCGCCATGCAGCAGGAGACAATACAACGGTAAATATCTTACCCGGATCATAGGTAAAGCCCAAACCGGTAGTCAAATAAGCGGGAGCCATAAATTCGGAGATAGCAACATCCTTATTGACGGAATAGTCATATCCGGGAGAGAACTGCGTCTGGAAAGTGGCGAATGCGCTGGCATACCAACTTTTGGCAATAGCATAGCCATAATTCGTATTCAAATAAATCTTATCATTAGCCTTCCTGGTTCCGTCGTCACCAGTCTTATTCAATCCATAAGCCAGTTCGATACGATTATTCCACAGATGTTTTCCTTTCTTATAATTAATCTGATAAGTGCCCTGCAAGTCAAAGGCAACAGAGTTATCACCTCCGGCAGCCCAGTTAGTCAGGCTCACCTGTGTCAGTTTCAGTCCGGCAAATCCTTCTTTTGTCCAGGGAGAAGTTTGTGTACTATCGGCAGTTTGAGCCGACAGGGTTCCAGCACCCATACATAGCAGGGTGATGAATAGAGTTTTCATCTTGTTCATGATAGTTGAGGTTTAGTGTAGAAAAAACACAACCTAACAAGAACGGAGCCTTGGCAGTTTACCAAGCCTTTTTACCAGTTCCCATTAGGTCAAAATCTTTAAGATAAGAGCAGTATTAAGTATTAGCCGTATTCGTTTATTAGCTGCAACTAATAGTTAATACCTAATACTTAATACTCCATATTCTATATTACTTTACAGCAGCTAAGGCTTTATCATAATCAGGCTCCTGGGTAATTTCAGGAACAAGTTCCGTATAAGCAATCTTGCCATCCTTGCCAATTACAACTACCGCACGGGCCAAAAGTCCTGCTAACGGACCATCTGCCATACGCACTCCGTAACTTTCGTCGAAATCAGAGAAGCGGAAATCAGACAATGGAATTACATTTTCAATACCTTCCGTTGTACAGAAACGACCGTGCGCAAAAGGAAGGTCCTTAGAGATAGCCAATACTACCGTATCTTTCAGTCCGGCAGCCATCTTATTAAACTTACGTACAGAGGTTGCACATACGCTGGTATCCAGACTGGGGAAAATATTTAAAATCACATTTTTACCATTCAAATCTTTCAGAGAGAAAGAAGATAAATCTGTTTTTACCAGCTCGAAGTCAGGAGCTACCTTACCTACTTGTATAAATTCACCGATTAGTTTCACCGGTTGTCCTTTGAAATTTGTTGTTGCCATAATGCATCTATATTTAAAATTTACTTTATATAGGAAACAACGATTCCCCCAAATATGTTCACGGAAAACCTTTTCTAAATTGAATTTGTTATTCCACAACGAAATCACCCTAGTATTCAATTTAAAATATAAAATGTATGGAAACTGTATTCAATGAGATTCAACATTCAGTAAAAAATTGGTGGACTTCTCTTCTTTTGGGAATCGTGTATATCATTGTAGCCCTTTGGCTCATGTTCTCACCCGTGAGCACCTATGTAGCTTTAAGTATCATTTTCAGCGTATCGATGTTGATAAGCGGTATTTTGGAAATTATCTTCGCTTTTAGCAACCGGAAAGGTGTCCCGAGCTGGGGATGGTATATCGTAGGCGGACTGATCGACCTTGTTCTGGGTATCTACCTGATTGCCTACCCAATGGTCAGCATGGAAGTCATTCCTTTTATCATAGCCTTCTGGCTTATGTTCCGCGGCTTCTCCTCCACCGGCTATTCCATCGACTTGAAACGTTACGGAACCCGCGACTGGGGCTGGTACATGGCTTTCGGTATCCTTGCCATTCTGTGTTCCCTTTTAATATTATGGCAACCCGCCATAGGAGCACTCTACGCAGTCTACATGATTTCTTTTACTTTCCTCATCATCGGACTTTTCCGTGTCATGCTTTCATTTGAACTAAAAAATCTGCATAAAAGAAAATAAAAATCTTTCGGCACTTACTTTGGTATTTTGTTTATCTTTGTAGGCAATTTACATGAATCAATTAATTAAAAAGGAAGAAAATTATGGCAATGCATACATGGTTTGAGTGCAAGATCCGTTATGAGAAAGTAATGGAAAACGGAATGCAGAAGAAAGTAACTGAACCTTATCTTGTTGATGCACTCAGTTTTACAGAAGCAGAAGCACGGATTATCGAAGAAATGACTCCGTTTATCTCCGGAGAATTTACCGTTTCGGACATCAAACGTGCCAACTATAGCGAATTATTCCCCAGTGACGAAGAAAGTGCCGACCGCTGGTTCAAATGCAAACTTATTTTTATCACGCTCGATGAAAAAAGCGGTGCGGAAAAAAAGACTTCCACTCAAGTATTGGTACAAGCTGCCGACTTGCGTGATGCAGTGAAAAAGCTGGATGAGGGCATGAAAGGAACCATGGCAGATTATCAGATCGGTATGGTATCCGAAACTCCGCTCATGGATGTATATCCTTACAGCGCCGAACCGAATGACAAACCGGAATTTGATCCGTCAAAAGCATAAGTAACAATGAGTATTGCTGACAATTTAAAGCAAGTGCTGGCCGAACTCCCTCAAGGAGTCCGGCTGGTTGCTGTCTCAAAATTCCATCCCAATGAAGCGATAGAAGAAGCATATCAGGCGGGACAGCGTATTTTTGGAGAAAGCAAAGTGCAGGAAATGACAGCTAAATACGAAAGTTTGCCGAAAGATATCGAATGGCATTTTATCGGGCACCTGCAAACGAATAAAATCAAATACATGATACCATACGTAGCGATGATTCATGGAATTGATAGTTATAAACTACTGGCCGAAGTCAACAAACAAGCTGTCAAGGCCGGACGTACTGTGAACTGCCTGTTGCAGATTCACGTTGCGCAGGAAGAAACCAAATTTGGTTTCAGTCCCGAAGAATGTAAAGAGATGCTGAATGTCGGAGAATGGAAAGAGCTGACTCATGTACGCATCCGCGGATTAATGGGTATGGCCAGCAACACCGATTGTATTGAACAAATCAACCGAGAATTTTGTTCACTAAATAGACTCTTTAACGAGATAAAAACAACTTGGTTCACCCACTCTGATACCTTCTGCGAACTATCAATGGGAATGTCACATGACTATCACGAAGCCATTGCCGCAGGAAGTACGCTGGTACGAGTAGGAAGCAAGATTTTCGGAGAAAGAAATTATTGATTAAGTATTAAAAAACATATTGCTATGACCGATTTAAAAACTACTTTCGCAGGGCTTTCTCTTAGAAACCCTATCATCATCAGTAGCTCAGGGCTGACCAACAGTGTCGGCAAAAACAAAAAATTGGCCGAAGATGGTGCCGGTGCTGTCGTTCTGAAATCACTGTTTGAGGAACAGATCATGCTGGAAGCAGATCAACTGAAAGACCCGGCATTCTATCCCGAAGCCAGTGACTATCTGGAAGAATATATCCGTGAGCACAAGTTATCTGAATACCTGACTTTAATAAAAGAAAGCAAAAAGGTATGCCCCATTCCTATCATTGCCAGCATCAACTGCTACACTGATTCCGAATGGATCGACTTTGCAAAGAAGATTGAAGAGGCTGGTGCCGACGCATTGGAAATCAATATCCTCGCCTTGCAATCAGAACTGCAATATACATACGGTTCATTCGAACAACGCCACATCGACATTCTCCGCCGCATCAAGCAGACGGTTAACATTCCCGTTATCATGAAGCTGGGTGATAACCTGACCAACCCTGTGGTATTAATCGATCAGTTGTATGCCAACGGTGCAGCCGCAGTTGTTCTCTTCAACCGCTTCTATCAGCCGGACATCAACATCGAAAAGATGGAGCATATGTCAGGAGAAATATTCAGCAATGCTTCCGACCTCGCCAATCCGCTCCGCTGGATTGGAATTGCATCTGCAGTAGTAGATAAGATCGACTATGCGGCTTCCGGTGGTGTTGCCAATGCTGAATCAGTAGTGAAAGCTATCCTTGCCGGTGCTTCAGCCGTAGAAGTATGTAGCGCAGTCTATCTGAATACAAACGCATTTATTGGAGAAGCCAACCGCTTCCTCTCTGCATGGATGGAACGCAAAGGATTCGAAAATATAGCTCAATTCAAAGGCAAACTGAATATCAAAGATATTAAAGGCGTCAATACATTTGAACGTACACAGTTCCTTAAATATTTCGGAAAGAAAGAATAAAGCAAATGAAGAATGAAAAATGAAGAATGAAGAATTTACTATGCAGCATAATAGCGCAGCTTATTCTTCATCCTTCATTTTTCATTCTTCATTTCCTACAGCAGGTTGCTTGCCAGTTCACTCAATTCACTTCGTTCACCTTTCAGCAGATTAACGTGTGCAAAGATATTCTGATCTTTCATACGATCAATCATATATACCAGACCATTGGACTGACTGTCCAGATAAGGTTGGTCAATCTGTTGAATATCCCCGGTAAACACCATCTTCGTACCTTCGCCTGCACGGGTGATGATTGTCTTTATTTCATTTGGGGTCAGATTCTGCGCTTCGTCAATGATGCAATACATTTCGCTCAAACTACGACCACGGATAAATGCCAGAGCTTCAATCACCAGCTGTTCGCTTTTCTGCATATCTTCTATGCGCTTCACTTCGGTAGAGTTTGCTGCAAACTGACGTTTTATCACGTTCAGATTGTCAAATAATGGTTGCATATAAGGAGCTACTTTCTCTTGTGCATCTCCCGGAAGGAAACCTATGTCTTTATTAGAAAGCGCTACAACAGGACGTGCCAGCAAAATCTGTTTGTAATCGGTCAGTTTACCCAACGCAGCAGCCAAAGCCAGCAAAGTCTTACCTGTTCCTGCTTTTCCTGTCAGAGCTACCAGTTTGATATTCGGATCATTCAGGATCTCAAAAGCAAAACTCTGTTCCGCATTCCGGGGTTCGATTCCATAATTTTTCCCTTTCAGCACGCGGATAATAGAATGTGTGAAAGGATTGTAGCGTGCCAGTACACTGTTCCGGTCACTCTTCAACACAAAACATTCATTGGGATGAACCAAATCTTTAAAGTCGAATTCACTCAAGTCAATACCTTCTTTGGAAGAATAAATGCGGTCGATCAATGCAGGATCTACATTTTCGAAAATCTCATTCGACTTCTCGAACACATCTACATTGACCACCTTATCCGTAATATAATCTTCGCAAAGCAGACCGATTGAACGAGCTTTCATACGCAGATTCACATCCTTGGTCACTAAGATAGATTTCACATTCGGATACTTATCGGCCAGATATTCGGTTGCCGCCAAAATCAGATGGTCGGGTTTCTTTATTGGAAACGATTCCCACACTTTGGTAGCCGGCACATTGCTTGTCACGACAAATAAACGTCCCAATCCTTCGCCAAGTTTCACCCCTTCGGAGAAAAGCTCGTCGCTAGTCAATACATCCAATTCGCGTACGAACTCACGAGCATTGAAATTAATCTGCTCGTTTCCTTTTTTGAACTTATCCAGTTCTTCGAGTACAACAAGAGGGAGGTAAATATCATTTTCCTGAAAATTCTTCAAGCAATTGTAATCGTGAAGAATAACATTTGTGTCTAACACAAAATTTTTCTTAGTTCCCATGATTTCTTAGATTTAAATGTTGATATTTGCAATCTCATTCGCCAATCCCCGCATTTACGGTTAGATTGACGGTTCTAAAGATAAACAAATTAGCGGGCAATAAAGATTGCCCGAAGTTAAATATTATAAAACATGGACTATCAGAACACTTTAAAGTACTTATATGAGAGTGCGCCAATGTTTCAACAAATAGGAAGCAAAGCATATAAGCCGGGTTTAGAGACCACACACAAATTGGACGAACATTTTGGGCATCCTCATCAACAATTCAAGACGATACATATCGCCGGAACCAATGGAAAAGGATCCTGTTCACATACCATCGCAGCCGTATTGCAATGCGCCGGTTACCGGGTAGGACTATTCACCTCCCCTCATTTAATCGACTTCCGCGAACGTATCCGTATCAACGGTGAGATGATACCAGAAGAGTATGTAGTCAATTTCGTAGAAGAGCATCGCTCTTTCTTCGAGCCGCTGCATCCTTCATTCTTCGAACTGACCACCGCTATGGCATTCCGTTATTTTGCCGACCAGAAAGTAGATGTAGCAGTTATCGAAGTAGGCATGGGCGGAAGATTGGACTGTACGAATATCATCCACCCGGATTTGTGTGTTATCACCAACATAGGCCTCGACCACACCCAATATCTGGGTGACACGCTGACGAAGATTGCCAAAGAGAAAGCCGGAATTATCAAAGAAGGAGTTCCAGTCGTTATCGGCAGAGCCCAAGGGGCAGTGAAACGTGTATTTACCATGAAAGCTAAAGAAAAGAATGCGCCCATCGAATATGCCCGTGAAAATACCCGATACTGGGACATGGAAATAGTTCCTTATTCGAAATTGCAAGAAATAAGACCGATGATGGACAACACAATTCAGAGCATGCACGAAATGATCGAAGCAATAGACGAACAATCAGAAGAAGAGGCAAATCAGATGCGGCAAGCATTACTCATGTTAGACCTGCCAGACAGTCTACGTGCGCTAGACCGGATACTCGACAAAAGAAAAGATGCTATCAAAATCCACAATGAAATGTTTCCTTTCGGACTTTTCACAGAGTTGAGCGGAGCTTACCAATTCGAAAATATGTTCACCATCCTAAAAGCCCTTGCGACACTGACCCGTCTGAACTACAACATCAGATCCCAGGACTATCGCGCAGGTCTTGCAAACGTATGTCAGCTCACCGGTCTGATGGGGCGTTGGCAGAAAGTACACAGCTATCCGGATATTATCTGTGACACGGGACATAATGTTGATGGAATCGAATATATCCATGTACAGCTCAATGCCATTCACAAAACCTTCGATCAGGAGATCCATTTTGTATTCGGCATGGTCAATGACAAAGACATCCGGGGAGTTCTGCGAGCATTGCCGAAATATGCCACCTATTATTTTACCAAAGCAAGCGTGAAACGTGCACTTCCGGAAAATGAACTATTGGTATTGGCAGAAGAAGCCGGATTGAAAGGTACCACCTACCCCACTGTTGTAGAAGCTGTACAGGCGGCAAAAAAGAACTGCCCCCCAAAAGATCTGATCTTTGTAGGAGGCAGCAGTTTCATTGTCGCAGATTTGTTAGCGAACCGCGATACACTCAATCTCTACTAACGCATCCTTGGGCAGAGCTTTTACGGCAACCGCCGAACGTGCCGGAAAAGCTCCGTCAAAATACGTGGCATACACGCCATTCATCCCTGCAAACAGAGACATATCCTGAAGAAATACAGTAGTTTTGACAATGTTTCCCATTGTCAATCCTGCTTCTTCAAGAATGTGTTTGATATTCTCCAACGACTGGCGAGCCTGTCCTTCTATCCCTTCAGCCATCTGTCCCGTAGCGGCATCAATAGGCAACTGACCGGACACAAATACCATACCATTAGCTTCTATCGCCTGACTATAAGGGCCGATAGCCCCCGGAGCTTTCTCACTGCAAATTACTTTTTTCATATCTATTTCTTTTTCTGTTTATAATGGATTTCAAAGATAAAAATAAATTCTGAATAAGATTGTTGCCATCATTCATCATCTATTTTTCATCCTTCGAAATCTTAAACCCCAGTTTCATTATCAGTTTCAAGGTTTCCACTGAAGAATTTCTGTCATATACCTTTTCTTCTTCAGGCAATTCTTCATACGGAACCAGGCACGGATGCTGTTTCAATACATCATCCCGCTTTTCGCCATACGTCCAACCTTGTTCTATTCTGGTTTTCGACCAGACCTCATGAACATTCTTAGCCATTTCTTCTACCAGGTATTCCAATTCCTTCGGGAGTTGGATGTGTCCTGTATCCACCGGATTGGGAATATACTCTTTCATCTTACAAATCATTATTTATTATGTTACACTTACAAATTTAGACAAAATATTGAATAACAAACAGGTTAATAACAAAAAACCTCCTGCAAAACGAATTTCGCAGGAGGCTCTATTATTTCTTCTTTAATAAGATTATTCAGCCTTTTCTTTATCTTCTTCTACAGGGGCTTCCGCAGGTGCAGGAGCAGCTTCTACCGGCTTGTCAACTTTTACATCTTCTCTTGAAACGTTTACAGTCACGTTTACAGAAGCAGGTTGTGCCTGATACGGCATACGGTTTTTCGGATCTGCACCATAAGGATTAGGACCTACCGTGCCATCTGCAAACAGCATGTACAATGCAAAAATCCAACCAACAATAGGTACACAGCACAACAAAATCAGCCAACCGGATTTATTTAAGTCGTGCAGACGTTTCACACCCTGTGCCAGAGAGAACCAAATAGATGCAATCATAGCAGCAAGACCGATCAATAAACCAAATACTGATCCCCCGGCCGATCCGCTGGCAGCACCCAAAACAAATGTACCTACGCCTAGTGCCCATGCAATACTAGAAACTATACCACCAATAATGCCTGACAAGAAGTATTCGATTCTACGAATACGACCGTCAAATGAGAAAGGAGCTTTGAACATAATTTATTAAGTTTATATGAATAAATAAGTGAGTTTTTATCCGTGTTTCTCAATATGAAAGCAAAGATATAAAAAAAATCAAATAAAGAAAGGATTTGGGCAAAAAGATTGAAAAAATGCCCTATTTTCTGTAGAAATCACAATTTCACCCCATCCCATTGCATCACTACCACCCACTCTTTCGGTTGGCAAGTTCCATGAAAACGGTGCGGAACCGTAGCAACCACCAAATCACAATTGGAAGCTAATACGGTTCTTAACTCCTTCAGCAACATATCCATCCGGATGATTAAATGAAGATACTCCGTCATACACCGGATCACGCGCACATACTGATAAATACACATATCCTCTCCCCGTCTTATCTCACTCAGTGTTTTGGGAGAGATATCAAGTTCGCTCGTAAAAAAACTGTTACTGAAAATACGATCCATATCCATTAAAGCCAATACCAAATTGCTCAAAAACTCGTATGGTTCCTGTTTTTCTTTTGCCATGTCATTCTATGATTAATAATTTATAATATTTCAGTTTTTATTTGCTTTATCAAGTACTATTCACATAGGGAAGCAACCCTATTTTTAATATCCCGACCTTTGTTCCCGTTATCTGATAGTCAGGTAACTCAATCTTACAAAAAACAATTTTATATGAAAGCCTTAGAAGAAATCAAAGTCTCGGTTTACGAGAACGTGTATTCAAAAAAGCCCAAAGTCATGTCTTTCTTTGAAGTCATCATTATGTGTATTCATCCGGTCTATGCCTCTATTATAAACGCTATCCGCCGATACTATGCAGAAGGAGACCATGCCGCGGCACAGAAGTTGAAGAGCCAGCTCCCCTGTTTCACTCCGGCAGGTACTTTTGACGGAGCACATGCCATCAAAAACTTCCTCCTCCCCAGCCATATTGTCGGGCTCGATTACGATCATGTAAAAGATCGTCTTCAAGTCATCAAACGTTGTGCGGCAGATCCTCACACGGTAGCGGTCATAGAAAGTCCTACCGACGGAGTGAAAGTTTTCGCCTATGTGGAAGGTATCGAAAACCGCCATCGTGAAGGGCAGCAATTAGTGAGCCGTTACTACAATCAATTGTTGGGATTGGAGAGTGATCCGGCCTGCAAGGACGAAAGTCGCCTATGTTATTTCAGTTATTCACCCAATGGATATGTTGCCGGTCTTTATCAGGCATTTGTGTTGGAACCACATCTAAAAGAGGAAACAAACGCTTCCTCTGAAAATAAAGTGCTTCCTCCCTTTCCTCTTCAGGATAATACCCCGGAAAACGTGTCTGAAGCAGAAATCGCCCAATTTATTTCGTCCTATATTTTCCTCCATCCCCTGACAGCCGGACAACGTCATTCCAACGTCTTTAAACTGGCCTGCGAAGCCTCCCGCCGACACTATCCGCAAGAAAGCATATTACGTGAGCTTACTGCATTTTTCGAGCATACAGATTTTCGTCCCAAAGAATTGACAAGTGTTTTATCATCTGGATACAAGCAAGTTAACGAGCACGCACCTGCTTCCTCTACAGCCACCTCTTCTTCCTTTCAAAAGGACATAAGGACAAAAATCCCCTATGGTACTTTAGAAAACTCCGATAGCACCGAAGAAGCCTATTGGCTGGGAGAAGAATTCAGGAAAGGAACACCTTTATTCCCGCGCGATTTGTACAATAATCTTCCCGATCTACTGAATGACTGTATCATTGAAGACGCAAGCGACCGCGAACAAGACATCTCCCTCCTTTCCGATCTTACCGCACTAAGTGCGGCACTTCCACAAACTTTCGGAATTTATAACCACAAAAAATATTCCCCCCATTTGTTCAGTGTCATATTTTCTTCTGCCGGCAGCGGTAAAAGCATTGCCCAAACCGGACGCTATCTATTGGAAGAAATACAGACTGAAATACTGTCTACCAGTGAATCCATGTTAAAAAACTACCATACAGCGCACAATACCTGGCAAGCAGAATGTCAGCGGAAAAGGAAAAAAGGAGAAACGTGTTCCGAAGAGCCTCAAAGACCTCCTTTTAAAATGTTATTCATTCCCGCCACTACCAGTTACACCCGTATGCAAATTCAGATGCAGGACAACGGTTCGCAGGGAAGTATCATTTTCGATACGGAAGCCCAAACGCTCTCCACAGCCAATCACCTGGATTGTGGTAACTTCGATGACATGCTCCGCAAAGCTTTTGAGCACGAAAACATTGATTCTTCCTATAAAGCCAACGGTATCATCCCAATCTATATCCGTTATCCCAAATTAGCTTTGCTTCTAACGGGCACTCCCGGACAGATTGACTGTTTATTAAACAGTTACGGAAACGGACTTCCCAGCCGTATTCTGGCTTACACTTTCCGTGAAGCTCCCCACTGGAAAGAGATGGGTGATGATTGTATTTCATTGGAAGACTCTTTCAAGCCGATTGCCCATCGTGTCTACGAACTATATAATTTCTGCCTGGCGCATCCTGTTTTATTTCATTTCACCCGTCCGCAATGGAACCGTCTGAATGAGATTTTCTCACGTATGCTGTCCGAGGTAGCGATGGAGGGCAATGATGACCTCCAAGCCGTAGTGAAGCGCTATGCTTTTCTGGTGATGCGTATCAGCATGATTCAGACCCGCATCCGGCAATTTGAGGCAACCGATCTCTCCTCCGAAATTTATTGTATAGATGCCGATTTCGAACGATCTCTTCAAATCGTTCTATGTTGTTACGAGCACAGCCGTCTGTTACACTCATCCATGCCGGCTCCTGCGGTCCGTCCTCTGAAGAATCCGGACATTATTCGTAATTTCGTCAATGAGTTGCCTGACAGCTTCACTACAGATGAAGCAATTCAGATTGGCGCAAAATACGATTTCAACCTTCGTAAGGTTACACGTCTTCTAAAATCACTTAACGGAATAAAAATCAGCAAGGTATCTCATGGTTATTATACTAAGATGAATAAATAACAGTCATAGGTGTCTTTTTGTCCTTTTGTCCTTTTGGAGAATCGGAAAAACATCGTGAGATTTGAAAAAAACATCTCAATAATTGAAATCAAACATTGGGAAGTTTCGATACAAATCTCCCAATGTTTTTTCTTTTTATCTATGCGCCCGTGTACGTCACTATGCGTCATGTCACTTTTTCAATGTATTACTTTTGTCATGTAATCGATTACAAGACAATTAAAAATTAGAAATTAAAAATTAAAAGTTTATGGCACAGAATTACACTCTCATGGCTCGCAAGAACCTGTTGAAACCTGATGAAACTCCGAAGTACTATGCAGTGGCACGTAGCGGTCGCAAAGTAACGGTCAAGGAAGTCTGCAAACGAATCACCGAACGTTCTTCTTACTCCAAAGGAGAATTGGAAGGTTGTATCGGTGAGTTCCTGCTCGAAATCGTCAATGTACTGGAGGAAGGAAACATCGTGCAGATGGGTGACCTGGGAAATTTCCGCATGAGTATCAAAACGGGTACTCCTACTGATACGGTAAAAGAATTCAAGGCATCGTGTATCGATAAGGGCAAAGTGCTTTTTTATCCGGGAAGTGATCTTCGCAAACTGTGTAAGACGCTGGATTATACATTGTATAAAAGTGATTCTTCCGCAGATTCGGATAAAGATCCACTGCCTGATGATGGTGACGACAATCAAGGAGGCTCCGGCAGCGGAGAAGCTCCGGACCCGGCGGCATAATCAACCGGTTGTTGATTGATTCTTGAGTTTATAGTTTATAATACATAAGTATCTATTCTTTAATTTAAATTCGTATGAAAAAGCAACTTTGGAAAAACATTCTCCAGTTTATCGTGACTATCGCGACATCTATCATCTCGGCTATCGGTGTAACGTCCTGTGTGGGGCATTAATCTCCTGCTGACCGACATGGAAAATTCAGAAGAAAGCTATCTCCCACGTGAGATTAAGTTGTTGGTGATTCATTGCAGCGCAACGCGCTGCAATGTTCCCTTCACCGTAGAGCAGCTTCGACAATGTCATCTGCAACGAGGTTTCAAGGATATAGGTTATCATTTTTACATCACCCGCAATGGGGAACTTCACCATTGCCGGCCGGTATCGGAACCAGGGGCGCATGTGAGAGGATTCAACCGGCACAGTATTGGAATCTGCTATGAAGGTGGACTGGATGAAGAAGGCCGTCCGGCAGATACGAGAACGCAAGCGCAGCGTTTTGCATTGCTTGACTTGTTGACGATTCTCAAACATCAGTATCCGGAAGCACAAATCATGGGGCATTATCAACTTAGTGCTTCGATTCATAAAGCTTGTCCCTGTTTTGACAGTCGCAAGGAGTATATGGATATATAAAAAGAACTACGGGAGCTGGCGAAAGTGCAGTCTCCCGTAGTTTTTTTTTATGTTTATATCATTTAGAAATTCAATTATTACAGCATTTATAGCTCTCCCGGCTTTCCTAAATAATAGGTAATAAGCCGTACCTCTCTCACAGAAAATGCCTTTGTCTTCGGATGAAAGTCGGTAGACAGTATCTCATTCATCAATGGCTTGCATCTCCTCATCCACCTTCGGAGTTTATTGACCGAAGCACGAATCGTCAAATCAGGAAAATACATCTGCGCCAACTCTTGTTTATTATAACATTTCACTACAAAATCTGAATGTTCCATCGTTTCTTTATTACTGTTTTATATGCTATAAAGTTACAAAAATTAGAACATATAAACAAAGAAAGAAGAGGCTATTATCCGGTATAATGGGAATAAAAAGAAATATCAACGATCTTCACAGACAGTTGATATAGTGGGAAATTCACATCGGCTTTAACCTCCGATGTCAGGGCGTAGATTAGAAATGCGCCGTCGCGCTATTTCTAATCCACAATGTAGGAGAATCATGCTTTTTACAGCATGAAGCTAGGGACCTACATTTTTTTCATCTCACATACGAAACACTCACATGTTTATTACATCTCAACATTTTATTTTATACCATATCTTATTAATTCATTGTATAATTATTAGGGCGGTGTCCATGATTACAGCAATCTGTCTTTCATCTCTAAAGTCCACGAAATAAAATAATCATGAAAAAATTATTTATAATGTAATTCCTTTAATAAATTACGATTCCATAGTTTACGCTCACAGTCAAATATCCACCCCCATTTATTGAAATATTTAATTGCATTCTGAATGTGTATCTTTAGCATTTTTCTATTCTTATAAGATGCTGCACGATGAGCATGTACAATAGTAACTTCCGGCCAAAACATCGTCCGATAATATTTATGCATTCTTCTAGTAATATCAATATCTTCAAGATACATAAAAAAGCGTTCATCAAACAATCCGACCTTATTAAAACAGTCTGTGCGGAAAAACATAAAACTACCTTGATGATAAGGAATATCTATAGCCTGCCTATGATCATTAAACTTTAGTAAATATCGATCATCCATTCTACTTATCATCTTCTTTGGTAAAAACCTACGAAAAATAAGATTGACAGGTGTAGGTAATAATCTACATGTATATTGCATCTTCCCATCTGGATATATAATATTAGGCTGTACTTGAGCTACATCTAAATTCTCATTCATATACTCAACCAATTGTTCCAACACCTTCGGATCGAAATAGACATCAGAGTTAAGTACTAAATGATAGATCGAACTTGAACTCAAAACTTTCCTCAAAACTTGATTATGTCCAGTACCATATCCCACATTCTCACTACTAATATATTCTACATTAGCATAATTCAAACAAAAATCCTGAATATACTTTTCATTTGAATTATCAACGATGTAAATTTTTAAAACAAGAGGAGATTTTAATGATTGCAGGCATTTAGTGAGTTCTTTCACATCGGTCTTATAAGTAACAATAGAAACTGTAATCATTTTATATAAGTATAGAATAATTCAACATTTGTAATCTATTTGGGGAGATAAAAAAAGAAAAATAGAAACATTACACCATTACAAAAGCAGTGAGATCAAGAATAAGATAATGTAGATATATCACTAATAAGCTAGATTGTTATTTTCTACCACTACAACCAATTCTAAATCGATACCAATCAAAATATTCAGTTTCATTTTGCTTTTATAATACGAGAAATTGAGTTATAAAATATAATCCATCGATACCTAATTCTAAAGCTCCATGACCACCCACTTTTTTCTCCTGATGACGACGCATTATTACCGTGACGACGATACCACATTAATGACTCATCAATCAATATTCCACGGAATTTCAAATGGAGTATAGCAGCTGCCCACATATCGTGCCATAATATATTCTTCGGAAATGGAAGTATAAACTTCAATGTATCACTCTTGAATGCCATAGTACATCCCAAGTAACGCATTTTCCACAAATTCTGCCAGTAGCCATATCTTGTCTTTCTCAAAGTAAAGAAATCTATACCTTGCGATATTAAATTACCATCAACCATTTCAGCATTATGAACCACAAAATCATAATTATCAAATGCCTCCATCACTCTTTTAACCTTCCCTGGCATCCATACATCATCTTGATCACAAAGAAATATATAGTCTCCCGTTGCATGTTTTATAGCGTTTTCAAAATTAGACACTACACCATGTTTTCCCCCATTTTTATAAATCTTAATCCGAGAGTCATTAAAAGAAAAAAGAATATTCAAAGTAGAATCTCTACTTCCATCATCTGAAATAATAATTTCATCATTCTGAGATAGTTGTAACAAGATAGAATATATTTGATCTTTTATAAATGCTCCACCATTATAAGTAGCAATGCATACACTTATAGACATTTTTTATAAGTTTTAAAGTCCAACATAACCCTTCAACATTATGAATGACGGCAATTATCACAACGTAGAAAGATAGCAGCTAACTTTCATAAATACTAAGACATTAATATTTGTATTTTTATCAATATAGATATTATATGAAACACTATAGAAACAACACTAATTTTTATCATACCGTCCATGCTCCATATAAGTATACATGTAAATTAGAACAATCATTCCTGTAGAATTAATCAAATAAGGATTAGTAGCAGATGCAAACATATAAATAGCCCCCCCCATAGAAATAGGAATTCCCAACGGATATTCAGCCCTTTTTTTCCACAAAAAATATATTGGGTAAAAACAAACAAATAATATCACCAAACACCCTATGCCATAGAAACGCAGTAATTCTAAATAAGTCCATTCCATCAGTGGAACTTCACTACCAAATCCTTTGGAATATACCATACCTCCTGGTCCCATTCCAGTAATATAAACCTGAGGAGATTTAGACAGTAACTGATAATAAGTCTCCATATGATCTAACTTAGTTTCGTTAGACGACTCTTCATCAGTCATCAGATTGTACATAAGCATAGCCAATATGCAAAACACAAATGGGACTATTATATGAAAGAGCCATCTATGTGTACACCAAATCCGATATAATAAAGCACCTCCAATAATCATTATTATCGACAATAAACAAGTTCTGTTTCCACCACAAAAAAGAGCTGTACAAAAAAGTAGAGATAGAAAGAAATTCATCAATCTATTTTTACATTGATTAAGTAATTTAAAAACATTCACACAGGCTGGTATAACAATAAAAATCAATGGTGTATAATAAACAGACACAAACTCACGCCCCAAAAAAGTTCTTTCTGACAAATAAATAACAGGAGGTTCCTTAGAGTATGCAAACTCTTCAAGTAAAATTCTCAATTCTGGAAAGTTTAAAATAATAACATAACATATAATTGTTGCCACTGATAATAAAATGGAAGGTAACCAGATTATTTTATTAATATTGATATATTTATTCCATAACAATAAACTTAACAAAAAGAATGTCGTCAAATATTGTTGTAAGAAATTCACCTCATGGTTAAATCCATATAAGCGTCCCCAAAGAAAAGACAACAACGAAATACATTCTATTATGCATAAAATTTTTAAATACTTAATATTTATTTTTTTGCCATATAAAAACAATAGACATAAAAGAAGAAAAAGAAACAACTTTAACTTCATTCCGGTAAAAATATTCGCAGCATCAAATATGGCAACTGTCACGAATAAATTCAATACGAAATTTAATATTCTATTTTTTCTTATTACCATGTAAATTTCCGATTTCGGATTTACCTAATAAATAGTTAGTCACATATACACTCAAGAAAGAAAAACTATGTGTTTGCCATAATAAATGAACAGTTCTCTTTATTGTGACAAAGAAATATGAAAAATAATCCAGTAGGTGTTCTCGTTTACAAGCCAAAGCACAATGTAAGAATATTTTATACCTCATCATCAATTTACTTAAATTTTGCTCTTCAATGGAAAAGTCCTGTAAACACACAATTTCCCCGATTGCATAAAACTTTGGATAAATCTTTCTAAATTTCTCCATAAATCGTATATCGGAAAAATCTAGCATTACTTCCTCATCATAACAACCTACCTTATAAAAAGCATCTACATTAATCATTATCCCACTATTAATCGGAGCAGCTTCCTTAAAATCCAATATGCCTGATTTTATTATAGAAGAAGGATGAGATCCTTTACAAATATAACGGGTAGGTGAAATATAGCGACCATCAGAAATTTGATGAATAGGAACAAACATCTTTATAGCTGGATAGTTTATAATTGACTTGATATATACATCAATAGCTCCAAATGGAAATGTAGTATCCTGATCCAAAAGCAGCAACCAATCAAAATGTGCATATCGTGCATATTGAGCTGCTGTATTATATGCCACACCCAATCCACGATTTTGAGGATCATGCACATATATCACATTCTTACCATGTACTTCTTGAGAAATAGAAGAATTATCATATACAAAGATAGGTTCATTTCTATCCTGCAGTAATGATTGATAAGATTTTGAATCCTCTAGTTTACATTTGTAAAGAACTATTACATAAAGGATTTTCATCAAAACAAAAAATATCTTAACAGGTTTATTTTCTTATCCAACATATATATTGCGCATTATAAATTAATGGATAGACTACTATCGCTACTAAAAACTACCACTCTCAAATCTTGTTTATTCTTTATTTTCAAGTCTCTTTTTATTATAAGTGCTTTTCAGTGATTCCTTAATAAAATACAAATTGCGAATACATTTTCCAATATAATACGCTAATCTCCCCACTGAACTAAACACTAGACCACGAAAATCTCTCTGAAAAATCTCATCATGAGCATTTGCACTCATCCCTGTCATATCATAAAGAGTAATGATCTCATCAACATATGTAAAACGAACTTTTTCTTCCAATAAATTTAGATTATAGGCATAATCCGCATATATCCTATATTGAGTATTGTAAGAATGAGTTGTATAAATCACTTTAGGATAAAAAATAGCTTGATGTGAAACATTAGTAACAGCCCATTTTATCTTATTAAATTGCCCCCAATGCTTTGTGCCTCTTCCCTTAAATAGTACGCTGCCATAATACACAGCATTCATATCTGTAATTTGACTTACAACATTTTTAATCACATCATTCGTATAAAATAAATCATCAGCTCCCATAAAAATTAAAAAATCACCTGTAGCTACCTCAAGCGCTTTATTCATTGCATAGTAAATACCCTTGTCTTGCTCACTCAACCAATAACTCAATTTGTCAGCATACTTGCTAATAATATTCACTGTACCATCTACAGAAGCACCATCAATAATGATATACTCTATATAAGGATAGCTTTGATGAAATACTGACTGCATAGTTTCTTCCAATGTAGACGATGCATTATATGTGACAGTTACTACACTAATTTTCATGATATACTTTCTCTCTATATCCACACAATAGACTTTATAGTAATTACCAGCCTAAGTGAGAATTACATATTTATATACAATTGGATTATTTCCTCTTCTTAATCTTATTTTTCAGAATTTTCAATATTTCATGAGGAGAACCCGCCAAAAGAATATCACGCAACTTAATAATTCTAATTTTCTGTTTATACCATAAGAAAGGAATATTGTAAGGAAATACAGGTTGATCATATATTTCAAAAGATGCTATATCTAAATCCAGACTAAGTCGACTTAATATATGGTCATTAATATAACGCCCACGAATAAATCCAGCTGCCCGGAAAGTATTTAGAATCTGAACAGAATAAAAATTTGGATAATTAGACCATACAAAAGTACCATAAGTCTCAAATTCAGAGAAATAGGGACCTTTCTCCCTATGTTCAAAGTCAAACTCACATGCATTAATACATTTTTCTATCCAATTTTCACCTTCTACATCCTTATTCAAATTTATTACATCAAGTAGTTCCTTCATAATTGCAGAATTGAACATCATGTGTTCTGCTATAAACGAGAAGGAAGCTATTTTCTCCAAACCAATCAATCTTTTTAATGTATGAAAATAAGCAGAATGAAACTCACGTTTCATTGTAAATCTAGGTTTCCCCAGATCATCAAAATACTGAATATGGGACAATGGCAAAGTATCTGCATCCCAAGACAAATAATACTCTTTAGCATACTCTGTTTGGGCAAACCCCATCTTCAAGAATTGCTGAAAATACCAACCCTGCCCCTCATAAACTTTTTTATTTGCTAAATATTGTTTTATCTGATCATACGAAAGTTCATTTATAACATTATTTTCATCAAGTAACCTCACTAAATTATCCAATTTCAATAACTTTTTGAACCTTGAAAAATTCCGTTCATTCGTAATAATATAAATAAATTCAGCCTCAGTTAGATATTTCCTAATATAGAAAACTACACGAGGTAGAAAATCGCAGTCCTTCGCAGCAACAGGTATTATGATATCATACAATCTTTTTCCCATATGTTGTTACAATTGTATTATAATATTTCATATTAATATACTGATTCAGCCAACTTATCGGGTATTTCAGTTCCATTATGAAAATTTTCATAAACACTATGATAAATATCCGTTAATCGATGAGTAGCTTGATTTAGCTCCCAAATATTAGTATAAAAATCACGAGCTTTTATAACCATAGACCTTCCTAATGCTTCATCATTAACTAAACGAAGCATATTGTTTGCCATGTCCTGATAGTCCCCTATATCTGAAAGCAAAACAGCTTCACCACTATTATTAATTTGAGGTGTACCTTTAGTTTTAAAGGTAACCACAGGTAATCCCAATATGATACACTCTATTATTGTACCTGATATTAAATCTATTTTAATAGGAACTAACCCATAACGCGACTTGACAACTTGTTTCAAAGCATCAACATGTGTTGGTAAATAGCCACTAAAAGTAACGTTTCTTTCAAAGCCTAATTCTCTAATCCTCGACATTAATTGGATATAAGTAGATTCTGAATAATCTCCAATAATATTCAATGTTAGATTAGGATTCTCTTTATATGCCAAACCAAATGCTTCTATTGCATCAGCTCCTGCTTTAGAAATATTAGCTGCATAATATACAAAATCGAATTCTTTATTTACATTAGTATCGATATTATATCTTGGCATAAAAAATGTATAACGTACAAATTGAGCAGTTGGATTGTAACGAGATGCAACTTTCCTATACCAAGAAGAATCATGAGCAATATAATGACAATGTTTAAATAATGCTTGTTCTACCTGTACATTCTCTTCGTAAATATGAGATTCCATAGGATAATTTCTCAGAAAATCAGGATCAGACAATGCAGTCTGTAATGTTAATATAAATGGCACTTTATCAATATCAAACTCCAAACCCGCAAGAGTATAAAAGGGACATTCAGCACCAATCATATTTATAATATCAGGGTGAACCTCATCAACAATCGTCTTTATCATCGAAACATTATGACGAAATCTTTTGAATATATCTTTTTTAATATTACCAACAGCCATAACTTTTGCCCAAATAGCTCCTCCTCCTGTTTGCCTAAAGCAGTGATAATGGATATTATCTACAATAAAATCAGTACGCTTTCCTTTTAAACCAGGGTGTGGAATAACAGCATGAAGTTCTATATCACTGACTTCTTTAAACTGTTGGAACAACAATGTATTCCAAATACTATAATCGCGATAATTACTTATAGAAAACCCCAACAATCGTTTTATTATATTTTTTAGTTTCCAATTATCCAAAGAAATATGTTCTCTGATAGTAATATTAGAAACATGGCATATCAATGCTACCTTTAGTTTTTTTCTTTGCATGAATTTTATTTTATTCCTAATTCTACAAATAATATCTTAAAAAAATATCAGCTCCCTCGTGATAGAGATGACGAAGATCTTTCTCATTATAAGTTTTTTAAACTATCTAAACGATAAAGAGAATAAAACCGTTTAGCTAATATTATTTGTGACAAGATAAATATTTCAACATCCCTTTTATAGGTCTTACAACTGGGCTAAGAAATCTTTTCACACGACTTTTCAGACTAAAAGGATAATTGAATAGTATATTAAATGACAACTCATCATATACTTTATTAGGGATTATGTTTACTGCTTTATTTGTAATTAGATAATGTTTCTTTTCAAAACTAATAGATTTATTTGTTGCACTCTCTTTTCCCAAAGCATGTGTTCCAATAACCCCCACATTCTGAACAAGATGCTCTATCGGAGCTACAACATAAGCTTTTTCTCGCACACAATTTAGACTAAACATATAATCCCAGCAATGTGTTTCCTCCAAAAAATTATATATATTTTTATAATAGAATTTCCAAAAGTTTACTATCCGAGCATCACCTATAAAGTATTTCTCAAATATATGCTCATTCTCAATTATATGCTTAACGTCAATATTAAAATCTGCATTTACCCAACGGTCGCGCCATGAAGCCCACCCAAACATAAAAAAATTAGAAGTAATAATATGGTCAGCCCCATCATAATCTAAACCGTCAACATAATTATCTCCAGATATTACGCCAATGCGCTTGTCTTTTTTGTATTTATTAAGGAAATATTCACAATACTCAAAAAAGGCCTGTGACGGCACACAGTCATCTTCCAACACTATTGCTTCCTCCTCATTTTTAAATACCCAATCTATAGCACCAAAGGTAGAAACATAGACATCAACATATTCATCACGAAAAAAAGTATGTAATTCACAATCCCAATCAACCTCTTTTACCCATGAACGAATTTCTTCATTATTCTTCATTTCTTCAGGATAACCGATTCGTGCTTTATTACTATAAAAATACAATTTCTTAGGTTGTGCCTTTTTTATTTGCTCAAACACTTGACGAGCATATTTTGGACGAGCAAAAGTTTCAAACAAAACCGCAGTATTGACCATAATTACAAGTGTTTATTCAAAATTTTATTATTGATAACTGACAATATTAAAGCTTTCTCTTTAGCTGACAAGCCGAAAGAGTAAACTGTAAAACATGTATAGACAAATGAAATCAACGTTGCAAACAAAACGTTCAAATTTTCCTCTAAAAACAAATAATGTAAAATACCATAAGGCAACACTATCATGGCTATTCTTAAAGAAGGATATATTGTGAACGACCAATAGCTTATAAAATCAAATGCGGATATTTCTCGCATGATAAAGCATTGACAAATAAGAATTATAACATACATAAGTACATTCATCACCATAAGTAGATAAGGTGGATAACCAAAGTGAAATAATATTGCACTGATAGGAAGTGCTATTAGTGTGAGTGTACTATAAATAATCTGATTTTTACGAATTTTACCTGATGCTTGTATTGCAGCATCAAATCCATTGGCTAGACACCAAAGCATACCATTAACTATCATAAAAATAGTAAATTCGTAAACATATTCAGGTACCTCAACCAACCAGATTTTCAATATACCTTGTAAATTAAAAATAATCGGCACTATAATCAAACTAAATAGCAAAAATGAATACTTAGAAATGCTATAAACAATTGATATAGATTTTTGTGCATTAGTCCCAGCCTCCTTCATTATCTGCGGAACAGCAGCTTGAGATAAATTACGAACAAACAACATTAGGTAGCTATATACCTGATTTGCTATTCCAAATGCAGCATTAAGTGCCAAACCGAAATATACATTTATAATATTTGATGCTACCTGTACTTGTGCTACACAGGCTATTGCTCCCAAAATAATCCATACAGAATAACCTGTAACCTCTCTATATAGTTTTTTGTCTGAAACCCACTTATACCTGATATCATCTCTATTAAAATGTAAATTATAAAAAATATTGGAAATAAAGATAATTAAATTGCTGATGAATATAATCACACAATATAATCGCAAATGATTATAAGCGGAATATGACATCCAAAGGATTAGAGAAAATTGAATAAACGTACGCACAATTTCAATTCCAGAAGTAAAAAGAAACTTTTCTTTTACCATAATAAGGCTGGAATATGGAATGCCAATAAGTGAAATAATGGCAGTCAACAAACTAAAATAAAAAACAAAATAAGCATCAGCAGGTACGGCATTCTCTAAATTCATATAATGATTAATGTAATAAACACCGCTTGGACCACCTATAAACAGCAGAAACACAGCCATTAATATAAATATATTTACACTTAAAGAAAAAACCTTTGCTACATCTTGATTATTCTTTTTTCCTAATTCTACTGCCAAATATCTATAAGAAACTGATTGTAGAGCAATACCTGCAGAATTAATCATTACGACAATACTACCTACTACATTATAGAGACCATAGTTGGTAACACCAAGTGCATTAAGTACAATTCGAGAAGAAAACAATCCTACAGCTATAGATACAAAAAGCTTAACATATAATGCTATCGTATTAACTGTTATTCGTTTGTTTTCTGGAGTCATGCAATACTATTGTTTTTGTTGAAGTGCCTCTACAAGCGTAGTTGAAGGTAACGTATTCAATGCGTTTTTTAGTTTCATAGCATTCAAACGTAAGCATCTAATATTTCCATCTCTACGCGTTTCTTGTCCAAAATAAGAATCTTTGCAAGGAACATCAAAAAAGTCAAACAATGTTTCTATGAGTTCACGAATAGATTGAAACTTTCCTCCTCCCATATTATATATCCCCGATGGCAAACCTGAATTTATGGATTTAGAAATGATGTTGAACACATCTTCCATAAGGATAAACTCTCTCGTTTGGGTTCCCGCACTAAAACGTGGTTCTTCCGGATTCAGTCCCTGCTTATATGCCTGTAAATATTGTAAAACATATGGAATTAAGCGAGTACCTGGTTTAAAATCATCATACGAAAACATATTAGGTAAAATGAAATGCCAATAAGTAAAATCTCCCCAAAAACTTGCCATATAACGACTATACAAACGCTTAGAAAGTGCATAATCATTCGTTACCGGCAACAAACTACAAATAATTTCTTCTTCCGTAAAAGCCTTTCCATCCTCATCATTCACACCTATTTCCATGTAAGAGCCAAAAGATATATAAACACCATTATAACTCTTTTTTTTTAGATTAAGCGTGATATCAATGGGTGCTTGTACATTTAGCTGATACATTAATGCAGCATCTGTATTAAGTGCGGCCTGAACACCCGCACCAGCTGCATAAATAATCACATCAGAATCTAACAAAGGTATTACATCTAACGAAACTTTCACTAAATCAACATGTGTAAAAGTAGTGCATGAATATCCTATGGGGTTACCCAATCCATAAACATCAACCTCATTCTTCAAATTCATAAAGTATTTGGTAAGAGCAACAGACAGCATACCATTAGAACCAATAATTGCTATTTTCATAATTACTTCAGAAACGTATTAATTTCCTTAACACATAGTTCGTAAACATCTTCGTGCATATAATTCTTATACCAGTCGACTACAAGCTTTATACATTGGTTCATATCCATTCGGGGGGTCCACCCTAGACGAGTCTTAACCTTATTAATATCAAGCATCAGAAGACTTGCCTCATGCAAAGTCCCAAAATTAGAAGAATCACGAAGTTCACCTCTCCCATAATTCTTAATAATCTCTGTTGCTACTTCCCAAACAGTAGCAACAGAATCTGTTTCCGGTCCAAAATTCCAACCTTCGCAGTATTCCGTAGGTGCATCCCACATTTTTTGAGCAAGAAGCATATAACCACTCAACGGTTCTAGTACGTGTTCCCAAGGACGTACAGCTCTAGGAGAACGGATATCAATCGGAGTCCCTGCTTCAAGTGCCTTGATACAGTCCGGTATTATTCGATCAAGGGCCCAATCACCACCTCCAATTACATTACCAGCACGAACACTAGCTATCGATTTCCCATGTTTATCATACTGTGCCGGATTAAAGAAGCTTCTCCGCCATGAAGAAATTGCTATCTCACAAGCCCCTTTTGATGAACTATAAGGATCATATCCTCCAAATGGGTCATCCTCTTTATAGCCTTCACACTGTTCCTTGTTCTCGTAACATTTGTCAGTAGTAACCATTACACCTACTTTCACACTATCAGTTGCTCGTATAGCTTCCATTATGTTGATGGTACCCATTACATTTGTTTCATAAGTTTCAACCGGAATATCATAGCTTAGCCGTACTAAGGGTTGAGCTGCCAAGTGAAACACAATATCCGGCTGGTATTTTACAAAGATCTGTTTCATCTTCTCACCATCACGAATATCAGCACGAATATCAGCCGAGACTTTATTACCGATTTTACTTAAAACGTAATTATCGCGATTTGTAAGCGGCTCCTTAGCTATACCAATAACCTCCGCGCCCAATTCATGCAACCAAATACTCAGCCATGAGCCCTTAAAACCGGTATGACCTGTTACAAGAATTCTTTTATCTTTATAAAAGCTGTTGAATATATCGATCATAATTGATAAATAATAGTATCAGAAGGGTCATATAAAAGATCTGTGTAAGCCAATACTATAAAGTTATCATTACTTACATTTTCAAACATATGTGCAACATTATTGGGTACAAATACCAGAATAGCCTCTTCAAGAGACATCATTATTTCCATCTTTTCATGTGTCTCTATATCTTCAAGCTTCAGTTTGGCTTTACCTTCAATAACTGTAAACCATTCTACAGCTCTTGAATGATAATGTCCTCCTTTTATCTGCCCTTTTATACCCATAGTTAGATAAACTTCTCCTGTATGGGAAGGTATATTCTCTTCTGTTCCAGTAATTGCCTTGAAGAACCATCCTCTTTCATCTTTAATAAGACGACGAGGAATAATCTTTATTCTATCTTTCAACATCATATATTACCACTTTTTCCAAGGAGCCCTCTCTAAGTCAAGAAGCTTCTCAAGCATTTCCATCTCACGTTTGTTGTCCATACACTGCCAAAATCCTTTGTGACGATACGACATTAATTCCCCCTTTTCTGCAAGTTTAACAAGAGGATCACGCTCAAATACTGTAGAATCATTTTCTATATAGTCAAAAATCTCGGGGTTAAGAACCATATATCCAGCATTGATAGAAGCTCCATCAGAAATTGCTTTCTCACGAAAAGACTTCACTGCATTATCACCACCAATATCAAGCACTCCCTTCTCCTGTTTCAGTACAACGGCCGTTAGACTCGCTATCTTTCCATGCCCCTTATGAAACTCCAATAATTTATGAATATCGACATCGCAAACAGCATCTCCATAAGTCATAAAAAATGGTTCATCACCTATATATTTTTGAATTCTTTTGATGCGCCCACCTGTCATAGTGTTAAGACCTGTATCAACCACTGTTACTTTCCATGGTTCACAATGACTCTCATGAATAGTCATTATTTTTTTTCCTTCAGTATAGTCAAATGTAACATCACTATTATGTAAAAAATAGTTAGTAAACCATTCCTTTATATATTGCTGACGATAACCTGCACAAATTATAAACTCTGTAAATCCATAATAGGCATATTCTTTCATTATATGCCATAAAATCGGTTTACCTCCAATCTCAATCATAGGCTTGGGTTTAAACTGCGACTCTTCTGAAATACGCGTGCCGAACCCTCCAGCTAAAAGAACAACTTTCATATAAATGCTATTGATTTATCATTTTTAAATACTCCTTCCAATCCCCCATGTCCATCCAATCTTTTTGGCTAACTGGATACACCCCTACGCGCCTACCTTCATTTTTAAGCTTATTCATTAAATGAGTTATATGAAAGAATTCATTTGGAATATCATTCAAAAGACTTGGTTCTAAGATATAAAGTCCTGTGTTTATTTTGAACGTCAAATTTGGTTTTTCTTCAATTGTCTGTAATAATCCATTTTCGCCAGTCACAATAGTACCATAAGGAATAGAATATGTTTTCAAGGCAGCAACAACAGTTAACTCATTCTTATTTTGACGATGATAATCAAGAATTGAAGCATAATCTTCATTTACCATAATATCGCAATTAGAAACAAAGAAAGTTGAAGATATTTGGTCTCTTAACAATCTAAGGCTACCAGCAGTCCCCATTGGTTTATCTTCTTGAAAATAACTCAATTTATAATCAGGGTTAGCTAAAAACTCAAAGTAGTTTTTTATAACATCAGCTTTATAATTTACAGAAAGATAAAACTTATGACAACCATATGAAACAAAATGATCCATAATACTTTCGACAATTGTCTTTTCACCAACCGGAATTAAAGGTTTTGGAAAAATATTAGTTAGGGGTTTCAATCTCAGACCTTTTCCTCCTGCCATTATTACAACAGGAAGGTTAATATCAGCATGTTTAAAGGATTGAGTTTGAAACAAATCTTCCCATAAGATAACATCCACCAAATCTCCATTTTCATCTAAGACAGGCATACATTCGATACGTTGTTCAATCATTTTTCGTTTAATTGACGATTGAATATCAGATATATCCGAAAAAGTATAATTTGTACGTAGGATTTTTGATATATCTTCATTCAAAGATGTATTTTTAATCACAGCACGCTGAATATCACCAATACTAAGAATACCAACAAACTTACATTCATCAAAAACTAGAAGTAATCTTATGGCTTTATCCTCCATAGTTTTTAACGCCTCTATTATAGATGATTTAATATTGATTATCCTATTTTGAATTATCTCTTTCATTCTAAATCACACAGTTTTCACTAGTTTTATAAATCAAATATCGTTAGATAAATCTCCTTTTATAGCATCTCAGATTTGATGTCCCAGAAATCATAGAAGGTGTATCTATATTTATCTGTAAATAAGTTAATGCATCAATTAAACAATCATTACATATACTTATTCCTTGGAAAAGAACGGTATTTGCTCCTATTAGATTTCTATCTCCTACAGTAACATTTCCACTAATTTTCACACCCGGATTTATAGTATTATCTGTCCCTATAACACTGTCATGTCCAATAGAGGCATTGATATTAATAATATTACTATTACCTATTTTCACATTACTAGAAATTACCACATTTTGTGCTATATAATTACCATTACCTATAGATGATGACTTAGATAAAAAAGCTGTTGGATGAATTATATTAACTTCGGGGATACCTAACAAGGACATTCTCTCTCTGATTCTTTTTTTAAGATTAACATTTGTAAATCCCATAATATAACATACATACTCCAATTCAGAAAATGACAAAATATCCCTATCATTAAGAGATTTATCATTTTTACTTTTATCATCTGGTAGAATATTATAAACTTTTCTATAAGAGCAATAACGATCTACAGTCTCACGTATTTCTACTGCAGTACTTTCCCCTCCAAATACAAACAAAATATCTTTAATCATAAAGTTACCATTAGATTGTCCCATTATCAACATGAATATTTTGTCCTGTTATTGAGCAGGCCCTGTCTGACAATAAAAAAGCGACAGTTTCTGCAACAGAAATGATACTTGTTGCTTTCTTCATAGAAGTTCGCTTATATATTCTGTCCTTTTGTTCCTCTGTTAATGTTGAACTCATAACAGTTTCCATAAATCCAGGAACAACTACATTACTACGAATACCTAGTGCCCCCCATTCTCTAGCTGTATCTTTAGAAAAAGCTTCCATAGCCCCCTTGCTGGAAGCATACATTGCCAATCCCTTATATCCAGTATGTACACTGATAGATGAAATATGAATGATACACCCCTGTGTTCTATGTAAAAGCATATTGCGGATAGCATACTTAGTAATCAACATTGGTGTAAACACATTAACCGCATACATAGCTTGTAAACGAACAAGATTGAGATTAGTGACTATATCATCATAAGCTAAAGCAGCATTGTTGACAACACCATCTAATTTAACCTTATTGCTAATAAAATCCTTAAAAATAAGTTTCTGTACATTATCTGAATCAGAAAGATCAACACTTTTAAAGAAAAGACTCCCACTAAACTCTTTTTCAAGTAAACTAAACTCCTCTGTATAATTTCTTGCTACACCATAAACAACATTACCTTGAAATAAAAGCGTACGACAAATGGTTAATCCAACTCCCCGCGAACAACCTGTAACTAATATATTCATGTTCTTTTTAATTTACCAGTTCTTGTTAACAACATATTTTCCACAAACTTAATTCGACGTGGAATTTTAAAGTCCTGTAATTCACTCCGCAATGCTTTACGAATATCCAAATCCGTCAATACACTTCCGGGGTATAATATTACATCAGCGCATAGAATATTCCCTAGAACAGAATTTGCTCTACCGTAAACCAATGCTTGTTTTACTCCCTCTTGCTTCAATATTACACTTTCTACCTCCCCTGGATTCACTTTATAACCTCCTACATTTATTAGTTCATTTTTTCGACTCTTAAATTTGAATAAAAAATTAGCCTTATCTACCCATTCTATTAAATCACCAGAACGAAAATAGTCACCTGAATAGCTAAAGCTTTCCGAGCGTCCAAGTAAGGATTTATGAATTAAGAGTTCATCCTCTTCTACCTTAAATTTATCTCTAATACTTTCAGGAATTTGAAAACAGTCACCTCTAGAAGCAAACAAAGAGCCAGCTTCTGTAGAAGCATAAACATTGTTTATTTGTGCATTAGGAAAGATTAACTTTACAGATTCATACAAATTATATTCAGATTTCTCACCTCCAAAAGTAACCCGTTCCACTGATGAGTATTCTTTTTCAAAAGGAAGTAATAAACGATAAAATGTAGGAGTTGCAGATATGTGTGTAATATGATATTGATTTATCAAAGAATAAACCTTCTGACGCTGCATAGAGAACATATTCACAAGCATGCTCGTATTTTCAAATGCTTGAAAAAACACTTGTAAACCTGCCATGTGTGTAGGATTATAAGCATAGGCCCAAATTTGAGAAGCATATTTATTCCCTAGTCGAACCGCTCTTGTTAATGATGATACTGTATGTATTACTTTTTTAGGTTGCCCAGTTGTTCCTGAAGTAAAAATAGTAATCTCAGATGTAGAGTTTTTTAACCTTTTTATAATTTCCTCTATTGAAATGAATTGCTCAACAGATAATTCCTCTCGAAGATTTATCTTTTCTTTGTCAACTCCGTCAAGTTCTGAAAAATTCAAATCTGCATCCAACAAAATTAACGATTTATTGTGTACTAACGCTTTTATCAGATTAACAAAATAAGAGAATAGGTCATTCGATTTATACAATGGATAATAGAAATTATTATTGTTAACAGAACAAATAAGATCATTATAATCATATTGTCTATCACCGTCTACTAAAAAGGTTTCCATTACTTTTTCAATTTTGCATATATTTCGCCTACAGTATTAACCAAACCATCTTCAAACACGTCAATATCAAATTCATCCTCTAAACGAACTGTCAATTCTGCCAAATCGAAAGAGGTTAACTCTAAATCGTCACGAAGCTTATCATTAATAGATAATATATCCAAACCAACAAGTCCCTTAGACGCTCTTATTACATTAACAATTTCTAAAACTTTCTTTTCCATTATTATAAACTATTATCTTACACTACTAGGAATATTTACCACTCTATCAGCAAACCAAATTGTATTTTTCAAACCGTCATTCTCACAATTCTTATACATAGGTAATCGGTTCATTAGTTCCCAAACAGGACGAGTCATTATCCCATTATCATTTGTATACTTTAAAAATTCTAATTGAGCACTTTTATCTTTTAGAATAACTGCATTCAACCAATAATTGGAGAAACAGTTTTCCGGTTCTTCAAAAAAGTCAATATCATTTATTTTCTGAAAAAATACAGCATATTCTTTGGCCACCTCACGCTTCCTTGCAATAAATTCATCCAAATATTCTAATTGTGCACAGCCTAAAGCCGCATTAATATTCGGCATACGATAATTGTATCCGATTTGATCATGAACAAACTCCCAACGATGAGGAACTTTTGCTTGAGTAGTAATATGCTTCGCTAACTTCCCCAACTCTTCATCTTGAAAAAGCATCATGCCTCCGCCACCTGTCGTAATCGTCTTATTCCCATTAAAACTGATAGCACTCACTTTCCCGAATGTTCCTGTATGTCGATTCCTATATTTACTACCTATACTTTCCGCAGCATCTTCTACTAATTCCAAATGATACTCGTCACAAAGTTGAGCTAATTCTTCTATACGAACAGGATGTCCAAAAGTATGCATAGGTATACATGCCTTTATTCGCCGCCCCGTATTCTTGTTGTAACATTTATTATTCTTGATTTCTGCATTTTTCACCAACCATTCTTTCATTGCATCAGGGGACAACCCCATTGTTGACTTATCTACATCAATAAAAACAGGGTGTGCACCAATATAGCTTAATGCATTACAAGTGGCTATAAATGTCAAAGCTTGCGTTAGAACTTCATCATCACACTGAACGCCACAAAGCAAGAGAGACATATGAAGTGCATTAGTTCCACTAACACAAACCACTGCTTTCTTTGCACCCGTATATTTGGCTATTTCTCCTTCAAATCGATCTACAAATTTACCTACACTAGAAACAAATGTAGTATCAATACATTCTTCCAAATATTTTTTTTCATTACCAATAAACCGAGGAACACTCAACGGAACCAAGTCTTTTGTCCCATAAAGTTCGTGAATAAAATTCACTACTTTTATCAAATCAGCCATAACTTCAACTACATTTTTTGATCCAAATTTCTCCCTTTTTCCTCGTGTTTGAAGGTGGGAATAAAACTTTTGATAACCTCTACTATTTCTTCTTTAGTAAAGTCTGATTTGGAAAAAATCATTTCCAAATCATCAAAGAAAGTATTAATCTCATTCATTGGGCGTTTTTTTATTTCCTCAATAACACCTAAGCTAATAAAGCGTTCCATATTAATTTTTTCTCCGGGCACATAAAACTCTTCATATGCCTTCTCACCAGTAGTGTCACTCTTAAAATAAACTACTGGATAACTTATATTACCAAATATCATTTCGTCTGCAAATTTCTTTGCTTCGTCGTCAGCTGTAAATTCTTTTTTCTCACAGCCTATTGTATTAACATACTCATCACAGATAGAAGCAAAAGTGAGCATCTGCTTCTCGCCTAATTTAGGAAAGAAAATTTCTCCATTTTTACCCAATATACATGCCAACAAACATATCTGCCCACTCTCTTCAGGAGATACAAAATAACGTTTTACATCATTGGGGGCAGCTAAAGGTTGTTTCTTCATAACACGCTGTATCCATCCATCGGGTAAAGATCCATTAGAGAAAGCTACGTTAGCAAAACGAGCCGTTGTTACTTTGAATTTAGAAGTATATGCCATAATCATATCTTCCATAATACGTTTACTAGCTCCCATAATATTGACAGGATTGGCAGCTTTATCAGTAGAAACACAAAAAAAATGTTTGGGAGGATACTCGGTCAATAAATCAAGAAATTTCTTAGCTTTAATATCATTATTCTCAATCAGCGCCTGTATCGAATACCTATCTTTCTCACTACGAACGTGTTTGTGAGCTGAAAAATTGGCTACAATATCAAAACCTTTCTCTTCACGAAAGATCCGTTCAAAAATAGGATCAGCAAAGTTTAAGGTATATGTTCGATATTCAATCGGTACATACATATCATATGTTGAGCGCAAGTCACGTGTCAATTCCACTAGCCCATTTTCATTCAAATCAATCACTATTAATTTAGATGGTTTGAAATGTAATATAGCTCTAATAAAAGAAGAACCAATAGAACCGGCTCCGCCAATTACACATACACTTTTACCCTCAATTTCTGTTTGAAGTTCTTTTTTATTAGCTTCAATATCTGCAACAAACATGCTTGTCGAACGACAAACCACATGATCTGCAATGAATTGTTTCAAATTAAACATATATATTATAAAATCAATTTATGCAAAAAGTCAATTGGATTAACCTATAACAATATTTACCATTATATTTTTTTCTATCTAGTATGCATTCTTTTCTCCTAAGGCTACATTTACTATAGTCTTATAAATGATATATAAATCAAGCAGTAATGTCCAATGCTCCATATACCAAATATCAGCCTTTACACGTTCCTCCATCTGCGAAAGTTCCCTCGTTTCACCACGGAAACCATGAGTTTGAGCCCAGCCGGTTACACCAGGTTTTATAAAGTGCCGTACCATATACTTATCAATCAAACGGGCATAAGTCTCCGTATGAGCCAACATGTGAGGACGGGGACCGACTATCGACATATCACCCTTAAAGACATTGATAAACTGAGGAAGTTCGTCAATATTAGAACGGCGAAGGAAATCGCCAAATCGGGTTTTACGGGGATCATCAGCCGTAGCCTGTTTACTATCGGCTTCATCATTCACCTTCATAGAACGGAATTTGTAACATACAAAATCCACACCATTCAAACCCGTACGCATTTGCTTAAAAAATACAGGACCGGGAGAAGTCAACTTTATGATACTTCCAACTATGAGATAAACAAAAGGAAAAACAGTAACTAGAAAAAGACCGGAGAAAACAACATCAAATATCCGTTTCAAGATACGGTTTTCCATCTTACCCAAAGGCTCATAACGCAGATTCAAGATAGGCATATTGCCAACCATACTGTGCCAGATACGACGGGGAAAACCTTTACAGACATTAGGAACACCATGAAAATAAAGCAAATGGTTTTCACAATGATTCATGATAGAAAAATTATAACGTCCCTCTTCCATCGACAGAGAACAAAAAACATGCTTGATTCCCGGGTGTGCGGACATAAAATCTGAAAAACCGTCAGGATTACCCAAATAAGAACATTGCGAAGAAAGGGCTTCGTTCGGTTTAATATCAAAATAACCCACGACCTCATATAGAGAAGACGCCAGAGAACTTTCCATCTCCTCATACAACACCTGCATATTATTGCCCCCGCCTATAAAAACAGCATAACGTCTATGCTTGCCCTTAGCACAATAGACTATCAGAAAATGACGGATGATAATGCGATAAATACTTAAGATAACAAAGAGAAAAGAGAAATATGCAACAAAGAA
>ENA-OQJQ01000196-OQJQ01000196.1-human-gut-metagenome-genome-assembly--contig:-NODE-196-length-57992-cov-15.582958_pt1 | contig 57992 bp, 60 predicted proteins | sample MGYA00242609_ERZ504776 | MGnify/ENA primary metagenome ERZ504776 (study PRJEB26092, sample SAMD00036354) | human gut metagenome | host: Homo sapiens | study: EMG produced TPA metagenomics assembly of... | reverse complement strand
CGAACGCCATACTGGGGAAAGGTGAAGTTGGTGTACAGACCAGTCAAGGCAGAATTGCGCCCCAGTCGGGACAAATCTTCTTGTGTCAAGTAGGGACTAAAAAATTTTTGAGAATTTACAAGCCGTTCATAGGTGGACAACCACCCGTGAACGGCTTGCGTTTTCTCTATGCTCTTGTGCCGTTCTTTGTGCGACGTTTCTTATACGCCGTCTCAAACGCCTCCATCATTGGAGTGACCGGAAGCTCGTTGTCAGGCTTGGACAGATACTCGAACCGGATGCCGTTCTCCCTGAACTTTCGCTCAAACCTTATGAAAGAGGAAGTGTCCCGGCTAATCCGTGAGGTGTCACGGGTGAGGATCGTACCGATGTCCTGACGCTTGGCTTCGTTCAGCAGGAAGTTCATGATACCTTCCGTATGGACGCCGGAGATGCCGTCTGCCGCCACAGCAGCAGCCACCTCATAGCCTTTGTCCTTCGCATAGCGTTCCAGCTCTTCCCGCTGGTCTGCTGCCGCAAGCTGATCCGCACAGGCAACGCGGATATAAAGAAATACTTTCATTTGGCTTCTCCTTCTGATGTAGTGAGGAAGTCCTTGAACTTCCAGACGATTTCTATGTTGTCAAGATCGTAAATGTAGACCGCAGAAATGAATGCGTGGGTCAGCTCATAGGTCAGAGCTTTGCAGTCGGCGTACTGTTCGCAGACCGCATCCAGCTTTTCATCTGAACAGGCGGTCTCGGAGTCAAGCTCCTTCATCCGCTCGTGACTGCGCTGGATTACTCCATCGTTTTCAGCAATCTTCACATCCGTTGCCGCCTTCTGCTGAATGTACGCCTCCTTCGTGATGCTTCCGGCTGCATACTTCTCGTAGAGCCTCAGCTTGGACGCCTTGTGCTGCTCGTTCTGCTTTTGCAGAGTGCGGATTTTATCAGCACTTTCCTTGATGGCAGATTTCCGCAGATCACCGACTTCGCGGTTCTGTATTGCTTCCTTCTGTGCCAAAGCAAGAAACTGAGTAAGGGCATGGAAGACAACCTTCTCAATATCCATTTCCGGAAAGCTCCTGCCAACCGGACAGTCTGTGTTTCCGTTGTTGACCGAGTGAATGCACTGGAAGTATCGAATGCCAGCCTTGTTCTTTCGGCGTGTCATAGCACGTTTACAGTTACCGCAGCGGACAAGTCCCTTGAGCGGATAGTCGTGCTGCTTGCGCGTGGGATTCCGTCCTCCGCCTCGGATGACCTTCTGAGCAAGCTCAAAGTCTTCCTTGCTGATAATAGCTTCATGTGTTCCTTCTACGATAATCGGTTCATTGACAACGCGCTTTTTTGAGCCGACACCGCAGGACTTCATTTTGCGGCTGACCAGTGTTCCGGTGTAAACAAGGTTCTTGAGGATGTTATAGACCATCACGGTTTCCCAACTGATTTTCTCGCTCATGTTACTGAACTTCTTCTTGTCGGGATGCATACTCTTGAAGTATTGCCCCGGTGTTGGGATGCCGTCATCGTTCAGGCTGCGGGCGATCTGAGAGGTGTTGCTGCCTTCCAGAGCCTCACGGAAGATACGACGGATCACATCAGCCGCCTCCGGGTCTACTGCAAGTTTATTCCGAATGGTAGGATGCAGGACGTAGCCGTATGGAGCATAGCCGCCGACATACTTGCCCTGCTTCATCATCTGGATTTTTGCCGATGTGGTCTTTACGGAGAGGTCTTTGCTGTATGCCGCATAGATGATGCTGCGCATAACTACTTCCAGACCTCCCGTTGTGCCTTTGTAATCGTCGCTGTCATAGCCGTCATTGATAGAGATAAAGCGGACGCCCATGAACGGAAAGGTGCATTCCAGATAGTTTCCCGTTTCGATGTAGTCACGAGAAAAGCGGGAAAAGTCTTTGACGCAGATCAGATTGATCTCGCCGCGCTTGACCTTCTCCATCATCTGCGTGAACTGAGGACGGTGAAAGTTCGTGCCGGTATAACCGTCATCCGCAAACTCAGACCGCTGACAGCGAGACAGCTCCGGATGATTGTCGAGAAAGCGATTGATGAGCATACGCTGGTTGCCGATGCTGTCACTTTCCGCCTTGCTGCCATAGCCGGTATCTTCATCAGCCATTGAGAGGCGGATGTAGATGCCGATGTTGTATTCCTTGCTCATTTACATCGCCTCCTGAACTTCCTTGATACTCTGAACGGTCAGAGCGTAAATATCGCCGTATTTCATGACCAGCTCGATTGAGCCGTCATCATGGACTTTCACAAGCTCTACGGACTCGTCAACCAATTCCTGAGAGAGCTTTTCTGCACCGCTGACGGATTTCATCAGCGTGAGCCACTTGTTGTCCTCGGACATTGCTTCGGCAAACTTCAACTTGCGCTGAACTGCTTCATCCAACCGTCGGGAAAGGTCGGCATACTGCTCATCGTAGGCTTTCTTGGCAAAGGCGTATTCCTCTTCATCGAGAATGCCTTCCGTGAAGTCCTCATAGAGCCGGGTACGTTTCTTGGAGACGCCGCTGAGTTTCAGATTCAGGCTTGTGATGAGCGCATTCTGCTGATCGCGGATGCTGCGTTCGCCGTCGCTGTTTCTCAGCTTGGCAAGCAGCTTGTCGTAATTGAGAGCCGCCTTGACTTGAAGCTGGATCGCCGCAAGCACATCGGCTTCGAGTTTGTCCTGCCGCGTATAGTGTGGCGTACAGAGATTGCCGCGCTTGACGGATGAACTGCACTCATAGAAGGCGTACCATGCGCCGTCCTTACGCTTGTCAACGCGCTTGCGATGGAAATAGAGCTTCCTGCCGCAGTCTGCGCAGACGATTTTGTCTTCAAAGAGATTGATCAGCGTAGCGCGGATTTCCTCCGTGCGCTCCATCTTCTCAACCCTTGTCCTTGCAGCAGCGTTCCGCATTTCTTGTACCTTCTGGAAGTCCTCACGGGAGATAATCGCCTCGTGAGTATTGGGAAAAACAATCCATTCCTCGCGGTCGATATGCTGATTCTTGACGCCCTTATAGATGGCGTTCAGCGTCCGTCCGAGAACGGTATCTCCGACGTAATGGGGATTATCCAGAATGGTAGTGAGTGAAGATTTGTTCCAAATCTTCTTTGCCGTAGCATTGCCTGTGCGGACGCCGACCTGATACTTCTGAAACTCCGGATTGGGCGCGTTCATTGCATCAAGCCGGTCTGCAATCGCAGGAAGGGACAATCCTTCAATTTTCCATTGGAAAATCTTCCGGACAATCGGTGCGGTTTCTTCATCGAAAACCATATTGCTGTGTTCTTCATCCCAGCGATAACCATACGGGAGATTGCGCTTCTTGAACTCTCCACTTTCCATCTGTGCTTTGAGCGCAGTAGAAACCTTGCGGGAGATGTCCTTCGAGTAAAGGGTGTTGATCATGTTTTGCAGAGGGATGATGAGGCTTTCGCCGGAGCCGTCCGTATCAAAGTTGTCGTAGTTCTCTTTGATGGCGATAAACCGAAGCCCGATCTGCGGAAAGACCCGTTCCAGATAGGTTCCAGCCTCGATGTAGTCACGCCCGAACCGGCTGAGATCACGAACTACAAGGCACTTGATCCTGCCGGTGCGGATGTCGTTCATCAGCCGGTTGAACTCCGGTCTATCAAAAACCGTTCCTGTTCGTCCGTTGTCCACATAGGTATCTATCAGATTCAGGTAGGGACGCTCTGCAATGTAGGACTTGCAAATCTCAATCTGATTTGCGATGACATCCACCTTTTCGGACTTGCCGCTGTTTTCAACGGAAAGACGGGCATAGATGGCTGTTGAGAAGACCTCGGAAGAGACAGATTCGATAACCGGCTCTTCAACTGCAATTTGCTTTCTGCTTTTTCTTGCCATTTGCTCATCCCTCCTTTATACGGCAATATCCAGTTCGTCGGCATAACCGAGAACGTATTCAATCGTCTGCTGGTATTCGTCCCTGTATTTGAAGACGATTTCGATTGCATGGTTTTCGTGAATCAGAATGCGGTCAACAAGGGACATCAGCACACGGCGGTTCAGCTCTTCGACGTTTTCATACTGCTTGAAAAGCGTTACCCAGTTCCGTTCAGTCGTGCCGGTTGTCACCGTTTGTTTCATTTCTTTTTTGACCCGCAGAAGTGCCTCCTGCTTGTCCTCAATGATTTTGGTGTAGCTGTTGCGGAACTCAAAGTATTCCGATTTATCAATGACGCCTCCGATGAAGTTCTCGTAAAGCCCCAGCTTGAGCTTTTGGTACCGTTCAATCTCTTCCTCGATTTTGGCGATCTGAGCTTCGTAATTGAAAGCCTTACGGCTCTGAGACGGAAGCCGCTCTATCATCGCAAGCGCGTGTTCCAGATTGATGACAAGCTCGATCTGGTCATGAATGGCACGGAAGACCTTCTCTTCAACCTCTTTTGCGGCGATGCTGTGCGGGCTGCACGTCCGGCTGTGCTTATTGGTGGAGCAGACGTAGTAGATATACTTTTTCGTCTTCGACGGGACGGTCTTGCGGATCATTGGCTGCTGACAGTCTCCGCAGAACAGGAATCCGGAAAACAGATGCGCCTCGTCCTGATCGGGTGAGCAGCGCATATCCCTTTGCATCATGACCTTGACTGCCATGAAGTCCTCGTAGGACACAAGAGCTTCATGCGCATTTTCAACCTTGACCCACTCGGATTCATCCTTGTTTTTCACGACGCGGACTTTGTAGTTGGGAGTGCCGCGCTTGCCCTGAGCCAGAACGCCGATATAAACCTCGTTGGTGAGAATACGCTGGACGGCTTTGTATGTCCATTTTGCGGTATCGCTGGTCTTGAAGACGGTATCGAACCTCACACCGGCGGAATGCTTGTATTCCATTGGGGACAGGACGCCCATCTGGTTCAGACGCTTTGCAATGCGTCCAATGGAGAAGCCGTCCTTGTACATGGAAAAGATCATCTGCACATATTCGCTGACCGCTTCATCCACGATGAGCTGGTTTTTGTTCTCCGGCGATTTCATGTAGCCGTAAGGGGCGAACGAACCGACGAACTCACCGCTCTTCTGCTTGACTTCCAGACTGCTTCGGATTTTCATGGAGATGTCCTTGCAGTAAGAATCGTTAATCAAGTTTTTGAACGGGATAACAAAGGAGTCGGACTGCGGATCACCGGTCAGACTGTCATACGCATCATTGATTGCGATGAAGCGTATGCCGAGCTGCGGGAATATCTTCTCAATGTAACGTCCGCCGTCGATGTAGTTTCTTGAGAAGCGGCTGAGATCCTTGACTACAATGCAGTCAAGCGCACCCTTGCGGATTGCCTCTTCCAGCTTTTTGAACTGAGGACGATTGAAGGAAACGCCGCTGTAACCGTCATCAACAAACGGCTCAGAGACCAGCTCCAAATCGTCGTGCCTTGCGATATAGTCCTCGCAGATGGCTCTCTGGCTGGCGATGGAGTTGCTTTCTACTTTGTCTCCATCCTCACGGGACAGACGGCAGTAGATCGCCGTGCGGTAAACCTTATCTGGCATAAAAATAACCTCCGTTTTTCTGTTTGGTGTGGTACATCAAATCAGAAAGACGAAGGCTTGCTTCAACTCTTATGAAGAGAAACACGAAAACGCCACATGACCATCAGGGCAAGCGGCTTAATCCGTATTCTTCTTTTTTTGACCGATTTCATTATACCACAGGCTCAATCGCTTGTCCATAGAACCAGGTGAAAAGATTCAGACTGTTCATAAATCAAAGACCTCTCAGATAGTGTTCCAGACAATCTTCCATTGTCGTGTCCGTCTCGGCGAAGCTGATCTTCACCACTGTCTTCCCGTCCAGATAACAATAAGGATTTCTGATCTGCTTGATGAACTCCCTCAGCCTGTCCTCTCGCGGTGCCGCAGGATCAAGCCGGACGCTGCTTCTCTGAACGAGTGTGCTTCGGTCAACCGTTTTCGGGCTGACGTTTTTCATTGTTTCAATGCCCATCATATTCTAAGCACCTCCTGTTTCGTGAAAATATTCAGGACAAAAGGATATGGCAGAGCATCTTGTGAAGACACTCTGCCACATAGTTTTCATCCTGAAACTATATACTAAGTTTCTTTTGGGTTTGTTTCGTTGTCCAGCATATTTGCAGCTCGCGCCCCTGCCAGAAGAACTATGCAGTTCCGGGAATGCTGCGGACTACCAATGGTCAATCGGTATCATGGGACTCTCACCCCTCCGAGGATCGCTCCGAGCCGTCCATTCAAAGAAAAGACGGAAGTATCATTATACCCGGCATCTGCATCGTCGCAAGCAGCCGCACCACACGACTGTTATAGCTCTCCGGAGGTCGCTCACTCCCTTTCGGGAGGTCTTGGCGTCGGAAGCTGTGTTGCTTCGCAGAAGCGGAAAGATCCGCAGCACTGAACTATTCAGTTTTCAAGGAGCAGTGAAGTGGTCTGATTGACCCTTTCACTTTACAACGGACATCTTTTTGCCGTTTGTTGAGTACCGCTCAAAAAATTCTTTGAAATTTTTTCTGCACCGCTGCTTTGAGGTCAAATGCAGCTCTGATGCCGATGCCTTTCCTTCGGGCAAACTCTCGAAGAGTCAGCCCTTCACGGGTCATCGCAAGATACAATTCGCGCTGCTTCTCGGTCAGAATGGAAAGAAGCTCCTTCTCTTTGAGGGCGGTGATCAGTTCCTCCATGCAGTCGCGGGAGTCTGCCAGCCATGCAGCGGACTTCACATCGTCCTCCGGCATAGCATCAAGGGACAGCACGGTATCAGAGTTTTTCTCCGCGCCGTCCTCATCCTCGGAGGTGTTGTCAGTGCCATACGAGCGTCTGATCCGCTTTTCCTCTGCGCGGAGGATTCTCATAATCTTGCGGTCAACCTCGGAAACTTCGCCGGTTCGTTTCACACGCACCATGCACTTGCCGTCCTCCGTAGTCCATAGGTCGTAGTCGAACTCGATAGGAGTCTTGGGTGTTTTCATTGTTCATCCTTTCCGCTGCGCGGGAGCAGTGGGAAGGGTGAAGACAGAAAAAGAGCCGCATGACGGTGAGGTTTGAATCCCATGCCGATAAAACAGAGCAATTAAACTCTGTCTCATGCGGCATTAGGATGACTTCACCTATCAGGCGGCTCCACAGCTCAGCTATGACATATATTTTATTTTAGAACAGAGGCTTGTCCTCTGGTTCTTACTCGGTACTTACTTGGTACGCGGGCGCAGTCTTCTCATGTTCAGCACATCGAAGACGGTGATCCGCCCGCATTTCTTGCACTTGGATTCTACATGACCTCTCGTGTCCTCGTAGACAGCAATGGCATTATGCTGACAATACGGACATTTCAGGTATCGGGGCTTCTGCTGGGAAATGGCAACTCTTGCCCTGTGGATTTTTTCGATCAGCTCCGGCGTCGGTTCCTGAACCCGAATGGATGCTCTCTTCATTACCACACCTCCAATGGGTCAACATACTCACTGAATGGACGATCTACCATGTAGCCGAGCTGACGAAGGCGGATAGACGCTGTTGTCTTGGAGACACCGAACAAGCGGCAGAAAAGGCGCAGCGTTAAGTGATCACCATACGAATACCTCCCCTCGTAATTGATCAGCGGCGTTTCTGCAAACCGACGCATTGCCAGGTCAACCTCTTTTTGAGGAAGCAGGATCGCCGCGCCCAAGACATTTGCTTGCCACTCGTTCCAGTCCTCGCGGGTTTTCAGCTCTCGCGGCGTATAGGCTGTCCGTGCGGAATATTTCATTTCGCAGGACGCCTTTACCTCTTCCGATTCCAGTTGGAAGAGAATCTGATGGGCGCACTCGTGGGCAAGGGTAAATCTGCGCTTGGCGCAGAGCCGCTGCACGTTGCCGGATCGAATGAAGCTCTCGTCCAAGATGACCTGATTACGCTTCAAAGCCAGTGTGCGCGTAATACCAAGTTCCGTGATCTTGTACTCAGTGTCGGCATAGGCAGTGACACCGCAGATGCTTCCGTCCGGCGAGAGACGGGCGAATGATACGCGAAGACCGAGATAGTTCTTTGCAAACTGATCAATGGGTGTTGGCAAAGCTGATCGGTCGGGCTTGTCCGCCTCATCCCCGAAAAAGAACCGGTTGAAGTCCTTCGTTGTTGAGGCTGCAATTTCTTCAAGTTGGCGCTGGGATAAAATCATGAGCAGTTGTCCTCCTTTGCTTCGACGAACCACTTGTCTCCTTCGTGGAAAAGAAATGACTCCTTTCCGCGAATCTGAACTGTGTAACGGATGCCTCCGCCCCCAACCTTTTTGGATGTGGCGCGGCATTTGTAAAGAATCTGGTCGATTTGAAAGATTACACCGTTGTCCCACCAGATAAGGCGAGGGAGGATTGCCCCTTCCTTGTCCACATCCAGCGTAACCGGAACGTATGCCTTTCTGTACTGTGTAGCCATTTGCGTTTTTCTCACTCCTGTTCCCTCATACCGGTGTATGCCGGTACGGATGATCTTCGGCAGCATAAATGCCTGTCCATTTGAACTGCTCAAAAGATGTAACTTTTTCGTGTACAACTACTCATGCCCCTTGACAGGATGAGCAATTCAGGATATACTATGAGTAGTTGGATTGCTCAGTCATTATTATACGCACTTCAAGTGCCTTTGTCAATAGACTTGCGCAATTTGATGTCGCAAACTTTTTGTGAACAGGAGTGATTACCAAAATGACGTTTGGAGAGAAATTCAAGGCTGAACGGGAGAAGCGGAAGCTGACCCAGCAGGAAGTAGCCGACGCACTGGGGATCAACAGACGTATGATTACCCGGTACGAGAACGGTATTTCCTTCCCCCGCACCAAGGACGCATACAGAAAAATCGCGGAATACTTCAAGGTGGATGTGAACTATCTGCTGACCGAGGACGAAGAGTTTGTGGTTCAGGCATCCGAGCAGTACGGCTCTCGTGGCATGAAACAGGCAAAGGACCTGATTGAAGGGATGTCCGGCTTGTTTGCGGGCGGTACGCTGTCCGAGCAGGATAAGGATGCGGTGATGAAGGCGTTGCAGGATATATATTGGGAATCCAAAGCCCGGAATGTTGAGAAATACACGCCGAAGAAATACAAGAAGACCGAGACGGACGCAGAGGAATAACTGTCTGCATCTCGGCTTCCCGACGGATTTACTTTGACTGTCTTCAACATGAAAGGGGTGAAGTTCCCGTGATAATTCGCTCCGAGGAAATATACAAAAAGGCGAACAGCATTGTCAAAAGCTGCGGAACAAGAGATACCTTGAAGATTGCCCGTGAGCTGGGCATTCATCTCCATTTCCTTGACAATCTGAACGATCTGCTCGGAATGTACCCCTACCGCCATAAAGAGCGGCATATTCTTCTGAACTCCAATATGGAGTATCTGATCATGCAAATGGTCTGCGGTCACGAGATCGGGCATGATACCTTTCACCGCGATCTTGCCAAAGGAAACGAACCGCTTCCGGAGTTCGTGCTGTTCGATATGCGCACAAAACACGAATATGAGGCAAATGCGTTTGCCTCCCACCTGATCATTGACGATGATGAGCTGATTGACCTGATGAAGCAGGACTACGATGTGGTTCAGCTATCTGCTGCAATGGGGACAAACATCAACCTGATGCTGATCAAGCTCAACGAGCTGAACCGCATGGGCTGGCAGCTCAACTTGCCGTATGTACCGCACTCTGACTTCCTGAAAAATGTCAGACCGGAGGGATGAATGAGGATGAAGGATCGTAATTAGATGAACAACAACGACTACAAAGAAGCCCTTTTCTATGCTGCTTCCATCTTTAACGAACGCTTGGGAACGGAGTTCAGCGAGGACAACCTTGTGCTGTGCTGCTTTCAGACGGAAAATCAGCAGGAAGTCTTTGAGCAGTTCTGCAAGCAGTATTTCCCTGACCGGCTGGAAGACCGATACAAAGAGGATGGCTATTTCGACTTTCATGCCTCTGCCTTCATCGGCAAAGAAGACGGCGTTGACGGAATCCTGCTGCGGACAGACATAGAGCGTCATCCGGCAGTGTTAAAACACATTCTTCTGCATGAGCTGGCGCATATCTTCTGCATCCGCAACGAGCTTGACGAAGATAACTTCTATGAGCAATACTGCATGGACGATACCATCAGCCGCGAAGAAGACGGAACCATTAACGCCGGATATGCAGTCTGGCGGGAACTCGCTGCGGAGTTGATCGCATTTGAGCTGGATGACAACTGTGATATGATTCCGCTTCGGCGCAAAAAAGACCTTCTCAGCTATTACGAAGGAGAACTCCTGACCGGCAACGGGAAAATGGGCGTCAGCATGATTCTCTGCGAGGCAATGACCAGTGCTGAGGGCGAAGCGTCCATGACATGGGACGCTGCTAAAAGCAAGTTTGCACGGTTCAAGCCCTTTGATGATCCGTTGTACATGGACTTGCTGGGCTTGGTTTTTACACACGTTAGGGAATGCTTTATCGAGATTGACCGCGACTTTATTTATGAAATTGGAGTGTTGTATCTGAGCATTGCCGCGCAAGCGATGATTGCGTCCCTAAAGAACAGATTGCAGGAAGAATAGACAGACCGATAGAGAGAAAGGACGGGCAATGATATGAAATACAAGCTGTTTCGCTCCCCCGGGGATCTGGACAAGGCAGTCCGGAAGCATGAGCTGGTTGCCGTGGAAACCGGCAAGAGCATTGATGATGTGGCAGATGCGCTTATCCGTGCCGTTCGGGATGATCTTGCGGAAATGCCGGAGTATGCGCACTGCGAGACTGCCGCATACGCACCGGAGCCGATCAAGTCGTTTCGCCGGGTGAGGCGTTACCGGTATGAGATGATGGGTATTGTCTACCCGAAGTACGCCGAAGAGAACATACTGATTGACTACGGAATTATTGAGGAAGAAGAGTCGTGAGCAAGGAACAGTACATTGAGTTTCCGGAGGAATACACACGCCGGGAGCTGAACGCCCGGTATCGGGAAATCCCGCTGAAGGACACGACCTCTCGCCTTCTGCGCAAATATTTCAATGCAATGGCAAATCTCTACGGTATCATCCCGCTGCACAAGGCAAAGGAGATTGTCTTCTCCCTCAGCCCGAAGCTGGTAACGGAAGATGAATTTCTTGCCTTTGCAGAGATTGCCCGTCATGAGTGCGAGGGCTACTACATTCTGGGCGGGGATGAGCTTTACACGGATGTCAGGCATACAAAGCCGCTTGACCGCGAGATCATTGATGTCACCCTGATTGGTGATTCCATCGACCTTTTCATAGAGACGAAGCGCAGCCAGCAGGATAAGCCCTATTATGTGCCGGACAAGAAGCATCTGCTGGAATACGATGGTCCCTTCTACTGCGAGGACACTCCGGAAAAGGCTGCGCTCCGCCGTTTCATGGAAGAACGGGTTGGTCTGAGCGGTGACAAACTGGAAGACGCCTTTGACGATCTTCTCTACGGCGTCCGGTCTGTTTCGGGCAGTGTGGAGGGCGTTCTAAGTCACTTCGATAAAAGGAACATCCGCTTCCGGTCTGATCGGGACATGAATTGGTTTGTTGAACTTTACAGCAAATTCAGCAATACGACGCGGATGCCCTGCAACCGTGGCTACACACCGGATGAGATGATGCCGATGACGCCACCGGAGGAACGCTTCAAGTCGCTCTCTCTGGGTCCGAACATCCGAAAATCCCTCCAAACCGGCGAAATGGACATCGAGGACTTCCGCAAGCAGATCCTCACAATGGAGCTGCCCAGCGAGGCATTGCGCTTTGACCTTCTGAAACAGCTTGCAGACATCAAGCCCTCCGCTCCCCAGCCGGAGAAGCAGAAGAAGGTCGGGCGCAACGATCCCTGTCCTTGTGGCAGCGGGAAGAAATACAAGAGGTGCTGCGGAAAATGACGATCCCATTAAAACAGGTCATTCAGGCAATCGAAGAAGCAAATGAAGTCTTCACGAGCTTCTGGGACGCAAAGACCGGCAAGACCGTTTATCTTGCCGATCCATTGGTGACTGATATGACGGAGGAAGACAAAGCTCTTGCCGCCGCAATAGAAGATACGCCGGAGCGGTTTCTTCGCTTTCCGACCAAGTATGAGATTCATCAATACCGCATCATGGAGGATTTCGTTGACCAGCTCTCTCTCGGAAAGGTGCAGAAGGAACTTGCCTATGCTATCCGGGGAAAAGGCGCGTTCCGCCGATTCAAACAGTCTGTGCGCTATCACGGGCTGGAACAGCGTTGGTATGACTATTTGGCGGAGGCGTACCGGGACCTTGCGATCCGCTGGTGTGCAGAGGAAGGCTTGGAGTACATGGAATGAAAGAGAATGAGAAAAAGACATTGCTGCGGAGCAGTGATGATCTGATTGCTGCCGTCGAGCAATACGGCTTCCTGCCCTTCTTTCGGAACGAGATTCACGGCTTCTCCATCGAGGAACTTTGCCCACCTGAGTTATGGTTTGCGGATGATGTAGATGGTCCGTGGGAATGGAAAGGACCGGCTGCGCGGAGCGGCAAATGTCTCTACGGCAAGATTTTCAACAAGAAGGCTGGCTTTGTGAGCCGGGAGTGGATACCGGACTTTGCGAACTTCCGGCGTGACGGCTATGACTTTGACGCCCGTTGGGATGACGGCTTGGCGTCCTACAAGGACAAGGAACTTTATGAAGCCATAGCCGGTGAAGGCAGGGTGCTTTCCAAACGGCTGAAAGATGCTCTGAACTACCGCAGGGGCGGCAACACCGGCTTTGAGACGTGTATCACGAGACTGCAAATGCAGAGCTATGTCTGCATCGCGGATTTCGTCTATATGCAGGACAGATACGGAAGACCTTATGGCTGGGGTGTCGCAGAGTATGCGACGCCGGAAGAACTTTTCGGGTACGACCTTATCACATCTGCATATCAGCGAGACCCGCAGGAATCCAAAGAGCGCATTCTAAAACATCTGCAATCACGTCTGCCTAACGCGACCGAAATGCAGCTTGAGAAAATCATAAAGGGGTAACGCAATGGACGATATTATCTTTGAGAAGGATTACCGGGAAACCGAGTCTGCCGAATACGATAAATGGTGCGATGAGGTGTTTGACCGCGCGGTCAATGGGGGTATGCTGAAAGCGTACTCCGAAGCAATGGACAAGATACCAAAGATCATTGTACCGGAGGACAAGAAGAACTACGAGTATCTTCTGGAACGCTGTGATGCGTTTGTCAAGCAACACCGCGGGTATATCAAGGGAATCGTGGACTATCATCGTTGGCACGCGGAAATCAATATGTTTCTTCCGTTTGCGGAGTTCGATGACTCAGAAGACCTTGCATTTTTGAAAGAAATTGCAGAAAAGTCGCAAACCGTCTGCTTCTCCCCGGAGGAAGAAGGTGGCATTCGCGTTCATATTTTTATCAACTACTTTGAAGAATTGATGTCAGCCGAACACAAGTCATACATCGAATGCGATGCTATTATGCAGGACAAGAAACTATCTGCGCTACTTGGCATACCGGAGCTTTCTAACGAGGAAAAGGAACTCGCTCTGAAAATGAAGGACATACTTGACCGCATTGATGAGGAAACAAGGATTGACCGTACCACGGCTTTTCGAGCCGTACTTGATAAGATGGCAAAAGAACCGGATGAAAACTGGTCGCTTCACTATATGGTAACATTGCTGGAAGCACTGCTATACTTCATGCTGAATGAAGGAAATGAAAAGATTGATGAGGAAGAACACAATGAGTAATAAACTTGTAGCATATTTTTCTGCGTCCGGCGTGACCGCGAAGGTTGCCGAGACGCTGGCAGAGACAATCGGCGCGGACATCTTTGAGATCGAGCCGAAGGTGCCTTACACGGAAGCTGATCTGAACTGGATGGACAAGAAAGCCCGCAGCACGATTGAGATGAGCGATCCTGCCTCCCGTCCTGAGATTGCCGTCAAGCGGGACAACATGAAGGACTACGACACAATCTTTGTGGGTTTTCCGATCTGGTGGTATGTCGCGCCGACGATTATCAATACGTTCCTTGAGAGCTATGATCTGACCGGCAAGACGATCATCCCGTTTGCAACCTCCGGAGGAAGCGGCATTGGCAAGGTGAACGAGCGCCTTGCGCCGAGCTGCAAAGGTGCAAAGCTGATGGACGGCAAGGTTTTCAAGGGCAGCGTCGGGCATCAGGAGCTTGCGGCGTGGGTTGAAGGACTTGGACTTTAAGAAGAGTATAAATCAGAAGTTGCAGAGGAGAATGTACTATGAAATGTCCATATTGCCAAGAAGAAATGCAGCTGGGCTATATCCCTAACGGGGGACAGCCTGTGCAATGGATTCCGAACGGAGAAAGACCATCGGTTCTCTCTTTTTCAATTGCAGAACAGGGAGTTCCCCTAATCAATCAGTTCAAACCGTTAAAAACGAATGGATATAAAGCGGAAGCGCATTATTGTTCAAATTGTAAGGTAATCATTGCACCGACAAAAAACTGATTACGGAATGTCAACTTCCAGTTTAACGAACAGGAGATGATGAACGCATGAAAATTCTATATGAACTATCTTGGCTATGGGAAACGCTGGGCATTGCACTTGTGGCGGCGGCTATCTGCATAGCTTGCGCCGCGCTGATCTGCAAGGCAGCGAAGAAGCACCTCAGCAAAAAGTTGTTGGCGGTCATAGGGGCTGCGGCATTTGTGGGCGCGATTCTGGCGGTCATTCTGATCGCCCGGACACCGATGCCGCTTTGACAGAATGGGAGAAACTGACAATGATTGTTCTTACAGAGCAGATAGAGATTCCGGCTTCCTATGAAAAATTAAAAGCATGGACTGCTAACTTTGAGGAAGAGTTTGTGAAATGGAGTCCCTACCACATCGAATGCAATCTCTATAACGGAAACTATAACGCAGGAAGCAAGATCCGCTTCCGCGAGATCGTCATGGGGCTGGACTACGATGTGACCGGCACAATTACGGAATGCGAACAGGATGAGAACCACTTCCGCATTGTATTCCGGAGCGACAAGAAAACGGCGTTCATCACCTTTGAAGGGAAAAGAACCAAAACAGGATGCCATTTCTCTCACACCGAGGCTTTCGGCATGACCACGCCGGTAATTGGGGCGATCATGAACTTCCTGATCTTCAAAGTGTTTTTCAGGAAAAAGGCAAACTGGCAGCTTATCCGGGATGATATGATTCTGGATAACAGGTATTTATATGACATTCTGACCGAAGGAAAATACCCGGAAAGAATCCCGCTGGACAAACTGCTGACCGGCGCGAAGTAACCGAATGGGAGGGCTTGATCATGCCGCTTCAAATCGTCAGAAATGACATCACAAAAATGAAGGTGGACGCCATCGTCAACGCTGCCAACGAGTCGCTGCTGGGTGGCGGCGGCGTGGATGGCTGCATTCATCGTGCTGCAGGACCGGAGCTGCTGACGGAATGTGAAACGCTACACGGCTGCAAAACCGGGAGCGCAAAAATCACGAAGGGCTATCGCCTGCCCTGCAAATATGTCATTCACGCAGTCGGTCCGCGCTGGTATGACGGGCGGCATCGTGAGCGCGAACTGCTGATCTCCTGCTATCGGACATCGCTCATGCTGGCGAAGGAATACGGATGCGAATCGATTGCGTTCCCGCTGATTTCCTCTGGCATTTTTGGCTATCCGAAGGATCAGGCTCTCAAGGTTGCGATTGACACCATCAGCAGCTTCCTTCTTGAAAACGAAATGGCGGTGTACATTGTCATTTTCGACCGTAAAGCCTATCAGATCAGCGGCAAGCTGTTTTCTGATATTGCAGCGTACATAGATGACCGCTATGTGGACGAGCATACCGACAGCCGTTCCGAGCGGCTGCGCAGAATGAACGCCTTCCGGATGGACGAGCCGATGCCCTGCGAGTCATCCGTTTGCGATGAAGCTATTGAAAAGCTCACAGCTCCTATGGCAGTCAGCTCCGAACAGGCAGCAACTCTTGACGATGCACTGGAACAGATCGACGAGAGCTTTTCCGAGATGCTTCTGCGGAAGATTGGCGAACGCGGCATGACGGACGCACAGTGCTACAAGAAGGCAAATATTGACCGGAAACTCTTCTCGAAGATCCGCTCGGACAAGTCCTACAAGCCTTCCAAGTCCACGGTCATTGCGTTTTCCATTGCCCTTGAGCTGCCGCTTACAGAAATGAAGGATATGCTCATGAAGGCGGGCTTTGCGCTCTCCCACTCAAACAAGTTTGACATCATCGTGGAGTATTTCGTGGAGCATGGAAACTATAACGTCTTTGAGATTAACGAGGCTCTGTTTGCCTTTGACCAGAGCTTAATAGGAGCCTGATCTGACTATGAAGGAGGCTTAGAAGATGAAACAACGCACCTACATTGCAATCGACCTGAAATCCTTCTACGCCTCCGTGGAATGTCGGGAGCGCGGCTTAGATCCTCTGGACACAAATCTCGTCGTTGCGGACGAAAGCCGGACGGACAAGACCATCTGCCTTGCCGTCACGCCTTCCCTCAAGAGCTACGGTATCTCCGGACGCGGACGGCTGTTTGAAGTCAAGCAGCGCGTGAAGGAAGCGAATGCCGGACGGCAGCACGACGCGCCGGGACACAAGCTGGACGGCACATCACACTTCTTCTCGGAACTGCAAGCAAAGCCGTCTCTGGCGATTGACTTCATCATTGCACCGCCCCGGATGGCGTACTACATGGAGTACAGCACCCGCATCTATCAGGTATACCTCAAGTACATCGCACCGGAGGACATCGTAGTCTACTCCATTGACGAGGTGTTTATGGATGTGACGGACTACCTGAACACCTACAAGCTCTCCGCCCATGACCTTGCTATGAAGATTATCCTCGACGTGCTTGAGACAACCGGCATCACAGCAACCGCAGGAATCGGCACGAACCTCTTCCTCTGCAAAGTGGCAATGGACATTGTGGCGAAGCACATCCCCGCCGACAAGAACGGCGTCCGCATTGCAGAGATGGATGAGATGAAGTTCCGGCGTGAGCTTTGGACGCATCAGCCCCTCACGGACTTTTGGCGCGTGGGTCGAGGCATTGCCAAGAAACTTGAACAGAACGGGATGTTCACGATGGGCGATGTTGCCCTCTGTTCTGAGCGGAATGAGGACTTGCTTTATAAACTCTTCGGCAAGAATGCGGAATTGCTCATCGACCATGCGTGGGGCTGGGAGCCGACCACCATTGAGGCAATCAAGGCATACCGTCCCAGTTCCAACAGTCTCAGCTCCGGTCAGGTTTTGCACTGTCCTTATGAGCCGGAGAAAGCAAGGCTGGTTGTACGGGAAATGACGGACTTGCTTGTGCTGGACTTGGTAGACAAAGGACTTGTCACCGATCAGATGGTTCTTACCGTTGGCTATGACATTGAGAACCTGACCGACCCAGCGCGGCGGGCAAGGTATCACGGCGCAGTCGAGAAAGATCCCTATGGGCGGGAAATTCCCAAACAGGCGCATGGCTCTATCAACCTCGACAGTCACACATCATCTACGCGCAAAATAATGTGTGCTGTGTCAGAACTCTTCGACCGGATTGTGGACAAGAATTTGCTTGTCCGCCGTATGTACGTTGTTGCAAATCGTGTCCTGCCGGAAGCGGACGCGCCGAAGAAAAATGACGGGGTTGTCCAGCTTGACCTCTTCACGGACTATGCCGCCGAAGAGGAAAAGCAGAAAGCCGAGGATGCTGCATTGGAGCGCGAGAGAAAAATCCAGAAGGCGGCTCTTGCCATCAAAAAGAAGTACGGAAAGAACGCCATCCTCAAGGCGATGAATCTTGAAGAAGGCGCAACGGCAAAGGATCGGAATGCTCAGATCGGAGGACATAAGGCATAAGAAAATGGCTATGGAAAGCATGATGATAAAAGAGATAACCGAGAACAAGAAAGAATATCTGAATTTACTATTATTAGCTGACGAGCAGGAATCCATGATAGACCGCTATCTTGATAGAGGACGAATGTATGTCCTTGAAGACAACGGAGTAAAGTGTGAGTGCGTTGTGACAGATGAAGGAAACGGTATTCTTGAAATAAAAAACATTGCTACGGAGCCTGCGTTTCAGGGCAAGGGTTATGCGAAAATGCTGATCAGCTTTATTGCACGAGAATACAGTGGGCGATTTGAGATTTTGCAAGTAGGTACGGGTGATAGCCCGTTGACTATTCCGTTTTATGAAAAATGCGGATTTGTGCGCTCACATATAATTCCTAAGTTTTTTACAGATAATTATGATCACCCGATTTTTGAGTGCGGCATTCAGTTGGTAGATATGGTTTACCTTCAAAATCTATCTGACCTTGCATTTACAAAGGAGGCAACCGATTGAATCAATACGAGGACATTATCAACCTTCCACATCATGTCTCTCCCACTCGTCCGCAGATGCCGATGTCAGATCGGGCGGCGCAGTTCGCTCCCTTCGCTGCCCTCACCGGTTACGATGCTGCAATCATAGAAACCGGGCGTCTGACCGATGAAAGGATTGAGCTTGACGAGGAAGCACTGACTGCATTGGACATGAAGTATCAGCTTCTCATGGATGCCCTCGATGACAAACCGGAAGTCACCATTACTTACTTCCAGCCTGATGAGCGGAAGGCTGGCGGCAAATATGTATCAGCAGTCGGTACGGTCAAAAAAGTCGATGATTTTGAGCGGCGGATCACTATGCAGGACGGCTCGAAGATTCCGATGGATGACGTTCTAAGCATTGACGGAGAGATATTCTCGTCCTTAGAATAATGTCGCTTGCCATGCGACCAAACGAAGTGAATATCGAAGTACAATATGACTGTAAGGTGAGACGCCAAGCAGTCATATTTTTTATATGCGGAGGTACTGAACATGAGAAAGAACTTGACGGAGATCGTATTCATCCTTGATCGCAGCGGCTCTATGAGCGGGCTGGAAGCAGACACCATCGGAGGCTTCAACTCCATGATTGAAAAGCAGAAAAAGGAGAGCGGCGAGGCATTGATCTCTACCGTCCTCTTTGACAACGTGAGCGAGGTTATTCATGACCGCGTACCGGTTCAAAAGGTCGAGCCGATGACCGACAAGGACTATTCTGTTCGTGGCTGCACCGCCCTTCTGGATGCTATCGGCGGAGCAATTCATCACATTGGGAATGTCCATAAGTACGCAAGAATTGAGGACGTGCCTGAACACACGCTGTTTGTCATCACGACCGACGGCATGGAGAATGGAAGCCGCCGTTATGATAGCGAGAAGGTCAAGAAGATGATTGAGCGGCAGAAGGAAAAGTACGGCTGGGAGTTTCTATTCCTCGGTGCAAACATTGATGCAGTTGAGACGGCAAAGCATTTTGGAATCGGAGCAGACCGAGCGGTCAATTACCACTCTGACCACGAGGGAACGCAGCTCAACTATGAGGTTCTGAGCGAAGCGGTTTCCGCCGTCCGTTGCAGCGTACCGCTGGGTACGAATTGGAAAAAGCGTATTGATGAGGACTTCAATTCCAGAAAGGACGGGAGAAAGCAATGAAAACGATCACCGTAAAAGGGACAGGCAATGTCTCCGCAAGACCGGATTACATCATCCTCTCCTTGAACATTGAAACCTTATCTGAATCCTATGACCGTGCAATGTCGGAAGCTGCCGTGAAGATTGAAAAATTGCATGGTGTCGCTGTCCGCGTTGGGTATCGCAAAGAAGACTTGAAAACCACGAGCTTTGATGTCCAGACAAAGTACGAGAACGTCAAGGATCGGCAAGGAAATTACAAGCGAGAGTTTGCCGGGTATGCTTGCAACTATCGCCTGAAACTTGCCTTTAACTTCGACAGCAAGCAGCTTGCACAGGTTATTTCTGCGATTGCAGAATGCGGTGCGAAGCCGGAACTCAGCATTGCGTTCACCGTGAAAAACCCGGCAAGAGTCAGCGAAGAACTGCTGATCAATGCGACGGAGAATGCCAGAGCGAAGGCGGAGATTCTTTGCAAAGCATCAGGCGGTACGCTTGGACAACTACTCAATATCGACTACAACTGGGGCGAACTCAATGTGTATTCCAGAACGAGCTATGAGGTCGAAGACTGCATTCAGCCTCTCATGGCGATGAGCAAGTGTGCCGCACCTGAGATTGAACCAGATGATATTGATGTGACAGACACAGTGGCTTTTACATGGGAAATCCAATGATTTTTTGACTTTTTTGAAATCCGGTACTCAACAAACGCTCTTATTGTGTCCGTTGTAAAGTGAAGGGACATTTCACGGAGTAATCTTCGGGGAATACGATTTTGGGAGATTAGCAAGCACAGCCGGTGTATATACACACGGCGATTTTGGATTAAGGAAACCCTCCCCTTAATCCCGAAAATGCTTGTTGGGATGTCTCCCAAACCCTCTATCTTTACGAAAGGACAAACCGCTTATGGCAAACAGAACACGACCAAATCAGATACTCTTCTTTGTTTCAGATGACGAGAAACGGATTATCAAAGGAAAGATGAAACAGCTTGGTACAAACAACATGGGAGCGTATCTTCGCAAGATGGCGATTGACGGTTACATCATCAAAGTGGACTACTCGCAGCAGAAGAAACTTGCCGCAGCAGTATCTCGCGCAGCGGCAAATATCAACCACATTTGCCGCCGAATCAACTCCACAGGACACTTCTATGAGGACGATGTTGCAGAGCTGAAAGAAAGGCAGGCTGAGATATGGCGATTACTAAAATCAAGCCAATCCGAGGAACTGTGAACAAGGCTCTCGCATACATTCTTGATCCGCAGAAAACAGATGACCAGCTCTATGTCTCTTCCTATGGTTGCGCTGCCAGCGATGCCGCAGCGAAGGAATTTGAGTGGACAAGAAATCTTGCTGCTCAACAAGGAATGCAGATGCCGAAGGTGATCGCCCGACATCTGATCCAATCCTTTGCGGTTGATGAAGTCACGCCGGAACAAGCGCATGAAATCGGTAAGCAGTTTGCCGACGAATGGCTCAAGGGAAAGTACGAGTATGTGATTGCAACGCACATCGACAAGGGGCATTGCCACAATCATATTATCTTTAACGCTGTCAACTATGTTGACTTCCATGCGTACCGAAGCAATAAGAAAACCTATCGTGAGATGCGGCATCTCAGTGATGAGATATGTGCTGAACACGGGCTGTCAGTTATTCCTCCCTCTCAGGGAAAAGGCATGGACTACAAGGAATACACCGAAGCCAAACGCGGTACAAGTTGGAAGCAAAAACTCAAGCAGACCATTGATCGCTGTGTGATCACAGCAAAGGACTACGATGAGTTTTTGAAGCTGATGCAGGACGCCGGATATGAAATCAAAACCGTCAAATACATCTCCTTCCGTGCCGAAGGGCAAGAGCGTTTCACCCGTGCAAAAACCATCGGAGATAACTACACCGAGGACCGGATCAAGGAACGCATTCAAGGACGCAATGCCCGCAGACGGCAGATGCAGAACGGTAGGAAGAACATCTCTCTCATCAGCGATATTCAAAACAGAATTAAGCAGATCGACAGTAAGGGCTTTGAGCATTCTATGAAGATCAAGATTCTCAAAGAAGCCGCCAGAACGCTCAATTACCTCACTGAGAACGAGCTGCTTCAATATGCCGATCTTGAAAAGAAAGTCGAAGACATCCATAGTTCTTATGAGCGTACCGGCGCTGACTTGAAAGTCGTTGAAGCGCAGCTCCGAAAGGTGCAGCCGCTTATCAAGAATATCTCAACCTATCAAAAGCTCAAGCCGGTCTATGATGCCTACTCAAAGACAAAGAACAAGCAGAGTTTTCGAGCTGCGCACGAGGCAGAGCTTGTCGTTTTTGAAGCAGCAAAGAGTACATTGCTTGCTATGCAAGATGGTGAAAAACTTCCAAGTATGAAGTCTCTGCAAGCCGAGCAGCAACGCCTTTTGGAAGAGCAGCAGCGTCTCTACGACGAACGAGCAAGGCTCAAAAAAGAGGCTAAAGTGATTGATACCATGAAGGCAAATGTCGATGATTTCCTCAGTCCAACGCTTTCACAGGAGCATGAAAAAGCCAAAAGTAGCGAGTTGGAATAACCACCAAAGCCTGAGCCGTATGAATAAATCGGCTCAGGCTTTCTTCTTCGTAATGCGCTCCATGAAATTGAAATATATTTTGAATTTTTGGAGCATCGTATTGAAAATTTGAAGCGTTTGGTGTATAATATAATGAATATCACTATAAGCGTTTGAGAGAGGTGCTTTTATGAAGATAAGCTATAAGAAATTATGGGTAATGCTCATTGAAAGAGAGATCCCAAAATCAACTTTACGCAAGGATATAGAGCTGTCTCCCGGCACGATGAGTAAGCTCAATAAGAACGAGGATGTAGCTCTCTCTGTTCTGCTGCGCATTTGCGACTATTTGAATTGTGACATTGGAGATATATGTGAAGCTGTGCGAACGGGCAAGAAGTAGGTCCGAGTTTTCGTGCGGCTATTTTGTTATACGTAGAGAAAAATACCTCAGCGAAAGGAGCATATATGGATGTCCTTGAGAATGCTGTGACTGAGAAAAATGCCCTCGTTGAAGCGGAGGCGTTTCCCACAGATGATCGAGTCACCTACAAAGACAGCACCTATGAAATTGTTTCTAAGGTTGCATATTTGATTGGTGTTCCGAAACGAATTTTTGATAATGAGCATGAAGCACCCAAAATAGAGATATACGAAAAACTTGATGCAGACAAAACGGCACGGATAATCCGTCATTTGTGTATCATAAGGACAGCGATTGAAAGAAACTTCAAGCATATCAACGAGCGCATGAAGTTTAGTTATCTCTCAATCAGCAGTATGCCGGAATATGTGCCGCAGGATAGCCTTCAACAACTAAATGCGGATGGCATTAGTTTTATAAAGAAGTCCAGCACGAAGCTAAGTCAGCATATCGTTGAGATAAACAAGCTGATTTCTGATCGGATCAATAATTGCAAGAAGCTATTTCCTCTTTGGCTGAATTGGCTGTATGTAAAAAACCTCTTTCTCATGCCAGATGGCTTGAAAGAGGAAGGGACAAAAGCAGCAGCAGATATTTATTACGCTCATTTGCTCTTTTATCCTTACCAGATGTATATAAACTGGGAACCGGAGGATGTCGGTAATCTGCTCTATAACGATAAAAAATTCGTGACGCTGCTTTATCAAATGAACGGTGACTACTTTACAGAGTACAGTAAAGTTTCTGATGCTGGAAGTTACATTAAAGGAAGCATCTACGAGTTTATTGGTAGCAGCGAAAAGGTTGTCGTAGTGGTAGATTGTGAAAACTCTGATCCGTACAAGCTCTGCGCTACGCTCAAGAATCTTGACTATCAGTACACACAGAAGATAGCATCCATCATCCTGTTTGATGATGTGCATAGTGCATCTGCTTGGCGTATTCTGGATAGTTTTACCCACATCCCGGTCGAACACATGATGACCGAACGGGTAAAGCAGAACAAGTCTCTGGTCGATGTGATGCTGATTGCCCGAACTTGTCAGGAGCATTACAAAAACAATGTGGATTCCTTTATTTTGGTGTCCAGCGACTCCGACTATTGGGGACTGATTTCTTCTTTACCGGAGGCTCGGTTCCTTGTCATGATAGAGCGCGAAAACTGCGGACCGGATTTGAAGAACGCACTTGTCAATGCCGGTATATTCTATTGCTACATTGATGACTTCTACTCCGGCAATGCAGAGGATATTAAGATCGGCGCACTGTTCAAAGAGATGTATCATTACATAGATCAGGCGGTGCGGCTGAATATCTATGAGATGTTCACAGAGGCGTTAAGAGCGACTCGAATTGAAATGAGTTCTTCGGAACAGAAACAGTTTGTGGATAAGTATTTGAAAACGATGCAAATGTCCATTGCGGATAATGGCGATGTGACATTGGAAATAAGACGAAAATGAGTCCGTTATATCGGACAGTAGCCGTGATAGAATAAAATGAGGATCGGTTGGCAACCAAAAATGATCCTCAAGTATTGGAGATGAAGATATGGCATACCAGAGCGAAGCGGCTCTTGAGCAACAATTCATAGAGCAGCTAAACAAGCAGGAATACAGCACAGTCGATATTCCTGATTATGACGCATTGGTGGAGAACTTCAAAGTTCAGTTTGAAGCCTTCAATGCGCCCAAACTTGATACGCCTATCACCGATAAAGAGTGGGAGCGTATCTTTAACCTCATGCTTGGAAAGTCCGTGTTCCAGAGCGCAAAAATTCTGAGAGACAAGTTTGTCCTTGAGCGTGAGGACGGGACGAAGGTTTACCTTTCCTTCTTCGATCAGGATCACACCAAGAATATCTTCCAAGTTACACATCAGACAACGGTTGTAGGCAAGTATGTCAACCGCTATGATGTAACGATTCTTGTGAATGGCTTGCCGTTGATTCAGGTCGAGTTAAAGCGCAGGGGGATTGACATTCGAGAGGCGGTCAATCAGGTCATGCGCTATAAGAAGCACTCCTATAACGGACTATATCACTTCATTCAGCTTTTCATTGTCTCCAACGGCGTTGATACCAAATACTTTGCCAACTCCGACAGGGACTTGATGTATAGCCTCGCCTTCTTCTGGACGGATTTCAACAACATCCGTATTACCAACCTGAAGGACTTCTCAATCTCTTTTCTGGCAAGGGATCACATCATCAAGATGCTGACACGCTATACCATCCTGAACGATACGGATAAGATTCTGATGGTTATGCGCCCCTATCAGGTGTATGCCGTAGAATCCCTTATAAGGCAGGCTACGCTCACAAATCGCAACGCCTATATCTGGCATACCACCGGTGCAGGAAAGACTCTGACATCCTTTAAGACTGCTCAGATTCTCGCAGCCAACCCGAATATCAAAAAAGTAATCTTCCTTGTTGACCGTAAGGACTTGGACTCTCAGACCACCGAAGAGTTTAACAAGTTCGAGGCTGGTTCCGTTGATGTCACCGATCGCACAGACATTCTTGTGCGGCAAATGAAGGATAAGAACCGGCAGCTCATTGTCACGACGATGCAGAAGATGGCAAATGCCGTTAAGCGTCCTCAATACGAAAAGGTAATGGACGCATATCGTGACGAAAAGGTTGTCTTCATCATTGACGAATGCCACCGCAGCCAGTTCGGAGATATGCACAAGGATATTGTTCGGCATTTCAAGAAGGCGCAGTTCTTTGGCTTTACCGGTACGCCCCGTTTTGAAGTGAACGGAAAGACGGAGGGCAAGATCACACAGACCACCGAAATGCTGTTTGGGGAATGTTTGCATAACTATCTGATCAAGGATGCTATCTTCGATAACAATGTCCTCGGTTTCCATATTGAGTACATAAAGACGATGGAAGGCGATTTTGACTGGGACGATCCGACATTGGCTGACGCGATTGATGTTGGCGAACTCTATATGTCGGATGAGAGAATGTCCCTCATTGCAAACCACATCGTCCAGAACCACAAAGCCAAAACGAGAAATGGTCAGTACACGGCTATCTTTGCTGTTTCCTCCATTGAAGCTCTTGTCAAATATTACGACATCTTCAAGAAGATCAAACACGATCTGAACATCAGCGGTATCTTCTCCTATGGGCAGAACGAAGATGCCGAGGGCAAGGACGAGCATAGCCGGGATGCCTTGGAGCGTATCATCAAGGACTATAACGAGATGTACGGCACGAATTTCTCTACCGACACCTTCTCTGCGTATCACAAGGATATTTCAGATCGTGTCAAAGGCAAGAAAACGAAGTCTCTGGACATTCTCATTGTCGTGAATATGTTCCTGACCGGCTTTGACAGCAAGCAGCTCTCTGTGCTGTATGTGGACAAGGATTTGAAGTATCATGATCTGCTGCAAGCCTATTCTCGCACGAACCGTGTCGAGAAAGAAACAAAACCGTTTGGTATCATCATTTGCTACCGCAACCTCAAGAAACGGACAGATGATGCGCTGACGCTCTTCTCCAAGAGTCAGGACACCTCCGGCATTGTCGTTCCGGGCTATCAGTATTTTGTTGAGAAGTTCAATGAAATGGTTATGAAGCTCAAGGAAGTGGCACTCTACCCTGAGTCCGTCGATACCATGCAGAGCGAGGATGACCAGAAGAAGTTTGTCATCACTTTCCGTGAGCTGACAAAATACCTCCAATCTTTGCAGACATTCATTGAGTTCAGCTTTGATCAGGATGCACTCATCATGTCCGAGCAGGAGTATCAGGACTACAAGAGCAAGTATCTGATGCTTTACTCACGGCAAAAAACTGATCGAGAAGTCGTATCTGTCCTGAATGATGTGGACTTCTGCATTGAGATCATGGAGAGTGACCGCATCAATGTTGCCTATATCATGAACTTGATCCGCAACATCCACTTTGATGACAAGAAGCAGAAGGACTACGACATCAAGCACATCAAGGAAGAATTGAGCAGGACGGATAATCCGCAGTTGCTTCGCAAGGTTGAAATTCTTCAAGCGTTCTTGGATCGTGTCGTTGTTGGACTTGAAAGCGCGGATGAGATTGACGCTGCATACAATGACTTTGAAAATGAAGCAAAACGAGAAGAGATCGTTGCTTTCGCAAAGACTGAGGATATTGATTCCTCCATGCTGACGGACATCATCTCTGAGTATGAGTTCTCCGGCACAATGGACGCAGGAAACATCCGTGACCGGATTGAGAAGCCCATGCCGCTGCTCAAGAAGAGGTCTTTGGTCAACCGGATCGTCGAATTTATCCGGCAGCACACCGAGAAATACCAATAAGGAGAGAGAACAATGGATAATTCTATTCAGGCTCACCAGAAAGAGCTTTGCAACAAACTATGGGCGATGGCAAATGCCCTGAGAGGTAACATGGAGGCATACGAGTTCAAGAACTATATCTTGGGCATGATCTTCTATTACTACCTCTCCGACAAGACCGAGAAGTACATGGTTAATCTTCTCAAAGACGATAATATCAGCTACGAGGATGCTTGGAATGACGAAGAATACAAGGCTGCCATCGTAGAAGAAGCTCTGCGTGACCTCGGCTACATCATCGAGCCGGAGTATTTGTTCCGCAAGATGGTCAAGATGGTTGAGAACCGTTCCTTCGACATTGAGTTCTTGCAGAAAGCAATCAACGCTCTGATGGAATCCACTATCGGCAACGATTCGCAGGAAGACTTTGACGGATTGTTCTCCGATATGCAGCTTGATTCTACGAAGCTGGGGCATACCGTTAAAGATAGAAGTGCTGTCATGGCGAAAATCATTGCTTCGCTGGACGAGATCAATTTCAGCGTGGATGACACGAAGATTGATGTGTTGGGTAATGCCTACGAGTATCTGATCGGTCAGTTCGCTGCCACAGCCGGTAAGAAAGCCGGTGAGTTCTATACGCCTTCGGGTCCTGCCGAGCTGCTGTGCCGCCTTGCTTGTCTTGGCTTGACCGATGTTAAGGACGCAGCCGATCCGACTTGCGGTTCCGGCTCTCTGCTTCTACGCCTCAAGAACTATGCAAATGTGCGTAACTACTACGGTCAGGAACTGACCTCGACCACCTATAACCTTGCCCGAATGAACATGATCCTTCGCGGCATCCCGTATCGTAACTTCAATATCTACAATGGCGATACGCTTGAGCATGACTACTTCGGAGATATGAAGTTCCGTGTTCAGGTTGCAAATCCTCCGTATTCTGCAAATTGGTCTGCTGATATGCACTTCATGGAGGACGAGCGTTTCAATGAATACGGCAAACTTGCGCCTAAGAGCAAGGCTGACTTTGCTTTTGTGCAGCACATGGTTTACCACATGGACGAAGACGGACGAGCTGTTGTCCTGCTGCCTCACGGCGTTCTGTTCCGGGGCGCAGCCGAAGAAGTGATCCGTAAGCACCTGATCCAAAAGCTGAATGTGCTGGACGCTGTTATCGGTCTTCCTGCAAACCTCTTCTTTGGCACGGGCATTCCGGTATGCGTTCTTGTCCTCAAGAGGGAGCGCAACGGCAACTCTGATAACATCCTCTTCATTGATGCGTCCAACGACTTTGAAGCTGGAAAGAATCAGAATATCCTCCGTGAGTGCGACATTGATAAGATTGTCGAAACCTACGAGCATCGTGTGGATGTCGATAAGTACGCCCATGTTGCCACTATGCAGGAGATTGAAGAGAACGGATTCAATCTGAACATTCCTCGCTATGTTGATACCTTTGAGCCGGAAGAGGAAATTGACCTCAATGCTGTTGCAGCAGAAATCCGCAATATTCAGGCTGAAATCAAAGACATCGACGCACAACTGAAACCGTTTTTCGATGAGCTGGGACTTGATTTCCCCTTTGATGTGGAGGGCAAATAATTATGGCAAATGTATCCTCAAGTAACGGTCTTGAGAAGCGTCCGAAACTCCGCTTTCCGGGCTTCGATGAACAGTACAAACAGTGCCGCATTGGTGACATCTATGCAGAGCGAAGTCAGCGTGGAGCATCCGACATGGAATTACTGTCTGTTACAATGAACGATGGTGTCAAGCCCCGTTCCGAGATTGAAGGCAAGGACAATTCCAGCGAAGACAAAAGCAATTATAAGATCGTCCGCAAGGGTGATATGGTTTACAATTCCATGCGAATGTGGCAAGGCGCAAATGGTATTTCTCCGTGCGACGGTATTGTAAGTCCAGCATATACCGTTCTTATGCCCAAGCAAGAGATCAACAATGGATATTTTGCAGCACTCTTCAAAAGCACGAAACTGATCAATGAGTTCAGAAAGAACTCTCAAGGTATGACATCGGACACATGGAATTTGAAATATCCTCAGATAGAAACGATAAAGGTGCAAATTCCCTCTGTTTCTGAGCAGAACATAGTATCAGCACTGTTCAGCGTCCTTGATGCAAGAATAGTCGCACAAGCTCAGTTGGTAGAATCCCTCAAGAAGTATAAAAGAGGATTGCTTTCTCAATTGATTGCACAGAAGAAATCGTTTGATACTTCCGGAGAGTGGAAAACGGTTAAGCTCGGTCACATATTCAAAGAAAGGACAGAACGAGCAAAAGGAAATGAGACTCTGTTGGCGGTAACAATCAGCAACGGTGTGCAACGGAGAGACGAAATTGATCTGAAAGATAACTCAAGCGATGACAAGAGCAATTACAAATGTGTTTATATAGGGGATATTGCATACAACACCATGCGTATGTGGCAAGGCGCGAGTGGAGTATCTCCATATAACGGAATTGTGAGTCCAGCATATACAATAGTTACGCCAATCCGACCAGATCTGCATAACATGACATTCTGGGCATACTACTTCAAATATAGTCCACTGGTGCAGACATTCCAAAAGTTTTCACAGGGACTTACATCTGACACATGGAATCTAAAGTTTCCTCAGTTTTCGGAGATCACTGTTACTATGCCTCCTATATCTGAACAGGATAAAATTGCTGAATGCTTGTCCGTTTTTGATGAACATTGCAAATGTGAGGACGAAAAGCTGCAAGCACTGTTACAGGTTCGGACATCGCTATTGCAACAACTTTTTATATAAAGAGTTGCTGCATCAAGCCAACGCGAATCTGCAACAATCGTTTATATTCAAACTCAGCAATCTTGATTCTATTATCAATAGAAGAGATGAGTGCAGAAATATGGCGTTGTTCTTCAATAGACGGCACAGGGACTTTAATATGCCAAAATGTGTTCATATTTATTGATTTGCCATCGCGTATTCCTTCGACAGAAATGCGAAGTTTGCTGTTGATGAACCAGTAAGATCTAAAGAAAGTATAGAAGAACAACGGAATAATTTCATTCCTTGCTCTCAAAATCGTATATGCGGGACTTACAACGCCCTCTTCGTTCACAATTTCCAGCCCACCCTCAAACGAGCGTAAATGAAGTATAAAGTCATTTGGCAATACTCGCTTGTAAGACGAAATCGTTGATTTATCGTAAGCAATTCTTCTATCTACACTGTCACGGGGCATTGTACCTTCTCCCTGCACAATGGTTAAGACAATTTTGTCTGAATATCCCTTATCAGAGATTGGCATAAATAGCTCAGATATTTCCAACTCTGCCCATGTTTGCGGATATGAAAAATTTAGCTTTCTGCTGAATATCCCATCAACGACACCTCTTTTATACTTCTGATCAAGCAAGCAGAATGGAGCTATATGACCGACAAAATCCCTTGCGGTAGCGGAATATCTCTGCTACTGCAAGGGATTTACCTTTGCTACAAGCCCCTATTTAATTGCTGAAATAGCCCTCAAGTAACGGTCTTGAGAAGCGTCCGAGATTAGCATTTAGAAACACAGATGGATCGCATTTCCCTTGTTGGAGACAGACTTCTCTTGGCTGCATTATCGAGCCATACTCAGAAAAGGTGTACGGAGAACATGACTATGAAGTTTTAACATCCGCTCGCGAAGGTCTTCAAAGACAAGAAGATCATTTTGGTTCTAAACAGCGGCATGATACAGACGGGTATAACATTATACCTTTTGGTTACTGCACATATCGAAACAGAAGCGATGACGGGAAGTTTGCATTTAACATCAATACCATAAGTGAAAAGGCTATCGTAAGTAAGTTTTATCCAGTATTCAGATTTACTAATGCAAATAGCACCTTCATGGCAGAGTTTCTTAATTCATCACCGCGTGTAAAGAAAAAGCTGTCAGTACTTGCAGTTGGCACAAGTCAGGTAGTTCTCTCATTTGAGGCTTTGAAGGCTGCAAAATTCGATTTGCCGTGCAAAGATGAGCAGGACAAGATTGCCGCCTTTTTGGAGTGCTTGAACACACGGATAGAAAATCAGCGCACATTAGTAGTCGCCCTCAAGAAGTATAAAAGAGGATTATTAAACAAGGTTTTCTCAAACACTGACGAAAAGATATATCCAACGGTATACTTATCCGAAGTTGCAGATTTCTTGCAAGGACTCACTTATAGTCCGAGTGATGTTGCAAATGCAGGGCATCTTGTTTTGAGATCATCCAACATTCAAAATGGTACTCTTTCCTTTGATGACTGTGTTTATGTGGACAAATCAATACCTGAGAGTTTACAAGTCAAATGTGCAGATGTCATTATGTGTGTGCGAAATGGCAGTAAAAGTCTTGTCGGAAAAACTGCTTTGATTCCAATTGATATGCCCAAGACAACATGGGGGGCATTTATGATGATTGTCCGGAGCAAACTAAATGACACATATATTTTTCACTATTTGAACAGTCAGATGTTCTTTTCTCAAGTCTTCAAAGATACGGGAACGGCAACGATCAACCAGATAACCAAAGGAATCCTGAACGAATGCAGGTTGCCGCTTCCACCCGTAGAGGAAAGAAAGAAAATCTCAAAAATGCTCTCTACCTTTGATGCCAAAATCTATAATGCTGAACGAACCTTATATGCACTGATGGAAACAAGGAAAGCCCTTCTGCAACAACTATTCATATAAAAAGCTGTTGCAGTAATGCCTTGCGATGAACTTGCAATAGTTCAAGTTCTCTCATGCTCTGATCAATTCTGGCTGTAATTGCGTCGAAGGTTTCAATCAGTTTCTTTTGTGAGATCAAATCAGGGTATGTAATCTCAATCTTAGAGATTTCAGTCGCTTGAACATGAACAATGGATTTGCCTTGGGCAACACGAGCAATTCTGTCATTAACTACATGGTTTAGAATGTAGCTCATAATTCGCCCATCTACTTGAGTGCAACGATAAATATTAAGATCACCAGCAAGAATGATGTCCGGGAGCATTACACACGATGCGGTCGATATTTCCTCCGGCGTTTCGCCAGAGGTGGGGATTATCACATCACCGATTTGGCTGTAATACTGTTTATCTACGGATGCTTGTGTTTTGCGTACCACCTTGGATATGACCTCGTTATAGGTTGTATAAAGTTCCCCATACAATATGAATGGCGTTCCATCGGATGAAATATCTGCCTTAGATAACGGTGCGCCCTTTATAAATGTCCCTATATCACCGATTTTGGCTGTTGTCCATTCGACATTCTTGAGCTTGCAGTGTTTGGGTGATAGTAGAGTGCGAACGACACCTCTTTTATACTTCTTGAGGTTGTCCACGAGGGACTGCTGTGCCTCTATTCGATGCTCTAACGCAATCATAAAATCTGCGATTTTTCGCTGCTCCGCTGAATCCATCGGTATGTAATGCTTTGTGTTAAAGAACTCATCAGTTGGCACATTCAGAAGCCCATGATTTCTTGCTCCTTCGGCAGAGATCATGTAAATCTCACGATACCATTTGAGGGAATCGAAGTAGGCTTTTATAAAATCAGAATCGTGTTTCTTGAGTCCAAAGCAGATGTAGAGTGTTGAAAGTGCGCCCATATCATAGCGGTCAAGACGCTTGACGGAGCCAAAATCGTACCCGACTGAATAACTCTTATTATAGGCATATTCACCATTCTTCAAGAGATAATAGCCACTCATATCTTTGCTGGCTACGGTCTTATTGAAGTAGCTGATCTGATCCACAAGCCCGTCTTTGGACGAAATTGTGAGTGGCAGATTCGTTTCGTTATTGGTATTCTTCCGTGTGACACGCTCTGCAAAATCTGAAAGTTTCTCAGCTTTCCATGGCTCATCGAAGCCCGGAAAGCGGAGTTTCGGACGCTTCTCAAGACCGTTACTTGAGGAATATACTGCCCTGATTATCCCTCCAACGGATAATGTTCGTGGAGGTGGTCAACATGACTAACAATACACAATTCAAGACGCTTGTGAACACTTGGCTAAATCAAAAGCAGCCAATGATCACGCCGTCAACCCATGCCAGCTTTACGCTGATCGCTGAAAATCATCTCATTCCATACTTCGGCAAGCGTAAGATCGGCAGCATCACCGAAACGGACATCCAGAGCTATATTTCGTATCTCCATGATGCCGGTAGGTTGGACAAGACCGGAGGGCTAACGGTAAAGACTATCCGGGATGTGATCCTCGTTCTCAGACTTTCAATGGAGTTTGCGTACAAGGAAAGGGCAATTCCGCTGCTGAACTGGGATCTCATCGAGTACCCGAAGGAACTTGGCATTAAGAAGGTAGTTTCTCTCTCAAAGGATCAGGAGCAAGCTCTGATTCAGTGTATCTACATGAACTTAAACAGGAAGACCGCTGGCATTCTCATTGCACTCTTTACCGGAGTACGCATTGGAGAACTCTGCGGATTGCAGATGAAGGACATTTCGTTGACGGATAAGACCATCAGCATCAATAAGACTGTCCAGCGCATCTATGACAAAAAGAAGGGCGAGTCCTATCTTCACATCGGACCGCCCAAAACGAAAACTTCTGCAAGGACGATCCCTGTTCCGTCTCTTATGATGAACATTATCAAGAAGTTCTACACGGATAACCCTAACCACTACTTCTTGACCGGCAAAACAAAGCCGACAGAGCCTCGTACTTATCGACAGTTCTTCACCCGTTTCCTGAAACGGAATGGATTGGAGCAGGTGAAGTTCCATGAGATCCGACACACATTCGCGGTCAGGGCGATTGAGATACCGGAGTTTGATATAAAGTCGCTCTCTGAAATTCTCGGTCATAAGAATGTGTCCTTTACACTGAATGTCTACGGAAGTGCAAACCTCCAACAGAAGGTCAAGTGTATGAATTTACTGAACGATCTACTGTAATCTTATTCAGTTCTGACTCGGCTTTTACAGTGCAGCAGAAACGAATAACCGTTTCCAGCGATTCAAATTCATTGACTCGATGCGCTGTTCATAGGAGGCACTATTCGACTTTCCGAAACAGAGTGACTTCTTCTTGAGCCGTGAAAGGCTGCACAAAAAAATGAACGCAGTACACGGATTCCACAATCGCGGAATCGTGTACTGCGTTTGTATTTTAGAAATGATTTTTGCGATTTAAGCAAGGATTGATTTGTGGAGGCGTTTTTGGGCATTTATAACCGTTCAACCGTGAGTGTTGCCGGATTGACTTTGATGATTACCTTCCCCTTGCTTTGGGCGTACATCACTGTCTTGCCTGTACCGCTGGGCTTGCCGTCCCATACTGCAATGATGTAATCAGCGTGATCTACCATGTACCGATTGCGCCTATCCATGCAGTCAGGAGTATAGTGCGTTTGAAGAAGCGTTTCTTTATCACATTGAGCAGCAATGCCATAGTACCTTTCGCGCATTGCTGCATTCCACTTGGCTGCCTGTGTTTCGCACGGTATGGCACTCTCAAGTGTAATGCCAGGATAAGTCTTCTTCAGTTCCAGCACTATCTCGGCGGCGTACATATCAACGCCGAGAGCCATGCCGGAGATAAAGTGGGTGACACTTTCATCTGTAATCAGAGAAACAATTTGTTTTTTTAGGATTTCTTTGAGCGCAGCGCAGCGTTCGTCATCCTCACGAAAGCCAAAGGGCAGATTTTGAGGTCGGTGTCCGGTGAAGGCACAACTTTTCATATTCTTGATCTCCTTATATGTATTAGCGTGTGTTTCTAAATCGCTTATACATAGATTATAGCATAGAAAATCAAGAAATATGTAGAAATAAGTCGGCAAAAGAAAAAACTGCGTGAAAAATCACGCAGCCTTCAATGATTTTACTTCATGTTATCCTTCTCTTGCTGGATCATCAACTCAACCATTTGCAAAATGCGCTTTTGCGCTTCGGGAGGAAGATCAGCAATTTTCTTTGAGAGTTCTGAGGCTTTTGCCTCTCCGCTATGCTCTAAGACATCGCAGAAAATTGAATCAGCGGATGTCTCCAAGCCATTGAGCAAAATAATCAGCTTCTCGCAGCGCGGAAATGACATCCCTCTCTCGACGGTGGAAATATAATTTGTGGTCAAGCCGGTCTTTTCTGCAAGATCCTCTTGTGTAATACCAAGACGCTCACGGGCTTGCTTAACGCGCTTTCCTATTCGTTTATCAATCATGGGCGTTTACCTGTTCCTTTTCTAAATCGCTCATGAATATTATATGGATTAAAACCATAGTGATACAGAAACGCTAATAGCGTCACTATGGATTAGCGAATGATTTTATGGTAAAATTCAAGGAAAAGACACAAAAAAAGAGCCTCTGCTGACACCCAACTGGGCATCGACAGAGGCTCTTGGTTCGTTTTCCGGGCATTCAAACAAGTGCCGAAATCGACACTTATTTCCGCGCTAAAGATGAAACCACGCAGGGAATACAATCACTTAGGCTGGTCAATTTGCACCGCTCTGAGGCTTGCAATCACAGGCTTTTTCGACCCCTAACTGTCTACATTGCGATGCTTTGCGGGAGAAGTGCGGACAGGCGATGAGATCCGCACGAAAGCTCTGCTTGCAGCTATGGATGCAGCGGACGCAGAAGCGGTTATACTTCCGGCGTCCGCTGTCCCCGATGAAGAACGACCACTCCTGCCGCCATTTCTGACTTCTGCTCACAGCTCAATCTCTCCTTTGTGCTTTTGGGGAGGGCAGCATTCCTTCTGCTTTTCAGCCTTTGCAGACTTGAGCCTGTCCATGATGGAGGACTTCTCGCCCCTTTCGGGGGCTTTGACCTCTGCGGTCTTGTCCTCCTTCGGACCGTTGTTGATGATCCCGTCAATCATGCCGTAGTCATCCTCCATCGACATCTCCGCTGCCTTGAGGTAGTTTTCCTTCTCAAGAGCTGCCATCCAGCTTTCCTTGCTGATACCGAGCATTCCGCCCTTTGTCGCATGATCGGCAATCTCCTTGGCATCCACGCACAAGCCTTCGGTGTTATCCGAATAGAGCCGGTAAACCTCACAGCCCTTCTCCAAAGCCTTCTCAGCCGCTTCCTGACCGGCGGGAAGAACGCCAGCCCATGCGTAGCCGTAGTCCTTCATATCCTGAACAGAGAGCGAAGGATCAGGCATTTCCGGCACTTCCTTGACCTCAAGATCGAGAAGGCGGAGCGTGTCATCGTCAAAGCCGTTGTAGACATCATCGAGAACGAGCTTGCCGCGCTCATCGACGATGATGCAAGCCGCTTCATCGCCGTAGGTGTCATGTTCCATCAGGTAAAAGCTGTGACCGCCGACCTCGTGCTGGCCAATGGTGTGCCACGTCCCGATGTGACCGGCAACCGTCAGCCCGGAGGTATCGGCGTTCATTTCAAAGTCCTTCTGCTCGACGCTTTCCTGCTTCTGCTGTTCCTTCGAGATCATGGGGATCGCCACAATCTTATCGCCCAGCTTTGCAAACTGCTCCGGCACCTTGAAGTGGTCAGAGAACTTCTGCATCTGCTCTACGGTCAGAGAGCCGAAGCTGTCATCCGTCAAACCAACTACCATGAATGTTCCGGCAACAACATCGTAGATGTCACCGTCCTCATCACGCAGAGCGCGGTTCAAAGGCAGACCTTCCAGCTTGCCCTCTTCGTTGCAGACTAAGGCAACCGGGTCTTCGTAGGGGTAAATCGCCTCGATGCAGCCGCCGACCTCATGCTGCAAGGACTCCAGACCGGAGTCAATCTCCTTCACATAAGGCTCCTTTCCCGGCTCAACGACGAGAACGGCGATGGTGCTGTCACGCTCGGCGGCTTCCCCTGAGCCGGTAATCCGGTATTCATCGGGAATATCATCAATCTCACCGTTAAACTGCCTGTCCCAGCGTTCACTTGCGACACGGACATAGCCCTCATCGGTGAATCGCCCCTGCTCATCCATCGCAATGTCGCGCCCATAGCGTTCATAGTCGATGTAATTTGCCAGAGGACCGAGATCCTTTTCGGAGTAAATACCAGCTTCGTGTGCGTAATAATAGCCGAGGTCGGATTCGTCGTTGATACCGGGCATGATGTCGTAGCAGTCCAAATTGAACGTCAGGTTGATGAGATCGTCGATGTCGCTAACCTCATCGCAACCGGCTTCCATAATGGCAACGAGCTTTTCCTGATCGCTCAGGGAAAGCTCGTCAATCAAAGCGGCAAGGTAGTTGAGCTTATCAAGGCTCTCGTACTCGCCAAGCATCTTCTGAACACCGTAGATCGGGCATTCGTAGTCGGTAATAAACCACTCTTCATAGGGCTGACCGAACTCATCCTGCTTGCCGATCCCGATACGCTCAAAAACCTTCTGCATCTCTTCTTCGGTGGTGGGCAGCTTCACCCACTCACCGACCAGCATACCCTCGTTGTACTTGCCAAGGTTTGTGACGAAGGCTTCAAAATTACCGTCTAATACGGGCATAGGCATCCTCCTTTCAGTCATCCATCATGCCGTCCGGCATGATATACAGTTCCTCAAACTCTGCGTCAGTCATGGCTTCGAGCTTCCGGACGGTCTTATACATCAGCTCTGCGATCTCGCCGTCCATGTCGTTCAGGGTGACGCTCTTCATATCGTCGATCAGCCGCTTGCGGCTGGACGTATTGAAGCAGCACATCAGGTTGATTTCTTCCACGGTAAAATTCTTCATATCAGAGTTCCATATCCTTTCCTTTGTTTTTCTGCGGCTTCGGTGTGTGGGACGGCTGGGCTTTCTGCGCGGATTTCAGCTTGTCACGGATGGATTCACGGGCAGCGGACTTCTTCGGAACGGTGTCATAGACGGCAATACCGGCATCTTCCACATACGAGCGGACATACTGGATGCTTTCCGAAAAGCGGATGGGGCGGTTCTTGTCCTCGATGTTGGTCAGCCGGACTTCATCAGCGGCAAAATCAACCGCGTCGATTCTGCACTTGATCCCATCCACATTCAGCGTTGCGCCGACAGGAATGTAATCTGCGCCTTTAAGTTCCTTGAAGGTCTCGCCGTCCTTGCTGAGAAAGACATCCATGCCGGACTTCCAGAGCTTGTGAGAACCGGCTACCCACGCACTTTCACGAAAGCCAGTGACCGGAATAGAAGGCTTGCCGCGCACCTTCTTCTCAAGGAGCTTCGTGCCGAGCAAGGGCGCGGCTTTTTCCGCGTCCTTGCCGTACAGCTCAAAATAGCCGTTCTGGGCAAAGCAAACCAGCGCGTCGGGATGCGCCTTTTTGACTGCCTCATATTTGCGGAGTTCTGCGACGGGGAGCGGCGAAAGCACCTCTGTCCTCTCTGCCTCCGGCAGTCTGTCACGGCGGGTTTTCTGCTTGGACAGCACTTCTGCCAGCGCATCCGCGTCCTTCGGGAGCGTCCGGTGGGCTTGTACGCCGCCATGCTCACTAACCAGAGCCATTGCTGCATCGAAGCTGCTGCGGCAGGGGGCTTCCAGCACAAAGCCATCCGCAAAGGTCAGCCGGTCATGATCCGGCGCAACAGAGTTCTGCGCTACGTTTGCCGCCTGTTCCCGGTAGTTGATCTCAAAGACATCCCCGAACACCTTGCCGCGCTTGACAGCTTTCGGGACAATGACACGGGCAATGCACTCGTCGTAGGTCTGCTCCGCATAGAAACGGAAGGTATTGTGATCCCGCGTTCCCTGAATGAAGACCTGATTTTCGTTGAGGCAGTGCGTTCCGTGCGGGCGGCAGAACCACATCAGCGTCTTGTCTTCGGGATTCTGGCTTTCGGCGGCACGGCGGATGATGCGCTTGTCGATGTCGAAGTCTTCCTTGTAGCTGTCTACATGATCGTCCACGAGCTTCTGAAGCTCCGCAACGATGTCAACGTCTGTGTATTTCTTCATGCGTCTCCTTTCTCACAACTCCATGTCGTGCGTTTTGGATTTGACCGGGGACTTCTTCTCCGGCTGCGTTTTCGCGGCAGTCCTGAGCTGATCACGGATGGAGGGCTTTTCCTGCTTCTGCTCCTGCTTGACGTATTCCAGCGTCGGCATCAGCTCACGATAGCAGCCCTGTGTTTTCCTCGCTGCATGACGGCGATGGATTTTGAACAGCGGCTCACCGTTCTGCGTGACCGTGTTGCCCTCGATCCTGACGCCGTTCCGCGCCAGCAGATTGAAGGAGTGGTTAGAGGCGCGGTAGGAAGCCCGCATTCCGTCGTTGTGATAGGCAATCTGCCCCTTGAGCGTGTCCATGACGGCGGCTTTGATTTCCTTCTCTTCGGCGGTCAGACGGTGTGCCTTCGGTGCTTTTTCCGCTTCCTCCGGCGAGGGAGCAAAGGGAGACTTAACCTCCACGGTCTTTACCTCAATAGAGGTAATCTCATCATTCTCCCATGCAACGACCTCCGGGTCTCTTTCCTCCGTTTTCTCAGAAACAGCTTCCTTCTGGGGTTCGGTCTGCTGACGGAACGCATCCACGAAAAGTGCCGTCAGTCCGGGATTGGGTTTATCCACAAGGAAGCGGGTGGCGTTTTCGGGGCAGACATCAACGGTCTTTGCCCATTCCTTGAGGGGCTGGGGAATGCGCCCGTCAAAGTCTTTCTGCTGAATGGTGTTTGCAAGGACATATCGGACACGCTCCGGAGAGAACTGCTCAAGGACGCTTTTCACAGCAGCATCCGCATCCAGCCGGTTGTCTCCGTAGTTAGAACTGATTGCCGCCTCAATCGCACGGCGGCATTCCACGTTTGCAGCGAGAGAAGCACGATATGACTCCAGCTCATCGGCTTCATAGGCGTAATTTGCCGTCTCACGGTAAATGGGTGCTTCCGGCATCGGCTCTGCGGGCGCTTCGGTATCTTTCTCTGCGGACTGCGTTTTTTCTGCCAGCAGCACCTTGAGCTTGGCGTCAATGCCCTCGATCATCTCAGCCGCCGTCTTGCGGATGGTGTCCAGAGAGCTTTTCAGTTCCTTGGTTTCCTTGCCGGATGACCAACCGGCGATGTAGCCGAAGGAGTAGTCCGAGGTTTCAATGCCGTATCGCTGGCAGACGGTGTAGGCAACGCTTTCCGCCTCAACCTCTTTGGTGTGCCGATCCTTCCTGTCTTCTGGCGTGGTTTTCTCATCCGGCTTGAAGGCGTGGAGCTTGGCGTGGGCGATCTCGTGAATGGCGGTTTTGACCGTCTGGATTTCGCTCATGCCCTCCTGAATGGCAATGCGGCTTTCAACCGGAGAGAAGAATCCCTTTGCACCGCCCGGAATGTCCTCAAAGGAAATAGGGACGGGAGATTCCTGCCTGAGCGCGTCTAAGAACGCCTCGTAGTTTTCGACGGTGCCTTTCAGCTCATCGACGATGATGTCCGGAAGCTCCTTGCCGTCCGTCTGGGAAACATCAAAGACACTCACCACCTTGAAGGCAGGACGCAGAACCTCAACTGTTTCTGTGACAGCCTTCCCATCTGCGCCGATTACCGGTTTTTGTGTCAAAGGATCAATCTTCTCACGCTCTTCCTGTGCCTTGTACGGCGCGGGCGCAAGAATTTTGATGCCTTTTTCGCCCTTCATGACCTGACGGTCAAAGTTGCGCTGCCACGAGGTATAACCGGCAACATAGGTTGCCTCCGGCTTCTGCATCGCAATGAGCAGCGTGTTGTTGAAGGAATAGTTGTAGAACTTGGACATCGTGCGGAGATATTCCTTGAACCGCTCGGATTCAAAAAGCTCCTTGATGCCCTGTTCCAGCTTGTCCGTAATTTCGCGGACTTGCTGTGCATTTTTGTTTTCAGCCATTTGCTACCTCCTTTACTTATCAAACTCCATCTTGAAGCTGACGTATTTGCCGCCGCTGTCATCCAGCCGGATCACCGCGTCGTAGAGCTGAGGCTTCTTCGGCGTGTAAAGCCCGGTCACTCGGCACCAGCCCTTGTCCAGCAGCTCCTTTGCAATCCTCTTGGTCAGCTTCTTTTTCTTGCTGGAAAAGAACTTGTTGTCTTCCCACAGGCAGAAGGAGCAAGCCTTGTTCGAGCAGTAGAAGTTGCCCTTACCGACGTAGACCGGAGAGCCGCAGCGAGGGCATTTGCCGATTTCCTCTTTGCCCGTGCCGAAACGCTGGGCTTCGGCGTCGGAGAGAAACGGGTAGGCTTTTACGAGATCCCCGGTCATCCGGATAATGCCGCTGAGGAAGGCGTCCGCATCCGCATTGCCGCGCTCAATCTCCATGAGCGTGTTTTCCCATTCCGCCGTCATTGCGGGAGAAGTGATCTGTTCCGGCAGGACGCAGACGAGGTTGCAGCCGTCCTTTGTGGGAATGAGGGATTTGCCCTTGCGTTCAGCAAAGCCGGACTTTACCAGCTTTTCAATGATACCGGCGCGGGTTGCGGGAGTTCCGAGACCTTTCTTCTCGGTGTCATCGTCGAACTGATCGTTTCCGGCAGTCTCCATCGCAGATAGGAGAGTGTCTTCCGTGTACTGCTTCGGGGGTGTCGTAAAGTGTTCGGTGACGCTGGCGGACACACCATCCAGAACATCGCCCTCATGGACTTCGGGCAGGGACTTCATGGGATCGTCCTTTTCCTTCGCCTTGAGGGAGGACTTGAACAGCTCTTCGATGGCTTTCCATCCGTTTTGAACGACGGTCTTCCCCTTGGCTTTGAACGCATAGCCCTCGCAGGAGAGCGTGATCTGCGTTTCCGCGTAAGTGTGCTTCTCGCCGGTCGCACACAGAAGGCGCATCCCAACAAGATTGAGGATTTTCTGCTCCGACTGAGGGAGCGCCGAAACATCCTGCTTTTCGAGCTGGACGGTCGGGAGAATGGCATGGTGATCCGTGACCTTGCTGTTGTCGGTTACGCGGACAATGTCCGGAGTGACTGAAACATCGGAGAAAAGCGGAAGCTGGCGGCAGACGATGGAAATGACCTGACGGGCAGTGTCCTCCATATCATCCGTGATGAACTGACTGTCCGTGCGCGGATAGGTCAGGAGCTTCTTTTCGTAGAGTGTCTGAACGAGATCGAGCGTCTGCTGGGCGGTGAAGCCGTAGTATCGGTTCGCCTCGCGCTGCAAGGTGGTCAGATCGTAGAGTTTCGGAGGATTGACGGTTTTCGTCTCCCGCTTGAGAGAAGAAACGACGGCTTGCTTTTTCTCGCAAGCCGCCGCAATTCTTTTTGCTTCCTCTTCGGTTTTGACCTTTTCCAGATCGGCAGTCAGATCGCCCTTGCCGACGTGGACGTTGAAATACTTCTCCTTTTGGAACGTGGAGATTTTCCCGTCACGCTCCACCAGCATTGCAAGGGTCGGCGTCTGGACGCGCCCGACCACCAGCTTCTTGTGATAGAGAGTGGTGAAAAGGCGGGTGCCGTTGATACCGACAATCCAGTCTGCCTTCGAACGGCTGAGTGCTGCTTCATAGAGACGGTCATATTCCTTGCCGTCCCGGAGATGGTTGAAGCCTTCGCGGATTGCGGAGTCCTCCAACGAGCTGATCCACAGACGCTTGAAGGGCTTGCTGCATCCGGCTTTGTTGTAGACCAGCCGGAAGATCAGCTCACCCTCGCGCCCTGCATCGGTTGCGCAGACCAGCTCGGCGACGCGCTTGTCCTTCATGAGAGCGGACAGCACCTTGAACTGCTGTGCTTTGTCCTTCGTGACCTCAAACATCCAGCTTTCCGGAACAATAGGCAGATCGTCATACCGCCACTTGGCATACCGCTCATCGTAGGAGCTGGCGTCTGCCAGCTCCACCAGATGACCGAAGCACCACGAAACGATGTAATTGCCGCCCTCCATGTAGCCGTCCTTTCGGGTCGTCGCGCCCAGCACCTTTGCGATGGACTGGGCAACGCTGGGCTTTTCAGCAATGACTAAGATCAATCTTCATCACCATCCGTTTCAGCATCCTCCGCAATCTGCGGCTCATCATCCTCGTTGATGTACGGCTCTTCCTCGTAGCCTTCATCATCAAAGAAGTCCATATCCTCATCCTTGGGCTTTCTGCCCTTGACGAACTTGATGTAGTAATAAGCTGCACCCGCAGCACCGGCAAGGGCAAAGATGACGAGGATCATGCCGACGTTGGACTTCTTTTCGGGTTTAGGGGCGGGAGCATCGGTTTCTGCATCCTTATCCGGCTCAGGTGTAGCGGGGGCTGTGCCGGTGCATTCGCTCATGTTGGTCTTGCAGACCGGGCAGTCGGTGTTGACCTGACCGGCAGCGCATTTTTCCTTGCAGTTACAGGTAGTCAGAGCCGCCGCAGTATCATCATCCAGCAGCGCAAGCAGGTCGCTCTCATCGACCATGTTGAGGAAGTACGTCTGATACTGTTCCTCGTCCTCATTGATGGGTGCATCGTAGTCGATGACAACGAAAAAGGTATTGCCGTTCTTCGTCTGGACTGTGATGAACTGCTTGTTGGTTGCCTTGTCATAGAGCAAGTCGCGGGTATAGGCGTTGCCCTCATCGTCAATCGGCTCACCCTTCGGCTTTTCCGGCGCGGGAGTGGTTTCAGGCTGCTGTTCCGGCTGTGTTGCCTCCGTAACGGGAAGGTTCTGCTCGGTGTCATCGGCATAGGCAAACGCCGTCACCGAGAAGCAGGACAGAACCATGACGCAGACCGCAAGGACGGTCAGAAAACGAAACTTCTTACGCATTGTCGATTACCTCCATATTTTCAGCGGTCTTGGTGCCGCCCTTCATGGAAGACAGGAACGCCATGATCTGATCCTTGTCCATCACCATAGAGCGCACGGTATTGATGATTTCAAGGTTTTCCAGCTCCGTCTTCTTGTCGTACAGCTCCTTGAGCTGACCTTCGATTTCGGACTTCTTCTTTTCAGCCTTCTCAATGTCGGAGAGGACTTTCTGATACTTGGGATTCATGCAAAACTCCTTTCTTTTAATAGGCGGGTCTTCCGAAGGCGTAGAAATGCTGCTGCCAGTAGGAAGAATTGATGGATGTGTACTGAATGGGGTCGCCGCAGTGGATCATGACCCCATCACCGACGTAAATGCCGACGTGAGACACGCCGGGGGTGTCATACGTCCCGACAAAGAAGATGAGATCACCGGGCTGTGCATTCGCCTTTGAGACCGGCGTACAGACGTTGTAAAGCCCTTGTGCGCCCAGCCGACCGGTATTCACAAGACCGCTGTTCGTGAGAACGTAGCTGACAAAGCCGGAGCAGTCAAAGGATGTGTCGGGATTGGAGCCGCCCCACACATACGGATAGCCGAGATACTTTTCCGCCTCGGTGATCAGTGTCGCAAACTTCTCGTCATTCAAGTATTCCGGGTTGACATCGTAGTCGGCGGGAGGATTGGTGATGTACTTGTCCACATAGGGAGAGTCACCAAACAGATCCTCGCGGTTGCCCAGCACCGACATATACGTCGCGTACATGGAGAGCTGTTCCTGAGACATGATGTAGACCGGGACGTGGGAGAGATTGAAGTTTTCGAGCTTCACGTTGCAGATGTAGTAGTCATACGGGACGCGGTAGGTTTCCGTGTGCGTATTGCCGTCTGCATCCGTCCATGTGTCGGTTTCCGTGCGGTATCTGGTTTCGACGATGACCTCTTCTGTGAGGATATACTGCTTTTCAAACAGCATTTGGAGCGTACCCTGCACCTCATCCAGCGTGAACTCGCCCTCATGGAGAGCCGAGAGAATGGAGATCAGCACATAGGGGTCATGCTCAATATCGTCCAGATCGAAGTGGTATTCATCGTAGCTGTGAGTGCTTTCGTAGGTGTCGAGATAGCGTTGCAGCTCTTGCTCCATTCGGCAATACTGCGCTTCCGCGCCCAGCATCGCGTCATCCTCGCTGAGATAGGAGGATGCAATGACTGTCGAGCCGGTAGAGGTGAGCATCGAACACGAGCTGATTCCGGCACCGAGCAAAACGAGAAGGGCAATTCCGACGCCGATCCAGATGAAGACCTTCTTGTTCTTCTCAAAGAACTCCTTGATCTTGTCGGACGCCTTCTCACCGAGCTTCTTGCCGGTATTCTTTGTGGCAGTCCCGGCAGTCTGAGACCCGGCATTTCGAGCGGCGGCATATTCCTTCTTGATGCTCTGCTTCTGATAGTGTTTGTTCATGTTCTGCTTCTTCATCTCAGGATGCTCCTGCTGATTTCTCTCATATTGGAGCTTCGCATCAGCAGCATCCACCTTGTGTTCCAGCTTGGAGACCTTTTCATAAGGCTTGTTGACGCTGCTTTCCCGATGATGGCGGAAATGCCGAGCGGCAGTCTCAGCGGCGATCTCCGTTTTATGAGCCGCCTCAACCGCCGTGTTTTCCTGTTCGACCTCATGGATTTTGCCGTGAATGCCGGAAGCGAGGGTGTCACCGACCTTGCGGACGGTTTTATCTGCTTCAAATTGTAGCTTGCCTTTGCCCTTTGGCTTTTTCAGCTCATCCTCAAAATGAAGGCGGGTTTTGCCCTTGCCGGTTTCCTCATCAAAGACGCGCTCTTTCTTGAGAACCTTGTGCGTGGGCAGCTTTTCACGGGCGGCATCCAGACGCTCATGTGCCTTCTCGGACTTCCTTTCGAGCTTCTGCATCCGCTTCGTGGGCGGGACGGCATCGTCCGAGACCGGCTTTGCAGAGGCGGTCTCCGCCGCTTGAGTGAGAACGGCATCTGCATCCACTGCTTCAACCGCAGAGGTCTTGCGCAGCTTGTGCGTGACAACCGTTTCGGCAATCACCGTGCCGGTATGCGAAGAAACGCCGTGCTGCTCCAAAACAGGAGGCTTGAACGGCGTTTCCGAGGGCAGCGGTTCAGGTGCATTCTGGGGTGGATTTTCTGCCCTTTTCTCTTCTGTGACGGACGTTTCCGAGGGCGGCTGTGTGTCGTTATCCTCGGCGTGTTCCGCCTGAAACTGACGCTGTTGACGGCGCATCTGCACCTTTTTCTGTTCCTCTGGGGAAAGAGCTTCGGAAGGCTCGGCTGTCTCAGCGGGCTTCACCAGCTCTGCATCTTCCAGCCTCTTTGACACACGCTGTTCGGTGCCAGCCGTCAGGTTTTTCTCGACCGCGCCGTCTCGTGTCATCCGCACGACTACCTTGTCGCGGGCTTTGAGTTCCGGTTCCTTGGGCATCAGATTTCACCTCCAATCCGCTTATAGGCAAGATCGGTGTATTCAGGGTTCAGCTCTACACCCACGAAATGACGTCCCATCTGCGCAGCAACCATGCCGGTTGTGCCGCTTCCCATAAAGGGGTCAAGCACAATGCCGCCTTCGGGACAACCGGCGAGAAGACAGGTCTCAACCAGCTTCGGAGGGTAAGCGGCATAGTGACCGCCCTTGAAGGGAACGGTGTTGATCTTCCAGACATCGCGCTTGTTGCGGAGCGGATTGATGTCTGCGTCCTTGATCTCGCCATGTTCGCGCGGGCGGTTGATGGACTGCGGCTGAGGCTGACCGGGAACGGGCTTTCCGTATTTGTTGCCGCCCTTCATGCCGCGCTTGAGGCGTTCTGCCGTTGCAGGGGCAATCGGCTCGGAGATTGCCTTGTAGTCAAAGAAATACTTCTTGGACTTTGAGAACAGGAAAATATGCTCGTAGCAGCGGGCGCAGCGGTCTTTCACGCTCTCCGGCATGGGGTTATCCTTCATCCAGATGATGTCGTTGCGAAGATACCAGCCGGTATCGCGGAGGGCAAAAGCCAGCATCCACGGAATACCGATCATGTCCTTCGGCTTGCAGCCCTCAACCTTGTTGTTGAGAGCCACAGCCTGACCGTTTCTGCCGTTGGGGTTCTTCGGATCAATAAAATCACCCTGATTGCCCTTCCCGGCGTAGGTGTCCGAGATGTTCAGCCAGAGCGTTCCATCCGGACGCAAAACGCGCCTGACTTCGGTAAACACTTCCGTCAGGCGCGAGATATATTCCTTCGGCGTTGTCTCTCTGCCGATCTGAGCCTCCATGCCGTAATCGCGGAGCGCGTAGTACGGCGGGGATGTCACACAGCAATGAACGCTGTCATCAGGCAGGGTTTTCAGGATTTCAAGGCAATCGCCGGTATGAATGATGTCAAGTTGTATGGTGGTGTACCTCCTGTTCTGTTGGATTTGTGTTTCCATTGAAATGTTGGCTGTAAAACCCGACAACATTTCAATGGGCATCAGTCGGAGTAATACTCGTCCGGCTCGTAATCCTCATCTTCCGTGAAGTCCTCGTCGAGATCGTCAATCTCGTCCGCCCAACGGTCGAAGATGTCCTCGGCTTCCTTCGCCGCCTCACGATAGAGGCTCAGGCGGTTCTTCTCAAAGGCAGCGAAAGCAGGGACGAACTTGCCGAACTCGCGGATTGCCTTCATATCCTGCGTGCGCATATCTGCGACGCACTGAATGATTTCGGACATCGTGAGCAGATCGTCGATCATCAGCTCATACTCGTCCTTGGGGACCGTAACGGTTTCATCATCCGCCGCATCTGCGAAAGGGGTATTCTCATCGCTGTTGCTGCACTTGGAAACATCAACATTGAAGTAGAAACCGATCATATCCACAGCTACCTTGGTCATAATCTGACGCGCTTCCTCGACCTTTTCGTCGATGTCCTCCCTCACATGGAGGTAGGCGCGGTGATGCTTCTTGAGGTCGCTTTCCAGTCGGATCAGATCGGTCAGCTCCCACAGAGCCTTAAACAGTGCGGAGGTGTTCTCTCCGTATTCGATAGCGTCCGCATAGGGAATGGTAATCATCTTATTGTTCATATTCAAAAATCCTCCTTAGTTCTGTACGGTTTCTTCGGGTTTGGTGGTCATGATGCGGTAGAGTTGGGTGTCCTTCGGGAAATCGTCCTTGAAGGGAACGATGGTAGAGCCATAGAAGATCAGCCCCTCACCGGCGTTGGAATTGGTAATGTAGTTCTGCTGGCTGGGCGAGATGTTCAGCGCCTTCGAGAGAATCTGCCGGTCACCGGATGCCTGATTCAGAAGGTAGACAAAATCCGAGTTTTCAAAGATATTCTCTACCTCGCGGGACGCAAGCAGATCCTTGACATTCTGCGTGATTCCGGTCGGAATGCCGCCCCATTTTCTGAAACGCTTCCAGATTTCCACGCTGTACGCGGCGGTCTGTTCCTCTTTCAGCAAAAGGTGGAACTCGTCCATGTAGTAGCGCGTTGCCTTGTGCTGGGCGCGGTTGATGGTAACTCTGTTCCACACCTGATCCTGCACGATCAGCATACCGAGCTTTTTGAGCTGCTTGCCGAGTTCGCGGATGTCATAGCAGACAAAACGGTTGTTGACATCCACATTCGTTCTGTGATTGAAGACGTTCAGAGAGCCGTGAACATAGATTTCAAGGGCAGTTGCAATGCGCTGTGCTTCCGGCTCCTTCTGATTTCTCAGAATGTTGTAGAGGTCTTCGAGGATCGGCATTTTCTCCGGCTTGGGGTCTGCAAGGAACTCCTGATAGACCATGCGGACGCTGCGGTCAATGATGGTCTTCTCAACCGGCTGCAAGCCGTCCTTGCCGCCGACAATCAGCTCACACATGGAGAGGATGAAGTCGGATTTCAGCGTAAGCGGGTTTTCCTCTTCGGAGTAGTTCGTGTTGATGTCCAACGGATTGATGTAATCCGTGCTGACCGGTGAGATGCGAATGACCTGACCACCGAGCTTCTGCACAAGGGGAAAATACTCGGCTTCGGGGTCGCAGACGATGATGTCATCCTCCGTGATGAGGAAGGCGTTCGTCATTTCGCGTTTGGCGGAGAAGGACTTACCGGAACCGGGTGTACCCAAGATCAGCCCGTTGGGGTTCTTGAGCCGCTTGCGGTCAACCATGATCATGTTGTTGGACAGCGCATTCAACCCATAGTAGAGAGCTTCGCCCCCCTGAAAAAGCTCCTGCGTGGTGAACGGCACGAAAACCGCTGTGCTGGAAGTGGTCAGTCCGCGCTCGATTTCCACCTGATTGACGCCGATAGGCAGAGAGGACATCAGCCCTTCCTCCTGCTGGAAGTCAAGACGCTTGAGCGCACAGTTGTACTTCTGAGCAATGGCGGCGGTCTGGAACACCACATTTTCGAGCTTCTGGCGATTGGTTGCCGTGTTCATGATGAGGATAGTCACGAGGAACAGTCTCTCATTGCGGGTCTGGAGATCCTGCAACAGACGCTTTGCCTCACCGCCGAAGGTGGCGAGATCGGACGGGATGATGTCCATATCGTAGCCGGAGCGGACCGCCTTTTTCTGCTCTTCGATCTTCATCTTGTCGAGGTCGGTGATCTTCATCTTGATGCTCTTGATTGCCTTCGCCTGGTCAATCGTCCGGATATGAAAATTGACCGTGATGTTGCTGTCCATCTCAAGGAAGTCGGCAAGCATACGGTCATTGAGTTCCGGCGCGAGGATTTGCAGGAAGCTCACCGCGCCGATGGTTCTGCCCATCTTGAAGCACTTGCCTTCACGAAAGTCAAAGGAAGTGGGAGCGATGAAGTCCTTGCTGGAAAGTCCTGTCCGGGCAACCATATCGAAGGAAAAGCGGAACGGCTCATTGCTGTCCATATTGAACACATCATGAAGCACTTTCAGCCGTTCGTAGCCGGACAGCGGCTCGGTTCTCACGCCGAGAGTTTTGAAGTTGTTGAGGATGTCGGTTTCAATGCGTTCGAGCTTCGGCTTTGCCGTGCGGAGGGAGTCCGCCTCAATGCCGAAGGTGATGTACTTCTTCTTGATCAGCCCGTTGTTGCCCTTGGTGAGCTGGTTTTGCAGCATACCGGAATACTCGGAGCGGATGTCGTTGAAGGCGTCCTCCTGTGCCGGAATGTTGATGCGCTTGCGGAACTCATTGAGACTTGCCTTCTGATTGATGAAGGAGAGCTGGACGAAAATCGAGCTATCAAAGTAGTTCAGAAAGTCGCACCAGTTCTCAAAGATGGCAGTTTTGTCCTCGTTCTGCGCAAGCTGGTAGTTGATGTCCTCAAAGGCGATGGACTTCGTGTAGAGGCGGCTGTTCACCTTGCAGATACCGTCGCGGCACATCTCCACATAGGGAATGGTCTGCTGGGCGGACTTGCGGACTTTCTTTGCCTTCCTGTCCTTTTTCTTCTGCATGACGATCCGCTTCTTCTCCTGAGCGGAAAGGGCGTCGCCGTAAACGACGCCGTTTTTGACCGTCATCTTAGGCTTTGCCTTTGCTGTGCTGTTGTTCAAGCTGCAATTCCTCCTGTTCTTTGATTTTCTGCTGAATCTCAGCGTAGAGATTGTTTGTGCGATAGGGACGCACCTTGTCCCGGATGAACATGGACTGTACGATGTGGTACAGATACTTTTCGGCGGGCTGACCGTCCTTCTCGTAAAGTGCGAAGAAGATAAACGGGAGCATGGTGACCACCATCAGCATTGCCGCCGTGGACAAGTCGAGATGTGCCTTCGCCAGAAAGAAGATCGGAACACCGACTGCCGCAGCAACAGAAAAACAGATGAGCTGCCGCTTGGTCAGGTTGAACATGACCTTCGTTTTGACGCGGTTAAGATCCTTCGGGACCGGAACAAATGCCATTTCTTGAACTCTCCTTTCTGAGCTGCTTTTCATAGCGCAGCTTCATTTGTGCGGGATATTGATCCTCCTTCGGCTGACGCTTACCCGTCCAGCGAAGCCCACCCGCTTTGCCTTGACAGATCCAGCCGGAAGCCCGAAGGCTTGCACCGTTTTCACTTTCCAGTGTGTAGGTGATGATGCGCTTATAGCCCATAGCCGCAGCAGCTCTTGCCGACGCGCCGTAGAGAAAGCTGCAAGCGTTCTTCTCTCCGTTGGTGCATAGCCTTGTAACCTCCAATGTGAAGCCGTCATCCAGATACCGGCTGACGGGACGCCCGGCGATGATCACGCCGACCAGCTCACCGTCTGCTTCACAGCCGATGGAAAACTTGTGACCGGCAACCGGCTTGTGATGCCGGTGATGCTGCCGGACATACTCGTTGGCGTCTCGAAGGGAGATGGGTCTTAGCCGCAGCATGGTGTTTCCTCCATAGGAAGATGAGCCGTGCATTCGACCTCGTTGCCCCAAACGTCCCAGCCTTCGGGAGACTGACGGGCAAAAAGCTCTACGCGGGGAAGGTCTCCCATGAGCCGGACAATGCGCTCCCGCGCTTCATCCGGCTTTTTGGAATGCTCTTCGATATGGCTGAGGATGACCTGACGCACACCGGCGTCAACACGCTTCGGATGTCCCTTCGTAGCAAGGATGCAGATTTCGGCGTTCGCCCTTGTCCAGTAGCCCATGCCGGTAAAGAGATCGTCGTTCCTTCGGTTTTGCTTCACCCATACAAAAGCCACGGTCTTATAGGAAAATCCCCATGCCGTCAGCACTTCGAGTGCTTCACAGAGGCACGGGAACGTGATCCAGAGGAACAGGGCGCAGTCCTTTGCAGCCAGCTCACCGACCGGAAGTGCCTTGATGTCTTCAATGCACATTGTCGGGTAGTGGCTTTCCGCCGACCGTCCCTGTCCTTTCTTGGAGTAAGTCCGATACGCCCAAGGGGGATCGGCGTAGATGATGCTGTACTTCTTCATGCTGCCGACCTCCTTAGTGCGCATGGAAAATGGATTTTGCGAGGCTTCCGGTCTTGAACAGCGAGAAGCACAGAATAACCGTGTACGCTGCCACAGAGAACAGAGCCGAATGAATGTTGTCTGCGATAATCATGCCGTTGATCAGCACTGCATAGATGCCGACGCAGACCATGATGAGGAAGCCCTGAAATGCCAGAGCGAACAAGCCTTTTAGATAGTTCGTGCCGATGCTGCCCCATTCGCGGTTGCTCATGGTTGCGATGGGAATAGGCGCAATGCTCACGGTGCAGTAAATCTCAATCATGCGTCCGTAGAGAATAACCGTAATGAGGATTGCCATGATTTTGAGGCACAGGCTGATCAGAAGCGTTTCTATTGACAGACCGAGCAGTTCTCCGACGCCCATGTTCTCCATGCCGGTACGCATCTGCGCAATCGTCGCGTCAATGTCAATGCTCGTGTTGCCGTGGATGACTCCGGCTGCACCGGAAACCACGTTCTGCCCGATGTCGAATACTGCCATCACGATGTCAAACGTATGCGTCACGAGGTAGATCGCCACAGCCGCCTTGAAAAACCACTTGAAGAACATCCAAGTGTCCATGTCGTGAAGGTTGTTTTTCTCGGTGATCATGGAAATCAGCTCGTAGCACAAAACGAAGGTGATGATGATACCAGCGATGGGGACTATCACGTTTTCGGATAGTCCCCGGATCATCTGGTACACGCCGCCGTTCCAGCCGGACGGTGTTTGCCCAACTTCGGCGGCAATCGTTCCTACCTTCTCGTTGACATCGGTGAACATATTGGTTAGGTTGCTCTCGATCCATCCGATCAGCATATCCTTGAGAGCTTGTTCGATCTTTTCTAAAATGCTGCCCAATATTTCACCACCCTTCGGTTAAGCTGGGCTTGCCGTGGATTAGCCGAACAAACCGGAGAGCAGGGGGATGAGGGTCGTGCCGATCAGCACCACACCGCCGCCAGCCATGAGCTGCTTGATGCCCTGAGACTTAGCGCCGGGGTTGTCGTTGCCGTAGCCTTCCATGAGGTTGACAACACCCCACACCGCAAGACCCGCACCGAGGGCGATAACAAGCGTCTGGAGAACCGTAACTGCCTGATTGATAAATGCCATACTTGAATTTCCTCCTTAAATCGTTGGTGAATTGTGAAGGGCGAGTGCCTTTTCCAGCACCCGCCCCGATGGTTACTTCTGCGCGGCTGCCGGATTAACCGAACAGACCGGAGAGCAGAGGGATGAGGGTCGTGCCGATCAGCACCACACCGCCGCCAGCCATGAGCTGCTTGATGCCCTGGGACTTGGCACCGGGGTTGTCGTTGCCGTAGCCTTCCATGAGGTTGACAACACCCCACACAGCGAGACCGGCACCGAGGGCGATAACGAGCGTCTGAAGAACCGTGACAGCCTGATTGATGAAAGCCATAGATTTTCCTCCTTGATTTGAAAAAGATTGGTTGTGTATTTTTGAAAATGGGCATAAAAAAAGAAGCCCCGTCGCTGTTCTGCTTTGGGATAAGCCATCAGGCTTTACCCACTGCGCAGTGCAGCGACGGGGCTTTAATCTGCATCGACCTTGCCCATATCATAGAGGTCGAATGTGTCATCGGGCTTGACTACCAGCTTGTGCTGCCGGTACTTCTCGATGTCAAAGGCGTTCCGCTTGTCGTAGTCGGAGAGCTGCCGGTACTTTGGATGCTTCGTAATGTCGTATTTGTTACTGAGAAAAGGTCTCACGCCTCGAAGCTGCAAAATACACTTGGCTCCGTCCATGACGGCGATCTCATCCTGAGACATCAGTTCTTTGCCGGTTTTCTGATAGTTCAAACCATAGGAGTTGTTGTTGGAACGGGTTTCTGAGGTGTTGTAAAGGTCGATTGTCTCCTTGCCCAGCACCTCGCTGATTTCCTTGAGAGTCGATTTTTCTTTTCCGCCGAGGAAAAGTGTGCAGTCACAGTTGCCCGTGATGGTGTCCGCCGCATCCTTGTAGATGGTCTTGAGCTGAGACTGGGACTGCAAGATGATTGACGCCGAGATTTCCCGGCTTCGGATGGTTGCGATGAGCTTATCAAACTTCGGGATTTGACCGATGTTCGCAAACTCGTCCAGCAGACAGCGAACATGGACGGGAAGCCGTCCGTTGTAAACGTCATCTGCTTTGTCGCAGAGAAGGTTGAAGAGTTGGGAATACATGATTGCCACGACGAAATTGAAGGTGTCGTCGGTATCAGAAATGATGACGAACAGCGCCGTCTTCCGGTCTCCGATGGTGTCCAGCTCCATCTCATCGTAGCTCATCAGCTCCCGCAGCTCTGCGATGTCGAAGGGCGCAAGCCTTGCACCGCAGGAAATCAGGATCGACTTCGCGGTTTTGCCCGCCGCCAGCTTGTATTTGCGGTATTGCTTGACCGCAAAGTGGTCAGGATCGCGGGCTTCCAGCTCGTCGAACATCTTGTCCACGGGGTTCTTGAAGGTCTCATCGTCCTCTCTGGCCTCCGAGGCATTGATCATTTCGAGCAGAGTAGTAAAGTTTTTCTCGTGGTCGGGTGCCTCATACCAGATGTAGCCGATGAGAGCTGTGTAGTAGAGCTTTTCCGCCTTGACCCAGAAATCTTCGCCGGACTTATCGCCATCTCCCTTCGTGTTGTCGATGATCGTATTGACCAGCTTGAGGATGTCCTTCTCGCTGCGGATGTAGCTGAAAGGATTGTAGTGCATGGATTTCTTGAAATTGATGGTGTTCAGCGACTTGATGACATAACCGCCCTTTTCAAGCATCTTGCCGCACTCTACCAGCACCGTACCCTTCGGATCAGTGACCACATAGGAACTGTGCATCTGCATCAGGTTCGGCTTCACGAAAAAGCGCGTCTTGCCTGAGCCGGATCCGCCGATGACGAGGATGTTCTTGTTGCGGGCATATTTTGGCTGCTTCGGGCGGCTGTTCATCGTCAGGTACTCCGTTTGCGTCAGGATGACGTTGTTGGAGAACTCCGGGTCCATGTACGGCTTGATGTCCTCCGCGTTTCCCCAGCGGGCAGAGCCGTACTCTTCGCCCTGCCGGAACTTCTTGCGGTTCTTACCCTTGACGTAGACTGCCAGCTTGAGCAGCGCACCGGCAATCAGACCGATGAGCAGATCAACGGGATAAAAGCTGGGCAGCAGATTTGCAAAGACTGTGCCGAACACGGCAAAGCCGTTTGTCAGCTTGTCGATGAACTCCGTGCCGGGAGCGAGACGAAACACGGCGGCGATTTTATCCGCAAAGTAGAAGGCGAAGACATACGGAAGGTTTAGAAGAATGAGCCTCTTCACATCGGGTTTGTTCACAGCTCCACACCCCGATCCTTGGTCTTGACCTTGACTTTCTCTTTGTGCTGCGCCTTGCTCTGAGCTTTCTCCTGATCCAGCTTGTGCCGAATGGACGGCTGTTCCTTCTGCTTGACAGTCTTGGCGGAGAACTCCTTGAAGGCGGCGGTCATGACATCAACGTCCCGCCCCTTGAAGAAGACAAGATAGCTGGGCGGTTCTACGGAAAAGTCCTTCTTGAGCGCAAAGTCCAGACCGTATTTGCTGGCAGTTCGCTCAAAGGACTTGATGTTGCCGTCCGTCACTTCGATGTTGGAGATGGCGGCGTTCTGACTCATTAGGTGCTTGATGGACTGCTTGCCGCGATAGGTTTTGGGCTGCTGCATCTGCTTCTGCGCCTTTTCAATCTCCTGCACGAACTTGTCCAGAGCCTTTTTCAGCACCTCGGCAGAGATTTTGCCGCCCTTGATCATGATTGCAACAACTTTGGTGTTGACTTCATCCTGCATTGCAGTGATACCTCCTTTCCTTGAAATGATTGAGGGAATGCTGCCTCAGCTAAGGCGGCACAATTCGGCGACAGATGATTTTCATTTACACTGTCCTCCTTTCCGAGCATTGCTCACGATGGTATTCATTAAAGAGTGTCTTCGCAAAGGCTATAATCGTAGGTCTTCGGCTTCTTTGACCCTGCCGATCTGTCCTGCCCGTAGAAATCATGATTGACGAGCGCGGAGTAGTAATTGTCTATCGTCAGAGAGGCGTTATACAGAGCGGTCAACAGGTACGCCCGGATATTACGGATGTCTGACGGGTTCTTGTTCATTGCTTCCAGAACGTACTCTATGTGGCTGCTATTCAACTTGAGAAAGCGGGACTTAACCACTTGCTGCGGCATATCCTCGCCATTGATACGGATGGTCGGAGCGGTAGAACAGACGGCATCCAGCATGATGTCCATGATCTCCCGGAAGCGGTCTTTATCGAACTTCGGATCCTGACAGAGAGTGTTGTAGTCAAGATTCTCTTTGATAATCTCTTCATACTCGCTTCGCTCATCCATCCTGTCCATCACATCAAGATTGATGGATTGATAGTTCTTTGAGAGAGTATTTCTTTCTTGAGTAATTACTTGGATAGTATTTCTTTGTGCGGGATTTTCCCTATGGGGATTCTCCACGTCTGGATTCTCCACATCGGGATTTTCCCTGTGTGGATTATCCCTGTGTGGCAAACCGGCTTGCGGCATCTCATAGATGTCGAACTCCGTGCTGACCATTCTGCCCTTATCATCTCTGCCACGGTGACGGACAAGGTAGCCGTTTTCCTCAAGCTCCTTGAGTGCCGAAAGTATGGCGTCGGGACCTTCCTTGCAGAGTGCCGCAAGACCACGGGTGGAGAACTGCCAGCCGTCGTTGAAGGACAGCATCTTTGAGAGAAGACCGACTGCTTTGAGGGAGAGGTTCTTATCTCTCAGGTGGGTATTGCCCATGACCGTGAAGTCACGGGTTTTATTGACGCGATAGACTGACACATGATCACCCTGCCATTTCCGTAGATACTTCAACGCCGCAGATTCCAAAGTAGCGGATGCGGATGACGTTCTTGCCCTTCGGGGTGAAGTAGGTCTGAGAGCCGGTATAGCGGAAGGTCACGAAATCCCGGACGATGAAGAGTCCTTCGTTGCTCTTCTTGTTGTAGGGAAGAAGCTGACCGGAGGGAGAGCGGAACAGATACCCTTCGTTAAGCAGGAATTTGACGAACTTGCGCTCCGGGATTTTCAGTTCCTTCGCCGTGGTGCGAATGTTGGTGCAATCATCTGGATTGACGAAGGCGTCAAAGTAATCGGCTTTCGGTCTTGCGATGCCCAGCTCCGCTTCAAGGGCATTGGCGCGATTCGTTTCCTTGAGCAAGGTCTGCGCAAGCTCTATGATGACCGCCGGTTCCTTCTGAATGCGGTCCAGCAGGGATTCCGTCATGTAGCAGCCGGTCTTGCGGATCATGGGAACAACCTCATCGAACAGCCAGTGTTCAAATCTTTCCGCCGAGGGGAGTTTGCTATGGACAATTAGCCTGTAAACATCACCATCCGTAATGTAGGAAAGGGACTGCGTACCGCCGCTCGTAAGGGTGTCCCGTTTTAGGACACCCTTGCAATGGTCAATAATTGCCTTGCCGGGTCTGGCATATCCCAATGCTCTTGCAACATCTGAGCCGCAGAACAGAAGTGTTTCTCCGTCGAGGATCGTCCTCACCTCACCGAACTGTTCATTCTTGAAGACTTCGATTTTGTTATCCATGACAGGTTTCCTTTCCGGCATCAGATGTGCCACTTTGATTTTTGAGTGTAGAAACGGGATTGCAGCAGTAGGGACACTCTGCAAACACGCAGGACTGATATTTCCAGTGAGGACGGTGAAAGCGGCAGCTTCGGCACTCAGGGAGAATGCCATCCGCGCCGCTGTCAAAATGCTCAAAGCCGGGTATGGTCTGCATCAGCAATTCCAGTGCTTGCAGATCACCGGCTGTCATGCGTTTCATGCTTAAAAACTCCTTTCCTTCGCCGCATCGCCAGCAAATATTCCGGCTTTTGGGCAACAAAAAAAGAGGGTTTGCTTCTTACTCCAAATTGGAGAAGAAACAAACCCTCTTCGTTTACGATGTAGTTCAGATGATTTCTCGGATGGTATGAATGACACCGAGCAGCAGCCCGATGAAGAAGGCAAGTCCTCCGATAAGACCGCCTATGATTAAGTTCAATGCGAAGATGCCGACTGAGCCGGAGATACCGTAGCCGCTGGGAACGAGCCAGAGGCACATCCTCCGGATGCCGAATGGCAAGCCGACGCAGATCCACATAAGGAAGTAGTCACATACGCCGTCAGGCATATAGATCGGCTTGAGAAATGACGCGAGGCAGAACGCAAGCGCGATTGGAAGCAGAACCTCCTTCAAGAAGACTTTGATAGCACCCACTATATCCTCCTTCTGCCGGAAGTGTGCAGCGGCACACTCCGGCTTGCTTGATTATTGTGAAAGTCCTTTGTTTTCGGTCAAAAAAAGAAGGGACTAAGCCAGAATGCCTTGGTTTTCAAGGTCTTTCTGATTTAGTCCTATTATCGCACAATAATCCTTCGTGATAACGATTCCTACACGCCCTGCTTCGATCTCGACCAGCATACTCTGAAAGCCGGGACGGTCATAGTTCGTGCCGGAGTAGCCATCATCCACAAAGAACACCGGGTTCGGGAAGTGGTTCTTTTTGGCGTATTCCAGAAGGATAGCCTTCTGGTTCTCAATGGACAGGCTTTCGCCGAGCCGTGCGTCCTCTTGCGACAGTCGGCAGTAAAGTGCGGT
>ENA-OQJQ01000193-OQJQ01000193.1-human-gut-metagenome-genome-assembly--contig:-NODE-193-length-59108-cov-4.659433_pt1 | contig 59108 bp, 96 predicted proteins | sample MGYA00242609_ERZ504776 | MGnify/ENA primary metagenome ERZ504776 (study PRJEB26092, sample SAMD00036354) | human gut metagenome | host: Homo sapiens | study: EMG produced TPA metagenomics assembly of... | reverse complement strand
GCGCTGGAAAAGGGCGTCGAATACCAGCTCTATTTCGCCGCCTCCAACAACTTCTACCCGCCCTCTGTCCAGCCCTCTTGGGTCGTCGCAAACGACTACGTCAACATTACAAATGGAAGCGCCTATTACGGCGATGACAGAAAGCTTATTTTTTCAGGAACGGTAGGTTTAACTGTGCCTGTGGAAGCTGGTTGGACAATCAATGATTACCTGACCATTGCGGATGCCACTCGGTGGATTGATAACGTGAAAGCCATTCGTTCCAAATGCAGTGGCAATAGTTCTACCCCGGAAACTCCCGAGGCGCTTAGTTATCATTTTGCGGTTATCAATCAAGTAGAAAAAGTTTTGTCTGACATTGAAGCGATGGCAAAAGACCATTTACTTTATTGTTCAGATACAATATGCGGAGGTGAACCCTATTATGCATTTTGTTGACCGAAAGGCAAAATATCCCGGGCGTTGGACTATGATGAAATCTGATGGCGCATCAGAAATCATCACTTTGATTCGTAATGATGAACCTGTTGTCGAGGGTACTCCAATGAACGCCGACACCCTCAACACTCTGAGCGATGTTGCAGGGGCTGACATTGCAAGGGAAAAGGCGGAAGCCGCCGCAACCGTTGCGTCAACCGCAAAAGACGCTGCTGAATTAGCCGCAAACTCTTCGGAAAAAAGTAAAGACGCTGCGGCGAAGAGTGAAGCTGCGGCGAAGCAGTATTCGGACAATGCAGCGGCTATCGTAAGCACCGACCCCACCCTGACCGTCAAGGGCGCTCCCGCAGACGCCAAAGCCGTGGGCGACCGCATCAACGCTATCAAAATCGAGACCGACAAGACCCTCACCATCTCCGGCGCGGCTGCGGACGCTGCGGCCACCGGCGTGCGCATCAAGCTGTTGGAGTTGGTGCAGGGCATGGACGTGAGCGGCATCAGCTTTGTTTCGGCCTTTGACACGCTTGACGGCGTAGAGCTGACGGGTGTGTGGAACAAGGCGGCGAGCCGGGTGGAGTTTTAAAAGGAAGGAGGATTTTAATGCAGATCAAAAACTTAGCCATTGGCGATGGCTTTGTATACCTGATGGAAGGCAGCACAAAAGTCAAGTTTTACGCGCTGTCCCACAACTACGAGTCGAGGCTGAACGGCAAGGGACGGACACTGTTTTGTAGAGAGAGTCCGGCGGGGAGTGGAACACATACTACGTCCGCAAAAAAGGATTACAGAGTCGATAGCAATAATGAAGACGCCTGGTACAAAAATACCTATGTGAATAAGTTTTCCGGCGAAGTACGAAAATTGATTGGTATGACAAAATATATCGGTCAATATGTTCATATGACTTATACGCAGAGCGGCAATCCGACTGGCAACGCAGAAATTGATAGTGAAACATACGAATCAAGCTTTTTTCCCCTTTCGACAGCAGAAGTCGCGCTAAGGGCCTTCGCCGATGGCTCTGCGCTTTCCTCAGCCGCAATCAGCAGGATCGCCAGCATTCAAACCCGCTACGGAAGCGGTATTTGGACGAGAAGTCCATCTAGGGTCCTTACGGGTACTAACTCGACAGACTTTCCGAAATACTACTATGCCAACAGCCAATACATATCCGGTGCAAGTGGCTCCAGTCTTTCGACTGCCGAAGGAACTCCCGGCAGTTCTTACGGCTACCTTCCCTGTTTCACCCTGCCGGAGACGCTGTACATCGACAAGGACGGCTTCGCCACGGAAAACCAGCCGCCGGAAGTGACTTCCGATGCAGGCGAGAGCGGCGTGGCGCTGGGCGAGAAGAACGAGCCGTTTACTCTGGCCTACACCGTGACCGACGGCAACGGAGACCCCATGACCATCACCGAAAAGGTGAACGGCGTGGCGCTGGCCGTCCGCGAGAACGTGGCTACCGGCACCGAACTCACGGTACAGTGCCTGAGCGAGAAAGCCCTGTTCCAGCAGATCCTTAACGGGGAGAACACATTGGTGCTGGAAGTGGGCGACGGAAAGACCACGACAGAGTGGACCGCTACCTTTACCAAAAATGTGACAAGTGCCGTCCTCTCGCTGGCCCAGCCCCTGACGGCGGACGACACCATCACCGTGGCGGCGCTGACGCTCGAGGGCAGTTTCCCGGCAGATATGAGCCTCAGCGTGGAACTGACCAATAACGCACGGGACGATGCCCCGGTGTGGGAGAACTGCACCGACATCCAGCGCGGCGAGAGCCGGGCCTTTGTACACCATGTCTTTGCCAACAAGACCGCCGCCAAGGGAGCGGCCTTTAATTACAAGGTGACGATCACCCGGGGAGCTTCCGGCACCGGCGGCAATATCACCATGATCGGAGGTGTCATCGGATGAGTCTGCACAAAACGGAAAAGAGCCTGAAAGAGCTCCACAGGAAGCTGGAAGAGGAGCAGAAGCTCAGGGAGCTGCCCGGCCTCGTAGCGGAGATCGAGGACGCCCTGTGTGAGCAGGATACGACATCAGAGGAGCGGCAGGCAGCTATCGAGGACTCGCTGTGCGAGCTGGACGCCGCCGTCAACAAGTAAGGAGGACATCAAAATGGACAAAATCTGGGCGAATCGGCTCATCGCCGGTACCAAGACATGGGCAGAGATGCCCGCACGCCGCCATGCCGGAGTCAAAGCGGAGCTGGCCAAGCGGGTGGCCGACGGCGAGATCACCGCAGAGCAGTACAAAGAGATCACGAGGGAGGACTACGATGGGTAAGTTGCTGGAACTGCTGGAAAAGCTGGTGCGGGCCATCTTTGGCCCGGGGGACAAGCAGGATGCCGAAGAGGTAAAGCCCGCACCGGAACCTCACGAACCCCCTGGGGCAGAGGCTGTGGCCGGCTGGCAGGGCGACCCGCCGTATCGCTTTGTGGATGTGAGCCGGTATCAGGGCCTTATCGACTGGGCGCAGGTGGCTGCGGCGGGCTACAAGGGAGCAATGCTCAGGGCGGTGAGCACCAACCGCAAGCTCTCCAAGCGGGCAGACGGCCTGTACATCGACCCCACCTTTGAGTCCAACTACCGCAACGCCAAAGCTGCCGGGCTGGACGTGGGCGTCTACTACTACACCAATGCCACCAGCGAGGCCATGGCCGACGCAGAGCTTGCCCTGCTGCGGCAGGCGGTGCGTGGCAAGGAGCTGACCCTGCCGGTGGCGGTGGATCTGGAATCGCTGAATCTTGTCGGGATGCCCTATGGGGACTTATCCAATCTGGCAGCCTACCATCTGGAGCAGATCGAGAAGATGGGCTTCTTCGCCCAGCTCTACACCTACACGAGCTACGCCAACGCCCATTTGGATATGGCAAGGCTGTCAGGGCGGTGGGATGTATGGCTGGCTGACTACACAGGCAAGACCCCGAAGGTGCGGTTCAAGTACAACGCCCACCAACACACCAGCAAGGGCAGCGTGCCGGGCATCAACGGGCCGGTGGACCTCGACGTCACGACCGTCAACTACCCGAAAATTATCCGCAAGAAGGGCCTGACCCGTCTCCGGGAGGGCAAATGACCGAAAAAGAAGCTTTGCTGTGGGTGCTGGGCATCCTGGGCAGCCTGTGTGCTGCAGCCATCACCATCGACAAGGTGCTGGAAATCATCCACAAGTACATCAAAAAGGCACAGGAGCCGGACAACGCGCAGAACAAGCGTCTGGATGAGCTGGACAAGCGCATCGGCGCCTTGGAGCAGGGCCAGCTCCAACACACACAAGCCCTTGCCCGCGATCTGCGCCGCTTCGACGAAATCGACGAGGTGAGCCGTCTGACCCTCGACGGGGTGCGCAATCTGCTGGACGCCCAGCTCTCCGGCAACAACCGCGAGGGAATGCAGAAGAGCCGCACCGACATCGACAACTATCTGTTAAAAGGAGTGACCAATCATGGTAGCACTGGCAACTAAGCTTTTTGACCTTATCCCTGCCCCGGTGGCGGCAGTGCTGATGCTGGGCGGCTTTATCTTTTACGCCCTCGGCTGCGTCCGGCTGGGCTATGGCGCAGCGGTAAAGCCGCTGGTGCTGGACCTCATCGAGAGGGCCGAGCAGGAGATTCAGGGGACAAAGCGCGGCGCAGAGCGTAAGGCCTGGGTCGTCAAGATGCTCCGGGCCGCCCTGAGTACCAGCAAATACGGCAGGCTCATCAGCTGGGCCATCACTGATGAAACTATCGGCGCTGTCATCCAGTTTTTCTTTGACCGGGCAAAGGCGGTTTTAAGAAAGGAAGTGTAACAAAAATGCTGGAGTTATGCCCTGTCACTTTAAAGGCTGCAAACGAGTACGTCAAAGAGCATCACAGACATCACGGAGTCGTTGTTGGGCACAAGTTCTCTATCGGCGCCACGAAGGACGGTATGCTTGTCGGTGTCGCAATTTGCGGCAGACCGGTGTCAAGATTTTTAGACGATGGCTATACACTGGAGATCACACGTCTTTGCACAGATGGCACGCCAGATGTATGCAGTATGCTATATGGCGCAGCATATCGCGCCGCAAGAGCAATGGGTTACAAAAAGGTCGTAACGTACATTTTGGACACCGAGACAGGCAGCTCGCTAAAGGCGGCCGGGTATAAATGCGAAGGCAAAGCAGGCGGTGTTGAGTGGACAGGAAAAAGAAAGCCTAAAAACCCGGAGCAATACCCGCGCCAAATGAAAACCCGCTGGGTTAAAATTTCAAAAAAGCAGTAAGGAGGATATTATGGCAAGCACTACATACGCACGCGGATGTTTTCTTGACTTCACGAAAACATACCACCTCGGCAATGCCATCAAACTGGTGACGTTTTGTCGCCGTTTTGCCGTCATTGGCAATATGGTGCGCAACGCCGGACAGCTCCCGCAGCCCTTCTGGCTCGGTGCTGCCTGTGGCGGCGGCTCGCGTAGTGCTGCCCGCTGCGCTGCGAGGACTTGACCGACAGCGGATGACCGCCGCCATCAAAAACGCACCGCTTGGGAGGGTAGACCGTAAGATAGCCTTACTGCGGTACGTTGAGCGGCTCCCGCTGCCGGACATTGCGGCACAAACACATTACAGCCGGACGGCGATAGGCTACCGGCTGAAAAGCATTGAAAAAATGTTGGATACGTTGTAAAATAATACCGACAAATCCACCCGGCCTCTCGAAGAAGCACAACAAGGTGGATATCCGAACCCGTCAAGCCTCTCAACGATGCGTATCATGGCGGGTCTTTTTGTTTTATTCACACTAGTTTTGTCGAAAGCATTGCCATATATTGGATGATGTGATATCTTAGCATTGCACTCCAATGTGTGCATCCTTACAGTTAAGCGCTCATGCGGATTTTTCCGTGTGGGCGCTTTTCTTTTACCCTTGCAACTCTTCTACTGATACGTTGCAGGCCGCAGCAATTTTCTTGAGCGTGGTCATCCGGATAGGTTTCCTGGCTTCTGCGTGTTGGATGGTCGCGGTAGACAACCCGGTCTTCTCCGACAACGCACGAATGGTCAGCCCAGCGTTTTCCCGAGCGGCCTTGATTTTTACGGAAGACACCCCGAGTGTCTTGTAATCGGGCGACATATACCCGATTTGGAACATGCCCTGCTGCTGCAACGGCAATGCTTTGAGCGCAAAGCTGTTATCCACGTCCTCAAGGTCTACATCCTTCAGGACGTAAGCGCAGGCGTTGTCAAGCTCCGGGGTCATCTTGTGGAGCTTATGTGCCAGCGTAATTTTCATCATCACGCCACGCACAGGGAATCTCGTTGCGTTGTCAAGGTCTGCCTGATTCACGCGGTCGGAGTTGCAGGCTTCATCCAGCAAGCGGTAGAGCTTTCCGAGATTTTTGATAGTGGTGTTTTCCATATTCGTTACCTCCGTTTTCTTTTACTATACTGATTATACCGCAAAACTGCTACAAGTGATACAGGCATAGTTGCCAGACTTTGCCTTATTTTTTTGTTCGTTTTGTAGCAGTTGTATCAGTTTATATTTGTCCTTCGTTTGACGTTCGTTGTCTTTCGCTTTTTGCTGATGCGATACACTAGGAGCACAAGGAGGGATGTTTTATGAGCTATTACCCGACACCCGGAGCGCCTTACGTTTCACAACAGCCCGTCAATCCTTACGGCGGCATGGGTACGGTCGGGCTTGCCGCTCCCCTGCCCAACACGCAGATGCAGCAGGCACAACCGCAGCGTCCGCAGCCGATGAATGGGCAGCAGCCTGTTCAGCAGTCGGCGCAGGATGGCGGTTGGCTGCTTGGCAGACCTGTTTCCAGCAGAGAGGAATTTTTGGCAATACCGTCTGACCTGTACGGAAGATGGACGTATTGTCCGGATTTGCGTAGTGGGGTCATCTACTGCAAACGTCTGAATCCAAACACTTGTGAATCTGACGTGTTAGAGTTCTACAGCCCGGAAGCATGGCGGCAGATGCAGGCACAACAGGCACAGCAGACCACTGCACCGACACAGCAGTATGTACCTATTGAGCAGTACGACACCCTTGTCCATCGGCTGGATGAACTGGAAAAGTGGCAGAAGAGCTTTTCTAAGCCCGCCACCACAGCGAAGAAAGGAGAATAAACAATGTCTTCTCCGTTTGATATGATTACGCACAGCCCCATCATGCAGCTCGCAAACCTTGCTCGTGCCGGACAGAACCCGATGGGGCTTATCCAGCAGTTGAGCGGGCAGAATGCCCCCATCATGCAGGGCTTGAACCTGATTCAGGGTAAAAACGAAGCACAGCTCAGGACGATGGCCCAGAACCTCGCCAAAGAGCGGGGCATCGACCTGAACCAGCTGGCAAGCGTCCTGAATCTGACGTTGCCCCGATAACGCATCCCTCTAAGCGAAACGCTTCTCAGTTTTGCGGACTTGACAAAAACCGCTTTTGTTTGGCTTCGCCCATCGCATACGGCGGTGGGATAGCATAACGCAAAACTGAAAGGAGTTTTTTATGGACGATTTTGCAACTGGCTATCTGGCTGGGCAGGACGGCGGCAATAACAACGGCGGATTCTTCGGCAACGAAGGTCTGTGGGCTGTTATCATCCTCGCCATCATCTTCGGCTGGGGTACGAACGGCTATGGTCGGAACGGCGGCGACAACGGCATGAACAGTTACATCCCCTATCTGGTGGACACCGGTGCAACTGGTCAGGGCGGTGCAGATACTCGCGCGGCTTTGTCGGAGGGCTTCTACCAGCAGGACACTTCCCGTTCTCTGGCTGGCATTCAGAGCGGCATCTGCTCTCTGGGCTATGACCAGCTGGCGCAGATCAATGGCATCAACGCCAACATTGCGAACGGCTTTGCGGGCGTGAACAGTGCCATTTGTCAGCTTGGCTACCAGAACGCACAACTCGTGAACGGTCTGGAGCGCAGCGTGTCCAACGGCGACAATGCCATCAGCCTTGCCATCATGCAGGAGGGCAACGCACGGCAGGCAGGTCAGACCGCTCTTGCCACGCAGCTTGCATCTTGCTGCTGCGAGAACAAGCAGCTTATCGGCGACCTGAAGTACACCATTGCACAGCAGGACTGCGCTACCCGTCAGGCTATCGCAGACAACGCCCGTGCCATCGTGGACAACTGCAACGCCAATTTCCGCAGCATGATGGACTACTTCACGCAGGATAAGATTGCCACTCTGACCGCTGAGAACCAGAACCTGAAGTTCGCTGCTTCTCAGGATCGTCAGAATGCGCTTCTGACCACTGTGATGTCCCAGCAGACCGATACCATCCTGAACCGGGTCAATCCTCGTCCGATTCCCGCTTATCAGGTGGCAAACCCCAACGTGGGCGTGAACTGCTGCGGCTGCTGCTAACCTACACACTCCCCGATAACACCGGGTGAACCATCGGGGCAGGGGCAAGACACCTCTGCCCCTGATTTTTTAGGAGGAAAATACTATGGCTTGCAAAACAAGTTGCAAACTCTGCCCGCACTTGGTCATCAGTCAGGCAGTCACGTTTGCCGACGATACTCTGACCATCAACATCCCTGCCGGGTCTTACGCAGCAGGCGAAAAATATTGCATTGTCGTTGCTCAGAGCTTGCCGGACACGACTACCATCAACGCACCTGTGGTCATTACCATAGGCGCAGGCACGACCGCATACCCTCTGACCGACTGCAACTGCGCTCAGGCAACCGCTGAGAGCATCCACACTCGCACTCGCTACGCTACCCGTGTGGCAACGTCTGCAACCGGCACCGGCACGTTCAAGTATCTTGGCTGCTTCTGCCGCTCACACGCTGGCGCGCCTGCGTCCATTTCTTGAGGAGGTATAGATTATGGGCAAGACTAATTTTCGCCGCATGATGATGCTCCGCGACCACGAAAAAGACCGTGAGCCGGAACGTGACCGCCTTGAGGAAGAGCGTGACCGCAGGGAACGTGAGCTGGAACGCCGTCTGCGCAAGCTGGAAGATGGCAACGACCGCTATCCCTATTATCCGCAGGAGGAGAACCGCTACATTGACCCCTACCCCATCCCCCGCTACCCTGACGTAGAGTATGGGCGCAAGATGCCGCAGATTGGCTTCTCGCAGAACGGAGACTGGGACAAACGGTCTGGACAGTACGAACGTGGCGGCGCAGACAGCCGCTCTATCAAGATGCCACGCCAGCACCTCACCCACGATGAAGCAGAGGAATGGTGCGACAGCATGGTGAACGCTGACGGTACGAAGGGCTGTCACTGGACGCTGGAACAGACACAGGACGTTGCGAAACAGCGGAATATCACTTGTGACCCGAATGATTTCTGGGCAGTCATGAACATGATGTACTCGGATTATTGTCAAGTCGCAAAGCGCCAGTCTGTTGATACTCCGGGCTTCTACGCTGACATGGCAAAGGCGTTCCTTGATGACACGGACGCTGTGGACGGCAAGGCATATCTCTACTGGAATTGCATTGCTGACAAGTGAAGAAGAACCCCTGTGTAGCCGTTAAAAGCTACACAGGGGATTTTTCTATACGTTATAACCAAACGCTTTCATTATTTTTTCTTGCAGTCGCTTTGCTTTTTCTTTTGCTTCAGCTTCTTTTTCTTCTGGCGTTTGATTGTTCAATGGGAATCTTGGTTTTTTGGGGAGTTGTGCCGGTTTTGGCAAATTTGCCCAGTGCGTTACAATGTCACGTTCTGGTATTATTTCCTCTTCTTCCGTATACGTGCTGTCGAACCATCCTTTCCTAATAAAATATGCGGCATTTACATAACTTTTTCCCGTATGCCCATCCTCAACAGAAATAATATATTTCTCGTCAGTTTGTTCTGGTGGAAGCCCTTCTTTCTTGATAGAGTGCCAAATTATACATCCCGTTTCAACATAATTGACATTTGTATAATCCCGCCGTCCTTTAGCCCATTCTTCATACGCCAATGAATCTGTTTCGCTAGAGTGTTCTACTCCCATCATATTCTTCCTTTCTCCTATGTGCTGTCATTGTGACTACACAGGGTTTTTGCTTTAGCAAGTTCCTGTATCTCCGATTTTTTGCATGGTGCTTTTGAGATTTGGCACATCCACTTCCTGCATTTTACGTTTTATACCAATAATCGCTTGCGTGATTCCAGCTTTGTTTAACTGGTTTACAGACTTACGGAATACAAAATCAATGTTCATGTTCGCCTTGATTGTTCCGTCATCTTCAAGATAGCAGTTTGGAATCCACACGTTTTGATTACTACCGTTGATTTTGAAACGCTTTGCTTTGTAGCATCCGTAGTCCTCTCTTACAATCAGCTCAACAGGAATGCCCTTGTAATATTGAGTGTCAGTATTGTATTTTTCAGCCAGTTTTGCTTTACGTTTTGCTACCTCTGCGTTTATTTTGGCTTGTTCCTCTTTGCTTCTGTGCTTGTGTGGCTTGTATGTGCGCATTTTTCTCCTTTCACATAGATTATTCTTCTTTAATGTGTGTTAGCGTATAAAGCGGAATAAAACGTTTCCAGCTATGGCAGTGTCTAGGATAACACCGAATAAGATACCAATCTTCAAAAAGGTGGAAGGTTGTGTAGTATTTTGCAATTCTTGCTACTCGCTCTTGTTTCGTCATGTCAATCCTCCAAAAAATCCTCCAACTCAATCTTTCCATCTGCCGCCGCAGCAGCCAGAGCGTACACAAACTGCCCGATGGTCATTCCGTGCCGTCTGGCTTCACGGTTGATGTACTTGCGCTCTTCCTCGCTCATAAGGATGGTAATGCGCTTTGAACGCTTGCCGTCACCGCTTGCAACGCCCTGATGCGATTCCGGCATCGGGATTTTTTTCTTTGTCAAGCCAGCTTTTGCCAGTGCGCCTGGTACATCGCCCTGTTCAATCAAACGCTGCACTTCTTTTGCCTGTTTCAGCTTTTTCGGCTTACTTTCGCCTAACACGGCATCACTCGGCTGTCTTTCGCCGTCTTTGGCTTGCTTTGGCTTAATACTGCTTAATTCTGCTTTATTCGGCTTTGCTTGGCTGTCTGTGGCTTCACTGGGCTTAATCGGTGCTTGTTCGGCATTATTCGGCTTTGCTTGGCTTACTTCTTCTTCCTTTGGCTCACTTCGGCTTAATGGCTGTTCCGAAAAAACAGGCTGGAAATCAAAGCCGCCAAGCAAGCCAGAGGATTTTTTGCTGGTTGACTTCATTTTACATTTCCTCCACTCTCTTCGGAAGCTCACGAATTGGCATCCAGTATTCAATTTCTCCCGGATTGAACGATTTTACAATTCCTCGATTGTTCCACCATAGCCCTTTCCAATAATAGCCAATATAAATGCTTCCATCTTTGTCAGCCAACAAAACTTCTTTCTTCTCTTTTGGTAAATCCCATTCATAGTTTGCTGGTGTCCATTTTTGGAATTCCGCCGTATCCATAACCGACACAAGAGCGTCCATATATGCATCTTTTTCTTCTTTGCTTTTAGCTCCAGCCCAGTAGCTAGCAATTTCACTCTGAACGATATCACCGTCAATCAATCTCATTTTGTGTCCTCCTCAACAATCATCTTCGCCAACGCCTTGAAGTCCTCTGCGCTGGTACTCTTTGCCGTGTCGCCGCTAAACAGACTGTGACGCTCTGCTTGTGCCTTACGAACGCCCATAGACGGTCTAATCTTCACGTCCAGCAGGGTTGTGCCCATGCTCTGTGCAATCACAGGAAGCTGCTCCACAACCTCTTTGGACAGGTTCTCACGGCTCTTGTACTGGTTCAGAAGCAGACCTTCAATCTTCAATGTCGGGTTGAAGTATCTGCGAACGTCACCAATGGTCTGCGAAAGCTGGCTCAGTCCGGCAAGCGCATATCGGTCTGCTGTAATGGGAACGATGATGCTGTTGGCGGCGATCAGAGCGTTTACAAGTGCAAGACCGAGCTGCGGGGGAGTGTCCAGCACAATGTAATCATACTGCTCAGACACTCTTTCAAGGGCTTCTCGCAGCCGGAAGTTCTTTCCAATGTCCCGGACAAGCTGCTCGTCAATGTCCTTCAATGCGTTGTCTGACGGCAGAATGTCACCTGCTTCGCAGTGCTGGATTCCTTCCTCTACTGTACCCTGCCGGGTCATTACATCGAACAAAGTACACACGTCCTCTGTCTGCGCACCGTATGTGTCCGTTGCGTTGCACTGGGCATCGCAGTCCACCAGCAGCACCTTCTTTCCAAGCAACTGCAACGCACCAGCCAGACAGGTGCTTGTGGTAGTCTTTCCTGTTCCGCCCTTCTGGTTGGCGACAGCTATGATTTTTGCCATTTTATCACTCTTTCTTTATTCTTTCGGTTCGTCAGGAAGTGGCATCCAATGGGTTACATGATATAACACATTATCATCAATCAGTTGGGTTTCACTATTGTTTCCATAGAACGCATCCGTCAACACATCATCTGTATACCATTTTTCGCCTTTGAAGTCACCATAATAACCGAAAGTAACGCCCATCACTTTATCATAAATGATAATCTGAACGTACTTGTCTGGCATCTTATCTTTTACGCTAATCCAACCCATTCTCGCTCCTTTCTGCATCATCTGCTCAATGTGCTACATCTGACTATTTCAAGAAGCTATCATCAAACGTAGCATAATCGTCAAGGTCTGCATCTTTCAAAATTGAATACATATAAGCGCCGGGGTCTTTTTCAATCCTATCAAGTCGCTCGCTGACAAGAATCCTGTATGCATTCTCAATGATGTTCACAACAGCTTCTTTTTTCTTGTTGGGCTTGATGTTCGGATACTTCTCCGGCAATCTCTTTGCCACCAGTTTTGCGGTCAAGATACACTGGCTTTTAGACATCTCCGGCGCAATAGATGCCCAATCAACATCCTCGTATGCGCCGCTGCGGGGCTTTCTGGCAGGTCGTTGGCTCTTTGGAACATCTTTTAGCTCTACGCTTTCAACCTCGTTAGTTTCCACGTCTATGACTGGCTCATTAGACTTGAAAGCTACATTGAACTTTACAGCAACCGCATTGCGACCTCTCATAACCTTGTCATATTCAACGCACAGGTCTGATACTTCGTTTATTTCAGCTACCGCAATATCAATGACACGCCGCCTAAGATGCTTGAACTCTTGATAGCTAGGTTCTCTTGCACCAAGCTGTTCCCTTAATCTATCCAACGTAATTTCGGGCTGGCTCACGCCACGTCCGATGAACTCTCGGAGAATTGAATACAGCAAAATGCTATACTGCGATTTCATATTCGCTGTGTAGCGCAAGCGATACTTGACATATCCACGCTCTGCAATGTCGAAGAAAACGGGTTGTAGAAGTGGGTTACAGCACAACGACACAGTAATGTTCATCAAACTAGGTTCAAAATTTACAGTTGCTCTGCTGAACAGGGGATACAGGTCAAACGAGCCTGAACCGTCACCTCTAGGAACTTCAACAGAGTTGTCGATGAAATGCTTAACCTGTGCTTTCAAATTCCTAGAGTTGATTTTTAACCCTAAAAATTCGCAATATTCTTGTAACGTAAACTGAACCGTTGAAGTTTCGGGGTCTCTCGGATTGATACGGCTAAGATACACTTCAAGCAGCCGAAGCTCTCCTGCTGTATAGTCAGTGAACTTTGCCCAAACAAGCTGTCTGCTTTTTTCAACCAAGTTCCCGCCTTTAATATCAGACAATCTTATCACGCCTCCTCTCGTATAAGAGTATATCACAAACAGGTGTACAAATCAATAGCAAGTGTACACCTGTTTCCACTTCTTGTACACCTAACCGTCCACATTTCGTACACCTATTTCCACAATCTGTACACCTATCTCCATTTTTTGTACACCTCTTTACATTATATAAAACAAGACTATTAACAGGATTATAAAATAACTTCTACTAATAGCAGAAGAAGAAAATTTTCCACAAAATCTTTTCTTTCTCTCTTAAAAAGTGGAAAACGCAAAGCGAATACTACCAAATAAACAGTTGTTCAACATCCAAAAGGTTGAAGCGCTTAACGGTTAGCTTTACCTAACGTGTACAAAAAGTGGATGAAAAACTTTTAATTCAATGCTATGGGGGACAGATTGACAAGCCAACCAATCACAGGCAATAGATTGACGGTAATTCGTTATTTATTCCGCACGAATGTTGTCGATTTACAGCCTATGGGGGACGGATTGACAAGGCAAATTTGCCCGATAGGTGTACAAAAAGTGGATGAACGTGGACAAAATGTTCTTCAAAAACTGCGATAATTCGACAATCAGCGCAAAATGTTTTCTTCGTTGATGGTATAAGAATCGTTTCGCTTCATGGCCGCAGCTTCCCCACTGTCCTGTGCCTGATACAAAATCTGCATATTGGGCTGTGTTCCGTCTGGATCTGGGTCGGTTTTGGTGGCCTGTGCCATTTCATAATGACCTGTGACGGTGCGGCAGACGGATACACGATCACGCAAAGTCGTGTGAAGGTTGGCTACCATTTCGCACAGAACGGCAAGGTAATCTGAGCCGTGATTGCCATAGATCAGATAGCACAGTAGATCAATTTCTTGCGGATGGGCTTCTTTGATATGCTCTATCAGTGCATCCCTCTTTCTCTCGGTGCTAGCATCGCCAGCCAGACTTTCCAATAATCCAGGATGCAAACAAGTGTCTATGTACGGCTTGGCCGCAACACCGCAGCACACAAACCATTTTATGATAGTAGAAGCATCTGGGGTCATTGTCCCTTGCTCATAACGAAAGATGGATGTTCGGCCTATACCCATTTTGTCCGCAAGCTTCTGTTGGCTAAGCCCAGATTCTGCTCTTGCCATCTCTAACACTTTTGCCACTCGTATCCTATAATCATCCATAAATACCCCTCTTTCGACAAAATGACACAAAAGCAAAGAAATTCAACTGATATATTGTTCAAAATGTGAAACAATAATTGAAAAAAGTCGCTGTTCCATTGAAACAGCGAGATGTGGTATAACTGTATTGTCAAAAAATTCCAAATAGAAAGGAAACACAAAATGAAAGAAACTGCAATCTGGAACTATGAACGTATGCCAATCATCGATGGAATGCCCGCCAGCGTTACCGATGGGCAGCCACACACACCTGAACCGTGGGAGGAAAGCTAATGAACCGAACTGTAGATGATTTGATTGTCCCATACGCTCGCAGACGGACGCTGGAGCTTGTCCTGAGCCTTTCTGGGTACGAAGCTGATAAAGATGCTTACCTCGAAGCAAAAGGCATCCTGGAACGTGCCGTAGCCGCCTTAGACGATGGACGCGACCCGGCAGATAACATCGAACGCATTGACGGAAAGCTTGTGGAACTGTGAAAGGAGAAGAAGATGGACTTTACGAACGGATTCTATAAAACCGAAAACCCTGTTATTCTTGAAGAAGTAAAAACCTTCCTCCAGTCAATGGAACGGCGTGGAGCAACCGTGAAGGACTTAGACGATGCCATTGTGCAGCTAAACAATGTTTCGCACAGCATCAGCACAAACGCTCTCGTCAAAGCAGATGTGCTGGACGATTTACCGGATAACCCCTTTCGTTCCATGCTCAACGGAATGTTACAAAGCAAAGGGTAACTTAAACTTAATGTGGCTCTTAATCATTGTCATTGCGATTTTTGGCTTCCCTGATACAAAGTAATGGATGCGAAGAAAACATTCGACTTTTACGAAGTTGTTAAAAATACATTGACTTTACAACTAGAAGATGTATAATCGTATCAAATGAACATTCATTTTTACTGATCGGGAGGATATGCCACAATGAGTGAACAGGAAAGAGCCAAGATTGACCGATTTATTGCATGGCTGCTGGAACATCCTGAAAAGATTCCGGCAGCGGAGCAAGCCCTAGACCTGGAATAATAGAAAACCCCTTGGGCAGAGCTACACCAGCCCGGCACAAGGGGTTTTTATTTTACCGGGTCAGAACCGTTTCCTCACATCTTCTCGATCAGGTTCATCAGCGCTTCACGCTGTTCTTTCGGCATAGATTCAAGCTTTTTTCTAATCCGCTCCACTGCTGCATCGACTTCACTTTGCGGCTGCTGGGGCGGATTCTCTTTTTGGTCGCCAGTGAGAAGGTAGTCTACAGTAACGCCAAAGTACTGCGCCAATTTAACTGCATTCTGATTGGTCGGCTTTGCATCGTTTCCGGAACTTGCTTCTGTTCTCCAATAACTATAAGCGGATTTTGGGACACCAGCATCGGTTAAAGCACGAGACGGCCTTACTCCCTTTTCTTCGCATAGTTTTACGAAATTGTCAAAAAACACAAAACTTACCTCCAGTGCTTGTACAAGATGACAAAGTTCTACCACTTGAACAAAAACGCTTGAAAAGTTCTACTACTTGTGCTTTAATAAAGATACCGAGTTCAATCGGCAGAACAAATTAAAGGCTTTGAACAAATAGAAGAACGTTCGATAATGTTTTTGCTTGACACCATAATATTATCATATTCTTTCAAAAAGTTCAAGTATTAGAACAAGAAAGGAGAAAAAATTTGCTTCCTAAGTGGACAGGCGATGTTGTAGGAACGCTTCATGTTCACAATATCGAAATCAGAGAGCTTGCTGCAAAAATGGGATGCGCACCGGAATACTTGGGGAAAATCCTGAACGGTAAGCGTGAGCCTAAAAATGCGGAAGCTAAGGTGAAAGAAGCTCTGGCTGAGCTTGTAAAGGAAAGAGAGGAAAAATGAGAGAAATCGTGCTATCCATGCAAAGCGGCGAACCGGTAGCGTCTAGCCGTCAGGTTGCCGAGAACTTCGGAAAGGAACACAAGGACACTTTGGAGAGTATCCGGCAGATTTTGGCGGCGGAAAATTCCGCCACCAAATCCATGTTCTACGAAACCACGTTTGAGAACAGGGGCAAGCAGTACCCCATGTACCTGATGAACCGTGACGGTTTCACCCTGCTGGCTATGGGCTTTACCGGCAAGGCGGCTCTTGAGTGGAAGCTCAAGTACATTGCAGCGTTCAACGAGATGGAGAAGAAGCTGGCTGAACAGCCGCAGCTCACACGCTCGCAACTCCTTGCAACTGCACTGATCGCAGCACACGAAGAACTGGAAGAAAAGGACAAACGGATTGCAGAGCTGACACCGGATGCAGAGTTTGCTCGTGCTGTGTGCATTGCAGACAACTGCCGGACGGCCACCAGCATTGCAAAGGACTACGGTTTGACTGCTGAAAAGCTGAACAAGCTGCTTTACAGCCAGCGAGTTCAGTACAAAGACAGCGATGGTCAGTGGGTGCTGTACAAGCCCTATCAAGGCAAGGGATACACCAAGAATCGAAAAGGCAAAGCCATTCAACGCTCCAACGGCAAGACTTATATCCCGAACACGACGGTTTGGACGGTCGAGGGTGAAAAGCTCATCCATGAGCAACTCAAGAAGCTTGGCATCACGCCGAGAATCGAGACCAGGGCTGTTGTAGAACAGCAAGATTTCGGAGGATGGGAGGACTGAACATGGAGAAGATTATCACCTTGAAGGTAGACCTTGAATACCCGGAAGAAGCCAAGTTTGCCATTGACGCCGCGGCTAAGACCTACTCGGATTTCAAGCGTGAGCAGGCGACAAGGCGCTTTGTAGAAAATGGTTGTACGCCGGAAGATGCAAAGAAAATCGCAAAGTTCATCCAGTTTCTTGACCAGTGTTTTTCTGAACACAATGAAAGAGCCTTAAGAAAGGCAAGTGAAGTGGATGGAAATTAAATACTGTGAGCGGTGCGGCTGTCTTCTTGGCAAAGTTCTCAAAACCAAACGGTATTGCAAAGAATGTGCAATGTTGGTTAAAAAGGAAAACCAGGCAGCGCGACGCGCTCCATATGGCGTCGTTCCGTGCGAATGGTGCAAAAAGCCGATGCGTAAAGTATACGAACATCAAAAGTACCACCAGAAATGCGCGAACGCTGTAAAACGAAAACAGATCGCAGACTGGTGGAAAGAACACCCGGATTACATCAAAACACCTTCTCGTAAAGCCAGACCGGAAGGGAACCAGACGGAAGAAAAGCCTAAGCCGAAGTACACCATCAAACAGATGAACGATAAAGCAAAAATGCTTGGAATGAGCTACGGCCATTACAGCACTTTACTTGCGCAGGGAAAGGTGAAGGCCCCTGATGAACGGTAAATACTACGGCCAGCGAGAAATTCGCTGGCACAGCCGGGAAAAAGACCGGCTGGAACGCATCCAACGTAAGCAAAGGATGGCAAACGATGAAGAAAGCAATAAGCAACTTCAACAAAAGCAGTCCGTGGCAGAATCGCTGGCAAGAGCGTGAGCCTTTAAGACTGGAACATATTGAGAAAGAAAGAGTGAACAAAAATGAAAAAAATAAAAGTCAGAATCACATTCATCGAAGCGGTTCTCGGCACATGGCCTAGCAACCAGAACATTGCACGCGAGTTTATCGCCAGCAAGTCCCCGGACGCAAACACCATCGAGGACGAGGTGGCAGCTCTGGGCGCTGATGCAGTAGCAGACAAGGGCATGACTGTGTTTCCTCGCAACGAAAACGGCGAGCCTATCTTGTATGACTACCAGATCAAGGGCTTCTTCAAGGATTCTTGCGGTATGCTTTCCCGCATCGGCGGCAAGACCGAAACCGGAAAGAAGAAAGCCGTGAATGAATCCGGCAAGCTCACCGCATACAAGAAAGTCATTGACGGTCTTATTTTCGTGTCTCCCCGGATGATTCCAATTTATGTGAACGGCGAGATTACCGAGTGCCAGCGCCCACTCCGCGCACAGACAGCGCAAGGCGAGCGCGTCAGTCTTGCCAACAGCGAGCAGATTCCCGCTGGTTCGACCTGCGAGTTTGAAATCGTTCTTCTGGACGATTCTCATGAGAAGGTCGTGCGTGAGTGGCTGGACTACGGTGCTCTGCGTGGCATCGGCCAGTGGCGCAACAGTGGCAAGGGGCGATATACCTACGAAATCATCAATTAACCGCTATGGCAGGGCGGGGCTGTGCTACGCTCGGCGTGGAACGGCAACGGCGATGCACTGATTTGATCTGCAAAGGCTATGGATGCAAGGTGTAGTTTTGATAAGCAAAGGCGATGCAAGGCGTAGCGAAGCGATGGCAATGAGTAGCTAGGAGCAGAACAGCCAAGGCAAAGCAATTCATCGAAAAGCAACGGCAAAAAAACGAAAGGAGACGAGATGAAAGCGCTGATTGAAGTTGCCCTGATGTGGGGCATAGCACTGGCAGTGGTTTTGGCGGTATTTCTGCTGAACTTCTGGATGGTGCATCACATCGGAATTCTGGTAGGAGCATCAGCCGCCCGTGGAATCATCATGGTATCTATGGCAATGGCTACGGCGTGGATACTGAGTTTTGGAGGTAATAAGAGTGAAAAGCCTGAAAGCTAATGTCCTTTGTACACTTGGAATCGCGTTAGCAATCTTTTCGGTAGGATGCGGCGATGCAATCCAGAAAAGTCAGAGCACAGTAGCGATGTTTGGATATGTTTTCCTTTCGTGTAGTTTCCTCGCCGTAGCACTCGTCTTATGTGCCATTGGTGTCAGTTCTGAAAATGAACGTATTGAACAGGAAAATCGCAAAGTAAAACGCATTCCTCACCACACAAACGAGTGGAGGGATGCACGATGAAATGCCCCGTGTGCGGCAGTGACAGCATTACAACGGTTGACAGCCGGTCTGACCACGACAGCATTGTTCGCAGAAAGAAGTGTATCGCCTGTAACCATCGGTGGTCTACCATCGAAATTGACAAAGACCAGTGGTACAGTGCGTTGCAAATCAAAGAGGAGCGTAAGAGAGGGAGACCAAAAGATGATTAACCTTGACAGATTCGGTGGCGTGACCGAGCCGGAGGACGGCGTGTACTTTATGACCAACGAGCAGATGGCGGAAGCGAAAGAAGCTGACCGGCTGGCAGCGATCGAGGACTTGCAGTCTGAGATTGAGGAAAGGGAAGCAGAGCTGAAAGACCTCCGTGCGCAGTTGGCAGAACTGATGGCTGGTTGATTTTTGTACAGCCGTGTTAAGCCAAAGTAAGAGCAATGAAGCCTAATGAAGCCGAAGAAAGGAAAGAAAAATGGCAGTATTGGTAATGGTCTATGGTCATTCCGGCAGCGGAAAGTCCGCTTCGCTTCGGAACTTTGACCCGGAACAGGTGGCGGTTATCAACGTTCTTGGCAAGCCGCTACCGTTCCGAAGCAACATGAAAACCTATATCACCAACGACTACGGCAAAATTGATGCCGCAATTCACAGCACCAAGCGCAAGTCCATCGTCATTGACGATGCCACCTACCTTATGACCGGCGAGTTCATGCGGAACGCAAATGTCGCCGGATACCAGAAGTTCACCGACATGGCAGCCAACTTCAATGCCTTGCTGATGCGGGCGAAGGGGCTGCCGGATGATGTGGTGGTCTACTTCTTCGGGCATAGCGAGCGTGACGGCGATGGCGGCGAGAAGTTTAAGACCATCGGCAAGCTGCTGGACGAGAAGGTCTGCGTGGAAGGGTACTTTACCATCGTTCTGAAAACCGTTGTACAGGATGGGCGATACCTGTTCAGCACTCGCAACGATGGAATGGACACCGTGAAAACCCCTTTGGGGATGTTCAGCGATGCGCTGATCGAGAACGACCTCGCCGTCGTAGACAAGACCATCCGTGAGTATTACAACATCCCGGTTCAGCCGGATAACAAAGGAGAGTAACAGATGAAGAACATCAACTGGAATGACGTACAGGAAGCCACCGAACGCCGTGACTTGCCTGTTGGCGGCTATGTTGCCGGTATCTGCAAGGCAACGGACGAACCTGCAAAGGAGCGTCTGAACATCGAGTGGGAAGTCGTAGAGGGCGAGTTCACGGGATACTGGCGCGAGCAGACTGCTTCTCTTATCGAGCGTGGCAAGCTGAATCCGGGCGAATGGGCATGGGGTGGCAAAACCATCAAGAGCTACAAGGAAAAGGCACTGCCCTTCTTCAAGGGATTTATCACCGCTGTGGAGCAGTCCAATCCCGGTTACAAGTTCAACAATGACGAAAAGACCCTGCGTGGCAAGCTGGTCGGCGTGGTTCTCCGTGAGGAAGAGTACATGGGCAACGATGGGAACATCAAGACAAAGCTTGTCGTTGACCGTTTCACCAGCGTTGACAAGATTCGTTCCGGTGACTATGAGGTCAGACCGAAGAAGACGCTGGCTGGCGGGTCTGGTTCTAGCTACTCGCAGGGCGGGAACGATGACTTTTCTGTGATTGAGGACAACACGGATGACCTGCCGTTCTGACCTGTAAAGCGTTGACTGCCTACCTTATATAAGAGCTGCGCTATCTGGCTGGACGGGCGTTTGGAAAGATGAAGCACTTGGGCGACATTACAAAGATTCACGGCGACCAGATAGAACCTGTGGATTGCATCACGTTCGGCAGTCCTTGCCAGGACTTGTCCATTGCAGGACGCAGGGCCGGACTTGCAGGAGAACGTTCCGGGCTGTTCATGGAGGCGGTTCGGATTATAAAGGAAATGAGGTCAAGCACAAATGGATTGCATCCAACTTTCGCTATTTGGGAGAACGTGCCAGGAGCTTTCAGTTCAAACAGCGGAGAAGATTTCAGAGCCGTGTTGGAAGAACTTGCCCGCGTGGAACAGCCAGACGTTTCAATTCCTCGACATTCGGGTAGGGGGGGGCAGATGGAGCAAAGCCGGAGCAATCGTCGGAAACGGATGGTCTCTGGCTTGGCGACAGCTTGACGCTCAATATTGGGGAGTTCCCCAACGCCGAAAGAGAATCGCTCTTGTCGTGGATTTTAGAGGACAACGTGCCACAGAAATACTATTTGAGCGCGCGAGCCTGTCAGGGAATCCTGACGAGAGCATCAAGACGTGGGAAGCCACTCCCGGACATTCTCAGGCAAGCTCTTATGGACGTGATAGGGGGGCAATTCCTACACCCTGAAAATCCGTAGTGGATGCGCCGGTGGTGGTAAAGGTGCGCTAGTACAAACTGAAAAAAGCGCAACGCTTTCAACACTCCAAGACCAGACATTGTTTCAGCCTGTTGTTTATGATGCTCGTGGAAACGGCGATGGAAAAATCGTGCCGACCATAACAGGCGACCACGAAAACAGAATCACAGATTACACGGCCATTGCAATCGAACGCAAGACTTTCAACGAACAGTCTTTCAGTCACTACAAGGAAAGCGACAAATGTTCAACCTTGAAAGCGAAAGCAGGGAACATCGGCAATGGCAGCGAGTGTCTGGTTGCAGAGAAAATCATTCGCTGGATTGTGCGCCGCTTTACGCCTGTTGAATGCGAACGGTTACAGGGTTTCCCTGATGGATGGACGGACATCGGCGAATGGGTGGATAGCAAAGGCAAGAAGCATAAGTATGCTGACAGTCCACGTTACAAGGCACTCGGAAACAGCATTGCTTTACCGCAGTGGTTCTGGATTGCACAGAAGATGAAGCCCTATTTAAGTACAAATGCCATGTTGGGCAGTCTGTTCGATGGCATAGGCGGCTTCCCACTTGTCTGGCAAAAGACCTATGGAAACGGTACGGCACGATGGGCTTCCGAAATCGAAGAGTTTCCCATTGCCGTTACAAAAAGGAGATTTGGCGAAGAATGATTACCTGTTGTCTCAACTGCACATCACGCTGCACAGCTTGCCACGACACTTGCGAGAAGTACAAGGCAGAGAAGAAAGGATTCGAGGAGCGCAAGGCGTTCGTGCATGAGCTGAACCACAGCCAGAGCGTGTACCACCGCAACTACGAGGACAAGCACCGGGAACGTGGCAAGAAGCGGTTTCTCGGAAGTGAATTTAGAGGTGAACGAGGATGAATAATCAGAAAGAATGGATTGACCCTGAAAAAGAATTGCCGCCATGCCTGAAAAGAGTTTTGTTTGTTGTGAAAAATATTTTTCACGAAGAAGCAGTAGTTGGCTGTTATGATTCAGGCTACAAATCTTGGACAATTTTGGAGAGAGGTTATAGTGGACGAGACATTCAAACTAAAGAAATTCGTTGCTGGAGGTATATTCCCGAACCGCCAGAGGACAACGCATGAATACCGGCAAGCAGTTTGAAGCAGATTTCAAAGCATCCGTCCCACCCGATGCGTGGTGCTACCGGCTGAAGGATAGTGCTGCAACCTACTACGGCGGCAACGAGAACCTGTCCTTTTCCATCGACAACATCTGCGACTTCCTTGTGTACCGTTACCCGATGAACCACCTGTTTGAGTTGAAAACCATTGAAACGCCCTCTATCCCTCTGGAAAAGGTGTTCGGAAAGTACGACAAGGCAAAGTGCAAATACCGCAAGGAAAAGCACATCACTGACATGGTGGATGCAATGGGGTACAGCGGTCAGACCGCCCATGTGATAGTCAACTATCGGGCGGTCAACCGCACCTTTGCAATCCCTGCCAACAAGGTTCTGGCGTTCCGTTACAACGAGAGCCGCAAGAGCATCCCTTGGCAGTGGGCAGAGCAAGAGGGGATAGAGGTCAAAGCAAAAAGGCTGCGTGTCCATTGGCGATATGACGTGGATGGGCTGCTAAATAGATTGGAGAAAGAAAATGACAATGGTATGCGATAGGTGCGGCGAAATGTTTACGTATGAAGAATGGAATAAATGGAACAAAATGAATGGGAAAATTGAAGTTCGGCCAATAATCTGCGGGGAAGAAGGGCGGAGCGTTCTTCTCTGCCCCTCTTGCATGGCTGCACTCAACGACTGGCTGAAAGGAGAATAAAAATGGCTGAATATCATGTTGGGTGTGGGCTATTCGGAACCATCTATGCCGGAACGATGATGAAGCAGCGGAAAGATGGATTACAGTTATGGAGAAGCAAGTCTAATGTGACCGATGAAGCAGTTTCCGCTGTTCTGTCTCATTTTATTACTGAAATGGAACGTTCCGACAAAACGAAGCTCGAAAAGGTGTGGGGCGTTATTGGAAACAAGAAGCTAAAAGTTACATTCGAGTTTTCCACCGATAAGGAGCAGTCGGATGAATAAATTCGGAGACTGCCCGGTGTGTGGCAAGAAGATGGGGGACTAACGATGTACGATTGCTCAAAATGCCCAGCACGTCAGAGCTGCATTGCGGCAGCGCAGCCGGGTTCCGTTTACTGCGTGATTAAGCTGATGCAAACCGGTGCGTCAAAGGCAGACATGGAATCTGCCACGCCACGGCAGCTTCCGGACTTCTGCCCCTACTGCGGGAAGCCGCTGCGCATCATCGGAAGCGAGCGATTTTGCAATAACCCGCGCTGCCTGAACCGATACCAGCCGATGGGACGGTGACAGGTACTGGGAGATGGTCGGGCAGTTTGCCAAAGAAGATATGACCCCGGACGAGTTTGCGAGTTACATTGTTGCGAAGTCCGGCGAGTGCGAGAAACAGTTAAGGGAGATGTGGACATGAGCGTTAAACCTGAAATGATTCGAGATGAATTTTTTAATGATTGGTATCTCGGATGTCCAATTTGCAAAACAAGAATCGGATTTCCGATGGTGAAAAATCCGATGGATTACAGACCAAAGTGCTGTGTTGTGTGCAAAGCGGAATTTGATTGGTCTGAAGCAGAGAAGAAAGGCTGGAGATAAGGGAGATGTGGAGCTAATGGCAATGTTGTCGGTAGAGGACATTTCGGAGATTACTTCAAGAAGTCCGAAGTTTTGTCGCATTAAAAGAGCCACGTTCGCTTGCGACTTCTGCACCACTAGCGTCGATGTGTGCGATGAACGTATTGCAACTACTCTAGCGGATAGCGGAAAAACTCCTAGTTGCCCGATTTGCGGAAAGAAAACTATATGCAGTCTATATGAGTTTCAATCGCACGAAAATCCAAACATCATAGAGGATGTTAGATGGAGGTAACAATGGACAAGGAACAGTTTGCAATCGCACGGTTGCAGGACGCTGCAAGGCTGTCAGAGCATTGGTACGATTTGATGGAGGATAACAATGTTTGATTTTGCAAGTGAGTTTTTTGGATTTATGAATCAACGCCCTCGTTATGAACGAGAACTGAAGGAAGATACCGTAAATGGCTATCACATTGACACTTGCGCTGTTGACGATAGGGATTGGAATTACGAAACGGCGATTAAACACGAACAATTTAGGACTGGAGAGTGGATTGTTGTTCGAGGATATGACAGCAAAGAGGAAGCAGAAGCCGGGCACGATATGTGGGTAAAGAGCGCAAAAGCTGGTTTCCAAAAGCTGTACGATGTATTTGAAGAAAAAATTTATCCAAAAGAAAAGCAAGAAGAAAAGCCGGTTCACTTCATTTTGACCTATGCCTGTGATCGATGCGTGACCTCCATGAAGCATGAAGCGTACATGACAAAGAAAGAGTTTCAAGAAGAAATGATTTGTCCGTTTTGCGGCGGGAAACTTCACATGAGAGAATTTGAAATTATGAACAGGTGGTAACGATGATGTTTGAGTTTGCAACTCGCTGGCTGGTCTGCCTAGTCCTGCTGGCGGTAGTGGTTCAGTCTGAACGGACAATCAAGGGCATGGCGAACAGGCTGTTTGAGGAACGGCAGGCAATGCTTGTCTGGCTGTTTGTCAACGTGTGTCTGGTCGTTTGTACGGCTGTTGCGATGGGGTGGAAATGATGGACAACGAGCTTTACTGCCCGATGAAGATGGCCAGCAACCCGCTTGGTCGGTGCATCTGTGAGAAAGAAAAGTGCGCTTGGTGGCAGCAGTTGGACAACTGCTGCTCCGTCTGGCAGATTGCACTGGAACTGAGAAACATCGAAACGAAGATGAAGAGGTGAGAGTATGAAAAAGCGGATTTACCTTGTTCTTGAAACCGAAACGGACGAGGATGACAAGAGTATCCGTAGAGATATTGAGCAAGAACTTGGAATGGCTACGCACTATTTTGAAACGGTTTCTTATAGCGAGAACGGTTTTCCTGACAAATGGATTAGCGTCAAGGATAGGCAACCAAAACACCATACTCCAGTTCTTGCATTTTGCGATAACGGCGATACGATTTTTGGCTTTATGGACTTTTACAAAAATTGGGCAGAAGTCGGGAGTGAAATTCCATACGCCGTCACCCATTGGATTCCACTTCCTGAACCGCCAAAGGAGGTCTGACACATGGCAACACCCCCGAAGCGTGGCCGTGGCAGACCGCCGCTGACCGAAGCGGAAAAGAAAAAGCGTGAGAAGCGGGCGCAAAAGGCGAAAGAAAAAGCCGCTGCAAAGCGTGAGAAAGAGCGTGAGAAAAAGCGGTTGCAGAACCTCAACAAGAACAAGAGCATCCGATCACAAGTCAGTAAGAAGGTAAAGGAGCAACAGGCGTTGGCTATCGAGAAGCTGAAGATGATGAACACAGGGGATTTGCAGTCAAGAATCGGCGATGAAGAGGACAAGAAGGTCATTGGAATGATTGCAGCCAAGTATTTTGGCGACCTTCCGAGCGTTGACATGAACAACCCCATTGAAGTGCAGCAACGCCTTGATTTCTTCTTTGACGCTTGCATCGAAGCTAGAATCTCCCCTGTGGTGGAATGGATTGCGCTGGTGCTGGGCATCGAATGGGTGAGTCTGAAGCAGATTATGGCGGGCAAACGCCGTGACGACAGCTTGCAGCAGAAGTACATCCTGAAACTGATTCTGCAAATGCAATCCATGTGGGCATACAACGGTATGTACGGTCAGGAGAACCCGGCAGAGTGGATTTTCCGAGCCAAGAACTACTTTGGTATGCGTGACAACGTGGAAGTCACCGTTGCACCGCCCGAACAGCCGTTGGGTGATGCCCAGAGTGCAGAGCAGCTAGCTCAAAAGTACCAGGCAGCTTTGCCGAAGGAGATTGACGTGGAGTACAGAGAGGTGGAGGAACATGACTGACGGCGATTTTATCCGCTCCATGACGGACGAGGGTGAAAAGATTGATTCTTCCGCTGACATAATTTGCCCTCAAAAAAATTGCCCGTGGTGGAATGAACATCAATGTCAATATCACCATTTCTGGGGCAAACATCCAACTTTTTGGCTCAATCGTTGCGAAGCGTATCTTTTTGATGGATGGAGAGGATGGAAAGCCGACAAAGAAATCCTGTTCAAGGATGTTGGGGAGGAAAAAAATGAGATTAGTTGATGCAGATAAGCTGACTTGTTTTCTTGAAGGTTACAAGTCCGCCCCTATCGTTACAAGAAAAGAAAATTCGATTTCAGTAGAACGAGTAATTGAAATTTTTTGCAACCATGTAAAAGCTGCTTGCACAATTAATCAAGAAACGATGCGACCGATTGCGCACTTAAACATTTATCCAAATGATGATGATATGGATAAGACTTGCTATTGCTCTAATTGCAACGAACATTTCCCGGAAGATTGGCTTTATCCGGGGTGGGAACATGGTAACACAAAATTAAAGCCCATTAAGTATTGCCCTTATTGTGGAGCAGAGTTTGAAAACAAAATCTAACATGAGGAGGAACTAATGCAGACTGACAGAGGAATCTACCACAAGCGAGTATGCGACCGCTGCGGAGCGGTACAGGGCAGTAGAATGATGAACCCTGACGAATACTTCAAAGATTGGGCGTGGCGCAGGGACACAGGCGACCTGTGCCCGGAGTGCTATGAAGAGTACAAGCGAGTGATCGGGCGGTTCAATGCCAACAGAGAGAGAAAGAAAGGGCAGATATAATGGACGTTTACTGCACCACCGAACATTGCTCTTGCATGGGCATCAAACAGTTTTCTGCTGGCAAGGCTATCCGATGCACGGCAGAATCCTGTAAGAACAAATCTGAGCCGTCCTGTGGCTCTTGCAAATGGTACGCAGAGCCGGAGGGCGTGTGCGTGAACGACCAGTCAGAACACGTTGTAGACTTCGTGTGGGATGAACGTGGCCGCAAGGAATGGGAGAAAAAAGAGAATGAGTAATCTTGGAAATGCGTTGATTGTGGTTTTAGCTTCTTTTCTGGTTGGAATATTTATATGTGGGATAGCATATCTCATTGAAAAAATTTTGATATGGGATATATTTCTGAACGGAATTCCTGATGGAAATAAAAAGGTTTTTGCAGATGCAATCATCCACATCATAGTTTATTTGATTGGGTTTGCGACATTGTATGCGATGTACAAGGCGGGAGTATAAAGATGACAGCAGGGAAGAAAATCAGAAAGCGCAGGATTGAACTGGAAAACGGGAATGATGAGATGATACTCGGCAACGGTGTTCTGCTGGATAGTAAAGGAAAGCTTCTCTGCCGTACTGTGGACAAGTCCTGCTCCACCTGTAAATGGCACGACAGATTCTCGTGGGTCTGTTACAACGGTCTGTCTGAGTTCCGGGCTGATTTTACAGACCCGGACGATGTGTGCAAGGAATAGGAGAAGAGAGATGAAACGTCAGCAGACCTATAAAGGGCTTATTGGCAAGGGCTGGTACGACCAAAGCGAGTTTAGCCATAGATACGCTTGCTGGGCAAACCACCGCAATAACTGGTCTATCCGAAAGGCTGACAACCGCAAGCTGGCAAAGGCGAGACTAAAGCAGATTGAACGCCAGAAAATCAGAAAGGAACTGGAAGAGTATGACAACGGGAGAGAAAATCAGGAAGCGTAGGCTTGAACTCGGCATCAAACAGAAGGACGTTGCAAGAATGATTGGAACGTCCAATGCGTATATCAGTGCCGTTGAAAAGCAAAAGCGTGGCGTGAAAAAAGAATCGAAGCTGGCAAAGTTTGCAGAAGCTCTTGAGTGCAGCGTGGATGATTTGAAGTCAGACGCACCTAAAGGCATGGTAGACCCCACTAATGATAACTTTGGAGCGGTTTGCAACTGCGCTGTGCGCTATTGCTTGGGCAGACGGTCATATATGCCTGGCCTTGTCTGCGGATACATCACACCGCTTCTGCCGAAACTAACAGACAATACGCTTGACTGTTTTGAACGTGACATTGCAGAACGCAAAAGAACCGGGTTCGGCTTTGGCGATTCCTGCGACTATGAGACGTGGGATGCGTTTTACAAGGCGGTTTGCAAGGAGATTGAAAGGAGAAAATAAAATGTCTGAATATATCGACAGAGAATCGGCGGTAAATATTCCTGTAAAACCTGAAGAATATAGAAGCTACAAAGCATACGACTTTGACAGGGTTTATGAGGATGGATGGAATGATGCTATTGAATGTATAAAAAGCATTCCGGCAGCTGATGTAAAGCCTGTAAAACGAGGAAGATGGATTGACAAGCAGAATCCGCAGTGGAAAGCATACTCGCACGATTGTTGCAGCATTTGCGGTTGGTGGAACACGCGAAATGCACGGTGTTATGGTAAGAATGGGAGGGATGGGCATAGCCTAAATTATTGTCCTAATTGTGGTGCAGATATGCGCCCGGATGGTGTGTGGGAGGGCGATTGAGTGAATAGCACGATATGGCATCCAGCAAGTGAACAGCCACGAGAACGGAAGCAGCCTTTGTTGCTTGCGACTAAGACAACGTGGCGTGATAAAGATGGAAAATTGTTGCAATGGCTATCGCCAACAGCGTACTTTCTTGGCTGTTATGCAGATGGTCAGTTCTGGGATGAGATAGGCGAGAGACTGCCGAAAGATGTGACGGTAACGCATTGGATGGCGTTCCCGATGGTATAGGAGAACAATATGAGTGAAAACAAAGTGATTTGGCACTCCATTGAAAAAGAAGGGCTTCCGCCTAACGATTACGACGCGGTGCTTGTTTCTATGCAACCATTTATTGGAGACAAACCAGAAGTATTTGAGGCGGTTTGGAATGGTCGATTCTGGGCTGATACCTACGAAGGTTACTACAATGTCGAGAAAAGCGAGTTTGGCGAAAAGTACGCGCAAGTAACGCACTGGGCGTATATGCCAGAACCACCAAAGGAGGCCTGAGTATGACGAACAAAAAGTTTGGCATCATCATTATGGACTTGAGCCTTTTTTGATTTCGGGCCGAAACCGCCTTGCGGGTACATCAAGGCAAAACATATCCGCCCAGTGTACGGAAAAGGCACAAGGCCTGTAAAGGCGCATAAGCGAATCACGAGAACGAGAGAGGGATTTAGAAAATGACAGAACTCAAGAGATGCCCGTTCTGCGGTGGGAAAGTGGCTATTGAAGAGGCAGGGACTGATACAAAGAAGTGGATGTTTATTTCGAGAGCGCGCGGAGAAAACAGATGCACTTGCCGTGTTTTTATGGAAAGTGGGGAGTATTGGTTTGATTGCTCCGAAAAGGATAAAGAAAGAATTAAAGCTAACCTTATCGAAGCATGGAACAAACGCTACAAAGAGGATTGAGCATGGACAAAAAACGAGACAGCTTTACATTCCAACGATACTACTTTGAAGCCATCTCCACACTCAAAAGCAAAGAGAAGTTGGAACTCTACGATGCAATCTGTGCATACGTTTTTGAAGAAAAAGACGCAACTTTGAACTCAAAAAAAGCAGAATCTTGTTTCATTTTGATTAAGCATCTGCTCGATGAAGAACGGAAAAGAAGCGATATTGCGTCAAAAGGATGGTCTACACGAAAGTCAGCTCATCCTCATGTCATAAATGAGATGAAAGTCGGCTCATCTATGAGTTCAAAATCAGATGACAATGAACCCATTGTATCAACTGACAGTCAGATGAACGTCAAGACCCTGCCGGAGAGTGCAGTCAAGAAGAAACCTGACATCTTCTCCGACTTTGCTCATGGCGATAAAGCCCTGTTGGAATCCCTGCGAGAGTTCGCACAGATGCGTACAAGAATCAAAAAGCCTATGACAGACCGGGCAAAACAGATGCTCTGCAACAAACTGGAAAAGTTTGATCGGCATGATTGGAAAGCCATTCTCGACCAGAGCATCTATGCCGGGTGGCAGGACATTTACGCATTAAAACAGGATGACCAGTACGAGCAAAGTACGGAGATGGAGTTTCCTAGACTATGACAATGGACGTTCAAACGGTATTTATCGGTGCGCTGATGCTCTGCAAGCCGGGCGTTGTGGATGAAATCATACCAGACCTTGAACTTGACTTATTCAGACCTGAGCTGAGAGACGCTTTTGCGGCTGTTCAGGGCTATTGGACGGCTAGGGGTAAGATAGATATAGTCGAGATAAACACGCAGCATCCAGACGTAGCGCAGACGCTCTTGGCGTGTGTACAAACCTGTGAATCAGAGTGTGTGCGAATTGACAGGGAGCAGATGCAGCGTTGGACACAGCTTATCAGAGAACAAGCTGCACTCACTCGTGTGCAAGGTCTGGCATTCCAAATGACCAGCGAGCTTACCGACTATTCTGATCTATCAGACATTTACCAGCAGATGGGCGAAGCAATGAGTTTGAAAACTGAGGAAGAAGATGCGTGGACATACGAGGATGTGCTGAACGACTATGTGCTTCACATGGACGAGAAGCCTGTGTACATCAAGACAGGCCTAGAGCGTCTGGATGAAGCGCTGCACATCTCCCCGGGTGATTTTATCATCATCGGCGGCAGACCGTCTGCGGGCAAAACAGCCCTGTCCTTGCAAATAGCAGCAAGCATGGCAAAGCAAAACTACACCGTGTACTATTTCAGCTTGGAAACCAGCAAACGCAAGCTGGGCGCACGTCTGATGGCCAATCAGATATACTGCCCTCTTGACACGGTGAAAAATAAGGCGGTCAGCTTGAATGAGATTGACGGACAGGCAAAGAACATGAAGATGCCCTTATATATCCGCTCCGCTGCCGGAAAGAACGTGGCGTGGATGAAGGCGCAGGCTCTACGTAAAAAGGCTCAGGTCATCTTTGTAGACTATCTTCAACTTATCCACGAAACAGGCGCAAAGGACAGATATGCCGCCATTACAGCTATATCCATTGCCCTGCACGAACTGGCACAGACCACAGGCATTATTGTGGTGGCACTGGCGCAACTCAATCGAAACCCATCCAAGCCCGGAGCAACGCCTACCAACTCCGATTTGCGAGAGAGCGGACAGATTGAACAGGACGCAGATGCAATCATTCTTCTGTCCGGCGATAACCCTGACAAGTACCTGTTCCGGCTAAGCAAGAACAAGGAAGGCGAGATAGGCGACCTTCCCATTACGTTTAACAAGCAGATTCAACGGTTCCAAGAGTATACTTGGATGGATTGATACCGTCTGAACCCAATAAATATTTTTCACTACACAAAATACAGGAGGAAAACAACTATGGCACTTAACAACATCGAACGTGAGACTATCATCAGTTTCAACGCAGCGGAAGATACCGCAGAAATCTACACGGCAGACCCGGTTTACATTCGCAAGCTGGACAAGCTCTGTGAGCAATTTCCCGATACATACAAGTTTATGGCGGAGCTGTCTGCCAAGCGATGCAAGGAATCCAAGACCTATTCGATGCCGAAACGTCTTGTGAAGTTCCGGTCGCCTGTCACTCGTGAGATCAGCGAAGAGCAGCGTGAAGCATTGGCAGAGAGCCTGCGTAAGGCAAGAGAAGCCAAGAAAGCCAAGAATATTTAATCTTAGCCCGCGCGGCTACAAAACTACTGTATCAGAAAGCATGGAATGGTGTCAGGTAGTAAAACTACCCTCTGCGACTATTCCGTGCTTTTTTCTCTTGTTGTTTGTCAGGGCGAAACGGCAAGGTCTGAATTTGAGAAAGGATCGTCTAATCGCAGGGCGGGTTGAGACAAAAAACGCTTCGAGTGTCACTTCCGAAAATGGCTTTCAAATTTTTGTCCCCTTTCCCCCTTGTTTCCTCTTTCCCCCTTTTGTCCCCCTCTTTCCCCTACAACCCCTATTACCCCCTATAATCCCCCTAATATCTTCCGTGCTCCCCCTTTCCCTCCCCGTGTGTTTAGCGCGTCCGCGGGCGTTATATGCGCCAGCGCGCGCGTTGACGGAGCCGGGTGTGTCATGATAGTTCAAAAGTGAATAAATAACAGTTATGCGAAATTGCAAACTGGTTCTTTCTCCCTACAACCCTCTATCTTCAAAAGCTATACCGTTAGCCAGCAGGTCAGACCGTGACCAGCATTTGCCGTCAGGCTCTATTGGCTGAATATGGGCATACCGTCCATCTGACCTCTACGTTACGTCATCCTCTATCGTCCGGCGCACCGCGCCGACCGGGTGACCTCCAACGGCAACGGCATCTAGCCTGTAAAGGGTAGCAGCATCTGACCCGTCACAAGCTACGACTATTTCACATGGAGAATTGACTTCATTTTCTAGCAGGTAAAATATGTAGAAATGTTGCAAAGATTATTCCTGGTATAATGCTATGAATTAAGCAAGATGCCATAGTGTATTACTGGGAATTAAATCGAGCAGGAACAGACCGAATCGGATGGTACGACTATTTTAGCAGAATAATCCCTAGATAGTTACTAGGATATATGAGCGTATATTATAATAAGTACGGTTGGCATACGAATTTATTATGGCTAGGCGGATGAATAAACTGATGAATATATGCAATTAATTGTGATTTTTATTCAGTCTGATGACTTAGCGACTATCGCACCTCTCTTTTTCTAAAAGGCAAACGACTATTTCTCACAAAAAATACACGACTATTTGACGAAGATTCGCAAGAAAACATTGCGACTATTGCTCTGCGCCTATCAGCGGGCTGCTCGTTACTATACTATATATAGGACTTTCAAATGCTGGCCGTCTAACGACTTTACGACTATTCCACGACTATTTTATTGGAGAAACCACGACCATTGGCTACGACTATTCCAGAAGCTGTTACGACTATTCCAGCCGGAACGCTACGGCTATTGATGACCTCTATTGGCTATCGGGCGAAAGCCCGAAAAAGAGATGCGGCGGCAAGCTACCAGTGGTTCCGCGCCGCCCGCCGCGCCCCTGCTACTGGACTGCCCGCCGGGTGGAGGGTGCCAAGCTGGCCTTGTGCGCTCTGACCGTTGACCCAGTGCCAGACCGCAAACCGCCGGGCGTGAGAAGCATCGAGACGCCGCCGGGCTGACCATGTGCAGGTGGAGACGCTGACACCCTCAGTAGGTGCGCCGGGTCTGTAGTGCTGACAGTGTGTCAGCACTTGCCAGCACTCCGCACATGATAGGAGCAGACCCCGCCGAGCTTGCATGGTCTGCAATATGCTGCACCGCCTGGCATGGATCCATAACAGGGACGCACCGGCATACACCCCTGTATATATTATTATAATAGGCGGCTGCTCTGTCCTGTGCTGCGTCCGGCGTGGCGGTGGTATCTGGTATCGGTGGAGGCGCTGCGCTTGCTTGTATGTCCTCCAGCGCCTTGCAGGATGTACAGCATAGCAGGATGCGCAGCCGGATAACGGGCGCAAAATGGGGCAAATAGCCGGAAAAGCTCCTGCAAAGCCCTGTAAACGATTTTGCGTCTGAGGTGGTAAATTTTGCATGGACGACACAAAAGGCACTGCAAACGCTTGTGCGTGGCTGTATTTCAAAAGGGCAAAAAAGAAAGACCCCGCCGAAGCGAGGCCTTTTGATGGGGGACATATCCGACATCAATTAAATATTTCTATCCGCGCCGGGCCAGATAGGCGGCTCGACCAACTGCAAACCATCTATTGCAACTGACACTATTATAATAATGTGTATACCATAGATTGTCAAGGAGATATGCAAAAAAAAAAAACCCGGCCATTGCTGACCGGGTGAGGGACTGTGTATTACTCTGCATGATTGCGGCCATACTGTACACCGTCGTCATATGCGGATTTGAGCAAGGCAGCAATCTCACCAAGCTGTTGAGCGGTGTATTTGTCTATCCACTCAGTAGGGATACGGGCAAAGATTGCGGAGCAGGTAGACGGGTATGCGCGCCAGCCGCTGGCCTCTTTTGCCCGCTCCAACTTTGCAATCTCTGCACGCTCTTTTGCGGTCAGCATGTTATCAGGGTCATTGATGATACGAGACATAAAAAACCTCCTGCCGTTACACGGCCTTATTTGATTAAATTATACCACACTGCAAGCCTCATTAGATGGACTTGCAAAAATATTTTTGCCCTTTTGGGCTGTGGCGGGGCTGCTTTACGATGCAATCCCACTAAAGTTTCCAGGCAGCATTACTTCGACGCCTTAAACAGCGCCGAGAAAAACCAGAAGAAAAACAGGATACAAGAAAATATCATGTGCAGCGCCTCCCCTTAAATACGCCCTTCGGCTGTTTTGTCGAAAATATAGTGTGATCCGCTGTCACTCCGGCGCACAAAAACGTCATCTTGCCAGCCGTTAGAAGCGATTATACGCAACATGGTTATCATACCTTCATAATATGCTTTATCTTTTGCCGTTTTTTGGTGCTGTCCGGCTTTATCAAGTGCAGCAAGTGCACAGTTAAATCTTTTTTCGTTGATCATGTTATAACCCCCTTATACCACGCTAAAACGCTTGTATGTGGTTTTGCGGCTGCACTCTGCGTATACATCCGGGTGCAGTGTCTTCAAAAGCTTGCTATCAAGCCGGACGCTTTGCACGTCCTTATAGATAGCCTTTGCCGTACCCTGAGCCATTTCTGGCGCACCCTGCATCATGCAGATAATATCTGCCTTGATTGCTTCATTCATTGCTTCAAGCTCTTCCAAAAGCCGCTTGTTTTCGCGGTATTCGTTCACTTTTTCTTCAAACAACGTCATTTTTTAGCCCTCCTTTAGCTATTGAGAAATGCAATCATAACCAGTGCGCCGCTTACCATGCCGCCCACATACCAGAGGGCGGCCCACTGGGAAAAGTCAAGAGTAATCATCATGCCGTTACACCTCCTTATAATACAGGCCGTTGGTGCGGCAAATTTTGCGGATACGGTTGCAAGCTTGATATAGTGCGCGGGCTTGCACGTCAAGCCACGTTTCCCGGCTGTTGGGCTCATACGTCCCGCCGTGCTTGCGCTTGAGCTCGGACGGGGTGCAGACCCGTGCGGCAATATCTGCGTCATAGCAGAGGGAGCAGCCGCCGTTGCTGTACTGCTCCCAGCAGCTTGCACCGTTGAGCGCCCACCGCTCAAGCTCTGCGCCGTCAAAGGGCAAGCGCCCCATATTGTCCGCGCCCTCCTGCACATCGTCCAACAGGTCGAGTGCGTACAGCGTGACGGCCTTATCCCATGCGCTGTGGTCGTGTCGGGCGTTGAGTTCGGCACGAATAGTATCAGCAAGTGCGGTGTAATCAATGGTCTTTTTCATGGTTTTGTCCTCCTGTTTTGTGGTGGTGTAACACGTTCTTGTGTTGTCTATATAGTAACACATCCTTGTGTTTGTGTCAATGGTTTTTGCACACATTCTTGTGTTGGGAATCGTTTATGTTTGAGCGTGTCCAAATCTGCACAGTTTCGGACACATTCCACGCCCTCCAGTGTTCCGCACCGTTACGATCTGCCCGCCGCAGCGTGTCCAGCGTCCGGGCGTGTGTGTCGGTGCGCCGTTTCTTGCATGGTCTGCCCTTGCATCTGGTACGGCCTGCCCGGTGTAGTTCTTCCCGGTGCGCTGGATGGGGCAGGGGTGCACCGGCGGGGTATACAGCCGCCACCCAGCCCCGCCCGGTCAGTCTTTCAACCACCGAAAAAATAAAAAAGGCTCAAAACACACCCCCACCCATATCTCAAGTTCCAAAAATTTCCCGCAAAAACAAAAAGACCCCTACAAAGGGTCTGGCTTCTGTGTTATACTTGCCTTACAAGCCTTGAAAGGGAGGAATCTACAATGGCTAAAAGTAAAATGACAACGTGCAAGCACTGTGGCGCAGAGATTGCCGCAAGTGCAAAGGTCTGCCCTCACTGCGGCGGCAAGAACAAACCGCCCATCTACAAGCGCTGGTGGTTTATTGTAATCATTGGTCTGATTGTATTGTCTGCTATTGGCGGCTCTAGCGATAGCGGAAAGAAGGGCCTTGAAGAGGGATACAAGGGCGCTACGTCTAACAATGCAAGTGCATCGACCGCTTCTTCCGTTGCATCTGTTGTGCCTGAAATCAGCGAGGACGATTACAAGGCAGAGTGCCAGACTGTGGATTATAAGGAACTGTGCCGCTATCCTGAAAAGTATGAAGGGACTAAGATTGTAGTCAAGGTAAAGGTCTCGCAGATTATTGACGCAAACTTCTCCGGCAGCGAAAAAGCATGGAGAACCTACACGGACAATAGCGGATACGGCTTCTATGCCGATGACGAGTATTATATGCTGGATAAGCGTGGTGGAGATGCCGTGAAGATTCTGGACGATGATATTATCACCGTCTATGGTGAGTTCACCGGGCTTGAAAAAATCACTAGAGCGTTGACCAGCACTACCGATGAACTGCCCAGAATTGAAGTCAAGTACGCAGACCTCGTAGAGGAATAATCGCATAACACAAAAAGCCAGCGGCTAGATGTTCTCTAACTGCTGGCTTTTCTTATAGGCTGTTATGTATTATGCGGACTGCTTTTCTTCCTTGACCTCAAACTTCACGTTTGTGGCAGCTGCCAGACGGCGCACGGAGTTGATGAACGCAGATTCCATCTTCTTGTCTTTGCTGTCGAAGATGATGTCAACAGCGTTGATTTTCCGCACAAAAGTCTTGCTCATGCCCTTAGACGCAGCATCCTTCTTGCGGTTATCCAAACGGCGGCGAACATCGAAGCCGTTCTCTTTCATTTCATCGTAGACTTCATTCCATACGTCTGCGTATGCCGTACCACCGCCACGCTTGGTTGCAATGGCATTCAACGTGCGTTGACAGACCTTTCGTGCATCGTCTTTGACGCTGATGGTCATGATCGAGCACATATTGTTGAAACTGGATTCAATGGCATCCACACGCTTTTCGGTTTCTGCGCTTCGTGCAGCCTGTTCGTTCACAGCCTGAACCATCATGTTTAAAATTTGCAAGCTGCTCGGCTGCCCGACCGGATAGAGAGTAGCATAACCACGTTTGCGCAGTTCAGGAAGAATCACATCGCATACAAGCGCCTGAAACTTTTGCGCCGTCTCATTGTTGGCTTTCATACACAGGCGGTAAAAGATGTTTTCGGGGACGAAATCTTCTTTCCCCCATTTGTGGGGGAATCCAAATTCAGCTAAATACTGTTCAATTCGTTCCCAGCGAATAGAAGTATACTCTACTCCGTTTTTGTTTTGCGTCTGCATAAAGCCAAGCCCACGAGCGGCATCCTCCAGACGGATGTAAGCTACTCCGTTTTCTTCGTAGCAGCTAACGCCCTCGATCAGTTGAATTTCGGTCTTAGTTGTGATACTATGATTCATAGAATCTCCTTAAATAGCTTGCGGAAACTGAGCCGATTTGCTATAATAAGGGCACAATGGCTCTGTTTCCATTGTTGGTTCATGATACGTTCGCTTCTGTCGCCAAACTTCAGCGGACGTATCATTTTTCGTTTTCGTTTGTTGAATCCATTGGATGCAGCGTAAAGAACGCTTCACGGAACGCAGCAGAGATGGACACCCGGTTCTTGATGCAGTATTCCTGCAAACTCGCAAACTGCCGCTCCGTCACGCTGATGGTAACGGTGTGACCGTAACGCTCTGCGTAAGGACTACTCATACACATTCACCCCCTTTCGTTTTGCTTTGCAATAAGTGTAACTGCAAAATATCTGAATGTCAATCAAAAATACACTAGATATTGTGTTCACTAGTGCTGACATCAGATTTTGCCCTTATTTTTGGCCGCTCCCGCTTTGTACCCTGCCCGGTAGTTCAGTTCGGACAGTTTGCCAAGCGCTTCTGCGTACTCCCTGTCCTCGCTGGTCGGCTCTTTGCCGTTGGCGAGAGTTTTCAGAAATTCTTCGGTTGTCGTGGGAAAGTTCATGTTTTTTGCTCCTTTCTATTGCAGAAGTGGTCTGCTTCTGCTATAATAATTGACAGAAACCGAGACTGCGCCCTTGGTTGCGCAGCTTCTGTTTTGTGGTGGAATAGGTCGTCAGTGCTACTTTGGTCGGTGGAGCTGACGGCCTATTTTTTATGCCACAAAGGATAAATCTACCGTTGTTGGTCGATTCATCATGTGTTCTGCTGTCTTAGATTATAGACGCTTGGTATATAGTTGTCAACAGCCCAATTTGTATAATTTGTATCAGATATTTCTGATTTTTACGCATTCTAACGTAAATTTACGTTATTTGATAGTGCTTTTGTAAACGAATTAGTTTACTTTAATGGTAGTCTTCTGAAGCGTATTTTTCGATAATTCGTAAGGCTCTAACAAGAATATACAATGCGTAAAGAAACAAAAAAGTTTACCGTCCAATAATAGGCTTAATTATAGTAAAAAAACATAAGAAGGTGTTGACATTAACACAAGAATGTGTTATTATTGGGTTGAAAGAGAGGTTATGTAAAAATGGCAGAGAAGAAAAAGGGCGGTGCAACCAAAAATAAAGTCAATTCCGGGGACATTCTTCGCTCCGTTATGAAAATCAGAGGATATACTTCTGCATCTCTTGCAAGGCAAATGAAATATGAAGTTTCTTCTTATGTGACAAACCGTGTTAATGCGGATGATTTGAAGCTTTCCACAATGGCGATGCTTTTGGAAGAAATGAAATACCAAATCGTGATTCAGCCTATTGGTGCTGATGTTGCGTCGGATGAGTTTGTTCTTAAAGTTCTTGAAAGAGACGGTGATTCTGAATGATTTACGGTTACGCTCGTGTCAGTTCTGCTGGACAGGCGATTGACGGCAATAGCCTTGAAGCCCAGTCTGAACTTTTGAAAGCCAACGGCGCACAGAAAATCTTTTCGGATGTTTACACCGGCACGAAGCTGCATCGACCTGAATTGGACAAGCTGATGGCTGAAATCCAGCCGGGAGATACGCTGATCGTGGCAAAGCTTGACCGTATTGCCCGTTCCGTGAAGGGCGGCATTGAAATTATTGATAGTTTGCTTGCAAAAGACGTGTCCGTGAACATTCTGAACATGGGCGTGATGAATAACACGCCTACCGGCAAATTGATTCGCACGGTGATGCTTGCCTTTGCAGAGTTTGAGCGTGACATGATTGTTGAGCGCACCAAAGAGGGCAAGAAGATTGCCAGCCAACGCCCTGATTACAGGGAAGGCCGCAAGCCCACTGAGTATGACCGCAACCTCTTTGATGTTCTGCACGAACAGGTGGAAAAACGTCTGCTGACCGTCACCGATGCTGCAAAACAGCTTGGTGTGACCCGCCAGACATGGTATCGGATTGCTGAACAGAACAGGTGACATTGTTCGCAACCTAGAATAAAACCGAATGAGAAAGGAGAATACATTGAAAACGATTAACGGAAAATATGCTTCTGCAAAAGTGTTCACGGACAATATTGAAGACAAAGCATCTGAGCAGATTTTGACGCTCTGCAATCAGAGCTTTGTTGACGGATGCAAAATTCGCATTATGCCAGATGTTCATGCTGGTTCTGGATGCGTCATCGGATTCACGGCAAACTTGGGCAAGAAGGTCATTCCCAATATTGTCGGCGTTGACATTGGCTGCGGAATGCTTGTTGCTGAACTTGGAATTGAACATATCGACCCGGAAAAGTTGGATAAAGTAATCAGAGAACGAGTTCCGGCCGGAATGAATGTTCACGAATCGCAGAAAATGTCGGGAGTTTTTCTTAACCAACTCGACTGTAAAGATAGCCTGCATAATGTTGACTGGATTCTTCGTAGCATGGGCACTTTGGGCGGCGGCAATCATTTTATCGAGCTGGACGAAGATGAAGAAAAAAACCAGTACCTTGTTATCCATACTGGAAGCAGGAATCTGGGTAAACAAGTTGCAGAATATCATCAAAACGTAGCAATTTCTAATATCAAAGGAAAGAACAAAAGAAAAGAAGCTACGGAACGACTGATTGAGGAACTGAAAAAGCAAGGTCGTGAACAGGAAATCTCGCAAAAAATCAAAGAGCTGGATGTTCAATTCCCCGATATTCCGAATGAGCTTTGCTATCTTGAAGGGAAAGAACGCGATTCTTACCTTAACGATATGCGGATTTGTCAGGCATTTGCGAAAATGAATCGGGCAAGAATTATGCACTCCATTTTAGACGGGGTTGGAATTGATTCTATGCTAACTCATGCGTCTTTCTTTGAAACTGTTCATAACTATATTGATGAAACGGACGATATTATCCGAAAAGGCTCTGTATCCGCTAGAAAAGGAGAAAAGCTGATTATTCCTCTTAATATGAGAGACGGAAGCCTTATCTGTGTTGGCAAGGGCAATCCTGATTGGAATTTCTCTGCTCCGCATGGTACTGGAAGACTATATAGCAGAACAGCGGCTAAAAAAGCATTCAGCGTTGAGGAATACCAAAAGCAGATGAACGGAATTTATACTACGTCAGCCGATGAACCCACGTTGGATGAATGCCCGATGGCATATAAGCCAGCACAGGAGATTATCAACGCAATTTCTCCAACCGTTGATATTGTAAAACATATTAAGCCGATTTACAATTTCAAAGCGGGAGAATAAAACCGAAAGGAAAACGACATGAAACCAGTAAAATTGTCAGAACAGAGTTTGAAACTCATTGAAACGCTGTGCGATTACACCAACAAACCTGATATTCTTAACGCTGTCGCAGACGCCTTATACTATGACGCAGATGAATTGAAGCGTAGGCTAAACCAGCTTTCGGAAGAGGTCAAATAAATCGCACTTTCCATCCATTAAAACGAATTTTAGCAAATAATTTTCCGAAAACAGAACTATAAAACCGAATATTTAATTTTTGTGCAGTTGTAGGCACTCTTTACATTTTCAGGTAGGGGGTGCCTATTTTTTTATGCGGCCAAAACAGTGCATTGCCATCATCGACAGCATCAAAGCGTATGCAAAGCAGAATCCGACAGAAGCACAGGTCTACGAGGACTGGTTTCAGGCGGTCGTGAACCTCAGAGACGCTCTGCCGCAAGACAAGCGGTTTGATGCCTACAAATATTCTGGTGAACTGCGCTCTGTCTGTGCGGCCATGATGGGCAAGATGAAAACAGGCGAGGACGTGGCGAAGGTCTATGATATTATCAGCCGGACGTACCTGTTTGAAGCAAAAGATGTGTTCGACAGCTATTGCATCTACCTTGAATGGAATCGTTTGCCGGAGAAAAAGTTCTATCAGCCGAGACGCAGAGTGCTGAAAGTACTGGCAGACGACCTAGAGGACTTGTTCTATAAGCGGATAGATTTCTTGGGGGTCAGTCTTCCGGCTCGCGTAGGCAAGGCTTTGAGCGATGATACGCCGATTCTTACACGAAACGGCTGGAAGAATCACGGCGATTTGCAGGTTGGCGATGAAGTCATCAGCCCGAAAGGCCAGTTTGTGAAGGTGCTGGCAGTTTCGCCTAAGTGTCAGCTTGATGTGCGCTGCCATTTCTCTGACGGCACATACATTGACTGCCACGAAAACCACGAGTGGCCGGTCTTTAACCGGCATAAGAACGGATTCGATGTAATCGAAGCCAAGTGGATGATGGAAGATTATGTTGCCGACACGAAGGACGGTATAAGATTCTGCTATCAGGTTCCGTTCAAAAATTTTGTCGAGGGAGAATATAAGAAACTGCCTGTTGAGCCTTACACATTGGGTGCATGGCTTGGCGATGGTCGCAATCAGAACCCGGATATTTGCGAACCTCCTTGTGATCGAGCGATTGTCGAGCGTGTCATTAACGATGGATACCCGGTTAGTTGGCATACGGTTCACAAGGACACTGGTGTTGAGTACTACGGATTCTCTGGTTTGCGGAAAGCACTTCAAAATGGGGATATGTGCCATAGTCACCGCCGCTGCGTGAAGCATATCCCAGAAGAATACTTTACAGCCAGCATTGCACAGCGCATGGAATTGCTTGCTGGTCTGCTCGATACAGACGGTACGTTACGGGCAAAAGAGCATCGGTACGCTTTTTCTACCACAGAACCGCAAATGAGAGATGATTTTGTCACGCTGGTTTCTACCTTTGGATGGAGATGCAGCGTAGTTGAATATCCACCTCGTGTATCATCTAGTGGCATTAAAGGCAATCTGACAGTCTATTCCATCTCTTTTAATCCTACCTGCCCTATTCCCTGCGTTGTTCCTCGCAAGCAGCTGAAAGAGTTCTCCAAACCTCGCCGTGTGGCGTTCTGTGGATTTGAGCACATCGAGCCGAAGCAGGGCAACTGCATTCAGGTTGAGGGTGGCGTGTACTGCGCTGGTAAGCGTCTGATTCCCACCCATAATAGTACGCTGTGCATTTTCTTCATCACATGGCTTATGGGCAACCGCCCTGACGTTGCATCGGTTATGAGCGGGCACTCTGACAAACTGACAAACGGCTTTTACGGAGAAGTGCTGTCGATCATCACTGACCCTGTGACCTACAACTGGGGCAAAATCTTCCCTGACGTTCAGCTTGTGGATAAGAGCGCAAAGGACGAAAGCGTTGACCTGAACCGCAAAAAGCGTTTCCCTACCCTGACCTGTCGTTCCATTGGTGGTACGCTGACTGGTGCTGTTGAAATCGGCGAGGGCGGCGTTCTGTACAGCGATGACTTGATTGAAGACTTGGAGGAAAGCCTGAATGTTGAGCGTCTGAATAACAAGTATGATGCCTATCTGAACCAGCTAAAAGACCGTAAAAAGCAAGGCGCATTGGAACTGATGGTCGGTACACGTTGGAACGTGCTTGACCCTCTAGGACGCATCCAAAGCCAGTATGCAGACAATCCAAAGTACAGATTCCGAGTGATTCCTGCGGTGGACGAGAACGGACACAGCAACTTCAATTATGACTACGGCGTGGGATTTGACGATGCCTACTATGCTGACATGAAAGCCAGCATTGACGATGCAACATGGTGGGCGAAGTACATGGGTAAGCCTTATGTGCGTGAAGGTCTGCTCTTCCCTGCTGATGAGCTGCGATACTTTAACGGCGTTCTGCCGGATGGTGAGCCCGATCGTAAGCTCATGGTCGAAGATATTGCTTGGGGCGGCGGCGATTTTACATCCGGCCCCATCGCCTATGTTTATAATGGTTCTGTGTTTATTCCCGATGTTGTTTTCAATAATGGCGATAAAACCGTTACCAAGCCTGAAACGGTCGGAAAAATTATTCAACATAAATTGAACACATACAGAGGTGAAGCTAATAATGGTGGCGATGAATACTGCGATAGTATAGACAGTATGCTCCGGCAGCAAGGGTATCACTGCTCTGTCCGCAGCCAACGTGCGCCAAGTGGCCAAAGCAAGCTGTCAAGAATCATCCAGTATGCGCCAGATATCAAACGGTTCTATTTCCTTGACGAGAAGCACCAATCAAAAGAGTACAAGGCGTTCATGGAACAGGTAACGATGTTTACGCAGCTTGGCAAAGTTCCGCACGATGACGCACCGGATAGTCTGGCGCAGCTTGCCGATGAACTTTACAACGGAATCAGTAAAATTGAGCCTGTCAAGAGGCCGTTTTGATTAAAAACACAATATATTGTGTTCGCTGGGTCTATTTATTTGATTTCACCACTTGACAAGGCTTATAATGTACGCAGGAAGTTTTGCCGCTTCCCTTAAAGGAATAGCTTGCACGCGGGGTTTTGTTATTTTACTCGCGTGCGTGTCAACAAGCATATTCCTCCTTTCACCGGTGGAGGTTTTCTCACTCTTTCACCTTCACCGGGCTTATATGTTGCGTCCCTGCTGGCTGGGAATGTCAGAATGCTCCCCCTCTTCTGGCAAGCAACGGTTCAAATCCGTCACGCAGCACAACGATTCACTTCTGGTTTCATGGAAATTTTCCTTTTACAACCTCCAATCGTTATTCCCGGCTCTCGATGAAATGGGTTTTTTGACATTTTACCATTTCAAAGAGCAACGATGAATCAAGCCGGGTTTTTATGCCGCATTAGCTCAGTATGGTTAGAGCACTCGGCTCATATCCGAGCATACATTGGTTCAAATCCGTTATGCGGCACCAAAATTGCAGCTGAGCCGTTTACGTCTGTCCGACAACTGAATGTAAAGGCTGCAATGGTTTTCTTCGGGCGAAGAATAGCACGGCTGGAAGTGCAAACAGTTTCCCAGTAGCTTCTGACAGGTCTGTGCTCAACAGCCTGTTTCCAGAAATCCAACGAAAGGAGCACTCATGCTAGTTAGAATCTGTTGCCCTTGTATCCGCCAGAACCCAATTTACAAGAACGTCCGTTGCAACCGCTATCTTGGCGAAGTGGACGGACGATACCATTTCAAGTGTGACAGATGCAAGGGCGTTATCGAAGGAGACACAAGGGAAGGATGGGTAAAAATTATCCATCCGCCAGAAAAGTAAATAGCTTTTGAAGCGCAGTTTTGGCGCAGTGAGATAAACCTTAACAGGTTTGTCTTGCTGCGCTTTTTATTTTGCCGGAAAGGAGGAACGTATGGCTGAGTATCAGATAATTGTTGACGGCTTTTTGAATGAGCCTCTGACTGGTCGTAGACCGATTGAAACGCCGGAGACGGAAATCAATCGAGAAAATGTGCTGAAAGTTGTTATGGGCAAGGCAGAGCCTATTCATCTGCTAAACAAAAATGAGATTCGCTTTCTGCACAATTACTACTTGGGCAGTCAACCCGTCCTCCATCGAACGAAGGAATACCACGCTGAAATCACCAATCGCATTGTAGAGAACCACGCCAACGAGTGTGTGGGTTTCTACACGGGCTACATGAGCGGCACTCCCTGCTCTTATGTGCGGTCTGAAACGGCAACAGGTGACGGCGAGGAAATCGCCCGGCTGTCTAATGCTTTGCAGTATGAGGGCAAGGACGCGCTTGATCGGCGGCTCTGGCAGTGGATGTTGGAGTGCGGACAGGGATACCGCATTGTTCTTCCTGACAAGGGGTATGGCGGAAACTACCCGGACGAAACACCCCTGCTAGTGGACGTTCCCGACCCCGACATGGCGTATGTGATTTACAACTCCGGCATCGGGCACAAACCTATTGCCAACGTGCTGCACATCCCACGCAATTATCAGAACGACCTGAACGACTTGATTTGCGTGTACACACCGAACCAGTACTTTGAAATCGACAACGGCAAGGTTACAAAGTCGGAAAACCATTCTCTTGGAATGCTGCCGATGGTCGAATACAAGCTCAACCCGGAGCGCATGGGTCTGTTTGAACCGGCTATTCCTGTTCTGGATGCCATCAACGACCTAGAAAGCAACCGTCTGGACGGTGTGGCGCAGTTTATCCAGTCCATCATGGTGTTCACCAACTGCCTTGTGGACAAGGATGTGCTCGATCAGGTCAAAGAACTGGGCGCAATGTGCCTGAAATCCACTTCTGGTCTTCCCGCTTCTGTTTCGCAGATTGCAAACGAACTTGACCAGCAGCAGAGCCAGACCCTGCTTGATTCCATGTTGAATGTGTACCGCAGCCTGACTGCCATGCCTAGTGCCACTGGCAGCGAGAATGCAACGTCTGACAACGTGGGCGCAGTTATTGTCCGCAACGGCTGGAATCACACCGAAGCAAGAGCACAGCAGTACGAGAATATGTTCAAGTACGCTGAACGTCAGAGCCTGTCTGTAATGCTGAAAATCTTGCGTGATACGGCTGGTTCTAAGCTGATGGCAAGTGACATCAACATCAAGCTGCCCCGCCGTCAGTACGATAACCAGCAAAGCAAGGTTCAGATTTTTGCGCAGATGCTTGGTCAGAGCATTGACCCGCAGTTGGCGTTCACAACGCCCGGTCTGTTCCCTGACCCGCAGGCTGCTTACGAAATGAGCAAGCCCTTCCTGATTGCCGCTGGCAAACTAGGCAAGGACGGCAAAGCTCCGAAACCGCAAGAACAGCCTAAACAGGATGTTCCCGACATAAATGCTGGGAACATGGCTGATAAACAACCAAACAATGCGGATGTAGAAAAAGATAATGCGTGATTTTTGGAAACAGTTGTTTTGCAAACATGACTATACGCTTTCTCGTTGGCATTGGACGCACGGCATCAACGGAAACGAACCACGAGAAATGGAGTGCGAGTATATCTGCACGAAATGTGGGAAATTCAAATGGACACACCCTGACCGAAATTCGGCGCGAGAAAAATCCATTTTGGATAGTGGCATTGAGCCGTACAAAAGAATTTACCCAAAGGAATAAAGAATCACCCCGAATTTTCGGGCTGATATATTCCGGCAGGGAAGCCGGGATACAAATTTCGCAGCGTTGCAGGGAAGCAACGGTAAAAAAACGCAGGAGGAAATTAACAATATGAACTACAAAGCGTTACTTGGTGATTCCTACAAAGAGGGCATGACCGCCGATGAAATTGTTTCTGCGCTTGAAAAGGCTGCAGACCCTAACGCGGAGATTGAGAAGCTGCGCAACGCCGTGACGAAAGCCAACGGTGAAGCAGCCGAGTACAAGAAGCAGCTCAAGGCAAAGCGCACCGATGACGAGAACGCCGCACAGGAACAGGCTGACAAGCTGGCAGAGATGCAGAAGCAGATTGAAGCCCTGACTGCCGACAAAGAGAACCTCGTCAAGGAAAAGACCCTTGCATCTTACCGCGAGAAGTTTGTTGCACAGGGTTATGACGCTGAACTGGCTGGCAAAGCTGCATCTGCACTAGCTGACGGCGACATGGACAAGGTGTTTAAGTTCCAGTCGGAGTTTATGACCGCCCATGATACCGCATATAAGGCTTCTTTGCTGAAGGATATGCCCACGCCTCCGGGTGCGGATGGCAAGGGCGGCTCTGACAGCGAAGGCGTGGCGTTTGCTAAGAGCCTTGCACAGCAGAACGTAAATACTTCTAAGGCATCGAGTGACGCAATGAGTGCTTTCCATTAACAAGGAGGAAAACATGAAGTTTACCCGAAACACGGTCAACGGAATCAACGATACCATCCTTGCTTCCAATGACTACACCGCCATTCCCTTTACCGTGACCGAAACTGCTGCGGTTAAGGCTGGCTATCCCATGACGTTGGCTGGCAAGAAAGCTGTTGCTGCTGGCGAGACTGGTTCTAAGACGATCAACGCTGACGGCATCCTACTGTATGACGTTGACCCGGAAGAGAACCCCAACGCCGCCCTGCTGATTCGTGGTGTTATCGACACCAAGAAGGCAGCGGCAAGTTCCAGCTTCACCTTTGACGCTGACGCAATCAAGGCACTCAAGACTGCCGTTCCTGGCATCTTCTGCCGTGACAACATCAGCGTGAACGCTTAATAGGAGGTAAAACAACATGGCACTGAATCTTAAGGAAGTCTTTGCCCCGGCTGCGATTGCCGCCTATTGGACGAATGACCCTACTAATGCGATGCCCTTTGCATCTGACGCACTGTTCCCCGCTCAGAAAAAGGCTGGTCTTGACCTGAAGTGGATTCGCGGCCACAAGGGTGTTGGCGTGTCTCTGATGCCCAGCGCATTTGACGCAAAGGCTACGTTCCGCACCCGTGAGGGCTTCAAGTTCGATGAGACCGAGATGCCGTTCTTCCGTGAGGGCTACCATCTGGGTGAGAAAGACCGTCAGGAAATCTTGCGTGTTCTCGACAGCAACGACCCCTATGCCCGTGACGTTGTGAAGCGCATTTATGATGATGTAAGCGATCTCGTCACCGGCGCACGCATCGTGCCTGAACGTATGATTTGGCAGTTGCTGGCTCCTGCAAATGGCACTCCCGGCATCACCATCAAGGCAAACGGTGTGAACTACACTTACAATTACGACCCTGATGGAACGTGGAAAAAAAGCAATTACAAGGCACTGACAACTTCCGCAAAGTGGGACACTCCCGCTTCTGCTACGCCTATTTCTGACCTGATTGCTGCGGCCGATGCTGTCAATGATGCAACTGGTGAAGAAGTCACTCGCGTCTTTATGAACAAGGCTACGCTCGCGAAGATGATTGCTGCTGATGAAGTAAAGAACCGATTCCTTACCATCAACAATCGAACCACTTCCGTTCTCACCGCGAATGAAGCAAAGGAAGTTGTTCGTCAGGCAACTGGCCTTGAGATTTTCACCTACAACAAGAAGTATCGTCCTGAAGGCGGTGGTGACACCGCAAAATATCTTCCTGACGGTTATGTTGTTCTGGCTCCTGATGGCAAACTCGGTACGACTTGGTATGGCACTACCCCTGAGGAAGCCGATCTGATGTCCGGCCAGTCCGGCGCATCCGTGTCCATTGTGAACACCGGCGTTGCCATTACCACCGAGTTGACCGTGCATCCTGTCAACACTAACATCTATGCTTCTGAAATCGTCCTGCCGTCCTTTGAGCGCATGGACGCTGTGTACTGCATCAAGGCTTACTAAGGCGAAAGGAGGAAAGCAGCATGGGAGACCAGTATTCCGAAGCGGCAGTCAAGCTGGGGCAGTACATTGCCCCAGCACTTGACCGTGAAATCACGGACGAGGACTACCCACTCTTCGACCTGCTGCTTGATTTCGCCAAAGACAAGATATTTGCACAGGGCTACCCCTTCGGCAACAAACCGGACGAGTTACCCTTGCAGTATCAGTCGTTGCAGATACGCATTGCAGCGGAACTGTACAACCACATCGGCGCAAACGGACAGACGAGTTATACCAATAACGGTATCACTCGTGTGTGGGAAAGCTCCGATGTGGCGCAATCCCTGCTGAACGAAGTAGTTCCGAGAGTAGGTGTTATCGGCTGATGTTTAATGGTAGTCCGCTGGATAAACGCCCGCTGTGGTATTCAAACCCAGTTGGCGAGAAAACGCCTGTTGTGGACGAGTGGGGAAACGAGACTGGCGAATCCGCATACGAATCGTGGAGCGACCCCGCAAAGCTGATGCTGAATGTCAGCCCCCCTACTGGTTCTGCGGAAGCAAACCCTTTTGGAGCGTTCACGGATTACAGCTACGTTGCCAGTTCGTCCAGTAAAAAGCGCAACACACCGCTTTATGAAGGTACGCGCGTCTGGTTTCAGACGGACGTTTCAAAGCCCTTCAATTACACTGTGGTCAAGGTCGCAGAGCATATTACGGACACGTTGTATGCGCTGAAAGAGGTGGCTGCAAGTGAAAATTAAAGTGAGGTTGAGCGATGCCGGACTTCGCGATGCGGAACGTCAGATACGGGAGTACGAGACCACCCTGAACAAAAAGGCGCAAGAGTTTGCAAAGTCATTGGCTGACAAAGGGCTTGATGTAGCGAAAGTTCGCTTTGCAAATGCAGAATATGCCGGTAGCAACGATGTCTCTTGTCGTGTTGAGCAGAACGGAAACATTTGCACCATCATTGCAGAGGGCAAGTCAGTCGCCTTTATCGAGTTTGGTACCGGTGCACATCACAACGGATATGGCGGCGAACTGCCGCCCGGTGTTGGTGCGCATGGCTCCTATGGTCAAGGCAAGGGTGCTGGCAGACGTTGGTACTACTACGGTGACCCCGGTAATGCCGGAACCTATGTGGATACCGTTCCCGGCAAGGGACAGTTGAATTACACCAGCGGTAACGAACCAGCTATGGCTATGTGGGGAGCTGTTGAAGAAATGGCTTCTCAGGTAGAAGCAACGTGGAGGGAGGTTTGGAATAGTTGATTGATTATTTCAATTCTATCTTTACAGCTGTTGCCAAGGAACTGCGAAAGCAAGTGCCTGGTATCTTCGTCACTGGCGAAATCAATGACAGCAACGTCAAAAAGTTTCCATGTGTGCAGATAGAGGAAAACAGCAACCTCCCGGTTCACCAGGATTCTGCCAGCCACAGCAAGTACGCTGCTGTTTCCCTGCGTGTGCGTGTCTATTCCAACAAAACAAGCGGACGCATTGCAGAAGCCCGCTCTATTGTGAGCATCGTGGATTCTGCATTGGAACCGCTCAATTTCTATCGAAAATCGTTTGCCCCGTTGAATGGGCTGTACAACAATTCCGTCTATCGGATTGATTGCAGCTATGGGGCAACAATCGGAGAGGACGGAATGATTTACCGAAAATAAGGAGGTAAACATTCTATGAGTACTGCTATCTCCGGTCTGAATACCACCCTTTATTGTGGCGACAGCGCAACCGCCCTGACGAAGCTGTGCGACATCAAGGATGTGCCTGACCTGATCTCCGAGCCGAACCTTCTGGACGCAACCACTCTGTCTGACCCCATACAGGTCAACATCTTTGGCATCGTCCAGAGTGACACCAAGTCTTTCACTGCCAACTACAACAAGACTGACTATAAGAAGGTCAAGGAAACTGGCTACGATGAGACTTCTGAGAGCAACACCGTGAAGTATTATGCGCTGAAGATGCAGGACGGCTCCGGCTTCACTTGGCAGGGTATGCACCAGGTCGGTCTGTCCGGCTTTGGCGTGGACGAGGTTGTGGAAATGACCATCAACTGCATCTTCACCAAGAAACCCGAGTTCAGCGAGACCCTGACTGTCACTGGCGGCTAAATCGCAAAATCGAATCAATCAAAATGGGCAGAACTGAACATCGGATTTGGTTCTGCCCCTATTTATAAAGGAGAGCATTTATTATGGCTGCAAAGGTTATCAATTTTCATTCCCCCGACGGCAACAATACTTACGAGCTGACTTTTACCCGCGACAGCGTAGAAGCCACCGAGCGTGCAGGCTTTCAGATTGGTCAGTATACCCAGATGACCAACCTGTTGTCCAACTCCCGTGCCCTGTTCTACGGCGCTTTCATTGCACGGAACAAGGGCATTAAGCGCAAGGTCGTAGACGAGATGTTCCAGCACATCGAGGATAAGGAAGACCTGATGGGCGTTCTGCTTGAAATGTTTATGGACGCTTCCAAGTCCCTGCTGGCAACTGACACTGAGGACAAGACCGCAAAAAACGCAACGTGGGAGATTGTGTAACTGCACAATCTCAGGAAACAGACGGAGAGGGAAAGCCATTTTCCTTCTCCAAGCTATTTCACGATGTAGAAGCCTATTACATCTCCATTGGCATGACCTATGACCAGTTCTGGCACGGTGATGTTTGGCTGGCAAAGGTCTACCGTGACGCAGAGGAGCTGCGGGAACGCAGAGCCAACGCAGAAGCATGGAGAAATGGCTTTTACATGGCATCTGCGCTTTCCTCTACGGTTGGCAATATGTTCCGAAAGAAAGGGTCTAGCCCCATCAAGTACATGGATAGGCCGATTCCCCTTACCCAAAAGGAGAAAGACGAGTATGAATACCAACGCGCAGTTGAGGCGCAGGAGCGAATCAAGAGAATGATGTTCTCTATGATGGAAAGTGATGGTGGTAGTGATGGCTGATGTTGATATTACGAGCTTATCCGTAGAAATTTCTGCGGAATCGCAGGGCGCAGAGCTTAATATCGACAAGCTCGCTGCCGCCATTTCTAATTTGCGCACAAAAGGCAGCGTCACAAAGGTTGTGAACAGCCTTGACAGGCTGGCTGGTTCCATTGCAACACTGAAACAGTCATCCGCTGGAATGTCCGGGCTGGACAAAATCAGCAGCTTCTTGAATGGGCTTTCCAACGTCAATACGACTGCAAGCGCAAAGAGCATCAACACAGTCGTGAACGCCATCAAGAAGATTCCTGCGGCGGTCTCTGGATTAAACGGAACGGATTACTATGCTATGAAAGACAATGTCAGAGAGGTTGCAAATGGTCTTTCACAGTTATCTATTTTGGACGCCGGAAATCTCAAATCCGTTGGAAGTGCTCTCAATGCGTTTGGAAAAATTCCAGAGCTGACAAACAAACTTGACCCCAAAACTCTTGACGCATTTGCTGTCGCTTGCGAAAAAATCTCAACCTCTCTTACTCCCCTTGCGTCTCAGCTTGACAAGGTAGGAAACGCTTTTGCAAAGCTTCCGCCGCAGTTGAGCAAAGTGGTCACGCAGGCAAATCGTGTGACTGCCGCCAACGAACGGCAGAAAAAAAGCTACATGAGCCTTTCCGCCCAGCTGAATGGTTTCATGCTGTCTGCGAAAAAGCTGGTTTCGCTGAAAGCTATTGCTGAGTATCTTGGCAACGCTGTTGCAAAATTCAATGACTTTTATGAAGCAACGGACTTGTTTCATAATGCTATGGGCAATTTGAGCGGTGAAGCCGATACGCTCATTAGTAAGATGCAGGGATTGCTTGGCGTTGACCCGACCAAAGCAATGACTTACATGGCTACCATTCAGAGCTTGGGTACTTCGTTTGGTTTGGCTAGTGACAAGGCTTACGTTCTTTCCAAGAATTTAACCCAGCTTGCCTATGATGAAGGCTCTTATTGGAACAAGGATGTTGCTGAAACCTTTACCGCAATGTCCTCTGCTATCTCTGGCGAGATTGAACCGATTCGCCGTCTTGGCGTTGATTTGTCTCAGGCGCGGTTACAGCAGGAACTTCTTGCTTTGGGCTTTAACAAGCAGGTTTCCAGCCTGTCTCAGGCAGATAAAGCAGTTCTGCGTTACATTGCCATTATGAAGCAGACCGCCAATGTGCAGGGCAATCTTGCGCAGACCATTCAAAGCCCCGCCAACCAGATCAAGATTCTGAAAGCGCAGCTGGATATGTTGGCAAAGTCTGTTGGCTCTCTGCTCTACCCTGCCCTGAAATCCATTCTTCCCCCGCTGATTGCCGCCGTGCAGCTCATTCGAGAGTTCGTTGAGTGGGTGGCAAAGCTGATGGGCGTAAAGGTTGTGTTCACCGATTTCACCAAGAGCGCTGACAGCGTTGGCGGCATCGGTGACGCAATGGATGACACGGCAGACTCCACCAAGAAAGCCGCCAAAGCCCTCAAGGACTACACGATGGGTTTTGATGAGTTGAACATAATTGACCCCACACAGGGGAGTTCCGGTTCTGGCAGCGGCGCATCTGCTGGCAACATCTTGGGCGATGTAGACCTGTCCGGCTATGATATGTTCAAGAATTATGTTGGCACATCTATTGATGAGATGAAGCAGAAAATCAAAAGTATGCTTCCTCTTATAGCGACTGTAGCAACCGCCCTTGCCGCGTGGAAACTCACAAATCTTATTACGGATATTGTGGACGCTATTTCCAAAATGAACGCACTGAAATCCATTGTTTTGGGTCTTGGCGTTTTTACGGTGGGCGTTGTTCTTGAGATTACAGGCATTAAAGACGCGATTGAAAATGGCGTAAATGGAAAGAATTTCGCTGAAATTGTTCTTGGCGCTTTGATTGGAACTGCAGGCGCAGCCATTCTTGGAAAAGGAATTGCTCAGTTTATCGTGACCGGCTTTGGGAATACTGCTGTTGGCACGGCCATTAAAGCGGCTGGCGGCTCTACTGCTGGCGCGATTATTGGAGCGGCAGTTGGCGGAGTAGTAACCGGCATACCTATGTTTGTAACGGGCGTTTACGATGCTGTCAAAAATGGCTTAAACACGTTAAACGGAATTTTGATTCCGCTTGGCTCGACAATGGCTGGCGCAGGCATTGGTGCAATTATCGGCTCTCTTGGAGGCCCGATTGGCACAGGCATCGGCACACTGATTGGTTTGATTGTTGGCGGCCTGACCGATGCCGGAATTGCGATTTATCAAAACTGGGACAAAATTACAGAATCTCTCGACAAGGCAAGCGAGAGCTTGAAAAACTGGTTTGTCGGCGTTGGCGAGTGGTGGAATGAAAAGTGGCAAGGGTTTAGCGCTAATTTTCAGACCGCATGGGAAAGCTTGCCCGGGTTTGTCCAGCATCCAATTCAGGCGCTTGACCAAGCGAGTGCGGGCTTGAAGCAGTGGTTTGTAGGTGTTGGCGAGTGGTGGAACCAGAAGTGGTCTGGATTCAAAGAAAACTGGGACAAGGCCTGGAACAGTTTGGTTGATACAATCAAAAATCTCCCTGCTAAATTTTTGGATTATGGCAAAAACATCGTTCAGGGCTTGATTAACGGTATTAACAAGGGCATTGAAAATGCAAAGAAAACTGCCGGTGGTCTTGCAAAAGCTATTATTGATAAGTTTACGAACGACACTGAAATCCACTCTCCTTCCAAGCTCTTTGAGCTATTTGGCGGTTACATCGATCAAGGCCTTGCAAACGGCATCACTGGTTCTCTTGGTTACGTCAACGATGCTATGAATAAACTCGTAGACGCCACCAAGGTCAAAGGCAAAGAGATGGCGAACTATGGCATTGACTGCGGCACGAGCTACGTCAACGGCATCATTTCCGGGCTAGACTCTAAGTGGGCCGAACTCGATAACAACCTCAAAACCAACTTCTTCGGTACGGTGCAAACTTTCATTCAGGCCGCACAGAGCGGAGATTGGAAAACGGTCGGCACTACCATTGCTGCTGGCATTTGGGGCGCTATGGGCGATGAGCAGCGTAAACGTGTCAAGTCCGTTGCAAGCGATTTGCTTGGCAGACTGAGCAAAGAACTGAAAAGTCAAGCTTCTTCTCTGCTGAATACAGCCGCTACCATTGGCAAAAATCTGGTGAACAATCTGACCCAAAACTTTGGAAAGGTTTCCGCTGAAACTCAGACGATGCTTTCCGGCATTACGCAGGCTTTCGGAAACGTGAAGTATCCTCTCGCAACGGCAGCTAAAGCCATCAGTGCGGCGCTCTCTGGTGGTTTACTCAGCTCTTTCCCGACGATTTTTGCCGGGTTTGCAAGTCTGGTAAGCACCATCGGAACCGCAGTGGCAGGAATGCTTTCTGCTGTGGGTGCTGCCCTCAGCGCTACGATTTTTGGCATTCCAGCTGGCATCGTGGCCCTTGCCGCCGCCGCAACCCTTGGAGTTGCGATTGCTGGCATCGTGTCGAAACTTGGCGGCAGCCGGTCTACCGGCAGTTACAGCGATACATCTCAGTACGTCGGAAGCTCCAGCTATAATTCCTCGACGTCTAGCTCTTCTTACAGCGGAACCTATTCTGCGGCCGGAGGAAACTCCGAAGAGATGAGAGATGCTGTGTACAACGGCTGCTACAATGCATTCCTCGATATATGGCAGCGTTACGGAGAGGAAATTTCCGATGGCAGGGATGTGAAAGTTTACCTTGATGGCAAGCAGCTCACTGCTTCCGTTGAAAAAACGCAGAAAGCTCGCGGAATGAGCATTATGGGTACTGAGGTCTACTCTTATTAAGAAAGGACGGTTCAGATGGCTAATATTCCTGCACTGGTTACGGTGAATGGCGTAGAGCTGCCGGAACCTTCCTCTTATGATGGAACGACTAGCACGATTGTGGACTCTGGGCGAAATGTTCAGGGTAAAGTTGTTGGCGCTGTTGTGCGGCCTGATGTAGCAAAAGTCTCCATGTCATGGAACTACCTTACCGCCCGGCAATGGGCCGACATCCTAAGCCTTTTCACCGCGAATTTTTACTGCACTGTTAAATTCTATAACCAAGCCACAGCTGGTTATACCACACGCCAGATGTATGTTTCGGACCGCACCGGCGGTATGTGGCGTAGAGGACCGAAGACCGGTGGCGTGATGGGATGGACAGGGTGCAAACTTTCTCTTGTGGAGGTATGACGTATGGTTGAAGTCTCCGATAAGTGGAAAGAAAAATTTAATGAAACTCTTGTTCCAGAATCTTTTGTAGAGATTACCTGCGGAATCACTGAACCGGGCATCAATAAAAAAGCTACCATCGTCACGTCATCGGCAGCCCCGTTCTCCACCTTTCACAATATTGCACTTTCTGATAACGCTTCCATTTCGAGGTATTCCACAGGAGAGCCCAATCTCACTGTTCTTGATGGAAGCTGTAACATCGTCCCTTCTTCTCCTCCGTATGGAACTACTGGTTTTTTGAGCGCCGAGATTTTTGACGATTCGAACCATCCTGTTATCCGGCTTGAACTTCCAAGTGAAAACAAGTCCTCCGTTCCTGGCGTTTCGATTTGCTGGTCTACAGTATTCGGGGAGTACGCTACGGATTTTTCGGTCAGTGCATACCTTGGAACTAGCAAGCTAAAAACTGTGACCGTGAATGGAAACAAATCGGTCCGTTCTGATGTTGAGGTTGAACTTTCAGGGTTTGATGCCGTAGAGATTGAAATTCTAAAGTGGTGTCTCCCCGACCGAAGAGTAAGGGTCGAGCAAGTAAAAATCGGAAGGTATCTGGTGTTTGACAAGACCAAAATCTTGTCCTACAGCCATTCTTCTGCAAGAGACCCTATTTCCGGGCAGCTTTCTCAGGAGTCGATTTCCTTTAGTTTGGATAACAGCGACCGCACATGGGACTCTGTGAACCCTCAAGGGATTTATAAGTACATCTATGAACGTCAGCCTGTTACTGTTCGTTATGGAATGGATGTTGACGGGAAGACCGAATGGGTGAGCGGAGGAATGTTCTTCCTGTCGGAGTGGAGCGTCCCCGCCAACAGCATTGAGGCGTCTTTTCAGGCGCGAGACGCTTTCCTGTATCTATCCAGCACGAAGTACACCGGAAGAAAATACGGCACGCTCTATGAGATGTGCTACGATGCTTTGGAGCTGTTGGAAGCGGATGAAATTACCTTTGATATTTCGGATGAACTGAAAAATTACTCCACCGACATTACGAGCGATGAGTCTACTTATCACAATTCTGATATTTTGCAGCTTGCGGCCAATGCGGCTGGAATGGCTCTGTACCAGACCCGTGATGGCGTGATAAAAATCAACCGAGTCTACGGCTCCGATGCCTCCAACCCCGTGTTGGACATTCCAGTACTGAACAATTATTCTTGGCCGGAAATCACCTTTGCCCAGAATATGCTTAACGTAGTGACTACCGTAGGAAATGCCACCTACGCTTATCCTGAAAATCCTTCGGGTAAAGGCGTGAGCCAGACTCTGAGCAATGTTATGCTCACAAAGGACATCCTTACAAAATCCAGGAATGCCCTTACGGAGTCTTATGGAGTCCTTTCCAACCGCCGCAAGGCTTCTCTCACATATCGGGCAAGCCCTACTATTGACGCCCTTGATATGGTAAAGATTCACCATCAGTTCAATTACGATGCTGTCTTGCTGGCGACCAATGTAAAGTACACTTTCAATGGGTGTTTCAAAGGTACTGTAGAGGGGTACATGATGGCAGATGCTCAGGCTATGTCTCTTGACCATACCAGCGAACAGCTCGATTGGGGCGAGTCCGTTATTTTGTCTGCTACCCTCTCCCCTGCTTCTATTGACTCTCCTAAAATCAACTGGGCAGCTTCTCCCGAAGGAATCGTTTCCCTTCACGTTCTGACGAATGCAGAAGGAAAGTCCACCTGCCAAGTCAAGTGGAATTCTCCGGGCAAGGCTGTTGTCACAGCCTCGGCAGGCGGCGTCTCCGCAGAATGCTCCTTCGCTACGGCAGCGTACAATCTGTTTGATGTTGCAGAGGGCAGCACCGTCCTTATGGATGAAGGCAGTAGCGTGGCTGAGTTCATCGTTGCAAAGCATGACTACGAAAGCGAGCTGAATGGAGCCGGGCGAACTCTTCTGGTTCGAAAACACTACGCAGCCATCATGGCTTGGAGCTCTACATGGTCTACTTACGCCAGCAGCAGCGTAAACAGCTGGCTTAACGGAGAGTATTTCAATTCGTTCAGCTCCGCCCAGAAGCAAGCTATCGATAAGACGACCATCTATTATACTCCCGGTTTTTCTGACTCTTATTGCAATTCTGGCAGCAGCAAAGTGACTACGATGGCAAAAAGCGTTTTCCTGCTTTCTTCTTACGAGTTCGGGTATGACACGGAAGGCTCTGATGCTCCGAATTGGACAACTAGCAGCCCTAGCTATAAGCACAACGAGGGTACTCCCCTGCAAAATGCATCTGGAATCCTGAAAACGATGCTTGCCTCTGACATGGAGGGCTCCAGCAGAGGGCGTTCCATTTGGACGAGAACTCCTTACCTGTACTCGCTTCAGATGCTTCGTGATATTGCTGGCACAAGTTCAAGCGCCAACAAGTACTGGCGACCTCTGTTGGTCAGCAAACTTGTAAATGCATACGCCGTGTATGATTCTACGTTACAAGTGAATACCAACGTAGAGACGATTTCTTACGCTACGAATGACGATTCCCCCCGTAAGTATGACAATGTTGTTCACCCTGCATTTACCGTCCCAAAGTCTCTCGCTATTGACGCTGACGGCAAACTGATTTTTTAAGAGGTGAAATATGGCAACGTGGATTACAGACCGAACGCAAGCTGATGTTGATCGGGTAAAAGAACTGACCGCAAAGGCAAGAAGCGGCACATGGACGGAGGAAGAACAGCAAGAATGGGCCGCTGGCATGAAAGGCGCACTCAGCTACACCGATTACAACCGCATTGAAAACGGCATAAAAGAACTTGCTGAAATCGTTGGCGCACCTTATTCTGCAAGGATTGTACAGCAAAACATTCAAGTTGTTACTGCAAAAAATGAAAGCGGCGACATTCCTGCATGGGACACTTATCCCGCCAAGTTCGAGTTTTTCATGCCGCTGACTGTGAAAAAAGACGGGCTTGCACTCAATACACTCAAATTTCGCGTCAAGGGCTATGTGCCGGGTACGATGCGCACCGTCCTGCGCAAGTACGGCTCCACGACCGCCCTAGTGGACAAGTTCATCGACATTGTCCGCGGCTACAACGACGTGGTGCTGGACATGGGCAGCATCGCGCTGGAAAAGGGCGTCGAATACCAGCTCTATTTCGCCGCCTCCAACAACTTCTACCCGCCCTCTGTCCAGCCCTC